>Ga0105045_10000182_pt1 | contig 39756 bp, 59 predicted proteins | sample MAT02_FD_78089 | JGI IMG/M metagenome (GOLD analysis project Ga0105045, IMG submission 78089) | Freshwater microbial communities from Lake Fryxell liftoff mats and glacier meltwater in Antarctica - MAT-02 (megahit assembly) | ecosystem: Environmental > Aquatic > Freshwater > Ice > Liftoff...
AATTTTCAGCAACGCGCACGTGCGCAGCGGAGCCCATAGGCTCGCCGTCTTTTCATTTTTATGTGAATGTAATGACAAATTCACTTGTCCAGCATGCATGATTCACTTGTCCATTGTTGCACGGCGCTGTGATGCGGCCCCGATTGGTTCAATTGGGGATTTTTTGTGCGGGAAGATTGATTGAAAGCCTAACCCGCGTTGAGCACCCACTCGGCTAGGGGCACCCAGATAGGGGGGCTACCGGGCGCAGCGGGCGGACGTGAGGAGCTAGGAAGAGTGAGTTGAGAGGGCGAGCCGATCGTCCCGGCTGGCCATGCGGGCGGGAAGATGGTTCGGGAGGCCCCGAGCACGAACTCCTGCACGGGGCCGTCCTCCCATTCGACGCGAACCGAGATGGGCGACTGTTGACAATTTCCGCCGACATCGGTTGTGAAAATCTGCACGATCTGCCCCTCGTAGCCGGGGGCAGCCAGCCTCACAACGCGAAATCCCGACGTGGGCCAGTTGGGGTTAGAGCCAGGGGCTCCAATGGACTCGCCGGTGTAGGAACTCACATTGAGCCTGGTGTCACTCACAACGCGATCCGCGACATCTACGCGCAGATCATCATCGTTCGGCCCGAGACTAGTAATCAACATCTCGCGCACCGCGCGGCATGCGCATGCGCCGACTATCACTTGACCGTCGCAGACGGTCACGCTCTGCGCGGGGACAATCACTGGGGTGACCATATGCCTCCTTGGCAATCTTTCGCGGGCACGAGGATCGGCTGGCCTCCGCGCATGAAGACGAATCCCTCGCCTGCAGCTGGCAAGGGGGCGCTAGGTGGAGGGGTGACTGGGGTTGCGCTAGGTGGAGGCGGGATGATAGGAGATCCATCCACGACGAATGCCGCCGCCCATGAGGGAGCCGCAAAGCGCAAGTCGGTGACATCCATCAGGCGGGGCTCGGCCGAGTCCTGGATTACCCAGTCTTCCGCTACCCATTCGGCTGTAGTGAAATCGGCGGTCGTGACGACGTCGGAGGCTCCGCCGAGGCTTTGCACAGCTACGGCTGGGGTAGTGCCTGCGCCCGCCTCGAACCGGACTTTCCGCGTTAGGTCGCCCCAAGCTGCGCGGCGCACCCACACTCCAGAGCGTGCAGCGGCATCTACTTGGCCCCACCACGTGAGTCCGGACAGCGACCATGCGAGCCGGGGGACAGCGGGTCGCCAATCTGCGGCCGTATCGCGGCTGAAAGTGGCGAAGACGAAGAACCTGTTGCCTACTCCCGGCTCGAGCACGCCACGCGCGATCAGCGAAAATGACTGACCGGGGGCCAGATCGAGATAGCAGGTGCACGGGGGAAGCTTCGTCGAGGGCGAAAAAAACGGCTGCCTACGCAGGCTGGTGCGACCGCTGATGTCAAGGAACGAGAAATCTACTCCAGAGTAGACTTGAAGCACGGCACGCGCGGTGGTCGGCCACGGATTCGTGAAGGTTTTTCGCCCGTAGAAAATACTCCCATCAGGTCGGGTGGGCGGGTCTTGATCCGGGCCGAAGCCGAGCGTGGCGCTGTGGGAAAAGCGTGCGACCCTAGATTCGGGATCTCCTCCGACTGGCCCCGTCCCCGCGCATAGTGCACCCCATATCCGCCTTCCCCGCCGCTCTATGCGGGTGACCGCTACGGCGCACGCCTGGTCTGGGAGTGATGCCGCTTTGAGCCCTCCGAGTCCGACAATGCTCGGAACAAGCGCAGCGGCCGCGATGCCGTAGGTGCGAGCGGTGGGGTATTCGACGACGGCTTGGCTCACGCCAGAGAAGCGGACGGCAGGAACAAAGGGAGCGCGGAGATCGGCGGGAATGAGGCTCATGTGGCGATCTCCCAATCGTCGGCTGCGAACTCACTCACCCCAAAGACTGCGGGGGTGATGATGGCTTCGATGGTGCCGTTGCGCATGACCGCGACGGATCGCGAGGTTCCCGCTCCAGCGACATAGACCACGCGGTTAAGGCGGAGTGGAGTGGACGCCAGCCATGCGCGCCGGCGGACGGTGACTCCGCCGCGAGCTAGAGGTTCAGCGGCCCACCAGGTCATGCGATTTGATCGTCCGCGAGTTGCACCGATGCCGTGTGGGAGGATATTCTTATGGGGGTTGCCGCCGCGTTAAAGACGACGCTCGCCTCAAGCTGCACCTCGACGAGCGCTGAGAATTTAGTGGACTCGTCGAGCGCGTAGTTATCCAGGGCGTGTTTGACCGCATCGCCAGACAGGTCCACGAGAATATCGAAATATGCGTCTGCCCCAGATCCGATTTTCTGGAAGCTGGAGGAAACGGCGATCGCCGGATCGGGCGAGAGTTCCTTGAGCGACACTCTGAGCGAGGTCGGACTCGGGTCGATGTATTGTTCGCCCTTGGTGAAGCGCAGGCGGACTAGGAATATATCGTCATTTTTCCAAGCACCAAGCCCGTCGCTGGATACCGCCTGAAGCTTGCGCGACTCGATATCCATCTCCCATTCGACCGCGACGTCGGACGCGCCGACCGTGGTGGCAATCTCGGAGTTTACGCCGAAAACAAATTCTCTTGAGCCAGTCGCTGGATCTGCATTCGAGGCCGAAAGAGTCACGACGTAGACGCCAGCGACCGCGATGGCTCCCGATACCCTTCCCGTAGAGACTCGCCGGAGTTGCCCTGCGGAGATGTCGGAAGTAAAATCAATCGCCGCACCCGTTAGCGTGGCCGCAAGCTTGACCGTGGCCCCAGATTTATCGCGCACGAAATACACGGTGTTGGCCGCCAAGCCTGCGCCCCCGGTGATCGCGGCGAAATACACGCGACCCCCATTCACGAAGTCATTACCCGTCGCGGTTACGGTATCCGTGGCCGCCACTCCCGTGGCGGAGAAGCTTGCCGGGGTATCAATAGATACGCCGCTCGGCAGTCCGATGGCCTCCCAAGTTAGCGGGTTGAAAGTGGCGGCGGGCTGGAACTCGAAGACCTCCTGACGCTTGAAGCCGAGGATCGAGGAGGAAGCGGAGATGACGGGTGGTGGCATGGTGTGGTTAGCGGATGATTGCTTTGGGTTTACCGGCCTCGCCGCCCGCTTCGCTCATCGCACCGAGGATGCGGTAAGCGATGTGGCCGGTGGCTGCGGGGATGGAGTTTTCGGTATCGAAGTTTATAAGGCGGGCGCGCAGGGCGAAGTTGGCGGTCGGTGGGGCCGCCGCGTTATTTCCCTCCCACGTGCCGTAGCTCATTTTGTCGGAGGTGAATCCGCCTGGGCCCCGAGCGATCCGCACACCGAAGAAGTGCGAAGTGGCTAGCGGCGTCAGGATTATGCGTTGCTCGAGCATGGGTGCCGCCTCCCACACGATGTTCAGGAGATTTAGCCCGACCGGGCTCGGCGTCGTGTCCTGCGGGGCCGTGCCGCGCTCGATACGCAGCGCCCATTGGGCACGGCTAATAGAGTGCGCCGTGAGCGCCTGCACGCCGAACTGGACCTCGAAGACCTTGCCCACGCGGAGTTGGAGATCATTGATAAAGAGCATCCACAGTTCGCGCTCAAATGCCGCTGCGTAGTAGCTATTTGTCGCAGCGTCGCGCGAGACCTTGTAGAACCCCCGGCCATCGCAGCCAAAGAACTCATTCTGGCGCACAGCGGTTGCGGAGCGCACACGCCCGCCAGGCGCGACGAGGAGGTCTGGAGCCGCATTGTTACGGTAGACTTTCCCGGCGTTCCCGCTAGGCGAGCCCGGCACAGCCGTTACGTCGTCCACCGTCGCGTCGTGGATCGCGGGGAGTAAATATGGAGCACGCACGGAGAGCTTGGTAAGGTCGAGGCCGTAGGCACCAAATAATTTGTCGGCGCCGTCGCCACGGAAGAACAAGACTTCCGACGTCGTGGGCAACTCGATTTCCAGCGTGCCTTTGACCGCGCCGGTGACCAGTCCCGAGATACTCGGCAACAGAGCCTCAAGCACCGCCACGCGATCTCCGAGGTCGTCCATAAACAGAGCCAAGCTCGGGTAGCCGCCGCCTGCGATCACTTGAGGAACGGTGACGGTGAGATCGGCTGCCCATTGCGCGACAGTGAGCGCGGAGAGGACGGCGATCTCCCATGCGTTCGTTGCAGGGGCTCCCGTTAGCGCGACAATGGTGACTTGATTGTCGTTATCAATCGTGACCGTGAAATCCGTTCCCGCCACGAGTTGGCGGCCGCCGGAGACATTCTCTCGACCAAAGACATAGACGAGCTCGCTATTGAGCCCGGTGGCGAGGACGAATGTCGAGTTCGAGCCGTTGCCGATTGTGGCGCGATAGTATTTCTGCCCCATGAGTTCGTTGCCTGCCCCATACGGCACGTAGGTCGTCGGGCTGTAGGGCCGCAATAAATCGAGCGTGGGGATCTGCTCGATCTCCGGGAAGATGACGGGCGCCTTGATCGTAACGTCGAGAGTGAGTGCCACGAGCTCCCCCGTAAATCCGTTGTCATCCGCGCCCACCACGCGGATCTCCAGAGGTAATGTCACACGGGGCTCGCGGCGTAGCATCGCTGCCAGTTCCGCGCGGTTGAGCAAGAGCGTGAAGGTGACATCACCCACCGGAGCCTGTTCGACTTGCGCCGCGAGAAGCGGCTGAGAGGATCCCGACAATTCGCCGATGAACTCAATGTTTGGACGATTTGAGAGCGGGAGAGAGACTTTAAAATCCCCTGCACCGAGAGCCTGCAGAGCCTCCTCGATGGCATCCACGCCATCCTCGCGAGAGAGTAGTTTTGTCTGGCCGAACCCCCGCTTAATAACATACGCGCCCCGAAACTCCGGCGGAACATAGAGCGCCTGAATCTCATTCCACGAAAACAAGGCGTCCGCCCCGCCCTCGCGGATCCGGGTGATCTCTGGGGCTGGCGGAAGAACGACGTCGTGACTGCTAGTGAAGGCGACGGGAGCCTGAGTGAGGCGGAGCTCATGCACCCACTTGCCGTCAACCTGCCACGCGGTGATGCGTCCGTAGCTTAGCGGCCAGAGTCCATTGCGCACGACTGTCATCGGAACCTGTTGGGTCTGGTCGCCGAAAAATAGCAACCAAGAGTCGTCACAGAATACCGCGCGTGGCGCGCCATAGGTCGAGTGTGCGGCCACACTGGTAAGCGCATTTGCTAGGTCGCTTGCCGCGACCTTGCAATCCAGCGCCGCCGTCGTATTCAGATCGGTCGCGCTCCCTCCGCCGATTTTGATTGAGAACGCTCCGCCGCGCGGACGCGCGTCCGCTGCGCCTATGCTCGCCTTGAGCGAGTTGATTATTAGTGAGGCCTCAATCTCCGACCCCGCGCTGTTCTTGTAAAATCTCAACGCGAGGGTGAGGCTTTCGCCGAAGGTCAGTTCCGGAGGCTGCCAATCTTTCGCCGTGCGAGTGGTGAGGTTTACGCTGACGAGTTGTTTCATTTGAGCAGTGATAAGTTGAATTTTTGGCCTTCGAACGGAAATGTCGGGTCGAGTTTTCGATTATGGCGATCCGCCTTCTGCGCCTTGGCTTTAGCGGAGGCTGTCGTGCCTTTGTCAATACCATCGGGACGCGCGGTCGGAGCCACCTTTGGCCACGCGCTCGTTGTGCCGCCCGAGGTGGGCGTCCAGAACGTGCCGGCGAGGGATTGTGTTTGCAGGATGTTAAAAGCCGCCTGAGTGGCGTCGTTGATCGAGGCGGTAATGAACGACACCGCGCCGAGACCCGAGCCGCCTGCGAGGACACCCACCAGCGCGGTGATGCCACGGAAGATATCTGTGCTGAAGACCGGCTTCGCGTCGGGCTGCGACCAGCTCAGGTTCCAGAATGCCGACTGCTTCGCGAAGGACTGCCAAGTAGAATCCGGCTGGGAGCCTGGCGCTGCGTTCGGCGGACTGAGCAGGTAGACTGTCGAGATGAGGATTTCGTCCCACGTTTTTTCCTCATAGTCGCTCGCCAGCAAGTTCGCCGCGCCTTGGAAGTTAAGTTTGCTATTTTGGACCTGCTGGTAAGTTCCCGTCTGGATCTTGAGTTTTTGCGAATCCGGGGCCTCACGAATCCCGATAGCCTGGTCTACGACAGACGTCCCCGCGATGGCGCTCGACAGGCTCACGGTGATCTGGCTCGTCAGAGCCGTGCGCGGCTGCTGCACCCAGATGTCGCACGCCCGGAGGAGCCGGTTGCCCGCTGGCGGAGTGAGGCTGTCTTCAGATGGCTTTCCCCCGCGCTCCAGCACGGCCTGCAAATTTGGGGGCGGCTTGCCGACACCTCGATCTTGGAAGAAGAGCGGCACGGACGGGCTCCCGTCCCAACCGATGGGCCGGAAGCCATTGAGCGGCACGGGAGGGTTTTGGTAGAGCGGGACATCCAGAACCGTGCTATCCGGTCCGCCGAAATCACCCGTCCCACCGATAGCCAGCAAAGCAAGCTGCGCGATCTCCGCCGCGCCCGAGCGAGCATCCACGAGCTGTCCGAAGAATGTTGCGCGCGCGTCCCGCAGTTCGCCCGCCGTCGTCCGCACCAGTGGGGCGAACCCATTCACGAATCCCGCCAGCACAAATGCCGCCCACGCCTTTTTGCCAGGCAGCCAGATTGCCTCTGTGTGCCAAGGGTGTTTCCATTCCCGGCCTCGGCGCATAGATAGACTGCGACCGAGCGAGTTCTCTTGCAGGCGCGTGCCGCGAGATGGCTGGATTTTTGGATCGGGCGTCATAGGAAGAAATGCCTCCGTGGGCCGTTGGCCGGTTGCGAAGTGACGTAGCGCAAATGAAACATAGCGATCTGGAAGACCTGCCAACCCGTGCCGCGCCGCACCAGTAGAGCCAGCGGCGTTCGGCCTGTCGGCCCCACGTCCGCGATCGGGTGCCTGCTCTGCACTACTTCGACCTTTGAAGCTTCGCCCTTTTCATCAAGATTGCCCTCGGCATCGGGCGTCGCCTCCACACACACCCAGGACTCATTAGCTTCGTTGATCAGCGACGCATCCAGGCGCAGCACCGGCTGCTGCCGCTTGTCATCGCCTCCGATCGGCACCGAGCCAATCAACGGCTGGACCGCGATATTTGCCAAGATCAAACCCGCTGCCACGCGCGCCTCTTTTGCCCCGGCCGTCACGAGGAACGGATGCCGGAAGTCCACGCCTCCGCCACTCGGCCCCGAGATATACATGCCCAGGGGATTCTTCCCGATGCGCACATTCGCACCGGGGATCAATCGCGGCGCAGGCGCGAGAGTAGGAGATGGAGTTGAAGGCCGTGAGATCACGTTAGAAATACTTTTCCCGGTAAACCGGCTCAGGCCATCCGCCCCGGCGCGACAACCAGTAGAACTCCGTGATGTCGTGGATGTAGCCCTTTCGCTGATATGCCGTTGGTGCCTTGAGCCAGTTCCTCCCCTCGGTGAGCTCTGGAGGAGTGCCGGGCAAGTTCTCTGCGATGAACCCCACGCCGGATAATACCTTGGGCAGCCGCCTTTCGGCATAGCGGAAACGATAGACCCCCTCCATCTCAAAGTGCTCTTGGATACCGAACATCGGGTTTGTTTCCCCCGACTTTTGCTCAGTCGAGAGACCACTTCCCCCGGGGGCAGATAGTTCCGGCGACCAAAGCACCGTCGTTCCGTCGTTACTCGGGCGGCCTTCGAAGGCATCCATCATTTTCCCAAACTCTCGATGGACCTGAATCGGCACCTGCGAGAATCCGGGGTCGAAGCCGTAATCAATCGAGTTTGTTCGATCTTTAAAAGTAACGCTCTTCCCGTCGCCGTTGATGCCTTGGTAGGTCCACATCGTGGAGTATCGCCCCCGCTCCTTCATGGTCTGCTCGCCCATTATGAGCATCCCGCCGGGCACGCCGGGGGCGGACGGCTTGAGTCCATCGATTTCGGATTGCGAAGGGTAGGTGGACTGGACCTGCCAGAATTGCCGAAGGATCAAAGTTCGTATCCCAATCAGATCTGTGGTGTCGCGGACGCAGGCGATGGTGTTGAAGCCGTAAATCATTTTGCGTGATTTACCGTTTGAGTGTCATTGTTGCCGCGATTCACGACACCGATGAGGGTGTCCATTTTTCCGCCGATATCGGCGGCTTGGGGCGTTGACTGTGCCGCCCACCTAGCCGCCGCCGCGATATCAGCCCCGCCGCTGCGGGCGCTCACCAGACCCGCGCCCGCCTGAGCCTGCATGTCGCGGAGTTTATTTTCGTAAGTCAGCGTAGCCATCTCCTTAGCCATCTCTTCCGGCGCGCCCTGCTTTTTTGCTTCGAGGTATTTCGAGAGGCCCTTGCCAGCCAGCTCATTCGTGAAAGCTCCGCGTTGCCCTTCAAGCGTGCGGTTAGAGCGATGCCGCAGCGTATCGAGCTCCAGTCCGCCCTCGACTTGAGAGTATCGCGCCGCCGCGCGCTTTTGGGCGGATGTCTCGCGCGCTCCCGCCGCGATGCGATTCTCTTCATTCATTTCTTGCTCGCGAGAGCCCGCGTTTTTTCTCAGCCCGAAAAATTCCCACGTTGATGGATCATGCCACTTTTCTCTCGCCTTTTCCGCGAGCCCCGGCTGCGCCGCTGTTCGTTGGGCCTCATCTTTGGCAGCCTCGTGCTTAGTGCCCATCAGCGCGCCCGCGCTGCCGTAGACGCCGGATATATGCTTGAGATCATAGGCCTCGCCAGAGCGACGTTCTGCTAACTCGAGGCGCTGCGCAGTGTCTTTATCGTGCTCCTTTGCGATCACGGTAGCGATCGTTGCCCCCACGGCCGCCACGGCAGCCGCGACCATTACGACCGGGTTGCCGGAAGAGGCCGCCGTCTGGAGAAGATCGGCTGCAGGGTTGCCGCCAGATAACATTTGTTCGCCCATTCCTACGGCCTGCGCCGCACGACGGCCTGAAGCGCGCACCCCTGCCTTTTGCTCCGCCGTCTGTTCCCTTATCTCCCGCGTGACCGCCTTTTCCGCTTTTTCCCTCTCCCGCACATCCCGCAGAACCTCACGTTCAGTCTGCGGCACAGCCGCGCGACGCGCCGCGAGCTCCTCATCGGTAAATTTACGAAATTCACGCGGCACTTTCGGATCTGGCGGATTCGCCTCCGTCGCCGTCTGCGATATGCCCGCACGACCAGCGGGCGCGACCCCGCTTGGTGGACGCGGCGATGGCTGCGCTGAGGGTGGACGCGGCGATGGCTGCGCTGAGTGTATTTCCGGCGGCGGCGACTTCCGCTTCCCCAGGTCATCGAGTTTCCTCTCTGCCTCGTCAATGGCCTTTAAGTCGGTGTCCGCGCTGACATGGATTTTTACTTCGCCGTCGCTCATATTATGCGACCTCGGTTTCGGCGATGTCGCGCATTTCGTAGGTTTCTCCGGCGACGATGCAGCCCTCGTTGCAGCGGTGGGCTGCGATGAGGGCGAAGGCCTGGCCCACGGGAAGGGCGAGGGCTTCAGTCATGGAGAAGCCGAGCTGAGACTTTAGACACGCGAGGATCGCGATCCACTCGCCGAGGCCGTTGTCGTGGTGCTCCATCTTTTGGCCTTGGGGCGGCTCCAACTTCACGCTCATGGCAAAAGCGAGCACGATCGCGCGCACCATTTTCCAGCCTAGCAGCACGAGCTCGTCCCCGTCGCAGGCATCAGGCGTCGTGCCGGGGTGGCCAAACGCGCGGAACGCTGCCTCAAATTGCAACAAGATCGCCTCTCCTTCCTCCGGCAGACGCCCGAGAAGGAACGGAGACTGGCAGGCATCCAGATCGATCCACGCCTGCATGGTCAAGACAAACGACTCCGTCGCCGAGCCGAACGACCGCGCCACACAGCGAGGTTGCCATGGGCTACTTTTCGCGGCCACCAGCTCGCTCTGCAAATCGCGTAGATCCTGTTCGTCTTCCGGAGTCATTTTTTAGCTTAGTCTGCAAACGGCGGGATCCACGCGGCCTCGATCGAGAACATCATCCCCTTCTTGCGCTCCATGCGGGGCTCTGAGCTGATCACGCGGAAGTTACTCATGCGATCCGGCGCGCCGGTGATCGTGAGCACGCTTCGCGGTGCAGGCATCACCGCATCGGAGGGCTTCGCGAGCAGCAAAAGCGAGATCGTGCGCATGTAGCCGCTGGAGAACGCACCGAGGATCTTGCCATCCGGCGCAGGCTCATCGTCGGTGATGGTGAGTTTTTGCGTGAGTTTGAGCTGGTGGATGAGACCCGCCGCGTGCGTGAACCCTATCGTCGAATAAATAAGCGTATTTCCGGGGAAGAGGAAATCGATGCTCGATTGGTCCGGCACGAAGGCCGTCAAGCTAGTCGCCGCCGCCGCTGCCGCGCTCGCTGGAGCCTCCATGTAGTGCGTCGCTCGCACCGATGCCCGCTTGCGCTTGAGTAGGCTCCACTCCTCCACCGCCTCGCTCGCGAGGATAAATCCCGGCGCAAGGTCGATGCCGCCCGGAGAACCTGTCACCACGATGCGCGCACCCGTCGAGAGATCGAGGAAGTTCGTCGTGGAGCTCGTCACCTCGCCATCAAAGTTAATCTCCCCTTTCCGCGAGTGCAGTGCCATCGCCACGAAGTCGCTTCCGCCGCCCTCCAGATCGTCTTCGGTGACCTGGTCGCGATAGCTGAAGCTCATTTTGTCGCCCGCGAAGAGCGTCGGTGCGCCGAGCACGCCGTAGGTAATAGATTGTCCGTAATGTTGGCTCATGATTTTTTAGGTTTGGTTGATTTGTAAGACCGCATTGAAGATCACATCTGCCGCGCGGATCACCTGACCGTCGTGCTCGAAGCCCGGCACGGCCACCACGCCCTCCGCCGTCTCGACCGGGCGTTGCGCCAGGTGCAGCGGATGCGCGAGGATCCCCGCGAGCGGCGAGTCCACCGCCTTAGGCTGCCAGTGCAGCGCCAGTGCAACGGCCTCAATGAGATCGTAGAGATCCGGTGCACCATCGCTGTTAACGTTCGGCATCTCCACAATCTGCACCCGGCACTCGAAGCCGTCGAAAAATACCTCCGGCGTCCCCTGCATCGCCGAGGTGGGCACAGGCACAGGCACAAAGATGCAAAGTCCCCGCTGCGCCGCCAACGTCGCCTCCATATCAGATCTCACGTCTTTCTTCCGCCACCGCACCACCGCGATCTCGCACGGCAACGCCCCAGGCGCTTCGAGCACGCGGGCGATTCTGTTCTGTAGATCGGTTGAGGCGGTCATGCGATTAAAGCCAGTCGGCTTTTTTTACCCGCCAGGCGGGGTAGATCCTCGCGGCCGTGGAGTCCGCAGATACAGGCTCTCGGTAGGGGCCGAGGGGGCGGCTGCCGCGCGCGTAGTCGTAGGCCCATAGGCGATCGCGGTGGCAGAAGATGCTGAGGGCGTGGCCTGTGCGGGAGTCAGTGAAACTCACCAAAAGAATCTCATTGAAGGCGGTCTTTCCTTCCAATTTCACGCGGCTCTCCACGGCATGTCGGTGCGAGAGCGCGTCCACCACGCAGCCATTAGGCAGGCGCGTGGTTGTGCAGCCCGTGAGGGCTAGGGCGAAGATGAGGGCGAGGTTGCGCATCTTAGAACGAGGTGACGGTTGCGCGCCAGGTAACGGAGGTGGGATCAAGTGCGCCCGCAGTGAGATTGGTAATGTAGAGCGTGACTGTGTTTGCGGAGGTGACCGTTGCGGCGACGCTGAAGCCTTGATATTGAACAGGGTTTGAGCTGGTGATGACAACGGTTGGGGTGCTTGTCGTGGCCACGCCGGTTACCGTGATTGTGGTCGTTTGCGTCGCGCCAGCGGCCACGCTTGGGCAGTCGTATGTAGCGGAGGCAGACCGAATGGCGGAAATGGCGGTCGGGCTCGTAATGCCGATGGATACGCCGGTGCCGGTAAGTGCCATCATCGTTGATCCGCCGAAGCCTGCGCGAAGCGAAAATGTGTTGTAGTAATCGAGGAATGTATTTGATCCCGAGATGACAAATTGAGCGCGTTGAACGTTAGCTTCGCGAAGATCAAAACCAGCGCCGCCTCCCGCCTGAACATTGAAAACATTAACAACGCTGCCGCTCAAGTTTCGCCATTCGTTACTTGCGGTAAATACGTTTCCGGCATTCATCAACGGAACATTTGCCGACAAGCGAGCATCCGCTACCGTGCCAGACGTGAGCCCGGTAGCGTTACCCGTTGCGGCGGTGGTGAGCCCAAGGTTGGTTCGTGCCGTGGTCGTATTGAGCAAGTTTGCAAGATTGTCCGATGCGTTAAGAAGCAACCGCTCAACGTTTCCAGAATCGCGGTAGCGCACGGTGTCGGCGGTGCGATAAATATCCCCCGCCGCTGGCGTTGCTGGCACTGCCCCGACAAGGCGCGTGCTGTCTGTGGGCCTCGACGTGGCGGGTGTGAAGGCTCCACCTGTAATGGTTCCGCTGTTGGTGGTGGTGCCCGCGAGGGTGCCGGCGGTGAGGACGCCGGCGGAGGTGGCTACGCCTCCGAGGCCGCTCAGGGTTTGGTCTCCGGTGTTGGTTCCCGAGCTATTGCCTGAGCCCGCTGGGGCTCCCACCATGGCTGCTGATATGCCCGTTGGTGTGCCTGTGAATGCAGGGCTCGCGAGGTTGGCTTTTAGTGCGACCTCCGCTGTGGTTGCCAGCGTGCCGCTGGTCGGGAGCGTGATGCTGGTAGGGGCCGTGGCCGCGATTGCAATAGGGCCACCGCCGGTGATGGTGATTTGCTGCGATGTCGAGAACGAGCCGCCTGTCGAGAACGCGCCACCTGTTCCAAAATCGCCGGACGTGGAAAATGTTCCACCTGTGGAAAAAGTCCCGCCCGTGGAAAAAGTCCCGCCCGTGCTGAAATTGTCTGCCGTTGAAAATGTAGCGAAGGGCGACAGATCAAAGCCGAGGAGAGTCCGTGCGGTGTGGGCCGTAGCCTGAGTGAGCAAGCTGCGCCCGTAGGCGGCGGTGCTGAGGGCCGCGATGCTGGTGAGGTCGCTGTCGAGCGGTTGCCCGCCGAGGGCGGCGATGGCCGAGATCGCGTTGGTGGTGCCGGTTCCGCCCGAGGCGATCGCGATCGGGATTGGGAAGGTGTTGGTGCTTGCCCATGTGTTTGGCGTGGTGAGTCGTGGGATGGCGTTCGTGCTGAAAAAATTGGTGGGCGCAAGCACCGTGCCGCTATTTGATAGCGTAATGGTCTTTGTCGTCTGCCCGCCAGCTGCAGCGGCAAATAGCACCAGAGCGAATCCAGCGATGAGGTATTTCAGGTAATTCATAATTGAGTAAAGACTAGTTCGCCATCGACAAACGTGAGCCGCCGCCATGCGTTTGTGCTCGTGTCGCGGATTTCAAGCCCAGCGCCAGTGATTCGCACCGCACCGCTCGCGGAGCCAATCGGTAGGTAAATCGGCCCACCCTGGCTGGTTGCCGGGCCGGTGATAATCGGTGGCTGGGTGGTGATGGGGAAATTCGGGAATGGACGACGCACGCCGCCGCTTGGCGTAAATACCACCTCGCAATCGAGCGTCGCCGTGGACTTGCCCACCAGGTGAGCAATGAGGCGCGTATCGTTGGCGTCCAGGAATCCAGTGTAGACGGTCTGGCTTTGCGCCGCGAAAGTATTAAGATAAGCGAGCACAGTGGGCGTGCTGCTCTGCGGGCTCAATGCCAGCTCGATGGCCGGAGTCGTGCCGGGGTTTGCGCTGAATGTGATCATGACCGGCACCGAGCCACCCGCCTTGATCGCTGCAGTTTGCGCGGGCTTTGCCAAGCCGGTTTCGAGATTAATTGCGATGCTTAACATAGTCTTTCCTCACTGTCTTAACGAGAGTTCGAGATATCCCCGCGCTCCGGTCACGGCGGCGGCTTGGAACTGCTCGTCGCTCGGCAGCAGTGAACGGTCCTGTTTTTGGGTCACGGATTTGCAAAGAACGTAGAGCGGTGTGAGGACTCCGCCGATGGTGGCAGCGATGATCCGCTTGCCGCGCGGGATAAAGAGATTCATCCGGTCCCAGAGCTCGCCCGCGCGCTTGCCGTAAGACAGCGCATGGATGGGGATGGTGAGCGCCTTCGCCGTGCGTGGGGTAATCTTGACAGTCTGGAACGCCCGGAGAAATCCAGGGTGATTGATCGTCAAGACAGCTTCCGTGGGGCCAGAGCTCAGAGCGCCAGCCGCCGCGACCTTCTCTGCCGCCTGGCCGTAAAAGTTTGTTGGCGCGGCCCCGAGCCGCTCTGCCGTCCCGTGCCGCGTCGCCGCTATCTTAGCGATGTGGTCGGAGGTAATGCGCTGCACTTCGACGCCGGCGGCCTGGTGCAGTTCCGAGAGGCCTAGGGCCGACATCCGCCGCATCACACTTCGCATCGCAGGGCTCACGCCGACCGAGATCGTAATGCGCAAATTCATACCAGAAGCCCCTCCACGAACTTGCGATGCGCCTCGCGAATCTCTGGCAACCGGGCCTGGCGATCCGCAGCGGCAGCATCCTCGCGGTCGGAGAACTCCGCCTGCGATTTGCGGAGGAACTCGCGCCCCTCGTCGCTTGCGATCTCCCGCCGTAACTCCTCTTGGAGGTCCGGGGACAGACCGCCTACAATATCGTTGATTTCCCGCGCGGCTGGCGTGAGCTGCCCGTCCATCTCGCCCACCGTCTCGGCGGCGGTGATCAGCCCGAGTGCAAGGCACCGCGCGCGGTCCACAGCCTTCCAGGCCAGGCCGCTGTTGAACGCGAAAGGCGGAAAGGGATTGCTTAGCGTGTCGGTGTGTCCACCCGCTCCATCGCCGAGCGCCTGCCAGATCGGCGAGTCCTTGCGAGCCACCATCGGCGAGTGCATCGCGCCTTCCCACTCCACTGCACCGCCCGCATCGTCCCACCGAGGCTCCCAGCCTACAGAGTGGCTCTCTGCGGATCCACGCGGGACGGCGCGGATAAAGAGGCGCACGAGTTCCCACGCGGGATAAGCGTGGCGGGCGTAGGGCTCGTTACCGTCCACCATGCGGCCATAGTTCGCGGCCATGCGCGTATTCGTCTCCAGCATGAGATTCAGCCGCGCCTCGCTCGACAAGTCCTGCAAAGATCCACGCTCCGCCGGCGGGATCGTGGCCATGTCAGCAGGGAACCCGATCTCTGGATCGTAGCCGAGTTGCTTGAGCTTGCGCATAAGCCGCAAGCGACCTGTCGCCATGTTGATCTTGCCCGCGAGCATGTTATCAACCACCTGGGCAACTTCGCCAAGGTATTCGGCGTTCGTTGTCCGAGCCGAGAAGACAGAGCGCATCCGCAACTCGCGCGAAAATCCGCCAATCTCGGCACTCGATAAATCGGTTGGGAAAACCTCGCGTCCGCGCCATTGGAGGAGTGCGCTCGTGCTCATCGCGACTCCCTCGACTTAGTTAATCCCTCGACAAAAGATTTCCCGATTTGCAATGCCAGCACATCCGCCAGTTCTGGATCCTTATTCACCTCGGCGAGAAGATGCGGCAATATCGCACGCAGGCCCTTGAGAGCCACCACGTCGCCGTCCTCCAGAGCCGAAATAATCGCGGCTCGCACAGGCCGCATGTCGCGCTCGAAGGCGGAGGCGGCGGCTTGCAATCCGGCATCCGATGGATCGAGCGCACGGGCGAGGATCGCCCTTGCCTCGACAGCATCTTTCGCCGCCGCTGCGCGGCGCAGGCTTGCGCGAAAGAGCGTCATATTGAGTCCTCCGGGGCGTTGGGGTTGGCGTATTTGCCGGGCTCCACGGGCCGCTGGGCAGCCGGGCGCGGCACGGGATGCGTGCGGGGGATGATCTTGTTCTCGCTATTCCAGCTACCGAGGTTTTGCGGGATCGTGCTGACCAGCATCGCCGTGTCGGGCAGCTCCACCAGCACCTTGCGATCCGCGATGCGCAGCAGATCGCTGTAGTCGCTCTTGCGTGTCTCGCGCTGGTCCTCGGAGAGCGGCATCCGTATCCGCTCCATCAGCGCAAAGAGCGCGATGCGGATCGTCACACCCTTGAGCGATCCCGGCACCTTGGCCGTGTTGCTGTCCAAGGGATTGCCGCTTGCTACCGCCCGGCGCACACGGGCGATGGCGTTGGCCATTTCTTCCGCCACTGGATCCACTCCCCCCGTCGCCGTCGTCTGTGCGCGGTCAATGGCAAAGCCAAGGCCCGAGGCTTTCAAATCGTCGGCGGTGATGGTGGTCCAGTTCATGGATTTATTTCAGCAAAGCCGAGAGCCCGCGCAGAAACTCCGCGCGCTCGACGATGGCCGGGCGACACGCTTCGTTGTAGGTCCAGCCCTGGCCGCCAGGGCCGTGCTGTTCCTCACGCTCGGCGCGGGCCAGCTCGACGGCCAGCCATTCGCGGCCTGCCGAATTTGCGAGCGGTTCAGATTCAGGTTTGGGCTTGGCCATGGTTAGCGGTAGCCGAGGGTCCAGGGGATTGGGACCCCCAGCCGCTTCTGGTTTTGGTTTAGCCATGGGAGTTAGCGGTAGCCCAGTGTAAGGTTTGCGGGGGTGCCGCCCGTCGTCACGGCGCGCAACGTTCCTGCCACCCTCACGTTGAGGTGCAGCGAGGCTTGGTTCGTCGTGCTGATCGTCGCGATGGCGTTTGTGGCGCTCGCCGTGACCTCGCTCAGCACCAACACAGAGGTGGCACCAGCGGTGCCGACGACGACGCGGTCGAGGACGACAGGCCCAGCGACATTGTTGGTGCCGTTGGCGGTGATATTGAGGGATGTGTTACCACGCTCCATGCGGGAGATGGCTACCGCCTGCTTGTTCCGTAGCACCAGATCGCTGTCGCCGCTCAACGGCGCGGTGGTATAGGCAAGCTCCTGAGCGCAAACCACGCCGATGGCGAGGAATAGCAGCACCATGAGTGTTACGATTTTTGAGAAGTGATTTTTCATTATTTTGGTTTTTTTGTTCGTTTTGAAATTGAAGGCAGCCGGGGGATTAGCACCCCCGGCAGCCTCATTGGTTGGTTGATTAAGCAGACGTGATGACCATGCCCGCGCGGCGGTCGCCGACTGCGGCACCGAGCATCATCTCCGGACGCCACTCAGCGTAGTTCTCGCGGAGCGACACGTATTGAACGAGCAACACGCTGATCCCGCCTGGAGTCGTCACGGTGGTGACAGATCCGGGGACCATGGCACCGACTGCGCTGGAGAAGTCCTGCGGTAGACGGCTCTTGAGGATCAAGCTGGCCTTGTGGCCGGCGAATCCCACGCGGTTGCTGCTGGTCGGGAACCAGGGAGCTTCGAGCGGGTTGAACCCATTCAGCTTCGGCAGGCTGCCATCGGTGATCACCTCGGGCTTGCGGGTCGCCGCAAAGAACGTGTTGAACGTCGGGTCCTGCGCGAGTCGCTGGTGGTAGGCCGCATTAAGGAGCGCGAAGCGTTCCTGCGTAGGGACTTCGTTCGTGTCCAGGGCGGCTTTGATGCTGCCGAGGCTCGCGAAGTTGAAGTCTGCCAGAGCCGACGCGAAGCTCGCGTAGGTCGTAGGCACCCGGCTCGCATTGAGCGTGAACGTGAGACCGCTTCCCGTGGCCGTGGCCGCTTGGGTGAGGACGGCAGTCGTGCCATTCGTCACCGAGGCGACGAAGGTGGCTGTCGGGATGCCCGTGCCGCTGATCGCCTGGCCGGGATACATCGACGCCGTGCTCGTCACGGTGATCGTGGTCGAGCCGCTCGTGGTCGCGCCGGCTGCGGCACTGTTCCCCGCGTAAGCGTTGAAGTTCGCCGCCGTCATCAGGGCGGTGAGCTTGTTCACCGCGTAACCGCCGAGAGCGTAGAGCGCCATCGGGGCGGTCTCGCCGAAGAGGTTGCGGATCGTTTTGGCTAGCGTGGCGACGCCAAAGACGATTGGCACACCGATGTGCTCATCGAGAGTCACCTGCACGTCCACCATGGAGGCTGGGCTCGCTGTATCCCATCCGCGTGGACGGCCTGCGCTGTCCGCCGCTGGATTGTAAGTCTGCACGGCAGGCTTGAGGATGATGCGGGTCGATTGAGTCTGGCCAAACAGGCCGGGCTCATCCGAGTAGTCGGTAGTGATCGCGTTCAGAATCGGATACTCATATTGCATGAGCGGCAAGGCGCGCTGGAGCACGAGCGTGCCGGAGAGCAAGCCCACCTGCGCATCGCTGATGTCGGCTGCCTTGATTGCTTCCTCCATCGTCATGCTGGCGAGGATCGGGTTGCTATCGATATCCTTGGCGAAGATCGCTGCGGCCTCGCGGGCGAGACGGCCTTTTTCTTTCGCGGTCTCATTCGAGAGGCGCGTGTCGGCGTTTTTGCAGATCACGGCGGCGAAGGCTTTCATCGTCGCGTTCGGAGCTTCCCCGATGATTTGCACCCCGCTGTGCGTCATGCGACCGCTCAGAGACTGGCCCTGCATCGCGTCAATGACGGTGATGAAGGAAGGGTCCTCCGTCGCCTTGGCGACGAGAGCCTCTTGCGTCTTCGCGTCCTTGGCCGCAATGGCGTGGCGCTCGACGGCACGCTTCACAGCGGCATCGGCATCAGATCTATTGCGGGCCGCGATGGCGTCTCCCTGGATCTTGTTCTTCGCTTTGATCTGCTCGTTTTCGAGAGTGATCACAGCGACCTTGAGTTCGCTCTCCTTCGCCGCGATCTGCGCGGTGACGAGTGCGTCATTTTCGTTCTTCGCCTTCAACGCAGATTGCTGCGATTTGAGGGCGTCGAGTTCAGTTTGAAGCTCCGTGTTTTTGGCCTGGAGCGCCGCCAGTTCTTGTTCAGTCATTTTTGTGTTTTGTGTTGTTGAGATGGATTGCGCTCCATCGGCGTTTTTCGCCCACAAGGGCAAAATGGTGTGGAAGGCAGGATCATTGACGAGCCCGCCCATGTTCGGCTTGGCCTGCTCGCGGCAGACGATGCGCGCGGGGTTGCCCCGCTTATTGTCCACGTGAAATACAGGCGAGAACTGCCGCCATTCCTTCCCGTCCACGCTGGCCTTGCCAGTCGTCGTCCACTCCCCTCGGCAATAAATGCCAGGCTCAGGTGCATCGCGGAAAAAGAACTCCTCGGGCCAAAAACTCGCCGGGCCGTCCTCGTGGTTGAAATCAAAAAACGGACGCTTTTTCCGCGCCGTCAACGCCGCGCTCTGGCGGTTCAATTCCGCCGCCCCCTGCGCATCCACCATCACCTTGATCGGCTGCCCGATCCCACCATCAATCGGCGTGATCGTCTGCACCCCGCCCGGCATATACATCATCTCGCCCGTGGCGGTCGGGGCAAGCTGCACGGCGGCTCGGCAAAGGATCGATTGGTTGTTCTCGTTCATTATTTTTGTCCTCGTGCTTCCGCGACGAGCGCCCCCATCATCTCCTCATCATCGAGCGAGAGCAGATCGCGCAAAACTTGAGCGGCCTTTGAGGAGAGCGGTTTGTCCTGTTTCAAAAATTCGGGCTTCCGGCTTTCGACTTCCAGATTTGCATCCGCTTCTTCCACCTTTCCCCCGATGGATTCCTCGTCTGCACTCGGCGCAGGCAGGCCGTATTTCTTTCGTAGGAAACTCTTGGGAATTTCGAGTCCGGCATCGGCCAGCGTCTTATCACGCTGTGCCTGGTTAAGATCGCTTTCCTCATCTTCGAGGAGCCGCACGCATGGGGCCTCGTCGGCGTCGCCGTAGTTAAGCGTGATAATCGATGGTATGAATTGGGCGTTGAGCACCCCGCAGGCGTATTTCGCAGCGGCGTTGATGCGCTTGGCTTTCACTTCGCTTTCGACTTCGCCAAAGGCTTTTCCGCCACCCTTACTGCTGTCTTGCCCACCGCTCATGGTCTGGCCGAGAATGATGAGCCGGGCGTAGCGGTCGGCGCGGTCGAGCAGCTCGCCCTGGGGAGAATGGTCGCCGCCTTCGCTGGTGGCCTCTTTGAGTTCCAGCGTCGTCCCGGCCGGGAAGGCCGCCCAGCCCGCGCTGCCCATGTTTTGCAACATCGTGCAAATGGCATCCACCGTAGCCTGCGGCGCGTGGGGATCGTAGTTTGCCCAGCGGAATGGGAGGCCGAAGACTTGCGCGAGATTCAGGAGCCAGTCGGCTCCGAAGTTCGCAGCGCACCACCACCAGGCGAGCGGACGCAAGATCGACCCGCCGAGGGCTGTCCCGCTCTTCGCCTTGTGGATCCCGATCAAAAACTTGTGCGCAGGGAACGCCCCCACGACCGAAGGCTTCGGCTGGAGCGATGTGCCCATGAGGTTCATCGGCTGCATCTGCCCGGCGGCATCCACTCGGAGGCCGATGCGGCCATTCACATCGAACGCAAAGCAAACGGGGTGCACCCAGAAAGTCGCGCGAGGTGCGATGAACTGCCCGTGGACGGTGGACGACGCCATTTGCCAATCGATCTCCATGCACGTCACGCCCCGGAACCAGCCGTCGAGAATGTCTTTGATCGTGCCGTCGAGATCGTTCTCATCCGCCGTGGCCTCGGGCCGCATCCGGCGCAGGGCCGCGCTCGCCAGCTTGCAACGTTCTTGCGCCGTGGGCGTGGCATCTTCACCCTCTTCGCAGAATGCCTCGAAGATCAACTTGCGCTCCATCACGCCGTCCGTGAGTTCCTGCCCGCACGCGGCCAGCTCGGGCCAAGTGTCGAACATCAAATCAAACAGCTCCCATTGCTGCACATGGTTCCCCGCCAGCGCGCTCCGCAAAACTTGCTCGATGTATTGCGGAGTGATGGCCGAGAGCTGAGGCAACAGCCAGCGATAAGCCGCTTGGGGCCGGAGGATTCGCGCCAGGGCGGTGGACATTGCCGGATCTGGCAATGGGGCCGCTGCAGCGGGAGCGGTGGGTTTCGCTGGTGATTTCTTTTTCACGCCAGCCGCCTCCGTGGTTCAAATTGCGGACGCCCGCCGACGCCGCGACCGTTGTAGCCGATGCGGATCGCGCTCGGGTCGGAGATCGCTCCGGCAAAGCCTGTGCCTGCCGCCTGCACCGCCAGAGCGAGCGCCGTGCAGCGGTCGCTATGGCCCTCGCGTGTGCGAGGTGCCCAGTAATTATATTCGCCATTCGTGATCACCTGCTGCATCGCATGCAGATCCTCGCGGATGGTGCGTGAGATCGGCACACGGACGCGCGTCGGTGCCTCAAATGCCTTGCGCATGAATGGGAACATCTCGCGCTTGCTCTTCGCCGTGAACGTCACCAGATCGCACTTGCCGAACTCATGCCCTGCCGGGTCGAACCGCCCGAACTCCTTCGCCGCGTAATCGCCGAAGCCTACGCCGGGACCTGTGTAATCAATCGCCACCCGCATCGCCCGGCGGAACCGGCTGCGCAAAATCTCGTTCTGCTCTGGCGTGGCCACATTTTTCAGCACGAGCACCTCGCGAGTCCAGAGGATGCCGCCGATGCGCTCCAGCGTCCAACACACGGTAGGATCGTTCGAGCGGCCAAAGTCCACGCCGCAGAAGACGGCATTACCACGAGACTGCCAGAAGAGCGAGTCCGTCGCCTCCGTCGCCTCGGCGGATTCCGCCAGGGCAATGAGATCGTAAGGCAAAAGCACGCTGCTCGTATCCGTAGGCTGGCACTCGTATTCCTGCGCCCAGAGATCGCCGTCGTCGAGACCGGCGCGAAGCTCATCGGCGTTGAGCGGGAGACCGTCTGCGATGGCGTCGTGGATCGTTACTATGTGCCCGCTGTAGCCATTCTCCACCCGTCGATCCCAGAGCTGATAAAATTTATTCTCCTGACCGTTGAAAGTCGAAACCACCCGCACCTTGAGGTTGCGCCGGATGTCCGTGCTCTCGCCCTTGAATTGCGCCTTCACGCGATCCATGAACGTTCCCGCGAGAGGATTGCTCACGCTCGGGAACATGGCCGCCCAAATCTTGTCGGGATCTTCGTGATAGGCAAATTCATCGAGAATGATGTTCGCGCTGTAGCCGCGAGCCGTGGAGGGATTTGCAGGGATGGCGATGATGCGTGATCCGTTGGCAAACTTGATCTCCGCGCTCTTCATCAACGCCTCGCCGATGTCACGATCCTCTGCGTAGCTCTCAATCGCCAAGCGAAACGCCTCCGCCCACTCGCGGCATTTCAACAACCATTCCAGGGCTTGACGCTCGCCTGCCGAGAGGCACACCCACAGAGCGCCGGGATTCGTGAGGCAATCCACCACAGCCTCGCAAGCGGTCTGGAAGCTCTTCCCCGTCTGCCTCGACTGCACCGCAATCTTAAACTTCGCGCCGTCAAAAACATAAGTCGCCTGGTATGGCAACAACAAATCGAGAGGTGAGATGCGCGGCGCCTCTGACACGCTTTTTTTCGTGCGCGGCCTCACCGCTTGAAAATCTCCCGTATGCGGTCCGCTTTCTGCGAGTCCGTGAGCTTGGAATCCTCGACGGTCTGCAAGGCTTGCGCGGCCTTGCTCTCCAGTAGCTCCAGCTTGCGCGCACTGTGCTCCAGCTCGATAGCCTTCCGAGCCTCGGTCACTGCATAGGCAAGCATCTTGTCGTTGTCCTCGCGGATCCCCTTGAGCCGCATGTAGTCCACCGTGCGGATGTGGATCTCCTCCGCCGTCGCGGGCACTCCGGACTTCGCAAACTCCGCTCGAAACTGCTTCGCGTCCGCATTCATCCGCATGAGCGATTGTTGCGAATCCGCCCACCGCCAGAAGTCCGACAACCGCTGCTCGCAGACAGGCGCTATGCCATGCCGTGCTAAAATGTGAGAGATGATCTTGACTGCGCTGGCGACGCCGCGCTGAGCGATTAGAAACTCCACTTCCTCCCATGGCAGAGACTTGAGTCGCTGCAATGGCGAAGGCCCTCCATCCCCGTCGATGCGTGGTTTCCGACTCATTCACGATCTCCCTCCAGAGTTAAGCATGGAGCTCGGCTCTCCCCTTGTCGGTGATTGACCAGCGTGGGCCTTTTATATTGTCAAAGCGGTTAATAAAGCGGTTGCGGTGCAGCAGGGTAAGAGACTCTCCGAGCTCCACGTAGGTCACCTCTGGCGAGAAGCGATTATTGAGCTGTTGGTGGAGGACGGCCTCGTCGGCGGGAGAGTCCCACGCCGCAAGCTGACGCAGGATCTCGGTCGTTATTTCTTGCAGCCTCATCACTTCTCGGCCCTCGGTAGCAAGTCCCTCATGTCGCGAAAGAGGGCAATGGTTTTATAGGGCACTGCCTCAATGCGGTTTGCCAGCTCGTTCTTGTCGGCGGCAGCCTGGCTGATCACGTCTGAGAGCTGGCCTTCGATCATGTCGAGGCGCTTGTTCGTCTCGGCCTTATCCGCGAACTGCTGGTGGTCCGCCGGTGTGCGGCGAAACACATTCTTCCCCAGCGCCACAATCGCCATCAGCGCCGCCGCAGCCCATAGCCACTGCTCAACGCTGCCGGGCGTGGGATTCGGGATGTTCGCGAGGAAGAAAATCACTGAAATCACTGCCTGTCCTCCAAAATATACGGCACAAATTCTTGCCCATGCCGCGCCATTTCTTGATAGGTCAACCCAATAAAGCTCTGCCACTGCGAGGGCGGCAGCGTCTGGCAACCGGCGCTCGAAGTCGTTGTTTCTCCGCCGCGATGGATATTGATCGCAACGCCAGGACGTTTGCTCACGCCCGCCTCTCCGTCGCGGTAGACCGGCAGCGCTTCGCCGCGCGTCGCGGGCCGAAGCGCTGGATACCCTCGCCCGCGCGAAATCCCATGCCGCCCGCGCTTGAAAAGATAGCATCCCGGCACCAGCGTCGCGATACCGGCGCGGCTGATGGATGGGTCGCAATTTGCATTATAGGCGACGTAAGCCGTGGGCGAAAAAACAAAGATCGCGTCGTCGTAGATCGCTCGATCGTTCCTCTCCGGTGACCCCATATCGAGGAAAAAGCCGCGAACTGCATACAAAATAACCGAGAAATGCACGCCGCGCGGCAGCAGCTTCTCGATCCGCTTCGCGACATTATCGCGGCGCGTCGCTGGGCGGGTGGCGGGGATGATTGACATCTACTTTTTCTTCGGCCGCGTTGCCTTCTCCGCGTAGCTCCACGCCAGAGCCAACCCGAGAGTCACCGCCGAGAGGACGACCTCGGTGATATTGCCGACCGTGCCGTCCGAAAGTCCGGGTAAGCCCGAGGCCGCCAGCGCGCCAGAGAGCATTGTGAGGCCGTGCCGGATCAATGGCCCGGCGGATGAGGTGAGGAGTCTTGGAAACATAATTGGTGGTGTTTTTGTTGTGTTCAGCGGCTGAAAAATGAGAAGAAAGCGAAAATTCCGAGACCGAAAAGTCCTAGAAGAAAAAGAGCACAATTGACGGCCCCATCGTTTGGTTGCCGCTTCATTTTCGCAGCCCCAGATCCGAGTTAGGGGCAGTGAAATCGGGAAGCTTGTAGCCCACCTCCCACGTCACGTAACCAAACTTTGCGTCGCTCCCCACCGGGACCTGCCCCGCGCAGCCGACCGAAAAAATCGCAAACGCAACGACGCATCCGCAGAATGCCGTCCGGCGGACGCCGTGCATCCGCATACAGACGTTTCCCTCCGCCGGACGGCAAGATGTGGCACGAGCCAAATGGCCCGCGTGAAAATTCGGTGTGCGCGTCGGATGCATGTCCGCACTTTCCGGGATTTTTGCGGAATGGGAAGCGGCGGCGGGTAAAGCAGCTTTACCAACACGATCAGAATACTCTTGACGTCGAGCCTGCAATCATGCACGAGGCCCAAGCGGGTAGGCGCGTGCCATAACTCGCCACTTCAAGTCAAGAGCAATTGAAGAGCAAAAGCATTTATCCACTTAACCACGGCCTCCCGTGTCAAGACAAAAATAGCGGACTTTCAACACCCCCGGCACGAACAACGCCGCGCAAGCGGCTGCACGGGCCAAGGCGGTTATTGATCGCGACTAGCGTTTCAATCCACTCCAGAGGCTCGCTTGAGATCATAGGCCTCGCCAGCTCTCTTTTCGGCCAGTGATAATTCTTGTGCACGATCACTGTCGTGCTCGGAGGAGATTATCCCCGCAATAATCACGCCTGCGGCAACGGCCAGAATCAACGTTATACATATCGTTTTCATTTTTTTAGACTTTCATAGAGACCTTTGATCATTGCAGCCGCCGACCGGAAGGCCTCTGGATGCCGGTCGTGCAGCTCCGAGAGCCATTTGATGCACTTCGCGAAATCGAACTCCGAGCCCGGCGCGGGTGGATCCTCTCTCACGTAGCTGCTGGGCATTTCTTGGTGGGGCGGCATATTCAGCGCGTCAGAGCGCAACGATGACGACTGATCGTCAATCCAAATCTCCCGCTCAAGCATTTCAATCTGCTCAATGAATCGAGGGGATGGGTTCGTTGCGGCCCCCCTCTCCAGCATAGACACATAATGACGCCCATATAGCATCCTCTTCGCTAATTCTTTTTGGGAAAGTTGCAAACGCCGCCTGACCGCGAGAATGCGAGTGGAAATATTTTGCATTTTGTTGTTGACGCATATTCGTCAATGTGGGAATTATTAATCAGTTGATCAACTCATCCGTTAAAGACATGCCGAACAATAGTCAAGAAATTTTAACCCAGCCAGTGCCAGCCGCTGAAATCAAAAAAGCTCTCATCGACCGAAAACTATCGGTCTCAGCACTCGCTCGCAAATTGCGCAAATCACGCAGCGCGGTAAGCCAATCAATTCACCATACAACCATGATGCCGGGTCTTCGCCGGAAGATCGAGCAAGCACTTCAACTCACAAATGTCTAAAGATACTGCTAGGCAATTCATAGCGGATTCCGCCATCCGCGCCAGCTCAGCGATGAGCATCACCGACCGCGCCGCAGTCTTGGATGAAGTCGCCAAAATACTTTCTGGCCCCGCAAAAGAGCACGCCCTCGCTACCTCTTTCGCCCTCCGCCAATCCGAAGTCCATCAGCTCAAACTTACCCAACTTCTAAAGGAGTCCGTAAAGTGAAATTGCTAGCAATCGCCCGACGGCACTGCCTCGCCTCGAGGCCCGCCATATGCCTGAAGCCGTTCGTGCGAGACAACTACGGCGTGCACTACGTTTTCCTCTGGCAAATCGACCACGCCCGGCGCCGCCCGAGCGCCAAGCTTCTCGCGGCCATCGCCGCGACTCACACGCGACTCTTCCCCGCCGAGCCCATTCCCTTCCCGGAGGCCAACCCCAACTAACAACTTCCCAAAATTCCCACTCCTAACTTTATGACACGCATCCGCACCCAACTATCCCGCTGGCTCGCCAGTCGGGCCGAAACTAAGTCCCGCAACATCCGCCGCGAACTCCGCGACCACGCCCGGCTCGAGCACCGAGCCGCCGCCGCCGCCGACAAGCGCGCACGAGGCCTGCGCCTCTACGCCGCATGGCTTGCCGCCCACCCACAGACCGACCCACAGACCGACCCACAGACCGACGCGTGGATCCACGCGGCGGCCAACGAGATTCGCCTCGAAAGGAAGGTAGCCTAAATATGAATCTCTCAAAAATAGACCTCAGGCAGGCATACCAAAGGCAACTCACCTGCGCGTGCTGCGGCGCCGAGCCCGACTTCGCGCTGGGAGCAGATGCCGTGCGCTTCATCTGCACCAAGTGCACGACCGAAGCCCTCACAAAAAATGGCCGCCCCCTGCGGTTTCCACGCAGCGAGCAAGACGAGATGTTCCTCACCTCCGCGCCACTCCCTGTATGAACATCTCCCCCGCATTCATCACTGCGCTCCGGGAAGCGTGCCGAGAACTTGGCGAGTCGTCCGTCACGCTGGCCACCCCCTCCGGCGTGATCACCTTCACCTTCCACCCAGAGCCCGCACACGCCAAAGGCCTCGCCTACGAGTCGCAGCCAAGCCGCCAAGAACTCATGGCCATGCTCGATAATGTGCAGACTACAAACTTGATCTTCCAACCCTAAGCCATGGAACTCGTAACCGCCCACCAGCTCAGCCAGGTCCTGCAGATCAGCACCCAAGCCGTCCGAAAGCGCCTCGACAAGTCCGAGCGCGAGCGAGACGAAGCGGGCCTGGTCGCTTGGGGCCGTGGCACCCTACCCGCCGACTGGCAACAGAAGCTCGATCTGCTGTGCCGCATAAAAGGGTGCGATGACATCGCCGAGATCCTCACGTGCCAGCGGCACTCCGCAAAGCAGTTTGAGTTCTCGATCGAGCACGCCACCGACCACGAGAAAAAGCTCTGGCCATTGCGCAAAGAGGCACTGCAAGAGTTTTACCGCGCCGTCGAGTTTGGCTGCGCCAAGTCCATCGCCGAGCGCCGCGCACGCGAGCTCTTCGAGCGCCTATCGCGCATGCCGGTCAGTGCCCGCAACATCCGGCGGTGGCTCAAGCCTGTGGAAAAATGCGGAGGCCCGCAACACGCCCCCGATGAGGCCTATGTCCTCTGGGGCAAACGCCGCACCCTACCCGGACCGCCGCGCGAGACCATCGAGTTCTTTAATAAGCTCGTCGTCGAAAATCAGCGCAAGTTCTCGCCCGCATGGCGCGCCCTCGTCAAGCGCCTGCGCCAATGGCGCGAGACCGGCCTCGCCGAATTCCGCATCCCCGGCTACAACGAGCCGCCGCTCAACGCCCCTGGCTGCGACCTCCCACTCCGCTGGTCCTACGCCTATTTCATAGCTAAGCGCCGCCGCCCCGCGCCCATCGTCATCGCCGGAGCCCGCGATGGATCTATCGCCATGCGCGAGCACGTCGCCATCGTCCGGTCCACTCGCGTCGGAGTAAAGGTAGGGGAGCTCCTGCAGTTCGATGATCAAATTTACGACATCAAAACGAACGTGCTCGGAATCAACTCCCGAGCCACCCGCCCGCTCGGCCTCGACGCCATAGATGTCGCCAGCTCGTGCTGCTTCGCAAGCGTGTTCAAGCCCGTAGTCTTCGACGACGAGAAAAAGGCAAAGGAGATGCTCAAGCTCCGCGACATGGTCTGGTTCTCCGTCCACATGCTCGTCAATGTCGGCTGGAGGATCGATACCGGCACCACGTGGTTCGTCGAGCACGGCACCGCCGCCGTGCCAAAATGGCTCAAAGACAACATCGCCCTCGTCACGAACGGCATGGTCAAGATCCGCACCGGCGGCGTCGGCGGCGAGGCACCCTTCGACGGCGCGTTTGACGGCAGCTCAAAAGGCAACCCGCGCCACAAAGCTCTCCTCGAAGGGTTTCGCAACCGCCTGCGGAACGACATGGCCGACCAGATCGCCTTCCCCGGTGCCACCGGGCACGACCGCAACGAGCCGGGCGACATCACTGGACGCGACCGCTATAACGCGGTCTACCTCAAAGCCTGGGCAGCCCTCAGCGCACGCAACCGCGCCGATCTCGCCGATCAACTCATCGGCCCCTACCTCGACTGGAGGCTCTTCCCCACCCTCGCCCACGCCTGCATCCACGCTTTCAACGATGACCCCGAGCACAACTGCGAAGGCTGGGCCGAATGCGGCTACACTACGCAAGAGTTCCGCTGGACCGACGACTCTCCCTGGCTACCCATGCGCGACATCCTCCGCATCAAGGATCCCGCACGCCGCGACGCCGCCGTAGCCATGCTCGAAGCCGCCCCCGGCCTCACTCGCACCCGCAAACTCTCCCGATGGGAAGTCTGGCAACGGGAGAGCACTCAGCTCACCAAGCTGCCCCTCTTCATGGTCCCGCAACTCCTCACCCACCAAGACGCGCCCGACCTCTCGGTGCTCCGTCGCGTAACCGATCACGGGGAGTTTGTGTTTCAGGATTCGGACGCCGACCCCTACGGCGCGCAATTCATCTTCCGAGCCCGTGTGCTCGATCGCAACGGCCACCAAGTCGCCCTCACGCCGGGTGTGAAATACAAGACATTCCTCAACCCGCTCAACCCCACCGCCCTCATCGTCGCCGAACAAAACGGATCCTACCTCGGCGCATGCCCTGCCGTAGACCGCGCCGCCGCCAACGATATGAGCGCCACTGCCAAACTCGTCGCCGAGCACAAGCAACTTCTCGACGCCGGTAAGAGCGACCTCGCCCGCCTCGGAGCAGAACGCACCAAGGAACTTACCCGCATGAAAATGCACAACGAAGGCATCGTCACGCCGCAAAAAACCGACCGCCAAACTCAACAGGAGGCCGCCACCGACGCACTGGCCGGACTTTATGCCACCGCTTGATCTCCCACCACCCCAACGCATCCGCGCGCTCCAAGAGTTCATCGGTCGGGCGGATGACCCCGCCAAAGCCCTCGATTTCCTCCTCGATCTCCTCGACCCCGAAAAGGACGCCGATCTCCTCGACTACCTCGCAGAAAACCCAATCCCGCAATCCGCAATCCCATCTCCGTAATAAATAAAAATGTCCTCCACCCGCACATCCGCAAACCCTGACGACTTCTCCGCTGAGCGCGGACTATCGTCCCCTCTCATCTCTGGCATCAACATCGGCCTCAACGTCATCGGCCGCGTAGCACGCGCGCGCACCACCGAGGAGCGGCGATGCATGGTCTGGCTCCACAACTACGCCCGCCTCATGCAGCTCACAGCCGATGCCCTCGCCTCCGACATGGGCATGAGTCGCTTCGAGATCCGAGAGGCCCTCACCGATCCTGCCTGCCAGCACTTGACCCGATTCTGCAGCGCCGTGAAATCACTCCGCGCAACCTACGAATCCAACCAGCCTCAACTCGTAAAAAATCGCGTCTCCCGATGCGTCCGAAGCGGCATGGAAGAAGCCGCCGAGGATCGCGTCTGCGGCATCATCATCGGCCCGGAACGAGTCGGAAAATCCGAGGCCTTCCTCGATACCTACCTCCGCGAATACATGGATCGCGGTATCCTCATTAACTGCCCCGAGGGCCGCGACATGCGGTCATTCATCACCGTCCTCGCCGCCGCCCTCGGCATTCACGCCAGTCGCGCAAAAAAGAACGACCATATCCGCGACCAGATCATGGCGACATTCGCCACAGGGATTATAGAGATACTTTGCATCGACGAGGGCCAACGCATCTGGCCCGCAGACCTTGCCAATCACTTCCCCGAGAAAGTCGAGTTCATTCGCACGCTCTGGGACAACTCCGAGATCCAACGACGCGCACGGCGTGGACGCGACGGCGGCGGCGGGCTCGCCATCGCCGTGTGCGCCACTCCGCAATTCGGCGACGACCTCAATACCGCAATCGGCGAAAACCGGCGCTGGAAGCCCGGCCAGTTCGAGGGCCGCATGCGCCGCAGCACGACCCCCGACACCCTCACCTCTCAAGAGATTAGCTCCATCGCTCGCTACATGGCCCCCGCGTTCGATGATGCCAGCATAGAACAGCTCACCACCGTCACCCTCGCCTCCCCCGGACTCCTCGGATTCCTCGGCAACGTGATCGGAAAAATCCAATACAAATCCCGCAAAGAGAATCGCCACATCTCCCCAGAGCTTATAGCCGAATCCGCACGCGAAATGCTTCAAGGCACCACAACCGAAAAACGCGCGAAAGCCGCCGCAGCCAAAGCCGCAGGGAGGGCACTCTCATGAAATTATCCGACCAGATCGCTCACGTCCTGCGCCAGCACCAAGGCCGAGAAAACGCCATACGCTCCCGCGAGATCGCTGAGCGAATCGGCCTCCCGCCCAGTGCCGACCGCGCCATCCGCGAAGCCATCGCGGACGAAGACTGGGAAGCCCGCGAACTACTCGTCGTCGCCATCCCTGGCTGCGGCTACTACGTCGCGACCGACATCGCTGAGGCCGACGCCTACGTCCTTTTCCTCACCATGCTCCGCGATCGCGCCGTCGCCAAACTCAGCAAATTCCGAACCGCCGCCCGCCTCCTCGGAATCCACCTGCAACCTTAGCTTCAATTCTATGAAAAAAAACGCCACCACCACGCCCAATATGGCAAAAGAACAACGCAAAGAGCTCCGCGCCATCAAGAGCGACATCGCTAAGCTCACCCGAGAATTCAATAGCCTTGACCGGCAAACTGATCGCGAGATCAGCGTGCTCCGCCGGCAATGTTATCGCCAACAATACGGGCTATCTAAAATCATCGTCGCGCTTCAAAAACGCCGAAGCATCCTCGAGGGGAGGCTATCGTGAAACTCGCCGTCGCTGTAGATCGCGGGACTGAAATCACTACCCTAATCGAGAAGCTCAAAACTGAACTGGATGCATGTGAAGAGATTATCCTGGCCGCCGCACTCCTTGGCGACCACGTAGACCTGGTTGACCCAGAGCGAGGAGGTAAGCAATACATCGCACACGGCAAGCTCGGCACCGTGCCGGTCGTATTTACATCGGACCTCATCGCCGCGAGTTTCGGCGAAGACTCCATCGCCCACAACCGCGCCAAAGCAGTCGCCGGCGACAAGCTGTCCGATCTCTACAAGCGCAAAGTGAACTTCGAGCTCATCTCAAAGTCCGGGCTCGCCTTCCGCCGCGAAGTCGCCGCTGCCTTCGACGCCGCCACAGCACCGCAAGTCATCACAGCCTGCCTCTCGCGCGGCAAAGATGGCGTCCCGAAATCCCAAACGAAAATCGAGTGGGACCGCGCCACCAGCACACCACAGGAGGCCGAATGAGCGCCCAAACAACGGGAATCCCGGCGGTTGCTCCAGCAGCGTCTGGGGCAACAACCCCCGCTCGGCGTGAGGAGGTAAAGATGCTGGTCGAAAAAGTGCGGACCTACCCCGAAAACTTTATGCATTTTCTTGCAGGAGAGATCGAAGACATGGACCGCAGTATCGTCCATCTCTGCGACGTGCTGGAAATCGTGAGGGCGGAAAATGTCGCGATGCGTGCACTGGTAAAATCGGCAACCCAGGAGACCCCATGACCGCCGCCGACGCCATCTCCTTAGCCATCGCAGCGGGACTCTCGGGAGCCGCTGCCACCGCCATCCTCGCCGTCGGATTCGTGGCGTTGCGCCGAGTCAAATCCACGCGCCGACGAGAGCAATACCACGCAAAACACCGAACTCCACGAGGGATATGAAAGCCGACGCCAACGTGATCCGCGCCCTTCACAGCGCCCTCTACCTCGCCTGCGGGCTCCCTGCCCTTGCCCCAAGTATGGGCGATAACCATGCATGGTGGGATTTTTTGCGAGAGATGGAACCGCTCGACGACCCCCACGCGGGGGGGCCTCTTACGCCGGAAGACATCGCTCCGACTATTGATGAAATGCGCCGAGCAAACAAATCTGGCCAGGCTCAATGGAGCCTGCGACCCGGAAAGATACTCCGCTCGCCAGAGGCTTTCCGTGACCTCGTGCTCATTGCGAGAAAAAAGCGACAAGCGCGGCCTCCGCGCCCGCAGTCGCAGTTAATAGAGCAGATCTGTGGAGGAATCCATCGGGAGGTCGAAGTGCCGACCGCAGATACGATCACCAACATCGGAGAAGTTTTCCAAAAACTGAGAGAAACGCTGTGAGGACATTGAATTGCATCTTGCTCCTCATCGCGCTGCGCGAATCGCTGCGCGCACGCCACTGGAGGCCGCGCGTCGCCAAATGACAACGCCCGCCCGCGTCCGCTACCACACTACCGAATGGCCGGCCGCCTGCCACGCCCAAGGCTGGCTGCCGAGCGATAAGGAGCGCCGCCAGAACGTCGCCCTCGATTGCATGTTTCTCATCCACGGCCCCGCCTGCACAACGTCCGATCCCCGCTTCCGCGCCGCAGAGACCACAGCCCTCTTTTGCTATCTGCGGCACCTAGCCGATCCCGACAATATCACCCTCAAGCTCAGGTGGAATCAGTGCCAAGCAAACTACACCGCCTTCAACGATGCGCGGCAAGCCGACTACTGGCAGCAGATCGCCTACGGCGACCGGCCGACCCGCCTCACCCGCGACCGATTCGGCAACGCCCGCCTCGCCGCCGGCTACCCCGCCGAAGTCGCCCCCGACCCCAGCGAAACCCGACAACGGCTCCTCACCATGCGAGCCCGCGCGCACAGCAAATCAATGGCCTCGGCCTCATAATCCGCCATGGACCTTCAGGCCGACATAGAACGCTACCTGCTCGAAAACCCCCGATGGGTGCCTGCCAGCGAGCTTGTCGTGAGGTTCGGACTGCCCGACGACCGCACCCTCCGCGCCACCGGACGCCACCCCGGCCCCACCTCCCTCATCTCCATCTCCTCCAGCCAAGGGTTCAAGCACCTCCGACACGTCAGCGCGATCGAGCGCATAAAATTCAAAAATAAACTACGCCGCGAAGAAATCTCCCGCTACCGCCGCCGACGCTGGCTCACCGAAGGCCTCCTCAACTGCCTCGACCGCGTCAGCTCCACCGCCACCGCCGAGCACCACTCCGGCCAACTCACCTTTTTATGATCACAGTCCGCAACAACTCCGTGCGCCAGTTCCAACGCGCCGAGTTCCGTCACCATAGGCAAACCCAGCAGATGCGTAAAGCCAGCTACCAAAGCGGGCCCGAGCACCCTCCCTTTCTCGCGCAATTTCGAACTCACATGCAAGCCAACCGCTTAGCAGATCGCACCGTCGAAGCCTATGCCGAGAATGCTCGCCAATTCATCCTCTTTCACGGAAAACGCCACCCTCAGACCATGAACGCTACCGAAGTCCGCGCATGGCTCAGCCACCTCGCCACACGCCCGATTAACCCCGTATCCGCGAGCACCCAAAACGTAGCCAAAAGCGCCGTGCTCAAAATGTTCGTCGAGTTCCTCGGGCAGGATCCCGGCGACTTCTCCGAGTTCACTGCAGCGCGCACCACGCGCCACATGCCCGTCGTCCTCAGCAAAGACGAAATGCGCTCCCTCCTCGCCTCATACCGCCACCCCACCATGCAACTCATGGCCCGCCTCAGCTACTCCTCAGGGATCCGCATCGGCGAACTCATTCAACTCCGCATCAAAGATATCGATCTCCAGCGCGGCCAAGTCATCGTCCACGACGGAAAAGGCGGAAACTGCCGCACCACTACCCTCGCTCAATCTATCATCCCTGATCTCCTCCGACACCGCGAACGCGTCAAAGCCCTCCACGATCACGACCTGTCCGAAGGTCGTGGTTGGGTCTCTCTCCCCAACTCCTTCGTCATAAAATCCCCCTCTGCCGAATACAGCTTCGCGTGGCAATGGCATTGGCCAGCGAAAAACCCCTCCAAACAACCCGTCACCAACCGCCTCGGACGCTTCCACGTCTTTGGGAACTGCTTCCAGCAAGCCACAAAAGAAGCCGCGCGCCTCGCCAGCATACACAAACGCGTATCCCCTCACGTCCTCCGCCACTCCTTCGCCACCCACCTACTGGAATCTGGAACCGACATCCGAACCGTCCAAGAACTCCTCGGCCATCAAGACGTCTCCACCACCATGATTTACACCCACGTCACAAAAAAACACCACGTCCGCAGTCCTGGAGATGACTTATGAACGCGGTAGATGGTTCGATCCAAGGACTGGTTGTGCCTCTTCGGGTCTTGCGGCTCACGCTGAAAAAGAAGTGGTTCGACATGATTGCCATCGGGGAGAAAACCGAAGAATACCGCACGCCTGGGAAGTGGATATTCTCTCGGCTGATCGGCAAACGCTATGACGTGGTGGAGTTCGCGAACGGCTACGGCAACCACGTCCCGAAGGTCGTCGTTCAATTTTGCGGATGGCACCAAGGCCCAGGAAGACCTGAGTGGGGCGGCAGATGGCAAAACCGCTACGTCGTGATCCGACTGGGACGCGTCATTTCTCTGCACAACGTCCAAGTGGTGGCAGAACAGCCCGAGCTTATCGTCGACAATTTCGCGGGAGGCGGTGGCGCAAGCACAGGGATTGAGCTGGCACTGTCTCGCTCGCCAGACATCGCCATCAATCACAACAGGGCAGCACTATCACTGCACCGCGCAAACCATTCGCGCACACGGCATCTCTGCGAAGATGTCTGGGAAGTGGATCCTCTGGACGTGACCTACGGCCAGCCGGTCGGCCTCTGCTGGTTCAGCCCGGATTGCAAGCATTTCAGCAAAGCCAAAGGCGGCAAGCCAGTATCTAAGCAAATCCGAGGGTTGGCATGGGTCGCCCTCCGGTGGGCTGCCAAAGTGCAGCCGCGAATTATCATTTTGGAGAACGTCGAGGAGTTTTCTTCATGGGGCCCCCTTATCGACGGCAAACCTTGCCCCTTGCGCAAAGGGGATACTTTCCGATCATTCGTCCACCAGCTCGAAAACCATGGCTATGAAGTCGAGTCGCGGGAAATGCGGGCATGCGATTATGGTGCTCCCACGACCCGCAAGCGATTGTTCCTCATCGCGCGCCGCGACGGCCAACCTATCGTCTGGCCCGATCCAACTCACGCTGCGCCAGACGAAGCTGACAGGCTAGGTCTACAGCCATGGCGCTCTGCAGCAGATTGCATCGATTGGTCGCTGCCTTGCCCCTCCATATTTGAGCGCAAACGTCCGCTTGCCGAGGCGACCTGCAGGCGCATCGCTCGCGGCATCATGCGCTATGTAGTCAGCGCCGCCCACCCGTTCATCGTTAATACCGCAAACTCCAAAACAACTGGCCGGGCTCCAAATCATTGGTCAATCGGCCAGCCCGTCCGCACCATCACCTCATCGCCCGGCTTCGCACTCGTGGCACCCGTCCTCACAGAATGCGCCAACGGATCTAGCCCGCGCTGCATGCCCGCCCATGAGCCACTCCGGACCGTATGCGCCGAGACGAAAGGCGGTCATCATGCGCTCGTCTCAGCATTCCTCGCAAAGCATTACACCGGCGTGGTGGGGCATCCTCCCGATGTCCCACTGGGATCTGTCACCAGCATTGATCATCACTCACTGGTCGCCGCGCACCTGGTCCGCCACTTTGGCGCGTCCACCGGCTCCGATCTACAAGATCCCACCGCCACGGTCATGCCCGGTGGCCAAGGCAAAACCGGAATCGTCACCTCACATCTCTGCAAGCTAAGGGGGCAGAACACCGGGCAGCCCACTCACGAGCCGCTGCGCACGGTGTCGGCCCAGGGGTTGCACCATGCCGAGGTGCGGGCATTTTTGGTCAAATATTACGGCTGCGAAAAAAACGGTCACTCACTTACTGAGCCGATGCACACTTTACGGGCCCGGCACTGCTTTGGACTCGTCACAGTGGCAGGCCATCAATATCGGATTGTCGATATCGGCCTCCGCATGTTGCAGCCACACGAGCTTTTCGCAGCACAGGGATTCCCCTCCAACTACATCCACACCGTGGGCGTGGATGATAGCGGCAAACAGGTGCCACTCACCAAGACCGACCAAGTCCGAATGTGCGGCAACTCCGTCTGCCCCCCTCTCGCCGCTGCACTAGTGACCGCCAATTTCTAACGCCCAAGCCCGCCCAAATAAATCTATGGAAACACAAAAATCAATCGAAGAAAATAACGTCCCCGCAAGCGCGAAAGACGCGCCGGGTAGGGATTACGTGAACCGCCTTGTTAGCCGTCTATGCTGCTTTTTTTCTCTCGTATGGAGACCCTTCACCAGTGATCGCGGCGATACATGGATTGCTGCATGGATCAAATACCGGATTAGTCCGGCCACGGCATGGAAAGTCTCAGGAATCTTGTGCGACTAACGATGAGATGAGGGACCGATAGAAGCGAAATAAAATCTATGAAAACCACACAAAACTGCCCCGCTTCTAGCGGTTCCTCTCCATCGCCTTGTTCTCCGTCTTCGGACTACGTGCCTTACGGTCCGGAGTGGGAAGCTGAGATAACAAGACTCCCAAAAAAGGTTCTCGTGCCGATGCTCCGCAATGCGTTGCTCGCAAAACAGGCGTCTGTCGATGCAGTCCCTACATCATGGCTCGACGATCTTCTGTCAGGCCCAGACGCTGCGCTCAAGGGCAGTGGAGGCACATGGGGATGCCCTGATATTGAGCGACTTCTCAACGGAGTGCGAGATCGAATCTCTTCGGAGAACGCCGAACTCTCCCAACCCTCCCCGAAAAACGACCATGAATAACACGCAAGACTTAAACGGGGAGGGGTTGGGAGTAGTGCCTTGTTCTCCGTTGGAAAAGCTGGCCTCCCTGCTGGAAATGCCTGCCGAACACGTCCGCGAAGCCGCCGAGAACATCGGACGCGAGCGGAAGCACGCGGCGCTGTTGGCTAAAATCCACCTCATACGTGAACGGAACACGGCAATCCTACCGACCGGCGAAATAGTGGCCCGTGGGACGCCCGGTTCGATGATCTACGAATCCCCGGAGAACGATGAGATGAGGGACAGCCGGAAGGTAAACCCATGACAACCACAACTGAGCACGTCCCGGCTGTTCCTCTCCATCGTCTTGTTCGCCATTCTTTATCGCGGAAAGCGGGATGGCGGATGCCTGCGAATACCCTGAAGGTGTCGCGGCCTGGTAAGTGGGGAAACCCATTCATTGTTGGTCCTGACCGGACGCAAGGCGAGGCAGTCGGCGCGTTCCGAATATGGCTCACAACGGACGGCATCACAGCCGGAATCCCCGAGCGAAAACAATGGATGCTGGACCACATCCACGAGCTGCGCGGGAAGAATCTCGCATGCTGGTGCAAGAAGGGGACGCCATGCCACGCGGACGTGTTGCTGGATATGGCGAACGCTGAGGTATCCCGCAGAGACCGGGAGAGCCAGCCCGCTGCCGATCAACCGTCCGAATCACCCTGAAACTTAATTACAAGGCGGGTCTCTGTTGGGATCACCGCCTTGTTCGCATTCTTCCGAATCACCTGAAACCTTTATGATACCAATAACCAAATCCGCCACCGCAGACACACGGACCTGCGACTTCGCCAACACCACCAAGGAAACGCTCCTCGCCTCCAGCCGCACCCATATCGGGGATGTGGTAAAGGCGATGGCCTTCTTCATCGGCAAACTCACGGAGGCCGCCGGGGAACACGACTACGACAAGCTCACGACCATCGACTGGTTCCACGAGGACTTCGTGACGGGCTTCAAGGAAACGGGATGGTGGGACAATCACCGTAAAATCCACCGCCACCATCTCGGGCAAGCGGACGGCGTGCCGGAAAACGTGAACCTGCTCGATGTGCTCGAATACATCTCCGATTGCGTCATGGCGGGGATGGCTCGAAGCGGGAGCGTCTATGAACTGGAGATGCCGCCCGAACTTCTGGAACGAGCATTCAAAAACACGGTCGAGATGCTCAAAGCGGAAGTCGTGGTTTCTGATGCGAACGCAGAGATGAGGGACCGATAGAAGCGAAAGAAAACTTATGAAAACCACACCAAACTCCCCCGCTTCTGGCGGTTCCTCTCCATCGCCTTGTTCGGCATGGCGCAAAAAATCAGACACTCCCCCCGGTGGGATGGTGATCGGGTGCAGTGCAGAGGGATTTGTCCAGCAGTTGCTTTACTCCACAATCGAAATCCCGATGAGGAAGGGCGCGGCTAACCCTCCTGGGTTCTACGAGGTCGGAGGTGGCCACGTAAGAGCCGCAGAATGGGTGACCTGGTGGATGCCCTTTCCTGATCTGCCGAACGTCTCAAGTCAGAAATCGCCACCGGCAGCGGCAGCAACCAATTAAAAATCAGCACCACAATTATGAAAAACCCAACCACCAAAGCCGCAATAGTGGCGATTTACTGCACTGCCATGTTCGGATTTTCCGGGTGTGCGACAGTCCGACCCGAAAGAATCCCCGCAACTCCCGTCGTCGCAGCCGCAGCCGTTGCCGTTTACCCCGTGATGCTCGTTGCAGCGGGTGTAAGCACAGCGCAAGGCAATCCTGATGTAGGACCGCTGCTGACTTTTCCAGTGTGGTTCACCCGGGCTTATTTAACGGGGGACCTTGAATAATCCGAACGCCTAGCGATGGCATCCGCCGCCCCCAAATCTCCGACCACACAAACAAATGCCCAATAAACCAAACAACTCCAATACACCCCCGACGGCGGATTGCCATCCGCGACTGGTTCTGCCTCTTTGGGAATGGGTCAAGTGGGAAGAACCTGGCGAAGTCTGGGTCGCAAAGGCTGACGAATCCACGCAATACATGGTGATCCGCCAGCGGAAAGAATGGCTCTCACGGGTCTGTTACGGAACGAGATACAAGCGGATCGTCTCTGTCTGGGATAATCCGCATCACACCGAGCCGAGTATTGAGGACGCTAAACTTCAATGCGCGCATCATTATTTGCAGAACAAACCTTTTGCGCGCATTGTTTCCGCATAATACCTTGGGGAAAGGCAGAAAGCTAACTGTGCGCGCCGAAACCAACCACACACCGAAACACTATGGGACTAGACGCAATGATATTCTTCCTCTCCAAAACGGAAGATCCGAAATTAGAAAACGAGCTTGGACCCGGGTTCACGCTCGTGGCGATTGATGAATACGGCTCCAAAGAAATCCCCGAAGCCACGCATGAGGTTGATTGTGGAGGTTATCGATATTACGGCCCCAACTACGAACGTGGCCCATGGACACTACTCGCCGCTGTGCTGATGAACCTCCACGCCTCCGAAGACGTGGGAAAAGTCTGGTATGGCAGCGATTCATCTACTCCTCTCGAAATCACCCCCGAAGGAGTCAACGAAATATCGCTTCATTTCATGACCCACGCACGACGCCCATACCACCGTGGTTAATTCTCAGGCGAACCGCCGTCCCCAAGTTGTCTAGCTTCGGCGCACAACCGACTCAACCGCGCCTCGTTCGAGTGGACATTTGTTGATGCCGTTAGTTACCTTGGCTTAGTTCTCAAATGTCCAAAATCATGCCGCCTGCGTGCATGCAAGTCCTCTTTCTACAGGCACCTCCAACTAATTGCAGCTAATCCGCGCTCTTGGACAGTTGTATTCAATGTCTCAACTGGGCGGAGTTGACTAGCGTGGTCGGCCATGTAGCCGCGGCGCGTGAAGAGAACGAGCTTGGCGTTGGTGAACGAATTGGC
>Ga0105045_10000183_pt1 | contig 39749 bp, 37 predicted proteins | sample MAT02_FD_78089 | JGI IMG/M metagenome (GOLD analysis project Ga0105045, IMG submission 78089) | Freshwater microbial communities from Lake Fryxell liftoff mats and glacier meltwater in Antarctica - MAT-02 (megahit assembly) | ecosystem: Environmental > Aquatic > Freshwater > Ice > Liftoff...
CTGGAATCCCAGCGTTGCAAGGCATCACTGCTGGAGGTGATTGAATCGCAAATCATCCCAAGGCTGTTGCAAGCTCTCCCTGCGGGGAACGCATCCAACGAACAGGCGTTCAACGCGGTTTACCAGCCCACTGAACAGGAAATTTCCGAATTTGCCCAGTTGTGTCTCTCGAGCGACGAAAGATCCGGGATGGCGTTCGTACAAAAGGTGCTGGAGGCCGACGTCGGAAACGATAGCGTCTTTCTTCATTTGATGGCACCCGCAGCGCGGCACCTGGGCTTGTTATGGGATCAGGATGACGTGGACTTCACGCAGGTGACATTGGGGCTGATGCGTATGCACCAGATTACCCATCAACTGGGATATGAATACCAGGATGGTCCCCAGCACGCGGGAACGGTTCGCCGTGTCATGCTGGCTTGTGCCCCGGGTTCCCAGCATATTTTCGGGCTGGCTATCGTGGCGGAGTTTTTCCGCAAGAGTGGCTGGCAAGTGGTGGTGGAGATTGCAAACAGCGCATTGGAGCTTGACCATGCCGTCAAGAACGAATGGTTTGATTTGATCGGTCTGTCTGTAGGGCTGACAGACCAAATCCCTGCACTGCCCGTGCTGATCGACCGGTTACGTTCTGCGTCGCACAACCCGGGTGTATCGGTGCTGCTGGGCGGGCCCGCATTCATCACCAACTCCGTTTCCGCTCAGAGCCTGGGTGCCGACGGCATTTCCATCGACGCTGCGCAAGCGGTCGCACTGGGGGCATCGTTGCTGCGGGCCGACTCGCATCGCATGCATCGTCAATGACCGGTTTGCCAATCGCCCCTCTGAGAACTGAAGTCCCATCTGCGCAGTCTTGACCGGCAGCGCAGACAAAAAAGGCCGACCCATGGGTCGGCCTTTTTCTTGATGCTGCGCTAGTCCGTCCATCAGCCGCCGACTTTGGGAGCCGCTGCCTCGGGTGCGACTGCGGTTGGCGTTGCAGGTGTGACCGCTGTCGGTACTACAGGGGCGGCAGTGGCCGCATTGGCATCGTTGCGCTTGTCGGGCAGCTGCATGGCCGGGTAGTCCTCAGCCATCTTGGCACCATACAGCGGCTTGAAGGCACCCTGGTGGCACGTTGTGCAGTTCACCTTGGCAATGTCACCGGTCGGGCCGCGGCGGTTGGCCGGGAAAACCGATGTCAGTGGTTCCGCATTGAGGAAGTTCTGGTTCAGGTCCCGGGTCATGCGGATGCCATGGTAGGCGATGACGCGCTGCGGCGGAGAAACGTTCCAGTCTTGAAAGGACTGCGTGTTGTGGCAATAGGTGCAGTTCACGCCCAGCGATTGAGACATGTGCACCATCAGGCCATAGGTATGTTCCGCTTGCATGGACGATTGGCGGTTGGCCGCAGCGCCTCTGCCAGCCATGGGAACCGGGCCGTTGACGCGGATGGGTTTGTCATCGAGCAGGTAGTCGGAAAACGGATCGCTGGGCAGCGAACTCAGTCCCACTGATGGCGCTGCACGATTCATGCCCGACATTCCGCCCATGGCTGCGGTGTCAAGCCGAGAACTCTTGGGTGCGTACCAGACGTTCTGTGGCACCGGGTTGCCACGGTGACAGGTGAAGCAGGTAAAGCCGCTGTCACCAACGTGCTGCTTCCATTCGCCGTTGAGGTGCTGTGTCATTTGCAGCATGCGCCGGGACACGACCTTCGTGTACTTGGATTCGTCAGCGAAGTTGCCTTCGACGTGGCAGTAGTTGCAACCCTGCTGTGGTGACACCCATTCGGTCATGGCGACCATGGTGCGAGCGAATTCGCCCACACTCAGGTCTCCAAGAACCTTGACGTTTTGATAGATTTGGCCAGCAGTAGGGCCGCCGGCCTGCACGGGTGCGGGCGGGCTCGCCTCGGGCACGGCATTCATTGCGGCCTGCTTGGCCAGCGTGCGCGGGTTGTAAATCTGGTCCATCGCGGTACCGGCAGGGCCACCTTGCACAGCGATGATGGGGGGACGTTCGCACCCCGCAAGCAGGGCTGATACGGTGATCACGAGTGCACAAATGCCGAGTGTCTTGTTCATTGCTTGTCTTCCTTGATGGCGTCAGTTACTTTTATCGCCAGAACCCATTTAGACCAATGGCTGTATTTTTATTGTGACATCCTTAATTGTCAACTAATATATACACATTCCTTGGGGATTTCGAGACGGCGTTTGAAGTAACAGTCTCAGCATCCCCCTGAACCTGCGCAAACGAACAGGTCGGCAGGAGATCGGGTTGCCCTCTTTACACGCGACCAGCGGTCTGGGCAGTTATAGTTCCCAGACGTGCACAAGCCAACCCAGCAAGCTGCCAGCCGGTGTTAGCGACGGCAATGCACCCTTGATGCATAAAGATGGCTTGACAACAGGCCCAACAAGAAGCATGGCCCTCACATTTCCATTCTCAGCCATCGTTGGTCAGCAAGAAATGATGCTGGCGATCCAGATCGTTGCCGTCGACTTCTCGGTTGGAGGCGTCTTGGTTCTCGGTGATCGCGGCACCGGCAAATCGACCGCCGTTCGCGCCCTCGCCGACTTGTTGCCGCCGATCAAGGTGGTCAAAGATTGTCCTTACGGTTGCGACCCATCCAAGACGGGCGCACAGTGCCCCCAGTGTTTGTCATCGAGGACCGGCAAGCTCGTCATATTGACCCGGCCTGTCCCCATGGTGGATCTTCCACTGGGCGCGACCGAAGATCGTGTGGTTGGCGCATTGGATCTGGAGAAGGCCCTTTCTCAAGGGATCAAGGAATTCGCGCCGGGTTTGCTCGCTCAGGCGAACCGCGGTTTCCTCTACATTGACGAAGTCAATCTGCTGGAGGATCACATCGTGGACTTGCTGATCGATGTAGCAGCTTCCGGTGAGAACCTGGTCGAGCGCGAGGGCTTGAGCATTCGGCACCCCGCGCGTTTTGTGCTGGTGGGCAGTGGCAATCCGGAAGAAGGCGAGTTGCGTCCGCAACTGCTTGACCGCTTTGGCTTGTCGGTGGAAGTCAAAACGCCCCAGGACCTGGCCCAACGCGTGCAGGTGGTACGGCGCAGAGATGCGTTCGAACGCAATCCACAGGCATTTCGTGACGAGTGGGAGCCTGCAAACCACAAGCTCAGGCAACGTATCGTCAAGGCCCGCAAGCTGATTGCAAACGTCGATGTGGGAGACGACGTCATGATGCTGATCGCGCGGCTTTGCCAGCAACTTGGCACAGACGGGCTTCGGGCCGAGTTGACGCTGATTCGCGCTTCACGCGCCTATGCTGCGTTGCAGGGGGATGCCAAGGTGGACGTCAGCCACGTGCGGATGGTGGCGCCTTTGGCACTTCGCCACCGCTTGCGACGCAACCCGTTGGACGACACAGGGTCAGGGGCGCGTGTCCAGCGTGCGGTTGAGGAGGTGTTGACCGCATGACCGGGGCTGAGCCCTCTGCTCTTGACCCCCGCTGGCTCGATGCACAGTTCGCGCTGATCGCACTGCAGATGGATCCCGCCGGCTTCTGTGGCGTCTGGTTGCGGGCCGGACATGGCCCCGTGAGGGACGCCTGGCTGGAACAGTTGCAGGCTACCGGATGCGGGGTCTGCAAGATTCCGGCGCAGGTGGATGAGGATCGCTTGCTGGGGGGTATTGACCTGGCCGGCACCCTTCGAACCGGCGTGGTGGTTTACCAAGCCGGACTGCTCAGCAGTGCGGACGGTGGAGTGATCCTTCTGCCTATGGCCGAACGGCTGACTGCACAACTGGTCTCGCACCTGTGCCAGGCTCAGGACCGGGGCGTTGTTTTGCCACGGCATGGCGGAGTGGCAGCAACGTCACGATTCGGGCTGGTGGCGCTGGATGAGTCCGATGAGGACGAACCGGGGCTATGCGCGGCGCTGGCAGACCGCCTGGGTATCTGGCTGGACCTGCGCGAAACCACCCTCGCTCAGAGTGCGCAGCGCGTTACGCTGCTGCAGCCGCAAGAGATGGCAAAGGCCAAATTGCGATTGCAGGCAATGCACCATGAACCGCAACACCTGCAGGCCTTGTGCGAAGTGTCGATGGCGCTCGGTGTGGACAGCCTGCGTGCCTGCAGTGCGGCGTTGCGGCTAGCCTGCTTGCACGCGTCCGTGCACGGACGCGATGCGCTGGACGATGAGGACCTGGCGGCCGCCGTGCGACTGGTTTTCGGGCCGCGCGCCACCCGCATGCCGCAACAGGAAAGCCCCGACGAGCCGTCGCCCGAAGCAAAAAGTGCATCGGAGCCGGATAACGATAACGCTTTCCCGCCGCCGCCTCCACCGTCCGAGGAAACCGAGGGATCTGACGCATTCGAAGGGGAGATGGAGCAAGCGCCGAAAGACGTGCTGCTGGCGGCAGCCCTGGCCAGTTTGCCCCCTAAATTGCTGGATTCCCTGCTCGTGGGACACACAGGGAGCCCGAATGCAAAAGTCTCTGGCAGCAAGGGACAAACCATGCGCGGCTTGCAGCGCGGAAGACCCTTGGCCCCCCGCCCGGGAAAGCCAGGTGCCGGGCGTCGGCTGCATTTGCTGGCCACACTGCGCGCGGCAGCCCCCAAGCAGCGCCTGCGCAAGCCCTGGGGAGGTGGGCGCATCGCCATCCGCGCGGAAGACTTCCAGTTGCACCGGTTTGAACAGCACCGCCCCACCTGCCTGATATTTGCACTCGATGCCTCGGGGTCTGCGGCGCAGCAGCGGCTGGCAGAAGCCAAAGGCGCTGTTGAGTTGCTTCTTGAGCAGTCGTATTCCCGGCGGGACAGTGTCTGTGTGATTGCCTTTCGCGGAACGCAGGCGCAATTGCTGCTGCCTCCAACCCGCTCTCTGGTTCGCGCCAAGAGGGAATTGGCCGGACTGCCTGGTGGTGGTGGAACCCCGCTGGCCTCGGCCATCCAGACCGCATACATGCAGGCAGACATGCTGCAACGCAATGGTTCGACGCCCATGCTGGTGTTGCTCAGCGATGGGCGCGCCAATGTGGCGCTATCGGGGGTGGGAGGGCGTGCCCAGGCCCAGGCGGACGCCCAGGCATGGGCACTGCGGTGGCATGGCAAACGATTTGCATCGTTGTGGATAGACACGTCCAAGCAACCTGATCCACTGGCGCAGCAGTTGGCGGCTCGCATGGGTGCCCGCTACGTGCCGATGCCGTATGTCGATGCGCGGCGCATGGCCAGCGTGGTGGAAAACCTGCGGCACCCCCTGGCAAGCGCGTAGCCAAGCATGTGGGAGTCGTTGTATCCAGCGCTGGATTGGGAGACCAGCCAATCGACCTGGCCCCACGCCGACTTCAGTCGCTTTGTTCAAACCCCCGGGCAACGGTGGCACGTGCAGGTTGCAGGTATGGGGCCAACCCTGTTGCTGTTGCATGGGACGGGTGCGTCCACGCATTCGTGGCGCGACCTGGTGCCGGCGCTGTCCCGGCACTTCACTGTGGTGTGCCCCGACCTGCCGGGGCACGCTTTCAGCGCATCGCAGGGCACGCGTGGTTTGTCGCTGGAGAGCATCGCGGCGGGCCTCTGTGATCTGTTGGACACCCTGGGTCATTGGCCTACGGCCATTGTGGGCCACTCAGCGGGCGCTGCGATTGCTGCACAACTGGTGCTGGGCAACCTGGCGCGACCGATGCCTTGCGTGATCGGGCTCAACCCTGCCTGGCTGCCGCTTCCGGGCCTGGCCAATTGGTTGTTCCCGCCGACCGCCAAACTCATGGCGCTGAATCCGTGGTCTGGCCGATGGTTTTCCAGGCAGGCCGCCAAGCCGGGAAGGGTGCGACGCTTGATCGAGGGAACCGGATCCAGACTGGGCGAACCCGGCATCGCGCTGTATCAGCGATTGTTGGAGGCCCCAGCCCATGTCAACGGTGTGCTGGGGATGATGGCATCGTGGCAGCTAGACAGTCTGGCAAGAAGATTGCCGCAGCTTTGCGGCCCGGTCTTCATGCAAGTGGGCGCGAACGACCGGGCCATTCCTGGCGTGCTGGTGCAGCAGGCATGTGCCCTCATGCCGCACGCCGAACTCGTGTCGCTTGCGGGCTTGGGTCACCTGGCCCATGAAGAAGACCCGGCGCGCACTTGCCAACTCATTGTCGAATGGATCCACCAAAGGGGCCATTGAGCCGGTTGACTTCACTGCGGAACAGACAAAAAGCGCAAAGCCCACGCGCTGACCATCATTCCGGAAACAAACAGCGGCACGCCAAATGCGCTCACCATTAGAGCCTTCTCGACGGGTTGCGCGATAAAGCGTTGCATCAGGGGAAATTGCCCGACACAGAGCAGGAACACGGCAATTGCATGGTAGGGCTGGTTCCAGTACAGCAACAGGACCGCCACCAGAAGTTGCGGTATCACCATGAAAGCGCAGGCGACCCGTGCAGCCTTCACCACACCAAGCTGGACGGGAAGGGAGCGCACACCCATCTGGGCGTCACCCTGTACGGCCTTGAAATCGTTCAGGGTCATGATGCCGTGGGCTCCTATGCTGTACAGCAGTGCAAGCAATAGGGACTCTTGAACCGGCAACGCGCCACCGAGCATCACTGCGCCCCCTGTGATCCATGCCAGACCCTCGTAACTGAGTCCGCATGCCGCGTTGCCCCACCAGCCATTTTGTTTGAGTCGCAAAGGGGGTGCGCTGTACGCCCAGGACAGCGCCACCGCCAACGCGCAGGCCCAGAATCCCCACACACCCAGGCTCCAGGCCCAAACCAGGGAGACCAAGCTCCAGAAAATCGCGATGTAAAGGCCCCAGCGACCCGGCATCCGGCCGGAGGGAATGGGTCGGTTGGGTTCGTTGATCGCGTCCACATGGCGGTCAAACCAGTCATTGACGGCCTGGCTGCTTGCGCACACCAAGGGCCCGGTCAAGACCAGCCCCATCAAAATGATGAACCAGTTAGCGCCCAAGCTTTGCCCGGAAGCAACGACACCGCAGGCGAACGCCCACATGGGCGGAAACCATGTGATGGGCTTGAGCAATTCCGCAACGGTGGATAGCCGTGGATAAATCATGCGGCATTGTCTTCAAGCGATCCAAATTGTCAATCCAAATTGACACCCAAATGGATACCCGAATTGTCAATTCAGCGTGCTGACGTCAACCTCGCTGACCATGCCGAAGCGACGCAGCTTGACATAAAGACTCTGGCGCGACAACCCAAGCATCTCTGCCGCCGAGGCGCGGTTGTTGTTGGTAAGGTCCAACGCCGACTGGATGCACATCTTTTCGATCATGTCGATGGTTTCGCCCACGATATCTTTCATGGGCATGCGTCCCACCAGCCGGGACAGTTCAGCAACCGATCCTGCCATACCGGTGGTTCCCGGCGTCTCCAACTGGCGCCGGCGAACCACGTCTTTGACATAAAAGGCGTAGTGGGTCTCGTCGCCGGCCAGTGCCAGGGCAGATATCTCCACGGCCATGGCACCACCGGCCATGGACCGCAGTTCCGTGGCGAACTCCCGCACAATGGATTGGGACCGTAGGTTGGTGAGCAAGACTCCCCAATCCACGCCACCCCGAACCAGCCAGTTTTCCAGCGGTTGCCCCACGACCTGGGATGGTGCCGTGGCCCCTAGCATGGAGAGGAACTCTGCGTTGGCAGACTTGATTCTGCCCGCCTTGTCGGTCAACACGAAACCGTCCGGCGAGTGCTCAAGGGCCTCGCTGAACAGTGTTTGTGTGCGGGACGCCGACGGACTGAGCGCCGGCGCCAGGGGCAGCAGACGCACCAAAAATTGTGGTCCCCCCTCCTGGCGAAAAACAGAGGCCGAAGCGGTACAGTCACTGGCGGCCCCGGCAAACCGGGCGCGGCACATTTCGATGCGGCCAGTGGCAAGTGCCATGCGCAGCAGGGACTGGATCTCTTCCCGGTACGGTGCCTCAAAGCAATCCTGCAGGTCCCGACCGATGAGTTTTCGACTGGCGTCTCTGGCAAACGCCTGGGCACCTGTATTCGCCTCCAGAACGCGGTAAGTCACGCCGTCCACCAGCATCACCGCCTCGGCGGTGGTATCGAAAAGCATGCGGTAACGGGTTTCAACATGGCGCAGACGCAGGTAATCCCGCTCCATGGACTGCTGGGTTTCCACCAGTCGGCGTTGCAGCACCGCCAAGGGCTCCAAGTCGCGTCCGATCGCCAGAAACTTCCCACGATCCTCCAAGTCGAGCACAGCATACTGAATGGCCACATCCGCCCCCTGGGCGGACGTGTGGTTGATATGCCGCCAGCGCAGTTCGTTTTGTGGCTTGCCGGGGTGAAGAATATCCTCTATCTTGGCCCGGCTGTCGGGGTTGGCGGCGTCAGCCCAGGGCTTACCGATCCAGCTCTGGCACCCCAAAGCAGCCAGTTCGGTCTTGCGAACCGACACATCCTCGACCACCCCATCCTTGTCCAGAATGATCGCGATGTCGGAGACAACGTTGATCAGTTTGGCCAGGGTATCGGCATGCAGTATTTCTAATTTCATAGGCCAAGGTCAATGCTGATTGACAGTTTCTGGTCAATGCGACTGGCCGCCTACTCAACTACCGCAAACACCGGGCCCACACAGCGAACGGAACACGACACAGATGGGGCCATCGCCGACTCCCTAACGGTGACGGCCCTGTGCCGCCACATGCTGAAGTGCCAGGCGTTGTGCTTCCCGCGCATCGCCCCCGACAAGGTCTGCCCCGATCTCGGTGGCGATGGCAGGATGTGCCGACGCCAGCGGCCCGCCGACCATTATTTGCACGTGCTGGTTAGCGCAGTGGCGTCGAATGCGTGGAAACAAGGACCGCGCCGACTCCAGGCAAGGATTGCTGCAAAGGGAATAGCCGACCACGTCAAACCAATCGCTCTGCACCAAGCGCTGAACCTGCGATTCATTCTCCAGCACCACATCGGACACAGACCAACCTGAACGCTTGAAAAACTCTCTCAGCATGAATCCGCCAATGCTGTGCTGGGATGCCGGGGAGCGAACAAATAGCACGCTGTATCCATTGGCGCTCTCGTTCGCATGCTCCAGAAACAAGGGGCTCAATTCATACAGCACCGACTGAATCGTCGAACTTGCCAGCGTGACACGCGCAAAGTCCACGCGGTCCTCCTGCCACCAATGGCCAAACACCTGACAGGCACCGGCAATCCCTTTGAGGTAGATGGTTTCGAGTTCAACACCACGCCGAGTCCAGTCGTTCACAACCGCCATCGCCGATGGCAGGTCATGAAGGCAGGCCAGGGCCAGAGCACCTACGTCATCGGCTGCAATTCCGACCACCGGGCTTTGCGCCCGGATGGGCAATGGTGCTCGCCGCAAGTTGGCACCGCCAGCCCCATGGACGCGAGGTGAGCCGAGGCGACTGGGAGTCTGAAGGGCTTGCATGGGTAAGGCTTTTGTGCAGCAGTGTCTAAGTCTTATCCTATTTCAGCAAAGTGAGACTAGGGAAAACCCCAGGTTTGTACATAAAAAAATACGTCAATTTAAGTTGACACTAGTGATCGAGATGCCTACAGTACGTTCAACACCAGACCTTAAGACGATCCGATGTCCACCGCCCCACAGCCCTCCCATGCCCTTTACACGCCAGAGCAAAAGGCCCGAAGAGATGCCTCTGGTTGGACCCTGGTGCAAGGCATTCTGGCACCCGTGCAATTCCTAGTGTTTTTGGTCAGTCTGGGGCTTGTGATCCGGTGTTTGATGACCGGCCAGGGCGAGACCATTGCCCTTGGCTCCGTGGTGGTCAAGACGCTGGTACTGTACGTCATCATGGTCACCGGATGTATCTGGGAGAAGGTGGTTTTTGACAAGTATCTTTTTGCGGACGCATTCTTCTGGGAAGACGTTTTCAGCATGCTGGTACTTGCCTTGCACACCGCCTATCTGGTCGCATGGTGGACCGGAAGCCTTACTGCCGAGGAGCAACTCTGGCTCGCCGTGGCGGCCTATGTCACCTACTGCATCAATGCCGGGCAATTCATCCTGAAACTGCGCGCCGCCCGCTTGCAAGCGCAAGCGATGGAGAAACACAGCGCGCAGGCACCCGCCCATCTTCTGCAACAGGGAGAAGTTGCTTGAACCAGGTGATTGCCATCCATGCCAGGGAATCGCTCGGATGCAGCGACACCCCGGTGCTGGTCGAGAAAGGCCAACGCGAAGTTTTTTGCGGCTTGACCGGCATCATCTGGTTGCATAGAAAAATACAGGACGCCTTCTTTCTGGTGGTGGGTTCGCGCACCTGTGCGCATCTGATCCAGTCCGCAGCAGGCGTCATGATCTTTGCGGAGCCCCGCTTTGGAACGGCCATCATCGACGAGCGGGACCTTGCTGGCCTGGCCGACTGCAACGAAGAGTTGGACCGGGTGGTGCGCCAGCTGCTCGCCCGCCGTCCCGATATCAAGTTGCTGTTCCTGGTCGGTTCCTGTCCGTCGGAGGTGATCAAGCTGGACCTGTCGCGCGCAGCCGAGCGCCTGAGCAAGGAGTACCTGCATTCCGTGCGCGTATTGAACTATTCGGGCAGCGGCATAGAAACCACTTTCACCCAGGGCGAGGACGCCTGTCTCGCCTCTCTGGTCCCCGGCCTGCCGCAGTCCAGCGATACCGCGCTGCGGCTGATGGTGGTTGGTACCCTCGCGGACGTGGTCGAAGATCAGTTGCGTCACATCTTTAGCGCCATGGGCATCGCGCAAATGGACTTCTTCCCGCCCAGACGCAGTACGGCCATGCCGGCCATTGGCGCATCTACCCGTTTCCTGCTGGCGCAACCGTTTCTGGCAGATACGGCCAAAGCGCTGCAGGCGCGGGGTGCCATGCATCTTGGAGCGCCTTATCCCCTGGGTGCAGAGGGAACCACTGCTTGGTTGCATGCCGCTGCGCAAGCCTTTGGTGTCTCTGAAGAGCGCTTTGAAGAGGCCACGCATGCGCCCCGCCAGCGTGCAGAACAAGCCTTGAGCCGGCATCGGCCCTTGCTCCAGGGGAAGAAGATTTTCTTTTTCCCTGACTCACAGTTGGAAATACCGCTTGCCCGCTTTTTGAGCCGCGAACTGCAGATGGAGCTGACGGAGGTGGGGACTCCTTATCTGCACAGGCAGCACATGGCGCATGAGTTGGAGCTGCTGCCTCGCTCGACACAGCTCTCCGAGGGTCAGGATGTGGAACGTCAGCTGGATCGGTGCATAGCGGCAAAGCCCGATATGGTGGTGTGCGGACTGGGACTGGCCAACCCACTCGAAGCCCAGGGTTTCACGACCAAATGGTCCATCGAGCTGGTGTTCACGCCCATCCAAGGCTACGAGCAGGCGGGCGACCTGGCGGGTTTGTTCAGTAGGCCGCTGACGCGCCGGTTGAAGCTCGCAGCCTGAGGGACACACGATGCAATTGACCCTCTGGACATACGAAGGCCCGCCCCACGTAGGAGCCATGCGTATCGCAACTGCCATGACGGATGTGCACTACGTGCTGCACGCGCCGCAAGGCGATACCTATGCGGACTTGCTGTTCACGATGATCGAGCGCCTGCCGCACCGGCCGCCCGTCACCTACACCACCTTCCAGGCGCGTGATCTGGGCGGCGACACGGCGCAGTTGTTCAAAGATGCCGCGCAGCGCGCTTTCGAGCGATTTGCACCCAAAGCCATGCTGGTGGGGTCTTCTTGCACCGCCGAGCTGATACAGGATGATCCAGGCGGCCTGGCCCTGGCCCTGAACTTGCCCATCCCTGTGATACCGCTGGAACTGCCCGCCTACCAGCGCAAGGAAAACTGGGGCGCTGCGGAGACCCTGTACCAACTCGCTCGGCGTCTGGTTCGTCCCACCGCACGCACGCCCCTGGATGGTTCCCGCAAACCACGTTGCAACATCCTCGGGCCGACCGCCATGGGGTTCCGCCACCGCGACGACGTGATCGAAATCACCCGGCTGCTGCAAAGCTTGGGCGTGGAAATTCAAACCGTTGCGCCGCGTGGTGCCAGTACCGCAGATATCGCCTGCCTTGCGCAGGCTGACTTCAATGTCGTGCTGTACCCCGAAGTGGCCAACACCACGGCAGCGTGGCTTGAGCGCCAGTTTGGTCAGCCTTACACCCGCACCATTCCCATTGGCACGGCAGCCACGCAGGAGTTCATGCAGGAAGTTGCCGGCCTTGCGCAGCTTGACCTCGCCACACTTCCCGTGGATCAGTCCAAGGCAGCGTGGTACGCACGCTCGGTCGATTCCACCTACCTCACGGGCAAAAGGGTGTATCTGTTTGGCGATGCTTCACACGTGATCGCTGCAGCACGGGTGGCCAGTCGGGAAATGGGCTTCGAGGTCGTCGGCATGGGCACGTACAGCCGGGAGCTGGCGCGGGGTGTACGCGATGCGGCCAAGCAATACGGGATTGAGGCGCTGATCACCGACGACTACCTCGCGGTAGAAGAGCAGATCACCGCCTTGCAACCCGAGCTGATCCTCGGGACCCAGATGGAGCGCCACATTGCCAAGCGCCATGGCATTCCCTGCGCGGTCATTTCCGCGCCGGTGCATGTGCAGGACTTTCCTGCACGGTATGCGCCCCAGATGGGATTCGAAGGTGCCAATGTGCTGTTTGATACCTGGGTGCACCCGCTCATGATGGGGCTGGAGGAGCATCTATTGGGCATGTTCCGGGAAGACTTTGAGTTTGCTGCAGGGGCTGCTCCCTCGCACCTCGGAGCGGGACACGCACAGCCTGCACCAGCGCCCGCTACTGCCAAGATCGCTCCCAAGGCAGCCTTAGCCAGCCCGGAAATTGTGGTGCCCAATAGCGCGGCGGCCTCGGTTGCGCAGGGCTGGACGTCTGATGCAGAAAAAGAGCTCAACAAGATACCCTTTTTTGTGCGTGGCAAGGCCCGTCGCAATACGGAGCGATACGCACAGGAACAGGGCGTGATGACGATTACCGTGGAGACGCTTTACGATGCCAAATCTCATTTCAGCCGCTGACTCGGCGCGCGCTGGCAGGAGCACCCCCATCCGGGTGACTATTGTGACGATGGATACCCACCTGTCCACGTCGATGCAGCGGGCCACCAGCCAACTGCGCAAGGAATTTCCCGGCCTGCACGTCTCAATGCATGCTGCCTCCGAGTTTGCCAACCACGACTCTGTCATTGCCCGTTGCAAGGCCGACATTGCCCAAGCTGACATCATCGTGGCGGGTATGCTGTTCCTGGAAGACCACTTCCTTCCCATTCTGGACGATCTACGTGCTCGCCGTGACCATTGCGACGCGATGATTTGCATGGCATCTGCCACCGAGGTCGTGCAATTGACCCGCTTGGGCCAGTTCGACATGGGCAAGCCCGCCAGCGGCCCGATGGCATTGCTGAAAAAGCTGCGTGGCAAAAAGGAGAAAAATTCCACCGGTGGCGCCGCTCAGATGAAGATGCTGCGCCGCCTTCCGCAGATGCTGCGCTTCATCCCGGGCACAGCGCAGGACGTACGCGCCTATTTCCTCACCCTTCAATACTGGCTGGGTGGGTCGGACGACAATGTGCTGAACCTCGTGCGCCACGTCATCGACCGGGGTGCCAGCGGGCCGCGCAAACACCTGCGTGGTCTCACCAAGGTTGCGGCTCCCGTCGACTATCCGGAGGTAGGTGTCTACCATCCGCGCCTGAAAGGGCGCTTCGCGGAAGAGGCCGAGGTGCTGCCAGAGCCTGTCGGTATCGCGATAAAGGGCACCGTCGGGCTTCTGGTGCTGCGCTCTTACCTTCTCACCGGAAACTCGGCGCACTATGACGGTGCCATCAGCGCGATGGAAGCCCGCGGATTGCGCGTCATTCCGGTGTTCTCCGCCGGGCTGGATGCGCGCCCCGCCATTGAGGCGTTTTTCATCAAGAACGGGCATGTCACCATCGATGCCATGGTGTCGCTCACCGGCTTCTCTTTGGTGGGCGGGCCGGCCTACAACGACTCGAAAGCCGCCGAGGAAATTCTCGCCCGGCTGGACGTACCGTATGTCGCCGCCCAGCCCGTGGAATTCCAGACGCTGGGGCAGTGGGGTGGCTCGGACCGGGGCTTGCTGCCGGTGGAAAACACCATCATGATCGCGATACCCGAGCTCGATGGCTCCACCAGCCCCATCGTCTTTGGCGGTCGCCCGGGCGCGCCGGGTGTGACCTGCACCGGCTGCAGCCACGCCTGCACCTTTCACGACGCAGACAATACCCAGGACATGGCGTCGTGCCCCGAGCGCGCGGTCATGCTGGCGGCGCGGGTGGAAAAACTGGTTGCGCTGCGCCGCAGCGCGCACGCTGGACGCAAGGTGGCCGTGGTGGTGTTCAACTTCCCGCCGAACGCGGGAAACATCGGCAGTGCAGCGTACCTCAGCGTATTCGAGTCGCTGTTCCATACGCTGACCGCCATGAAGGCCCAAGGCTATACCGTGGACATGCCAGCGGATGTCGATCAGTTGCGTGAACAGATTCTTCATGGCAACGCCCAGCAATACGGTGCAGATGCCAATGTGCACACCCTGATTTCTGCCAATGACCATGTGCGCCGCGAGCCCTGGCTGAAAGAAATTGAAGCCCAGTGGGGTCCTGCACCAGGGCGTCAGCTGAGCAATGGCCAGTCGATTTTTGTACTGGGCAAGGAATTTGGCAACGTATTGGTGTGCGTGCAGCCCTCTTTCGGATACGAAGGCGATCCGATGCGCCTGCTGTTCGAGAAAGGGCTCGCACCGACCCATGCGTTTTCTGCCTTTTACCGCTACCTGCGCGAGGACTTCAAAGCCCACGCGGTGCTGCACTTTGGCACCCATGGGGCGCTGGAGTTCATGCCCGGCAAGCAAAGCGGCATGTCAGGCAGTTGCTGGCCCGACCGCCTCATCCACGACTTGCCCAACATGTATTTGTATGCCTCCAACAATCCGTCGGAGGGGGCGATTGCCAAGCGCCGCAGCGGTGCCACGCTGATCAGTTACCTGACACCCCCCATTGCCCAGGCGGGCTTGTACAAGGGTCTCAACGAGGTCAAGGCGTCCATCGATCGCTGGCGCGTCCTGGAGTCGGACGCGCAGGAGCGCACAGAGCTTGCCGTGTTGTTGCAGACGCAGGCAGCCGCCATGGACCTGGTGTCTGCAGAGCCGCTGTGGAGTGCGAGCGACGCTGGCGCACTGGACGCCCTGGTGGCGCAACTGGCCGAGGACCTGCTGCAACTCGAATACGAACTGATTCCGCACGGCCTGCACGTGGCCGGTCGGGCGCCCTCGGTGACAGAGCGTGTGGACATGCTGCTGGCTTTGGCCCAAGCCAGCCATGAGGTGGTGCTACCACGGGACGCGGTGCAGACGCTGGTGGATGGTGGCGACGTGGACGCGGCGCTTCGCGCGGGGCACCTCCCGCATGATGCGAAGTACCGCGACATCCTGCACGCGCTGCGCGAGGCCAGCCAATGGCTGGCGAAGGACACCGAGGTGGACGCGATCTTGCGCGCTCTTGATGGCCGCTACATCCGGCCCGCGCCGGGCGGCGACCTGCTGCGCACACCCGAGGTGCTGCCCACGGGACGCAACATTCACGGGTTCGATCCGTTCCGCATTCCCAGCGCGTTTGCGGTGCAGGATGGGCGCAAGCAGGCCCAGCGTCTGCTGGACCGTTATGCTGCGGACGGACATCCCTTGCCAGAATCCATCGCCATGGTGCTGTGGGGCAGCGATAACCTGAAGAATGAAGGTGCCCCCATTGCGCAGGCCCTGGCCCTCATGGGCGCTGCACCGCGCTTTGACAGTTATGGCCGCATCGCGGGTGCGACGCTGATTCCGCTGGAGGAATTGGGCCGGGCGCGGGTCGATGTGGTGATCACCCTGTCGGGCATCTTCCGCGATCTGATGCCGCTGCAGATCCGCATGCTGGCAGAGGCTGCATATCTGGCTGCTGCAGCCTCCGACGAGCCATTGCACCTGAACCCTATCCGCAAACACGCGCTGGCGCACCAGCAAGAGCATGGTTGCACGCTGGAAATTGCCGCCCTGCGGGTGTACGGCAACGCCGAAGGAGCCTATGGCGCCAACGTCAACAACCTCATCGAGAGCAGCAACTGGAGCGAGGAAGGGGAATTGGCGGAAACCTACACCCGCCGCAAAGGCTTTGCCTATGGCCGCACCGGTCGCGCCGAACAGCGCACGGCTCTGCTGCAAAGTGTGCTGAGCAAAGTGCAGTTGACCTATCAGAACCTCGACTCGGTCGAGCTCGGTGTGACGACCGTGGACAACTACTTCGATACGCTGGGCGGCATCACCCAGGCTGTCAAGGTGGCTACCGGTGGCAAAACCCCGCCTGTCTACATCGGGGACCAGACCAAAGGCGACGGTGCGGTGCGCTCCCTTCAGGAGCAGGTATCGCTGGAGACGCGCACGCGCATGCTCAACCCCAAGTGGTACGAGGGCATGCTGGAGCATGGCTACGAAGGCGTGCGGCAGATCGAGGTGCATGTCACCAACGCGATGGGCTGGTCGGCCACCACCGGGCAGGTGCAGCCCTGGGTCTACAAGCAGTTGTCCGAAACCTTCATGCTCGATCCGGCCATGCGCGAGCGGCTGGCCAAGCTCAACCCCACAGCCTCCGCACGTGTGGCCAACCGGCTGCTTGAGGCGTCGGAGCGTAACTACTGGCAGCCCGATGCCGACACATTGCAAGCCCTGCGCCAGGCCGGCGAAGAGTTGGAAGACCGCCTCGAAGGCATTTATGAAGGAGTTCCCGCATGATTGAAACCGCAACCGTTCCCGTGTCCGGCATCCGGCGTGGAGGGCGTCCCACTGACGGCGAGGGCAGTGTGCAGGTGCAGCTCGACCCCGCAGTCAAGATTGGCACCGCCAAGGTGTTTGCAATCTATGGCAAGGGAGGGATCGGCAAGAGCACCACGTCGAGCAATTTGTCGGCGGCTTTTTCCAAACTCGGCAAAAGAGTGCTGCAGATCGGGTGCGACCCCAAGCACGACTCCACCTTCACGCTGACCAAGAAAATGTTGCCCACCGTCATCGACGTGCTGGAAACGGTGGACTTCCACGCGGAGGAACTGCGGGTGGAAGACTTTGTGTTCCCTGGTTACAACGGCGTGATGTGCGTAGAGGCCGGTGGCCCTCCGGCGGGAACCGGCTGTGGCGGATACGTCGTGGGCCAGACCGTGAAACTGCTCAAGGAGCACCATCTTCTGGAAGACACCGATGTCGTGATTTTCGATGTGCTGGGCGATGTGGTGTGTGGTGGCTTTGCGGCACCGCTTCAGCATGCCGACCGCGCATTGATCGTTACCGCCAACGATTTTGACTCCATCTTTGCCATGAATCGCATCGTTCAGGCCATTGGTGCCAAAGCCAAAAACTACAACGTGCGTCTGGGCGGCGTGATCGCCAACCGCAGCGCAGCAACCGACCAGATCGACAAATACAACAACAAGATTGGCCTCAAGTTGGCTGCGCACTTTCCGGACCTGGATGTGATTCGCCGTAGCCGCCTGAAGAAATCCACCCTCTTTGAGATGGAGTATTCGCCCGAATTGGAAGCGGTACAGAAGGAATACATGCGTTTGGCAGCGTCCCTGTGGCTAGGTACCGAACCCTTGAACGCCGTCCCGATGAAGGACCGCGATATTTTCGACTTGCTTGGATTTGATTGAACCGCAACCATGGAAACGACCAGCTACACGCAGCGTCGCAGCCAGATAGAAACCTACTTTGACCGTACGGCGGTCAAGGCCTGGGAGCGCCTGACGTCCGATGCGCCTGTTGGGCGCATTCGCGCCACCGTTCGCGCCGGACGTGACCGGATGCGCGCCAAGCTCCTATCCTGGCTGCCGCAGGATTTGCGCGGCCGCCGCGTCCTTGATGCCGGATGTGGCACCGGTGCGCTGGCGGTGGAAGCAGCCAACCGCGGTGCCGAGGTGGTCGCGATCGACTTGTCACCCACGCTGGTCAACCTGGCGCGCGAACGTATGCCGATGCTCATGAACGGTGGGTCGATCGAATTTTTGAGCGGTGACATGCTCAACCCGCTTCTCGGTCAATTCGACCATGTCGTGGCCATGGACTCGGTCATTCACTACCAGACGGAGGATGCTGTCAAAGCCCTGGCCGCGCTGGGCAAACGCACCACCCATTCGATCGTGTTCACCTACGCGCCGCGTACGCCCCTGCTGGCCACCATGATCACGATCGGTCAGATGTTTCCCCGCGGTGACCGGGCACCCTGGCTGCAACCCATGGCACACAAGCGGCTCTTGCAACTCATGCGCGAAGACGCAGAACTTGCAAGCTGGCAGGCTGCAAGGTGTGAGCGGGTATCCAGTGGTTTCTACACTTCTCAAGCCATGGAGTGGACACGCACATGAGAAAGGCCATGTTCTCCAGCATGGCGCGCCAATTGCCCTCGGCATGGTTGCCGTTTGCGGATGTGGCAAGTGCCGACCTGCCCTTGGCACGCTTGCTGCGCCTGTCATTGTTCAAAGTCACGATGGGCATGACCACAGCGCTCATGATTGGCACGCTGAACCGGGTCATGATTGTGGAACTGGGCCTGACGGCCTGGCTGGTGTCGCTGATGCTGGCCCTGCCCTTGCTGGTAGCACCGTTTCGCGCCATCACCGGCTACCACTCGGACACCCACCGTTCGGCCTTCGGCTGGAGGCGTCTTCCCTTCATGTGGGGCGGAACTCTGGTTCAATTTTTTGGCCTGGCCATCATGCCGTTCGCACTGCTGGTCTTGTCTGGGCAGGGGGCTGTGCCCGTCCCCGCCATCGTGGGCCAGGCTGCCGCAGCATTGGCTTTCTTGGCTGTGGGTGCCGGTTTGCAAACCTCTCAGACCGCAGGAATGGCTCTTGCCACAGACCAGGCTAGCGCGGAAACGCGTCCGCGGGTGGTCGCGCTCATGTACTCCATGCTGCTCGCTGGTGCTGTTATTGGCAGCTTGGCCTTCAGCTTTCTGCTGGCCGATTTCACGCCCAAAGTATTGATTCAAGTCGTTCAAGGCTTCGCATTGGTCGTTTTGGCCCTCAATACGGTTGCGCTGTGGAAGCAGGAACCGCGCAACGCCCAGCGCGCAGCGGCCATGAAAACCGAGAAAGCGCCTCCGTTCGAGGAGGTTTGGCGCAGCTTTATCGGCGCGCCCAAGGTGAAGCGCTTTCTGTGGGCCACCGGACTTGGCACCATGGCGTTCAACATGCAGGACATTATTCTGGAGCCCTATGGCGGAGAAATTCTGGGTCTGAGTGTGGGCGCGACCAGTGCACTCACCGCCATGCTGGCGGGCGGCGCTCTGACCGCGTTTCTGCTGGCTGGCAGGTATTTGGCGCGCGGTATCGACCCTATGCGCCTGGCCGCTTACGGCGTGTTGTCAGGCCTGCCTGCATTTGCTGCCGTCATATTTGCGGCACCGCTGGATTCCGGTTTGATTTTCAGGCTGGGCGCATTCGGCATCGGTTTTGGCGGCGGCTTGTTCGCCGTGGGCACGCTGTACACCGCCATGGGGCTTGGGGAAGGCCGTTTTATCGGTTTCGCCCTGGGTGCCTGGGGTGCCGTGCAGTCTATCGCTGCCGGACTTTCCATGTTCATTGGCGGCAGCCTGCGCGACATCATCAACAGCCTGGCCATGGATGGCGCACTTGGCAGCGCGCTGGCCAACCCATCTACCGGCTATAGCTTTGTTTACCATATCGAGATGTATCTGCTTTTCATCACGCTGATCGCCGTCGGCCCCCTAGTGCGGCGCAGCGCGTTACCTGCCTCCCCGTCGACCAAACAGTTCGGTGTGCCCGATCTGCAAGGCTGAGTCACTTAGCAACCCAGGAGAACATCATGCAAGTAGGCGAAATAACCGGCTATGTCGATCTGGCCCAGATCATTCTTTATTTGTTCTGGGCGTTTTTCGCCGGACTCATTTTCTATCTCGTGCGCGAAAACCACCGCGAGGGTTATCCGATGGAATCGGAAGGTCCAGGCAGCGCAGTCATTACCGGTTGGCCCATTCCCGATCCCAAGATCTACAAGCTGGCGAACGGTAAAGAAGTCATGATGCCCGACCCCACGCGCAGAGAGCCGCCGATCAACAACCGCCGTGACGGAACCTCCTACGGCAACCCCTACATTCCCACCGGCGACCCGATGATCAACGCCACCGGACCTACCTCGTTCGCCATGCGGGCCGATGTGCCGGATATGGACGTCCACGGCCACCCCACCATTCGCCCGCTGCGCGCATTGAGCAGCTACGGTGTCTCCACGCACGACACCGATCCACGCGGCTTGCCCGTCATTGGCGGTGACGGCAAAGTGGCTGGAAAAGTGGTGGACATGTGGGTCGACACCTGCGAGATGCTGTTCCGATATATCGAAGTAGAAACCCCTGCCGAAGGTTCGACCCGCAAGGTGCTGTTGCCGGTGCCGTTTGCGCGCATCCAGAGCGACGGTGTGAAGGTCAACAGCATATTTGCGGCACAGTTTAGCGGGGTGCCGGCCATCAAAAACCCCGAACAAATCACCCTGCTGGAAGAAGACCAAATTACCGGCTACTACGGCGGCGGTACCCTGTACGCCCACCCTGATCGCTCGGAGCCCATCCTATGACGTCTCTCAACAACGGCCGCGAGTACGAATTCGAGGCAGAGTTCGGCTTGCCGGAACCCTTGCCCAAGGCCGAGCGCATGATCTGGCAATCGTCGCCGAACGTGCGCGAGACGGCGATTCACATGTTCCACATGCGTAAGCTGGTGCTTTATTTCATCGCGCTGGGGTGCGTTCGGGTCGCATACCTGTCGGCCTCGGGGGTAGCCTGGGATGCAGCGCTGATTTCGATGCTGTTGCCGACGGGCTTGGCGCTGATCGCCTTGGCAGCGACTTTCACGCTGGCATGGCTCACGGCCACAACCACGGTCTACACGTTGACGGACAAGCGGATCATCATGCGCGTCGGGATCGTGCTGACGCTCACCTATAACTTTCCGCTGCGGCTGATCGAGTCGGCTGGACTCAAGGTGGGCAGCAAGGGTTTTGGTGACATTCCCATTGCACTCAAGGGCGACACCCGAATCGCATGGGTCCATCTTTGGCCGCATGCCCGCGCCTGGCGACTTGCCAAACCCGAGCCGATGATGCGCTGTATTCCCGATGTCCAGCAAAAGGCCCTGCAGCTGTCACAGGCCTGGTCGCACGCGACCGGTGTTGGCGTGGCGCCAACGGCCGATCAAAAGGCAGATGCCCATCCCATGAACTGGAATCCGAGCCTGACATGAAAACAAGCGCGCTGCAGTCCCCGGCCCCCGACACCTTCCCCAAATGGGTGCTGTGGTGTGTGGGCAGTCTCCTGGCCTTTAGCTTGATCGCTGTTGGCTTGGTGCGTATTACCGGCAACGGCCCGGACCAGTTGGCTGCCGCCATTACCGCAGAACGGTCGTTGCGCTTTGAGGACCGGACTGACGGAGGAGTAGCCATCATCGATGGAAACACCGGCCAGCTTCTTACCGTGATGCATGGCGAGCAGGGCTTTCTGCGTGGCACGGTACGCGCCTTGGCACGTGACCGCCGCTCGCGCGAGATCGGTTACGAGCTGCCGTTTCGATTGATCGCGCGCACCGATGGCCGTCTTGCCCTGTACGATCCCCTGACCGACCACCGCGTTGACCTGGAGTCTTTTGGCCCTGACAACGCTGCGGTATTTGCGCAGTTCCTCACCATGAAACCCGCAGCTACGTCAAACTGACCCGACTGGAAAATCCATGCAAGCCACTCCCTCGATCGATTCGCCTGAAATGGCCGCACTTAAAGCGAAGCAGGAGACCCTGCTGAGCCCGCGTTTTTACACCACCGACTTTGCCGCCATGGACAAGATCGACGTGTCGCCCATTCGTGCAGACTGGGATGCCATGCTGGCCGAGTACGAGGGGGACAACAACCACGATCACTTCCAGCGTACACCGGAGTTCGCTGTTGAGGTGGCAGAGAACTTCAGCAAGGTATCGCCCGAACTGCGCCAGGAGTTCACCGAGTTTCTGATCTCCTCGCTCACCTCCGAGTTTTCCGGCTGTATCTTGTATAACGAGATTCAGAAGAACGTCACCAACCCGGACATCAAAGCGCTGATGCGCTTCATGGCGCGGGACGAGTCACGCCATGCCGCGTTCATCAACCAATCGCTCAAGGACTTTGGCCTGGGCCTTGACCTGGGTGACCTCAAGCGCACCAAGGCATACACCTACTTCAAGCCCAAATACATCTTTTACGCGACGTATCTGTCCGAGAAAATCGGCTACGCGCGCTACATCACCATCTACCGCCAGCTTGAACGCAATCCGGACAAGCGTTTTCACCCGATCTTTCGCTGGTTCGAGCGCTGGTGCAACGATGAGTTCCGTCATGGCGAATCGTTTGCATTGATCATGCGGGCCAACCCTCATTTGTTGCGCGGAGCCAACGTGTTGTGGATCCGATTCTTCCTGCTGGCGGTGTATGCCACCATGTACGTGCGCGACCACACCCGGCCGCAGCTCAAGGCAGCCATGGGTCTGGAGCCCACTGCCTACGACTATGAGGTGTTTCGCATCACCAATGAAATCACCAAGCAGGTGTTCCCGATATCGCTGGACATTGACAGCCCGGCCTTCCGCACCGGGCTGGATCGCCTGTTCCAAATCCAGAAGGCGGTCGACGCAGCCAAAGCGCAAGGCGGACTTGCAGGCCTGGTCAAGCGCGGTTTCTGGTCGGTGGCTGCAGTGCTTACTTTTGCCAGGCTCTATGTGATGCCCGTCCGGCACCACGCATTGCCGGCTCAGGTTCGCATGGCTCCAGTCTGGTAGTCCCATGCTCGAGCTCTGGCTGCCTGTCGTCTTTGGCATCTTCATCTGGTGGTTTGCCACTGGTCTGGTGTTGCTGCTGGACGGTTTGCCGCGCACCACCTTCCGCTGGAGCCTGCTGATTTCATCGCTGCTGGCCATTGGTGCACTGGCGGGACTGGCGCACACAGCCAACCAATCCACGGCGCTAGGCGCATATTGCGCCTTCACGTGTGCACTGCTGGTGTGGGGCTGGCATGAGTTGACTTTTTTGACCGGGTCTTTGACCGGGCCGCGCAAGATCGCCTTCGTACCGAATAAGGATGGGTCAGGCCGCTTTTCGCAAGCGGTAGCGGCCATCCTGTGGCACGAGTTGGCCATCATTGTGTGCGGGCTGCTGATTGTTGCGATGACGTGGGGTGCCGAAAACCAGATCGGAACCTGGACGTTTCTGGTGCTCTGGATCATGCGCACCAGCGCCAAGCTCAACCTCTACTTTGGTGTGCGCAACCTGAGCGAAGAGTTTTTGCCAGCCCACCTGGCCTACATGGGCAGCTACTTTTTGAAGCGTCCCATGAACTTCTTTCTCCCCATCTCGGTCATCGCCTCAAGCATCGTGCTGGGGTTGATGTTGATGCGGGCCTTCGAGCCTGGCAGCCCGACCGCCATGACTGTCGGATTGCTGCTGGTATCAACCATGCTGGCCATGGCCATCCTGGAGCACCTGCTGCTGGTATTGCCCCTGCAATCCACCGCCCTTTGGAAGTGGGCACTGCGTAACCGCAAGACTGAGGTCACCATAGCGCCTGAACTCGGTACCGGGCCCAAACATGAAGACTTTCTTCGCGCCAATTGAGCGCGGCATTCCCAACACGGAACACATTGCGGGCGGCGGCTCCGGCCAGGCCGAAGCCCCGCAGGCCATCATCATCGGTTCCGGTTTTGGGGGCTTGGCAGCAGCCATTCGCCTGAGTGTTCTGGGTTACCGGGTGCAGGTGCTTGAAAAGCTCGACGGCCCTGGCGGGCGCGCCTATGTGCGTCGGCAAGACGGTTTCACGTTCGACGGCGGGCCGACCATCATCACCGTACCGTTTTTGTTTGAAGAGTTGTGGGCCCTGTGCGGCCGCAAACTGTCCGACGATATTGAACTGCGGTTGATGGACCCCTTTTACCGGGTGCGTTTTGACGACGGAACCCACTTCGACTATAGCGGCGACCCTCAGCGCATGCGTGACGAAGTTGCCCGGGTGAGCCAGGCCGACTTAGCCGGCTTTGACCGTTTCGTCGAAGAGGCGGACCAGTGCTACCGGCTGGGCTTTGAAGCATTGGGTTGCAAGGCATTTGACAGTATTGGCGATTTGCTGGCGGCCATGCCTTCCATGATCAAAATGCGTGCCTGGCGCACCATGCACGGCCTGGTGGCCAGCCATCTCAAACATCCCAAATTGCGCATGGCGATGAGCCTGCAGACCCTGCTGATTGGCGGCAACCCGTTTTCTGTGACCGGCGTTTACAGCCTGATCAATGCCCTGGAACGCCGCTTTGGCGTGTATTCGGCCATCGGCGGCACCGGAGCCTTGGTGCGCGGCATGGTGAAGCTACTGGAAGATCGCGGGGTGCCGGTTCGTCTGAGCACCGAGGTGCGCAAGATTGTGGTCGAAGACGGTCGCGCGACCGGCGTCGAGTTGGCCAATGGAGAGCATGTGCGGGCTGACATTGTGGTCAGCAACGGCGACACGGCCTGGACCTACAAAAATCTGATAGCTCCGGAGCATCGCCGACATTGGACAGATGCCAGGATCGATCGCGGCCGCTACTCCATGAGCCTGTTTGTCTGGTACTTTGGCACGGATCGCCAGTACCCGGAAGTCCCGCATCACACCATGGTACTGGGACCCCGTTACGAAGCACTGCTGACCGATATTTTTGAAGGCCACAAACTGGCGGAAGATTTCAGTTTGTACCTGCACCGTCCGACGGCTACTGACCCATCGGTTGCACCGGCAGGTTGCGACAACTTTTATGTTCTTGCCCCGGTGCCACATCTGGACAGCGGTACCGATTGGTCCAGGCACGCTGAACCTTACAAACAGGCGGTCGCCAAGCGACTGGAAGAAACCCTGTTGCCTGGTTTGCGCAACCACATCATCAGCTCGCACGTGATGACGCCACAGGACTTTCACGATAACCTGCTGTCGGTAAAAGGTGCCGCGTTCGGTCTGGAGCCAGTGCTGTTGCAGAGTGCGTGGTTTCGCCCGCACAACCGCAGCGAGGACGTCGAGAACCTCTTTATGGTCGGTGCCAGCACCCATCCGGGCGCGGGTATGCCAGGCGTGTTGATGTCGGCGAAGGCACTGCAAACCGTTATTCCCCCCGTGTCAGCCCATGTCGCTGCCTGATACTGCTGCTACCGTCAAACCGGGTTACGACTTTGAGGCCTGTCAGGCGCTGATGGCGGGCGGATCCAAAACGTTCTTTGCGGCCTCCCGGCTGCTGCCCGGACGAGTTCGCGGGCCGGCGATTGCCCTGTATGCGTTTTGCCGGGTCGCAGATGACGCTATCGACTTCGCCACCGACCGTGCCAGCGCACTGGTTCAGCTCAACGAACGACTGCGCTGCATCTACGCCGACACACCGATGGACTTTGAGTCCGACAAGGCGCTGGCGGCGGTGGTGCGCGAATTTCACTTGCCTCTGGAATTGGTCAGTGCGCTGTTGGAAGGTTTTGAGTGGGATGCCGAGGGACGGCGCTACGAAACCCTGGAAGATCTGCAGTCGTATGGCGCGCGGGTCGCAGGCAGCGTGGGTGCCATGATGGCGGTCATCATGCGCACCCGCAGCGAGCAAGCGCTGGCGCGCGCCTGTGACTTGGGCGTGGCCATGCAACTGACCAACATTGCCCGCGACATCGGCGAGGACGCGCGTTGCGGCCGGCTCTACATTCCGCTGCAATGGATGCGCGACGTGGGGTTGGATCCGGATGAATGGCTGAAGGCCCCCTTGTTCGATGACCGCATCGCTGCGGTCGTCGCGCGCTTGCTGGCGGCTGCCGATGACCTGTACCGACGTTCCGAGCACGGCATTGGTCAACTGCCCCGCGATTGCCGTCCGGCTATTCGGGCTGCCCGGCTGGTGTATGCCGAAATCGGCCGGGAACTGGAGCGCGGCGGCCTGGACTCGATTAACCACCGGGCGGTGGTCTCCGGGCGGCGCAAGCTTGCGCTGCTGGCCCGCGCCAGTGGCGCGGCGTTGTTGTCCCCGGCAGATCCCACCACAACGCTGGCGCCCCTGGCAGCTAACCAGTTTCTGGTGGATGCGGCCATGGAGGTGACACCGGTCAGCGCGTCCCGCCCAACGCGCCATCGCTCGTTCGAAGAACGAGCTGCTTGGGCTGGCGATCTGTTTGATCGCCTGGCTCGCCAGGACCTGGAACGCGCGGCGAGCCACAGCCGCGACAGAGCGCCAGCCCGCCAATGACCAGCGTTGACTCCCCCTTGCTGTGGGTGAAGGTGTTGGGGCTGGTAGGGGCCGGGGGCCTCTTTGCCTGGTGGCAATTTCGCGATCTGGCACAGGCCCGCAAAGAGAGGGAGCGCGAAGCGTCGTTGCTGGCGGACAAAGTCGCCGACAAAAACCCGCGCGACTAAGTACCCTCTTTCACAAATACGGCCACAAATGAAATCGATGCGTTTTGGGTCAGGGCAAGGCGCAAACCACAGCGATACCTGAAGGTATCGCGAGGATTTGCAACGCGGCCATGGCCCAAAAGGCGCGATTTCATGTGGTCGTATTTGTGAAAAAGGGTACTAGGGCGGCGAGGCGCGCGCCTCGGCGCGCGCCAGCTCACGCGGTGCCTGTGAAGAGGCTTTAACCCCGCTGGTAGCCAGGCCTTCAACAAACAGCTTTTCGATCTGTGGGGCGGCCCGCAGCAGTTCACGCTCAGCCAGCGGCGTGTGCAGCCAGGCCCGCAGCCAGTGCAACACCCGAATCCAACCCGGCACCCAGATTCGTCGCGCCCGTCGGGCGAAACCATTGACAATCATCAGCGCAGCGACATCCGCTTGCGTGCTTTTGCGCAGCGCAGCCGGTGTGGCCTGCTGCAGCCGGACAAACGCCGGATGCAGTGCGCCCTCGGTCATGAGCGGCGTTGTTACCCAGGACGCATGGATCACGCCCACACCGACCCCATGGCTCGCCAACTCGATGCGCCACGCATTGCACATCGCCTCTACCGCAGCCTTGGACGCGGCATAGGCGGACACCGCCGGCGGGTGGGCAAACGAGGCCACCGAGGCGCTGACGGCCACATAGCCTCGCGATTGCACAACCGCAGGCAACGCGGCACGCACAATATTGAATACGCCAAACACATTGACCTCCAGGCACCGCTTCCATGCCGCAGGGTCGGTGTACGCCAGCGGACCGAATGCAGCAATTCCGGCATTGGCCCACACCATGTCGATGCGGCCGAACCGCGCCAAAGTCTGGGCTACCGCATGCTCGCACTGCACCAGCGACGTGACGTCTGCTTCAATGGTGAGCACATCGCCACCCAGCGCAGCGGCCACTTGCGCTAACGGTTTTGCGTCGCAATCGACCAGGACGGGTATGGCTCCGCGTTGTTGCAGGACCTTGGCGGTGGCAGCGCCAATGCCAGAACCACCCCCGGTGATGAGAACAACCAAGCCCTTCATGCCACGGGATGTCTGCTTGGACGGGCAACAAACATACTGCGCCTATGCAATCTTGGTGATCATCAAATAGAAAATCGGCAACGGAATCACAGTGGCGATGGCGCCGCTGATCTGCCAGATGCGCGACAGTTTCAGGTACTCGGGCGTGATGGCCTTATCGCGCTTGAGCAGCACCCGCTGGCGCAATTGGATCGGCACCAGCACCAGCGCCCAGATGAGCCCGGACAATCCGAATAGCGCGTAGGACCAGGCAATCCAGCTTTGAGCGCCGGCTCCGCCGTAGCGCTCAGCCAGGAGCGAACCGGTGTAGACCACCAACAAGGCCCCTGTCAGGGTAAATAGCAGATCGGTGATCAGCACCAGGCGATTGCTGAAGGCAATCACCTCATACCGCCCGGTTCTCTCCGCCAGGGCGGCCCAGGTCCCGCTCACCACCACGTTGCCCAGAAACAAACAGGCCGAGATCACATGCACAATCTTGACGGTGTCGTGGGCGATCATGGGGCTTCTTTCACCAGACCCGGCGCGGCATGCGCCAGGGCAACATCCAGCGCATCGGCAGTGCGGTCAGACGCTGGGGTTGCAAGGTTTCGTGCACGGCTGTGACCGACTCGCCCAGCAACTGGGTCTGCAACAGGCTACGGGCATAAAAGGGTGCGTCCTCCAGGGTTTCCAGCACACGCGTGGTCGAGCCGGCATCCGATCGAACGGACCGGTGGATACGCCAAAAAGTAGATGGCAGGGCCTCGCGCCGCGGCGGTGCCTCAAAGGCATGCACCGTGCCCTGCGGGGTAAATCGCTGAGCGATCACACGCTCACTGCCATTGGTCTGGCGCACGTCGTACATGACGGCGGTGCTGCCGTCAGCCAGACTGGCACGCGACCAGTCCCAGACGCTGAACGGGCGTGTGACGGGCTCGTCCCCTTCGTTGCTGTCGAGATAGGCCTGCCCCTTCCAGTGGGCTTGGGGCCGCTCCAGGTCGACCTCCACACGGGCGCATGGCGCAATCGGCCCCCACCGGTGGTATCTGGCATCGTCAAGCGCCGCGACATAGGAACACAGCGCTTTCGGAAAGACCCGGATATTGCCGCGGATGCGAAAAGGAAAAGGCACACAAACCTCATCCAGATGAATGCTGAGGTGGTCCTGACGCCAGTGCAGATGGCTCGGACCCACCGCAAAGTGGTGTCGGTCGCGCTGGACTGCGGCGCGGGTGCGTTCGGTCATGGCCCAACGCTTGCCGGCAGCGCCATACAGCGCCACATTGATGGCACAGTAATTGTCCGGGTCGACGCTCTTTCCGCGGCGGGCAAATGCCGAAGCGTAGTACGGAGAAAAAACACTGCCCACAAAAGCAATGATGCTCAGGGCGTATCGGCCGTCATCGCTGATGGCGTCGACATACCACCAGAGATACGCACCCGGCCCAACTTTTTGGTCGAAACGAGGTGCGCCATCACGGTCTCGGCCACCAGTTGCCCCGACAGCGCCGCCATCGGCACCCCCGGCCCCGGATGGACGCTGCCACCCGCCAGGTACAGCCCCGCAAGCTTGCTGCTGGAGTCCTGCCGCTGAAAGGGGGTCATCCAGCCGTGGGATGCCCTGCCGTACAGCGCGCCACCCGTGCCCGGGAACAGGCGGTTGAAGTCGTTCGGTGTCGTCGTCACCCATTGGGCGGACGACGGGTCGATCTCCAACCCGCAATCGCGCATCAACTCCAGGCTTCGCTGCTGGCATGTTTCTATCTCCGTGGCATTGCAAGGTCGTAAGTCACCGTCGGGGGGAGCATCCACCAGGCACAAAAGGCGTTCGGCCTGCCCCGGATCTTGGGCATCATCCTGGCGGTCTTGCGCGCACACGTAGACGGTCCCGCGCTCAGGTAGGCGGCGGCGGCTGAAGATGTCGGTAAATTCGCTGCGGTAGTCGGCATCAAAAAATACATTGTGTCGTACCAGCGGAAAACCGGCAGTGCGGGCTTTGACTGACCACGTGACCGCCGACAGGGATCGCGCATCGCGACGGGTAACGGGACCGGCTGCTCTGGCTGCCTCGCCCAAAAGGCCCTGGCCCAGCGCGCTGGCGTCGCCATTGAAGACCACGGCATCGGCATCGATGCGCTCGCCGTCACCCAGCTCGATGCCACAGGCACGTCCATCCCGCACCCGTATGCGCTTGCAGTGCGTGCGCATGCGCAGCACGGCACCTTGTTGCTGCGCCAGATCGGCCAGCACACGGGCCAACTGGTGCATACCGCCCTGCACCGACCACACGCCGTCAAGCTCCACATGCGCCACCAGCATCAAGGTGGCCGGTGCCAGCCAAGGAGAAGCGCCACAGTAGGTCGCATAGCGGCCAAAAAGTTGCCTCAACCTTGGGTCGTGAAAGTGTTTGCCAAGAGCATCCCACAGGGACGCCCACGGCCCCAACCCTGCGAGCGTGCGCAGTCCGCCCAGGCCAAGATCAACCCCCATCCCCATCAGGCTGGGGCGCGACGAGCGGATGTAGGGGCCTTCCAGGCACTGGTACACCGCACGCGCCTGCTGGCAAAACTCCAGGAAACGGCGGCCTTCCGACGGGGAGCTGAAGGCCGCAATGGCATCCGCAGAGCGGTGGATGTCCGCATGAAGGTCCAGACGCTGATCCCGGTCGCGCCACGCGTGGCGCGCCAATACGGACAGGGGTTGCAGTTGCAACACAGCATCGAGCGACTGGCCTACCGAGTGCAGGATCTGCTCAAACACCCAACGCATGGTGAACACGGTGGGCCCGGAGTCGATCGGCGAACCGCCCACCACCACTTGGCGCATCTTGCCGCCAGGCGCGTCGGATGTTTCCACGAGTGTCACGCGCACGCCCCGGTGCGACAACAGCAATGCGCAGACCAGGCCACCGACACCTGCGCCGACCACCACCACATGGTGTGCGCGAAGCGTGGTGGGCTCAGCCATAGTGGCGTCCCCGCCATTGGCCGCTCAAGGCCAGCGGCACGAAGCGCACGAACATCGATTCGGAAAAAAACTGGCCCTCATAGGCAGCGCAGATGGCGGCGAGATGCGCACCCGAGCGCGCGTAACGATCCATGGCCTGTACGTTGCCCCACAGACTGAAGGTGGCTTGCCGCAAAAACGGTGCCTCGCCCACCCCGGTCGCAAGCAGGCAGTCGGTGGCGCTATTAAGTGAAACCTCGCTGGCCGGCTGCATGCGCCAGAACGCCCAGGCGCGAGAGGGGCGTATTGACGCGCGGGTCAGGGTGGCGATCGGCCCGAACTCCGGCTCGGTGGCAGTGACGTCTATTTTCTGACCCGACCATGTGCCTTTGCACGAATAAGCCCGCAACTTGGCAGTACAAAATTCTTGGGAGCGACGGGAATAACGTTGGACCATGTCAGATGCCAAAAACTGGTCGGCGCAAGCCTCGTCCTGAAAAATGCAGAACAAGGCTTGCCGGGAAGCGCTAGGTTTCAAGCCGAAGCCGCCATCAAAACCGCTGCCCAGGACTTTGAAGAACACCAAGCCGGGAATGCCGCGCATCAGAAAGCGCTGTACCACAAACCGAGCATAGCCCCACCAGCGAAATCGTGGCGCAATATCTGCCAAGAGAAATACCGCTACCGCGGCATTCCCCGAGGTTGAACTAACGGGAGCGCGAATTTCATGTGTCATTAAAAGCGAACAGGCCCCTGATTCCCGAAAGAATACACGGGCCCGCGAACAGCGCAGTCAAGGCCTGACCGCCGATACCAGGTCTTACGGACCGGGGTAAGGTATCTGCTTTGGAATAACCTGAGGCAACAATGCGGGGTCGACTTGTGTCGGCCATGAAGCAATGTAGGCAGGAACCACGTTGTGCTTGACCGACCAGAGGTACCAGTTGTCAACCACCGGGCCGGTCAACAGGATGCCGATGCCACCCACCAGCGGGCACAGCACGGCGAACCACCAGGCCCAGCGGTGAATGGATTCCATGGTGGCGTTGAAGCCCATGGTCCAGCGCCAGAACAACCCCGCGCGCTCAGAGGCCGTTCCACGGTCGACGATCTGCTCAATCTCGCGTTCGCCACCAAAACGGCTCACGGCCAGGATGGTCGCACCATGCATGGCAAACAACAGCACCGAACCATAAAGGAACACGATCGACAGCGCATGGAAAGGGTTGTAGAAGAGGTTACCGTGCCGAAGCGAAACAGCAGCCACCCAGTCCAGGTGCGGGAAGATACCAAACGGCACTGCTTCCGACCAGCTACCCATCATGACGGGGCGAAAGAATCCGCATACCAGATAAAGCCAGATGGCGGCTGCAAATGCCCAGGCGACATGGGTTCCCAATCCCAGCTGGCGCGCGCGGCGGTACATGCGCGTCCACCACAGGATCAGCGAGGTGGTGAGCATGAAGCCAGCCACCAGCCACCAGCCACCCTGGTTGAGTGGAGGAATCTGCAGGCCGTAGCCAGGAGCCGGTGGCTCCAATGCGAGCCAGAACAGCTGACGAATCATTTGCAGCGGATTCCAGTCCACCGCCGCCAGCATGTTGAAGCCAATGATGTTGAAAGCCAGTGTTCCGCACAGCAACGAGGCCACGCCTAACCAGCCAAGGTAAATGGGTCCGATCTGCGCATTACCCAAACGCCCCAGGATATGCAGGAAGAAAGGCTTTCCGATCCGCTGAGAGTCGCCCCTGGGCAAGGAAATGCCCATGGAGCCAGGCCCAGTGGGCTGCACGGTGGTAAAAAGATTTTGATATTCAGCCATGGTGTTCTCCTAGACTTGATGGCCCCAGATCGGCATGTTCAACCACCAGCTCCACCATTCGGGCCAACCGCGTGTCCACATAGGACCGCTGATGACGATGCACAGAGCCGAGAACCAGACCGCTGACAGCGCAAGGAACAAACCCAGGCGGTGAATGCCCAGCGTTCCAACAGAGTAACCGATCGTGTCACGGAAGAACGTGTCTTCGTGTTCCGGTGTCTTGACCACTTCGCCCTTTTTGGGATTGGTAGCCGACAACACCAGGCCGCCGTGCAAAGAGAGCGCAAGCACCGTCGCAAAGAACAGGGTGACTGCAATCATATGCGCCGGGTTGTAGTGAAAGTGCAGGTATTGGTAGGCGGTGTTGCTGACCCAGTCCAGATGGCTGTAGATACCGTAGGGGAACGCATGGCCCCAGGCGCCCATCAACACCGGGCGGATGACCTGCAGCGTGAAATAGGCAAAGATCGCAAATCCGAACGCCACTGGCACATGGATGCCCATGCCGAGTTTTCGACAGATCTCCACCTGTCGCAGCATCCAGGACACGAATGAACCCAGAGCACAGACTGTGATGATTTGCCACAACCCTCCGTCCATCATCGGTGCCATTCGCAGTCCGTACGACAGGTCGGGTGGCGCGATGCTGATCTGCCACAGATTCCATGTGGGGCCCACCGCCGCGCCCCACAAAATCATCGTGGTACCGACCAACGTGAAAAACAGGGTGGAGACCCCAAAGAAGCCGACATAGAACGGGCCGACCCAGAAGTCGAACAGGTCGCCCCCTATCAGGGTGCCACCGCGTACGCGGTACTTTCTCTCAAAGCTCAGCATGGCCATAGGGGCTCCTCTGACCGGCATGCGCAACCCTGCGCAACCCGGATTCAATCAACATTTACTATTCGTGAGGGTGCTCGAAGCGGACCGGACAGGCCCAGCTTCGAGGCACCACTGCGGCAGCCTACGCAGCCGTTACTTCGCAGGAGGCAGCGCTGCATTTTGTGCAGCTTTTACGGCCTTAACCGTGTCTGGATGCCACGTGTTGATGTTGTAACGATCGCCACTGATTTGAATCAGGTGAATGCTCGTCGAGACAAAAGCGATCAATAAACCGGTAGCAATGATCGCCTTGCGGGGATCAATAGTTCGCCAAAAACGCCACATATGAATTTCCTTTCAGTTAACCGATTTGCGAAATCACGGTGTAAGCAGCCGAACTCACACTTTCAAACACTGACTGCGTTCCCTCCGCACCCGGCAACCATGCACGCCAGTTCACAAAGAACATTTGCCCCACCATTGCCAGGAACAGAAAGACACAGAAGAGCGCAACAAAAATCACCCGGAATCCTTGCATAGGACTTTCGACTGTTATTGGACGCTGTTGAAAATGCAGTTGAGCCATAGTGCTATCTCCGTGGGAAGTTCGTTAGAACCAGGGACGCCAGATCCACACCAAGCTGTGCGCAACGAACGCGCCTACAGCCCACAACAAGTAGCCCTTGATGTAGTAGCCATGAAATTCCTGGCACTCTTCGTCCGTCAGACCCGACGGGTTAGCGGTTTGAGCCATACTTAATACCTCACTTGAAAAGCCTTTCGGCTACCACCGTACTTTCAAGAGTACGGAACGAACTGCAACAGCGCAAAGAACGCCATGGCAGATGAAGCGCCCGCAGAACAGGCGCTTGTTCCGGTTACCGGCGGCAGAAGAGACGCTGTTCATGCGGCGACTCCTGTTTTGGGTAACTTGAACAACTCTGAGAATCGGCCCGCTTCCACTTGGGGGCGGCCGCTCTCCCGTGCATCGCGCTCGGCGCGGTCACGTATTTGTTTAGCAGCAGAAATTCTCACCAGAACCGGTTCGGCCGCTATCATTTCTTCCAAAAGCGCATGGGCCTCTGGCTCCCAAGGCAGGGGTTTTTCCGAGGCAACGCGGCTGGGTGTGGCGTCGATCTTGTCTAGCTCGGTGCCCAGCGGCAGGATGTGGAACAGCGCATCAAAAAGCGCGTTGCAAAACTCCTGAATGATGTACGTGGCGCCTGCATACCCCATGAACGGTGTTCCTGTGTGGCGGCGGATGATGGGAAGCGGGAACGACGCCGGGATAAAGGTCGCCTTCATCATCTGGCCACCTCCGCATTCAGCCAAATAGATGCGCTCGTTGTAACTGCCGTACATCACCAGCGGCGTTTTTGATGCGACCAACCGACGCACTTCGGCGTTGTCAGTTTTTTCACCCGGACAGCGAGCCACCGCAAAGTTGCAGGGCAGGCCCATTTCATCTTCCAAAAAGTGGCGGATACCGCGGGTATAGGTCTCGTTCGCCACCACTGCGAAGCTGGCGGTGCCAAAGAAGTCCTGCGTCACGGAGCGCCACAGGTCCCAGATGGGCTTGATGGTGGTGTGCTTCTCGCGCTCGATAAACGGCTCGGGATCCAGTCCCAGCAACTCGCCCAGTTTTCGCAAAAACTTGGTGGTGCTGTGAAGACCGATGGGTGCCTGCAGGTATGGACGTTCCAGGGCCTCGCACAGCATGCGTCCGAACTCGCGGTACATGCAGACGTTGACATCCGCTTCCACCAGACGCGACACATCGGCCAGGTGACTGCCCAGGGGAAACACCATGTTGATCTCAGCGCCTATGCCTTGCACGAGGCGACGAATTTCAGCCAGGTCACTGGGTGAGTTGAACGTGCCATAGCATGGGCCGATGATGTTGACGCGAGGCTTTTCGCCGACCGGCCGCTCGGCAAACGGCTTGCGAACCGGCACATGCTTGAGCCCATATTCCGACCACAGCCAGAACATGGCACGGTTGGCGCACTGCCATTGATCCTCGTCAATCGTTCGGGGCAGGAACCGCATGATGTTGGTGCCCGCCGGCGTCACGCCACCACCAATCATCTCGGCGATCGAACCGGTGACCACCACCGAAGGCAGGTCCGGGTCCAGCGCGGCATGTGCCCGGCGCATGGAACCTTCAGTACCTTCGCGACCCAACTGCTCCTCGGCCAGACCGGTGACCACAATCGGCAGCTCATGCGGCGGCAAGGCATCGGTGTAATGCAGCACCGAGGTCACTGGCAGATTCTCGCAACCTACAGGCCCATCGATCACCACTTGCAGGCCCTTGATGGCAGTGAATACATAGACCGCCCCCCAATAACCTCCAGCGCGATCGTGATCTAGAACCAGCATTTACATCATCTCCTCGGCTTTGCGCTTTTTCGCAAGCTTTACGGCCTGGCGGCGCTGCTCGGCCTTGAACTCGGGGCGATCTTTCGGGACCCCGTTGGCAGCCTCCCAGACACCGGACGAATGCCCCTGGCCCACTGAGCCGAAGAACTCTTTCATTTCGTCAAAGCGATGCTTGTTACCAATGGCATTGTTGATAACGGTAGCCAGTGAACCAGCGCCTCCAGGACCCATCAAGGGGCGGGCAGAAATGAGGTTGGTGAAATAGAGCGATGGAATCGTGAGCTCTTTGGCAGCCTGCACGATGGGCGTGGTGCCAATCGCCAAGTCGGGCTTGAACTCATGCATCGCTGCAAGGTCCTGTTCCAACGAAGCGCGAAACTGGACCATCACACCCTTGCTTTGCAGCCATTGAACATCGGCTTCGTTCCAGGGGGTGCGGGGACAGGCACTGCCGACGTAGCGCAGGTCGGCACCGCTTTCAACCAGGAGGCGGCCGACCAGCAGTTCGGAGCCCTCGTAGCCGCTCAGCGTAATGCGGCCCTTGATCGGCATGCGGCCCAGGGCACCACGAATGGCCGGCAAAAACTTGTTCTTGGCCGCGTCAATCTTGTCTTGCGCCACGTTGGTTGCGACCCCAATGGCTTGCAACCAGGCTTCGGTGCCCTCGTAACCGACGGGGGCTGAGCCGACCATCGTACGGCCTGCGGTCTCAAATTCCCGCACACTGGCGGTATAGAAAGGGTGAATGGCCGCTACCGCCGCACAGTCAAGCGCCGCGTAGAGTTCTCGCCATTCCCGGGTCGGCACGACCGGGCCTGCGGCGAGACCCATCGGCTCCAGCATCATGCCGATGATGACCGGATCCGCTGGAAACACTTCGCCCAGAATCGTGATGGTGGGCTTCTCGGACTTACCGGCGCGAGGACTTTGAACCGGGCCCGCTTCAGCTTCGCTGCGCGCGTAGCGCAGCATGGCACCGGCCAATACGTCTTTGGCTTCGGCATGGGTAGGCACGCCAAAACCAGGCACGTCGATACCGATGATACGAACACCATTGATTTCTTTGGGAAGGATCTGCAGCGGCACGCCGCTGGCTGTGGGCACGCACAAGTTGATGATGATGATTGCGTCATACAACGCGGGATCCGCTTGCTGATAGACCGACTCGCGGATATCTTCAAATAGTTTGCCGGTCACCAGCGATTCAGAATTGAAAGGCACATATCCCACACTGCGCCGCGCGCCGTAAAAGTGCGAGGTGAAGGTCAGGCCGTACACGCAGCACGCAGAACCCGACAAAATCGTTGCGGTGCGGCGCATACGCAGACCCACGCGCAGGGAGCCAAAGGCAGGGCACATGCTTTGCGGCTGGTCGTGCGGGCCAGCCTTGGCATTGCGCGGATAGTCCTGCGCGTACTGCTCCAGGATTTCAGACTTGCCAGCCGACTTGGCGGCCGCCAGCATGGCCTCGCCACCGGAGTGGCAGCCCATGCCATCGCCTTCCAACGCCGTTTGTATCGGCTTGTCCGGCATGGGAATAATGGGGATGACTTGGTTCATGGGGCAGTGCTCTTCAGACTTCGTCGTAAACCACTTCAAGGGTTTCTTTGACCAGCTCTTTCTTGCCACACATGTCGAACTGTGTCGCCGGCTCGAGAACCACATTGCGGCCTACCGCAGAGGCCGAGAACAGGCCCAGCAAGTCGTCTTGCGTCATCGGCTTGGGGCGCATCGGCAACGAGGTGCCGACGTTTTCTGCCAACTCGGCGAACATGGGGCCCCATACGGAGTCGGGACGGCCAATGATTTCATAGCTGGCGCTCTTGCGGCGGATGTCTTCGTTGGCAGGAATGGTGGACAGCACCGGGATGCCGACATGGGTGGCGAAAGCGGCCGCCTCGCCGGTGCCGTCATCCCGGTTGATCACCATGCCGGCCACGCCGACATTGCCACCGAGTTTGCGGAAATACTCCACCGCCGAGCAGACGTTGTTCGCGACGTACAACGATTGCAAATCATTGCTGGCCACTACGATCACTTTCTGGCACATGTCGCGTGCAATGGGCAAGCCAAAGCCGCCACACACCACGTCACCCAGGAAGTCGAGCAACACATAATCGAAGCCCCAGTCATGAAACCCGAGTTTTTCCAGCAGTTCGAAGCCGTGGATGATTCCGCGCCCACCGCAGCCCCGCCCGACTTCGGGTCCACCGAGCTCCATCGCGTAGACACCATCGCGTTTGAAGCACACATCGCCGATGGCAACGGCCTCACCGGCGAGTTTTTTCTTCGAAGATGTTTCGATGATGGTGGGGCACGCCCTGCCGCCGAACAGCAGCGAGGTGGTATCGCTCTTGGGGTCGCAACCGATGAGCAGTACTTTCTTGCCCTGCTGCGCCATCATGTAGCTCAGGTTGGCCAAGGTAAAACTCTTGCCGATCCCGCCCTTGCCGTAGATCGCGATGATTTGAGTTTCCTTGGTGGGTGCACCCGTGTGCACAGCTGCGGGCTCGCTGGCTGCTTCCTGCCGCAGCCGCTCCACAAACTTCAAAGGTTGTGAATTTTTTTCGACGAGGGTAGTCATGCGTTTGCGCTCCAATCAAGAATCATCTTCAGACATGCCGTGTCACCAAAGGCTGTTTCATAGGCCTTGGTTGCGGTGGCCGGCGACTCGCAGTGGGTGATCAATCCGTCGAGCGAGAGTCGCCCACTGTTGATCAACTCGGTCACGGCGATCAGGTCCGGTTTCTTCCACTGCGCCGCAACGCGGATTTGTGCTTCACGCATGAATGCGGGGGCATACGCAAAGTGCAGATCTTGTTTGTAGAAACCGGCCAGAACAACTTCTCCACCTGGCGCAATACGCCCAATGAGGGTGTCCAGCAATTTGGAGTCGCCACTGACGTCGTATATCGCGTTGTAGTCCTTGCGCGGGTCGTCATCGGGGTGAACCACCTGGTATCCCTGCGCACCCGCCATCCGGCCGGCTTGCGTTTCCCACACTGTGGGCGAAGGTCCACCGGCCTCTACGGTCATGCGCGCAAGCAGGCGCCCCATGACGCCATGACCCACAATCAAATCTGGCGGACGTATCACCGGGCGGGTGCCTCCGCAAGCGACGGCGTGATAGACCGTCGCCGCCAGCGCCATCAGTACAGCCTGAGCGCCCAAGGACTCTTTGACCGCAACCGCACGGTCATGCGGAACGATGAGGTCTGACGCGGAACCTCCGAACAAACTGCGCACACCCTGCAAGCAGTTTGCACCTGGCACAAATACGCGTTGACCTACTTGCACCGAGGTGTCACCGCTGGTTTTGACAACCCGTCCGACTGTTTCATAGCCGGGCACCAATGGGTAACCCATGCCTGGAAACGCTGGCATGCTGCCATCCCACAGGAGGCGCTCCGTTCCGGTGCTGATCCCGGTGTACTCCACTTTGACCTGAACTTGGCCATCGGAGAGCTCTGGCAAGTCCAGCGCGCGAACTGAAAGTTGCTGCGGTTGGTCGAAGACGATGGCTTGGGCTTTCATGATTTGATTTTTAAGCTGACAGTTCATAATGTCAAGTAATCGTTACAGTATTTGATACGTACTAGGGTAAACACTTAGTTTTTCCGGGCGATGAGGATGCGAGTGTGGATGGGCATGGCGTTGGCCAGCAACTTGATATGGCTGAACCCGGCCTCTGCCAACATGCCAGAGAGTTTTTCCGGAGTGCGCAGTTGACCTGCACCCATTGCCATCAGGTAAAAATGAAAATACGCGTCGCTTGCTTCCTGAGTCGGGCCGCCATGGGCCATGGGCTCCGCCAGTAGAAAAGTACCCCCGCTGGGCAGTGCATCAAAGACTTTGCGCAGAATCGTCCGCACGGCCGCATCAGGATGGTCATGGGCCACGCGTATCAGCGTGATCACATCTGCCCCTGTGGGAAGCGCATCGTCAAAAAAGCTGCCGGGGGCGTAAGCCACGCGTTGTCCCAAACCCAGTGCGGCATGGTGTTGCTGCGCAACGGGCAACACCGATGGAAGGTCAAACAGCACGAAGGTCAAATGGCTTTCCCGCGACGCCAATGCCGCCACAAACTGCCCTTTCCCGGCCCCCACGTCCAGTACGCGACGGTGGTTCCCAAAGTGGTACGACCGAAGCAACTCCTCCACGACAAAATTCTGAGAGCTCGCCATCAGCTGGGAGTAGCGCTCGGCGAGGGCGTCCGGCGCGGTGTCATCGTTGGGCGCGCCCGTCTGCGCATACGGCCAGTACTGCGCCATATGTCCACGCCCGGTGTCGCGCAAAAAATCCACTGGCTCGAGCATGTCCCGGTACA
>Ga0105045_10000184_pt1 | contig 39721 bp, 25 predicted proteins | sample MAT02_FD_78089 | JGI IMG/M metagenome (GOLD analysis project Ga0105045, IMG submission 78089) | Freshwater microbial communities from Lake Fryxell liftoff mats and glacier meltwater in Antarctica - MAT-02 (megahit assembly) | ecosystem: Environmental > Aquatic > Freshwater > Ice > Liftoff...
AATAGCAATCAATGGGTGACATTGGTCGTCTGGTGGCTAACCATTATGCTATTTGGGTTCATCATGTTCCCCATTTTATTCGCCGTATTCCCCGCCTTAGCCGATAGGGGCTATGGCTTTGCCAAAATTATGGGGGTTGTCCTCACCGCATGGCTGGCATGGGCATTGGGGACATTGCGCTTTCTCACATGGTCATCGGTTGGCTTAGTGGGAATTTTATTGGCGCTCATGGCATTAAGCCTGTGGGTGACATGGCGTGTGCGTGGCACATTTTTCCCGTATATACGGGCGCGGTGGAAAATGCTCCTATGGATGGATATTTTGGCATTTGCGCTGTTTCTCGCCTTTGTCGGTGTGAGATTAGCCAACCCAGATTTGTGGCATCAACAATTTGGTGGCGAAAAGCCGATGGACTTCGCCTATTTTAACGCCGTGTTGCGGAGTACAATTTTCCCCGCTTTTGACCCATGGTATGGGGGCGGGTATCTGAATTATTACTACTTTGGGTTTGTGATTGCGGGTGTGCCAACACTCCTTTTGGGTGTTGTGCCATCGGTTGCCTATAACCTCATTATTCCCATGCTATTTTCTGTGACGGGCATGGGTGCATTTTCGGTGGCGTTTAATGTCGTCAGTGGCTGGAAAGTCACCGAAAAGACCTATGATGAAAATGGGCATCTCGTCCCTGTGATGGAAAATAACAAGCCAAAACGCCGACCATTGGGCAATCCGTGGGTGGCGGGTATCATGGCGCTCTTGATGGCGGTGGTCTTTGGCAATTTAGACACGGGTCGGGTATTCCTGACAGGACTCGCACAAGGTGGTGGCTGGAAACAACCACAAGGCATGTTTGTGGTTGAATTGGAACAAGATTATTATGATACCTATGGACAGTTTCCAGATTACCTCACAAAACTCGGTATCTGCCAAGATGCCGCCACATTACGCGACCAAGCGCCCATCACTGACCAACTGGCATACGAAATGGGCAGTATCGCCAATTTAATCACGGCTATTCCGAGTGGATTTATGAATGCCCTCAGTGGTAATCAGGTTTATATATCGGGAGAACGCTGGTTTTGGGCACCAACCCGTACCATCACCGAAATTCCGTGTCAGGCGGATGGTGCAATCAACGAAATGCCCTATTTCACCTTCTTATATGGTGATTTACACGCACACATGATTTCCATGCCTCTCATGTTGTTTTCTATGCTGTTTGTATTTGCAGAAATCATGCACGCGGGGCGTGATAAACGGTCGTGGTGGATGCAATTTGGGGCGATTTTCTTAGGTGCATTGGTGATTGGCTTATTCACCGCTACCAACACATGGGAAACCCCTACATTCACCATTTTTGGTGTACTCGGATTGGGATATGCGTGGTGGTTGAATTGGGGCAAAATTTCACGCTGGTCGTTGTGGAGTGTATTCTTGCGTGTGGGTGGATTTCTCCTCATCACCGTATTGGTCGCCTTGCCATTTTCGTGGTGGTTTTCATCGTCTCTGACCGAATTTAAGGTGTGGGATGGTCGCAAAACCCCGCTATGGGCATATTTTTCTATTCACGGGTTGTTTTTGTTCATCATCACCTCGTTGCTCCTTTGGGAGACGGCGCGATGGATGCGCTCGGTGCGGGTGCGTACCTTGCGCGGAAAAATAAACCTGCTGGTCTCGTTATTACTATTGGCGGGGATGGTATTCTTTGGCACATTAGCCATTGTATTCATGGGCTATCATGTGGCGCTGGTGGTCATCCCGTTGGTGGTGTGGATTGGGATATTGTTCTTCCGACCAAATCAATCGCGGGCGATGCAATTCATCCTCGTATTAGCGGGTTTGGGGCTGGCTATTACACTCGGAACAGAAATTATCACCTTGCGTTTGGATAATGGCAGACAAAACAGCATATTCAAGTTTTATATTCAAGTTTGGCTCATTTTTAGTGTGGTTGGTGGCGCTGGATTTGCATGGGTGACGAGTCATGCAAAACACTGGAAGGCGCGAATTGCCATGCCATGGTATAGCATCATTGGTGTGATGATTTTTATCTGTGCGCTCTACCCCATCACTGCCACAGGGTCAAAATCTGCATTTCGGATGGCATCGGACGTGCCACTCACATTAGACGGAAATGCTTATCTCAATTATGTAGCACAATACTACGAAGAAGGTCTGACCGATTATGTCACTTTGAGTTCAGATTATGATGCCATTACATGGTTACAACGCAATGTGGTGGGGTCGCCCATCATCATGGAAGCCCAAAGCTATGGCTCGTTGTATAAATGGGGTGGGCGCATTTCGATTAATACAGGGTTACCATCGGTGGCAGGGTGGGATTATCACCAGACACAACAACGCTCGTTGGAATGGATGCCTTTGGTTGTGCGCCAACGTGCCGCTAATGTCAATGCGTTTTATAGCACATTGGATATAACCGTCGCCAGCGATATTTTGCGCTTCTATGATGTGCGTTATGTGGTCGTGACAGATTATGAGACAAAACGTTATCTATCTACGGGCGGATTGGTCAAATTGGGCGAGATGGTAGAACGTGGTTTGCTCGATATTGCCTATCAAAATGAATTGACCACCATTTATGCGGTGAATCAGGGCGCGTTATATGCGTTATTTGTCGAGAATATGCGGGTTCAGAATGAATTTGCCACCATCCCATGAGGTAAACGATGATTAGTGAATGGCTCGCCCGCGAAGGGTGGATGATAATAAATTGGTGGTTATTGCTTACAGTGGGGGGGATGGCTGTTTTGCCCCTCACTGTGCGGTTGCTCCATGCCTTACCCGATAAAGGCTATAGCTTGGCGCGTCCGCTTAGCTTGTTGCTCATTACCCTTGTGTATTGGTTGTTGGGGATGCTCAATATCACCGAAAATACAACAGGGAGTATCGTCCTTGCATGGATGATTATCTTGGGCATCAGCTTGTATGTGTATATCAAACCCAACCCATTTGCATGGCGGTCGTGGTGGTCAGAAAATCGGGCTATGATACTTGTCGTGGAAATTTTATTCATCGTCTTATTTGCGAGTATGGCGGTGTATCGAGCGCATCAGAACGAATTAGCCTCCACCGAAAAGCCGATGGACTTGGCATTTATGAGCGCCATCCAGCGTAGCCCGGATTTTCCACCCGATGACCCATGGCTCTCTGGTTATTCCATCAGTTACTACTATATGGGATATGTGATGGGCGCAATGGTCTCTAAATCGGCAGATTTACCCGCTACCATCGGCTTTAATTTGCACCTTGCCACCTTATTTGCGTTGGGTGGTACGGCGGTTTTTGGGGTGGTATACAACCTCATTCGCGCACAGGCACTCCGTAATCTGTTCGATACCCGTCCCACACGCGGTATGGCGATTGGTTTTGGGTTGCTGGCGACATTTTTTTTGATGCTCATGAGCAATTTTAATATGGTCATGGTCGAAATGCCGTATCGGGCGATGACCGCAGATGAAAATTATCTGCGTCATTTGGATACCAAAGGACGCTCTAGCGATTATGACCAAGACGGCAATCCATTGCCTGTATATGATGCCATGCAAACCGCCATAGACCCATTTAACCCCGCCCAATATCCCAGTTGGTGGTGGTTTGATTCTAGCCGTACTATCACAGAACGCGCCCTCGATACCCCAACACAACGCGGGGGGCGCGTGAATGAGGTGATAGATGAATTCCCCAGCTTTAGCTTTATTTTGGGCGATAGTCACCCGCATGTCATGTCGTTGCCATTCGTGTTATTGGCGATTGGGCTGGCGTTGAATATCATCCTATCAGCCTCGCGCCCTACCACCCACCAAGTGCTACTCTATGGGGTTTGTGTGGGGGCATTGGTGTTTTTGAATACATGGGATGCGCCAATTTATATCGTGGTATTGGTCGGTGCGGAATTACTCCGCCGACTGGCAATAGAGGGGCGCGGATATTTGGCATTATTTGACTGGATATACCTACTCTTTTTTGCGGGTGTGTTGTTGGTCGTCATGCTGATTGTCTATTCGCCATTTTTGCTTAGTTTTCAATCGCAATTGAGCGGTATATTGCCAAATCCGCTTTATCCGACCCGCCCACAACAGATGTTTGTGATGTTTGCGCCGTTTATTTTGCTCATTAGCGCCTATTTACTCGTGGAAATGGCACGCGGGATGTGGGCAAAACGGATGAATTGGGGTTTGGGACTAGTCACATCAGTGAGTATTATCGTATTTTTGTTGTTTGCGATGGTGTTGCTGGTCGAGATTGCCCTACGCGCCCCACAAAATTCCCCCATTGGGCGCACCATCAATGATTTTATCGTTGCTTATGGCGGACAAGACCCGGTGACTGAACAAGTGATTAACCGCCGTTTGAGTACGATGCCCACTACGTTATTCATGGGGTTGATATTGACCCTCGTGGTAGCGCGATTATTCCCGCGTTTTTGGCGTAAGTCAGATAGCACCGATACTGGGCGCATCACCTACTCGCCATCCACAGGGCTGGCTTTGTTGCTCATCGGCGCGGGTACGGGACTCATCCTTATCCCCGAATTTTTATATCTACGCGATAATTTTGGTTGGCGGATGAACACCGTGTTCAAATTTTATTATCAGTCGTGGGTGATGTTCAGTATTGTCGGGGCATATGGTGTATATAGTATCATTGCCGATATAAAAGCATGGCGACCGATATTACCACTCCGTTTGGCATATGCGCTATTGGTCGTGGCGGTAGTGGGTGCAGGGGCAATTTATCCTGCCTTTGGGTTTTATCACCGTGCATTTATCGAGACGGGGCGTGCGAATAATCCCAACGCAAATGACATCACACTTGATAGTGGTCCCACACTGATTGACCGCCAAGATTATCAGGCGCTAATGTGCTTGTCGGATAGAGTAGGTCAAGCGGATGTGGTGGTGGCAGAAGCCCGCCCACAAGGACGTTTTGTGAATTATAATGTCGCACATGGGCGCACAGGTACGCTCACAGGAATATCTGTAATACTCGGTTGGACAGGACATCAAAGCCAATGGCGCGGGGAAAATTATTCTCAAGCGGTTGGCACACGCGAAAACGACCTAGATACATTGTATACGGCACTATCTATCACCAATGTAACGCCTATCATTGAGCAATATGGCATAGACTATATTCTCTATGGGTCAAAAGAACGCGAGTATTATGGTGTGGGTGGCGAGACAAAATTCTTGGATAGCTTTGAAGTCGTCTGCACGAGTGATTTTGGTGGCACACGGATTTATCGGGTGATTGAGCAATATGACCCGTTGACTAATGAATGATAAAGGTGATTTTATGCAAGCTGTGGCGCAAGAAACCAGTCTTATAGAGACACCAAAGCCAACTTTTGGGGTGACGATTCGGTATGAATGGTTAGTGATGATGGCATTGGTGGTGTTTGCTACGATATTTCATTTGGCAGGGCTAGATGAAATTCCACTCTCACATTCAGAGGCAAATCAGGCATTATCGGCATGGCGTAGCACCATGCCCAATGTATCGGGCGACCCCATTGTGTCGGATAATCCGCTTGTGTGGTGGTCACAAAAAATTGCCTTCTCGCTTATTGGTGGGTCAGAATTTGCCAGCCGTGTCTTTACGGCGCTGGCAGGGATATTGGTGAGCGTGTCGCCATTGATGTTCATCCCGCTTTTGGGCAGAAGTCGTGCTTATCTGATGACCATTTTGTTGGGCATATCACCGATATTGCTCGCCACCGCCCGCATCAGTAGTGGCACAACATGGGCGCTATTGCTTGCAGTGATGATGGTGTGGTTTGGATGGCGTTTTTATGAGACAGCACTCCAGAAATACGGACTTGCCACCCTTATCACAGGCGCATTTTTGGTATTGATGACCGAATCGCAGAGTATTTTACTCTTGCTCACCCTCATCGGCGCTGGGATTATCGCCTTATTGCTTACTTCGTATGCGAATTTTGTGGATGGTAATGAGACCAAACTTGCCGCACAGGCTCGCGCTCGTATCGCACAAATCCCCTTCATAGAAGGCATGATGTTGTCTGGATTGATTATTTTTGCCGTTGCAAGTGGGTTTATGTTTGCGCCGGATGGACTGAATACGATTGGGGCGTTACTCGCACAAATTTTTGCGGGATGGACTGCCCCCACAGAAGGCTATCGCCCTTTTGAAATACTTATTTTTTATGAAATATGGCTCATCCCGTTTTTCTTTCTCGCAGTGGGATTGCTCATCACACGGCGCGAAATGTCTTTTGTGGAACGCTTTTTGATTGGCTGGGCGGGCTTGGCGCTGATTGCCCTTATCATCTACCCCGATATGCACGCCACACACGCCTCATGGTTGGTGTTGCCGATGAGTGCAATGATGGCGTATGTGGTCTCACAAGCCTTTTTCCATGTCGTTCCGCCCATTCAACAACAAGTGTTGGTGACGGATGACCGAGGAATATTGTGGGGCAAATTGACGGTGGTCATCATGACATTTGTTTTGCTGATTTTATTCACATCCCACATGCAATTTGTGAGCAGGGGCATTTTATTGCTCCAAAATGGCACACCCACCAATTTTTTTGCGAGTGTTGGCTCGGCAGAATTGGCGCGTGAGGTTCAGTCACGGCAATATGTTGGTGTATCTGAGGCGATGTTGGTGGCAGTGATTGTTTTGGTGATGATGCTGATAGGGTATTTTTTGGCGACCACCATTTGGGGGACACTTGTGCCACTACAAGGTGCGGTTATTGGCATGTTCATCTTTGTATGCATGGCAGGCTTTGGCACAGCATGGGGTGTGGCGATGCACCGCGCTCAGACCCCGCTAGAGATGTTTCATCATCCGCAAGCACCCTCAATTCAAACGATGAACCTTAGAAAGACGTTGGATGAATTGGCATTTCGGGCGGCATCTGGCACCACTGCCTTAAAAATTGCTAGTCTCGCGCCATCTGATGGGGTGGTGGCATGGATTTTGCGCGATTATCATCAGACAGACTATGTTACCAGTATCCAAGAAGCACAGTCTTATCCTGTGGTGATTATCCCACAAGGTGCAAATGCGCCATCCATTATCACCGATTTGCGTGGCGATTATGTAGGTCAGTGGTTTGAGATTAGCACCTATTGGGCAGGGGTATCGGGTGTGACCAGTTATTGGCAACCTCTGCGCTTTACTGCCGATAAGCTCAAATATCCACAACAAAGTTTTGCATGGGAGATTAATCTGGATTTGATAACATGGTGGTTGTTGCGCGAGGTTCGCACGCAACCACAGATGTATGAAGCCCTCATTTTATGGGTGCGCCAAGATGTTTATGATAATGTGCCATTGGTTACCCAATGAAGATTTAAGGATTTTTTGGCGAAACAGTGTACTGTGATATGACTTTTGACAAGATAATCAGAGTGGCTTTTTATGAGTGACCAACAACCAATAATAAATGGCATGGATGAGATAAACGACCTCATCCAAACGTGTTTGACAGGCGACCAAACGGCTTATACTGCGCTATATGACCAGTTTGCGACGGGTATTTATCGTCTGTGCTATAGCCTTGTGTTGCAACGACAAGATGCCGAAGATGTGATGCAAGAGACATTTGTCTATGCCTTCAAAAATCTGTATCGCTTCGATGCCAATCGTGCGTCATTTAAGACGTGGCTCTATACCATCGCGGTGAGCCGATGCCGTAATACCTATCGGCGCAAGCGCCTGCCCAATATTGATTTTGGGCAATTATTTCGGCTAGAAATTGCCGCCCCACGTTCAGAACGTCCAGAGGCAGAATTGGCACGCAAGGCGGCAGAAGATGCGTTACGCCAAGCCCTATATGCGCTCACCCCGCCATTACGCGAGGCGGTGGTTTTGCGTTATGGTCACGGACTCACCTACAGAGAAATTGCCGATGTGATGGGATGTCCTGCAAAAACGGCAGAAAGTCGCATACGCTTGGCGCACCAGCACCTCAAGCATATTTTGCAAGCACATGGTCAAGGGTTATTAGAAGAGTTGTTGAGTTTTTGAGCGATGATAAAATTGTTGCATATCCTATATTGTAAATGGCATATCACGGCGTATGTGAATGGGGAACTTTCTCCCATCCAAAGACGGCGTATGGCGCGTTATATCGAAAACTATCCCGAATGTTATGTGGAATATCGCAGACAGCGCGATTTATCGCGTGAACTTGCGGAGCGATTGCCCATATTAGGCGCTCCACAAGGCGGACAGTTACAACGGTTGTGGCGACTCATTGAAGGGGATGTGGCAAAACCTGCCACAATCATTTTATCGGCATCACAAATGGTCGTGTATAGCCTATCTTTAACTGCCTTATTGTGGATGGTGGTGCTGATGACCACCTTGCATAATTCTGGTGTGACTACCCTTGTCATTACACCCCCCACACCCGATAATGCGGTGTTGGGTGTGGAAACACGCGACCCAAATCATACCACCCCAGCGATTCCGCCCACATTTGTGGCTGTTGCGACTTCTGGTGGATTTGAGATTTCTACCGCAGTGAGTAACGCACAACTGACTGACCGTGATACTTATCAAAATCCATATCCCACCCCCAAACTTGGAGAGTGATGTTACATGGCTTTATTAACACGACCAAATTCATCCCCAGAAGGGGAATCTGATAACACCCTCACACGCTGGCTCTCGCAGTCGGTATTGCTCAATTGGGAATTTATTGCATGGGTGATTGTCTTTGCCCTGTCGATTTTTACCCGTTTCTATATTTTGGGTGACCGTACCATGAGCCACGATGAAAGCCTGCATACGGTTTTCTCGAATAATTTGTCTGACCGTGGCTTTTTTGAACATAACCCCATGATGCATGGGACCGTTTTATATCATGCCACCGCGCTCATGTATCAATTATTTGGTGTGAACGATTTTAGCGCCCGCATTTATCCGGCTGTATTGGGTATTATGATGGTGATGTTCCCATTGTTGATGCGTCAATGGTTGGGAAGAAAAGGGGCGTTGCTGGCGGGGATTATGATTCTTGCCTCACCACTTTTGCTCTACTACAATCGGTACATCCGCGAAGACACCCCCGCAATTTTAGCCACAATGGTCATGTTTTATGCCGCAATTATGTATACCAATGGTCCCGCACAACAACGCGGAAAAGCCCATTGGCTCTATATTTTGGCGGCGGCAAATTTGTGGAATTTGGCATCGAAAGAAACGGGTTTCTTTTATGTCGCCATTTTTGGGGCGTTTTTGACACTCTACTGGATTGTGCGCCTCATTCAGCACTATACAGGCATCAATGGCAAGATGATTTTTCAGTCGGTGACACTCGCCATTCTCACCGCAGGCACACTCTCCATTCTGATGGTGATGGTGCTATCCATTTCGATGTTCCCCTATCCCACATTGGATGAACGTCTGGTGTATTGGGGAGACCAAATCGCCGCAACATTGCGTTTTGAGCCGATAGGCACAGATTTTTCCACCTTTCTTGTATGGAGTGGTTCTGCGATTGTCTCGATGCTGGCTGTGGTGGTTGGCACAGGCATTTGGGCGTATCGCAAACGTGATGAAGACCCTGCCTATCTCATTATTTTAGATATTATCGCTGTCGTGTTTTCTGCGGTGGCATTTTTTCTTATTGCACGGAATTTTTCTACTATCACAGTAATTAACGAACTAGGACAGCCAGAAATCCGCAGTATGTCATCGGCGGCGATGTCGCTTGGCTGGATTGTGGCGATGTCGTTTGGCATGATTTATGCGTCTTTCCGACTCCGCTTATCGGGTAGTTTTACCCGTTTGGTGGTGGCATTGCTGGCAGTAACGGCGATTGTTTTGGCTGGACTGATTGTGGTGGAAGAATTATCTCATGCCCCTGCACGAGATAGAGATACTGTGGCACAACCCGCAGAACCGGGACTCGACCAAGTGGATGTCGTCCAAACGGAGGCATTTACTATCACACCGATTATTTGGACATGGGTGATTGGGGCAGGTGTCATTTTATTGGTCATCAATACCAAAATCGCTGGTTGGTGGCGGGTATTAAAAAAATTCCCCGAATTTGATGTATGTATGATTTTGGGGACACTCACACTCCCTTGGCTGGCGGCGATTGTCTTATCCCTGTCTCATAGCACTTCATCTGATTGGATAGCGGTGGGGTCATCAGCTCGTTGGCTCATTGACCTATTGCCATTAGACGGATTTAATGAATCGGATGTGATTTTACGCACAGGACAATTTATCATCGGCTTTTTGAGCTGGTTTCCATTGATGGCTGTGAGTATTGTCGGCGGGTTGGCGTGGAATTGGCGACGCTATCTCATGGCATCATTGGTGTTTTATCTGCTGTTCCTGTTTTTCTATACCACCATGTTCACTAACCCCAAAGGGATTGCATCGGGCTTTGTATATAGCTTGCAGTATTGGATGGAACAGCAAGGCGAAAAGCGTGGGAATCAGCCACAATATTACTACACGCTGGTTATCATGCCATTTTACGAATTTTTGCCCATCATTGGCAGTATGTTGTCTATGGTGGCGGGGTATGTGTTCTTTTGGCGCAAAAATCGTGAAAAAGAAGAATCGCTCCAAAATAACAGCTATGCAGGCGGCTTGTTATTTGGTGTGGGTATAGCGGGTGCATTGGCATTTTCCGCGTGGCGCTTGTTAGCCATTCGCAGGATAGAATCACAAGACAGCACCTTACAGACCATTTTTGCCATGCTCCCCAATGCACTTTTGGTCTTAGTCGGATTATTGGTGGCGTGGCTTATTTTTAGGTTATGGCTGGAATGGTCGCGTAGAGGAAAACTCGCTAAAGATGAACTCACCCCTATTCCAACGGCATTGTTTAATTCGTTCTTTGCGCTCACAGGAGTCATCATTGGTTTGCGTCATCTGATGTGGATGGCTGGGTCGCCTGTGGCAGATGCCGAGAGTTATCAGACCTATCAGACAATTTTCACCATTTTGACCGTGTTGCTCATCCCACTATTGGCGCTATGCGTGTTGATGCTCGGTGTTTGGGTGATAATGATGCATCGTGTGTGGTTTATTGGCGATACGCTTCGCAAACGGGCTATTCACGAATCACGCAAACAAATGGAGGTTGAATCCGATGCCGAATTACCCACGATGGAATCTATTTTGCCAGAATCAACCTCACGCGGGGCAGTCGCGCCTGTTTTTGCATGGCTCATGCGCGAATTGGGTTATATCGTCCATTGGGGATATGAGCAAATCCGCCGTCCAATTTGGGTGTTGTTGGGGATAAGTGCCTTCATTTGCCTTTTGATTGTGGCGCTTATCAATAGTCATTTCATTTTGTTGGCAGAAGTGCCAGCTAACCAGTATATTATTTTCACATTGCCCAATTTGCCAAATGGGGGGTTGGTATTGAGCCAATTGCTGGTGAGCGTGTTTATCATATCGGCAATTTTAGGGCTTGGTCTGATGTGGATGTTATTGGGATATGAACTCGCCCCAAAACACGCGGGTTATGCCACGAGTATCCGTAAAAATTGGGCGAGGCTCACACGGCTAACCCCCCGTATTATGGGATTATTGCCCCATCCAACAAGGACAGATGACGATGAAACAATATCCGAAATTGATGCACTGCTCCCACAAAAAACCCGCCGTTGGTGGTCTAATTTGTTGGGTGGTCAACTACTCGGTTTAGTCTTTTTTGGTATTTTGAGCATCGTAATCGCAGGCGTGGCGTTTTACTTGTTGTTCTGGGATTCGCTCTATCTCAGCGCAGTGTTATGGGATGGGCGCGGTATTCAGCGCGAATTTGATTTGAACGCCATTGTGCAGGTTTTGGGTTTTATTCTGCAAGTGATTGGGTTGATTTTCATCCCTCTCATGGTGGGATTATTTGCGATGCTACAGGCATATAACCTGTTTGGATGGGTATGGTCGGCTTTGGCGGTCAAATCGCCACAGCTAGAACGCCTTTCATCTACCCATACACAAGAAAGCCCAACACCTGCTTTATCCACACAAGATGAGGCGACAGGCGCGTGGAAACTCACCGAAGTGCCTGTCTTGCTTTTTATCAGTTGGTGGGCGGTGTTTAATTTGCTGGCATATACCCTTGCAGGTGAAAAGATGCCGTGGCTGGGTACACACATGAGTGTGCCGATGATTTTCCTCACGGCTTGGTATTTTGGACGGGTATTTGACCGTATTGAGTGGCGTAAATTTGCACAACGCGGATGGGTGTATCTGTTCATCTTCCCGTTGATGATGATGGCGCTATTCCGTCTTGTGATGCCCCTGACAGTGGGTGAACAACCCTTCTTAGGCACAACACAAGCCCAGTTAGATTATACGTATAACTGGTTAGGGGCGTTGGCGCTGTTTTTGGGTGGTGGTTATTTTGCCATTTTCTTGGCACGAAAATTAGGATGGGGTTCATTTAGGCAATTATTGGCGCTATCAACCTTTGCTATTTTGGCAGTGGTGACATTCCGTTCTGCGTGGATTGCCTCATTCATCAATTATGACCTGCCTACAGAATATCTGGTTTATGCACACGGCGGACCTGCCAATAAATTTGTCACCGAACAATTGGCAGAAATCAGTATGCGGACGACTGGTGGCATGAATCTAAAAATTATGCACGATAATCGTTTCTCTTGGCCTGGGAGCTGGTATCTGCGTGATTTTACCAATGTGCAATACATTGATACTCGCACCCCATCTCAGGAAGAACTCGCAGATACAATGGTAGTGATTGTTGGTGATAGCAATAATACGCGCATTGAACCGTTATTGCGTGATAGTTATCAGAAATTTACTTATAAGCGCATGTGGTGGCCCTATCAGGATGCGTATTGGGATTTGACTGCTACCAAAATCAACGACTGGCTTAGTTTTGTTGATGCAAATGCCGCCCAACGGCGACGTGGATGGTTTGATATTTGGTGGGCGCGTGATTATGATGCCTATGAGCAAGCTATTTTTGTACCGGGTCGCTTGTTTAATACGGATTTTGAACTCCAAAGTTGGCCCGTTTCGGATACGATGTATGTCTATATCCGCAAAGATATTGCCGCCCAAGCATGGCTCTATGGGGTGGGGGATGGTAGCCCACTGAGCGAATTTACGCAGTTGCAAGTGAATGTGTGTAATCAGAATTTTGTCTCACGGCAAGCCATTAGCATCTTTGAAAATCAAATCCAACCTCTTTCACGCCCGATTGGGTTGGCGGTTGATGCTGATGGACGGGTCATTGTGGCAGAAGAGGCGGAACAAATTTCACAGGTGAGTATTTTTGCCCCCAATGGCGAATTGTTGGATGTTTATGGACAGCCCGGTCCATCATCCGTTGCTGGACCGTTCTTCATGCGCCCACATAGTGTTGGTGTGTCGCCAAATGGGACTATCTATGTTGCAGATACATGGAATTATCGGATTCGTGCCTTTGATGAACGCTTTACCCAAATTAATATGTGGGGGCAACCCTTAACATTGGGTGCAGATGCGCCCATAGAACCACTTGATGGGTTTTGGGGTCCGCGTGATGTCAAGGTAGATAACAACGGTTTTGTGTATGTGTCTGATACAGGCAATCGGCGAATTCGTGTCTATACACCTGATGGTATTTGGGTGCGCGATATTGGGCGTAGTGGGTCTGGTGATGGCGGGCTAAATGAGCCTGCGGGTATTGCCTTGCACCCCGATGGTCGCATTTTCATCGCCGATACATGGAACAAACGCATTGCCATATTCAACACCGATGGCACATTCATCAGGAATTTTGAAATACGGGGCTGGTATGAAGATTTTGGCAATCGCCCCTATTTGGCGTTGGATGTGTCGCGTCAATTGTTATATGTCTCAGACCCAGATGCCGCACGCATTTTGATGTATGATACCGATGGCAATTGCATTGGCTCATTTGGCGAAACGACACAAGGTAGCGCCCCAAGTTTGTCGCAATTTGGTGTGATTGGTGGTTTGGCAACCGATAGCGCAGGTAATTTGTATGTGAGTGATATGACCTATGGGCGTGTGCTGAAATTTGCCCCCTATGACAGACCGGGTGTGATTCCACAGACGAATATTGACCAGCTACCACCCGCCGTCATCATCGAATCTACACCAGAGGTTGAGGTGACTGTTGAAGCAACGCCAGAAGTTGAAATGACTTCTGAGGTAGAAATCACGGTAGAAACAACGCTAGAACCAATAGAGACGACTCCAGAGACCACGCCAGATAACTAATTGTGGCAATGTCTTGACAAGCGATAGTGGCACATGCTAGTATCAACACAATTGAATTTTTGGACGGCAAAAAGTGGGGAAAAACCCACTTTTTGCTTTATAAATCAAAAGTTGTGTGCTAGAATTATTTATGACAGCTTGTTACAGACAAAAACCGCAAGTTGTTGATAGATTGTGGGAGCAATCAGTTACAGTGAAAAACGAATTTGAAATCGCTTTTAATGAAATTGCAGAATTGCGGTCTTTACCACAAGATGTTGTGCTAGAAGCCCTGCAAACCGCATTAGTCTCGGCATATCAACGTGATACCAACGCCAGTAAAGCCCAACACGTTGAAGCCACCATAGACCCTGTTACAGGGCGTGCCCGCATCTTTGTCGAAAAAGAGGTGGTTGAGGATGTCGAAAACCCCAATACTGAAGTTGACATCGAAAAAGCGCGTTATTATCATCCAGAGTGCCAGTTAGGTGATACTGTGATGGTACAGTTGGAGGGGACAACCAAGAAATTTGGTCGTATCGCCGCCCAAACTGCTAAACAAGTTATTTTGCAAAAAATCCGTGAGGCAGAACGCAGTTCTTTGTATGAAGAATACAAAGATAAAGAGGGCGATATTGTCAATGGGACGGTTCAGAGCATCGCCGCCAATAAAGTGACGATTGGTTTGGGTCGTGCAGAAGCAGAATTATTGCGCCAACATCAAATTCCGGGTGAACGCTATCGCCAGCACGATAAAGTGCGGTGCTATGTCTTGGAAGTGAAGAAGAGCAATCGCGGACCTCAGATTATCCTCAGCCGTAGCCATCGTAATATGTTGCGTCGTTTGCTGGAATTTGAAGTGCCAGAAATTTATAACGGTCAAATTGAGATTAAAAATATCGCCCGTGAAGCAGGCTATCGGTCAAAAGTGGCTGTGATGGCATTGCAAGAGGGCATAGACCCTGTGGGTGCTTGTGTTGGGATGCGCGGGATTCGGATTCAAAATATTGTCAATGAACTCAATAAAGAGAAAATTGATGTGATTGAATGGAATCCAAATCAAGAAGAATTTATCGAAAAAGCCCTTAGCCCCGCCCGTGTGACAGGCGTATTTTTGGATGATGACCCCGATTATGGGCGCACCGCCGTAGTCGTTGTGCGCGATGACCAGTTATCGCTTGCCATTGGCAAGGAAGGGCAAAATGCGCGTTTGGCGGCAAAACTCACTGGCTGGCGGATTGATATTAAGAGTGTGACCGAATCGGTGTCGAATGCGCTCGAAAATATCGAGAAGCCCCCGCTTGATGTATTGATGATGCAAAGCCCCGATTTGTTGAGCAATGTCAGCATGATTATCGAGAAAAAGCAGGCTGGACGGGTTTTGACTGAGGAAGATTATAAAGAACTTAGCCGATTTTCTGTTTTGGCAGAACGCCGTTATGTGGATGTCCGCAACAAGTCGCGTGCGGCGCGGATTGCCGAAATTAATGCCGTTAAAGAGACCTTGCCACAAGCCTATTTTGATATTCCCGTGACAGCACTCGATTTGCCCGATACCATGATTGAATCCCTAGAGCCACTCGGCAACACGGGCGAAATTATGTTGCGCTTTTTGATTGATGAGACTCGCCTAAAACGGTTATTGGGGACAAATAACGACTCGGCGTTGCGCCAAGTTCAGAATGCCCTCGATAAATTGGTTATCCCCGATGATGGTACTGGTATCATAGTAGAAGATGCGTCTCCTGTGGAACTTGTTGATGCAGAGATGCCCGCCCCAGAAGAGCTAGTAGCAGAACAACCCGAAGATATACAACCTGCTCCAGAAATTGTAGAACCCGTGAATGAATTGCCATTGCCAGTGATGATGACCAGTGTGCCAACTGCCACTGAATCTAAGCCTAAATTTGCGACTACTGAGGTAGGTGAAGAATTTGTGGACTTGGAAGATGATGACGACGATGATTCACCGCGTGGTATTGAAAAGCGCAAGAAAGAAAAAGAGAAGCGCCGTCAATTGGTCTATGATGAAGATACAGGTCAGACTTTTGCAAAACGTCGCCGTAAAGGTGGACGCAAAGCCGACGGTTGGGATGGAGAAGATTTTTAGGGTATGACGCAAGGCAATCGCACCCCAGTGAAGCAACACCAGCGCGTGGGGCAGACATCATCTGCCCCAAAAGTCATTCGCCCCGAATATACGGATGTCGTTGAGGATGACCGTATTGATTGGGAGCGCAAACAAAAAGGCAAAAAGGTCATTGAAGCCATAGAAACCGATGACCTTTTGACTGATGATAGTGTTGTCGAAGCGGTTATTCAGCCACAAAAAGCTAAAAAACAGCATAAGAAAAAAAATCGTGAAATCATCTATGATGAAGAACTTGACCAAACCATCGTGAAGCGCAAGCGGCGGCGTGAGTCTGTTCATTTTCATGCAGACTTAGATGATTTTGAATAAATAAGACCAATTTCTATGCACCGAGTCCCTTTATGTCTATATACATTTGGGGACTTTATGCTATGATATAAAATATAGTCTATCTACTGTTCTTTTCATTGACCGAATATGCAGGTCACTTGTGTTTTATTATGGCAGAAAAAACTCAGCAAATAAATCAAAAACACACCCCAGAACGCTCTTGTGTGGTTTGTAAAACCAAATCACCCAAGCGGTCATTAACGCGACTCGTGGTTATTGAAGATGAGTTACACATTGATTTAACAGGAAAGATGAATGGACGTGGTGCATATTTATGTCAAAACGATGGTTGTTGGGAACGTGCGATGAAAACCCATGTTCTGAATCAAGCCTTAAAAGTGACGTTGAGCGATGAATTTCGGCAACAGTTATTGGAGGCAAAGCCGTCATCATGAGTGCTAAAACGATGATGACGCACAATTTACTAAATCAGTTCACTATATACAGGGTGATAGTCACTCCGTAGCGCCTTGCTACGGCTATTCCTGACCTATCACCCTTTCAGTATGGAGGTCTTATGGCTCAGGAAAAACAAATTGTTTTAGTTCCAGATTTTCTCACAGTACGTCAGTTGGCGGAACTTATTTCTGCCAGTCCTATTGAGGTGATGAAACGCCTCATTAGCAGTGGTATTATGGCATCTATCAATCAACAGATAGATTATGATACCGCCGCTATTGTTTTGGAAGAATTTGGTTATGAGGCGCAATCGGCAAGTGCGATTGCCGCCGCAGAAGAAGCCCAAAAGCGCGTTGCTAATAGCACGCAATCTTGGCGCAAAGTGTATACCACCGAAAAAACATCCGATTTGGAACGCCGCCCACCCATCGTCACTATTTTGGGGCATGTTGACCATGGCAAGACAACCTTGCTTGATACCATCCGCAAAAGTAATGTGGCAGATGGCGAAGCAGGTGGGATTACCCAACATATCGGTGCTTATATGGTGAATCATGAAGGACGGCAACTCTCCTTTTTAGATACCCCTGGTCATGAGGCGTTCACCGCCATGCGTGCGCGTGGGGCAAATGGGGCAGATATTGCGGTTTTGGTCGTGGCGGCGGATGATGGTGTCATGCCAACCACCCGTGAGGCACTTAATCATGCGCGGGCGGCAAATGTGCCGATTGTGGTGGCAATCACCAAAATTGATAAGCGTAATGCCAATATTGACCGTGTGAAACAAGAATTATCTGAGCTTGGACTCATCCCTGATGATTGGGATGGTGATACGCTCATGGTGCCTGTTAATTCGACCAAAGGTGAGGGCATCGAGGATTTATTAGAAGCCCTTTTGCTGGTGGCAGATGACCAACAAATCATCGCAAACCCCAAAGCAGATCCCACAGGGATTGTCATTGAAGCACGGATTGACCCCTCTCGCGGGACGATTGCCACCCTGCTTGTCCTCAATGGGACAGTGCATCGTGGTGATGTGATTGTTGTGGGGATGAGTCATGGACGCATTAAAGCGATGTATGACCAAGCAGGCAAACCAGTAGACGAAGCGACTCCTTCTACCCCTGTCTCCATTTTGGGATTAGATGCACCGCCAATGCCCGGCGAGACCTTTGAAAAGGTCAAGAATGATAAAACTGCGCGTGAAATTGTTGAAGACCGCTATGCCAACCGCGAAGTAATACAAAAAGCGGGTCGGGCAGTCACCCTAGAAGATATTTTTGCACAACTCAATTCGAGTTCCAAAAAAGAACTTAATCTGATTGTCAAAGCCGATGTGCGTGGGTCATTAGAGCCACTGGTCAATTCATTAGGCGACCTCTCGAATACCAATTCCGAAGGTATTAAAGTGCGTATTTTGCTCTCTGATGTGGGTAATGTGAGCGAAAATGATATTATGCTGGCAAGTGCCTCTGGCGCTATTGTCATCGCCTTTAATGTGACGGTAGATAATGCCGCCAAACGCTCCGCAGAGACTCAGCATGTGGATATTCGGCGTTATACCATCATCTACAAATTGCTAGAAGATATGGAATTGGCGCTCAAAGGGATGCTTACCCCTGTATTTGCCCCCAAGACGATTGGTGTGGCAGAAGTGCGCCAAGTCTTTAGCATCTCTAAAGGCAATATCGCGGGGAGTTATATCCTCGAAGGCGAAGCCCGTCGTAATGCCAAAGCGCGGGTACGGCGTTCTGGCAAAATCATTTTTGAAGAGGGGAGCATTAGCTCACTCAAACGCATGAAAGACGATGTACGCGAAGTGCGTACTGGCTTTGAGTGCGGGATTTCTCTCGATGGATTTAGTGATTTTCATGTTGGCGACCGCATCGAATTTTTCGTTATGGAGCGCGTCAATTAATCAATCAAATATGGTATGGGGCAGGACAACCTGCCCCATATACTAACGAAAGGACACCATTATGTCTATTAAACAAGGACGTGTTGGGGAGCGGATTCAGACCATTCTGAGTGAACTCCTCCGCAGAGAAGTATCTGACCCCCGTTTGTATAATGTGACCATCACCGAAGTAAATTTAGACCCAGAATTGATGTTTGCCGATGTGTATGTTAACGCATTGGGTGATGAATCACGCGAAGAACAAGTGATGAAGGGGTTAAAAAGTGCCACAGGCTATTTGCGCCGTGAAGTGGGCAAGCGGGTTCAGTTGCGAAATACGCCCGAATTACATTTTCATTGGGATGAAACCCTACAACGGGGTGAGAGTATGAACCAGCTTTTGGCAAAGCTGAATATTCCACCTGCGCCAATAGAAGAAAATGCCGATGATGATGCCGATTTTGCCGATGAGGAAAGTGACGAGTTTGATGACCTCGATTAGACGCACCGACTGGGCAGAAGCCACATCGCTGATTCAATCTGCCCAAAAGATATTGATTGTCACCCATGTTTCGCCAGATGGTGATGCGTTTGGGTCTATGCTCGGTTTGGCAAATGGTTTGCGTTCACTCGGCAAAGATGTGGATTGTGCGGTGGATGGGGGAGTAGATAGCTACATGGCATTTTTACCCAATAGCGACCTCGTTCACAGCAAATTGACCGAGGGCGAATGGGATGTGATGATTTCCACAGATTCCAGCGATGAGCCACGCACTGGGGATTGTGGCGCATACGGACGCGCTCATAGCCAAAAGGTGATTAACCTCGACCATCATGCTACCAATACGATGTTTGGTGATGTGTTTTTGGTGGATTCCATCGCCGTGTCTGCCACAGAGATTGCTTTCCGTTGGCTAGAGACAATGAACTTACCATTGGATACAGCGATTGCCTTGCCATTGCTCACGGGGTTGGTCACAGACACACTTGGCTTTCGTACCAGCAATGTCACCGCCGATACACTCTCCATCGCCCAAAAATTAATAGGTGCGGGTGCATCTTTGGCAGAAGTGACTGCTCGCACGTTGGATAACCGTCCATTTGATGCGTTATTGGTATGGCGCTATGCGTTGGCAACGGCTGAATTGCATGAGGGTGGGTTGTTATCCGCGCATGTCACGCTAGAAGATGCTCATCGTGTGGGCATGACAGAAGCCAATGACCTGGGATTGGTCGGTTTTTTGGTCAAAGTGGATGAGGCAATCATTGCCGTTGTATTCAAAGAAGTTGAAGGTGGAAAAATCAATGTGAGTATGCGTGCCAAATCAGGCTTTAATGTGTCTGGTGTGGCATTTGCGTTGGGTGGGGGCGGGCATGTTCAGGCGGCAGGCGCGACAGTGGATGGTACGCTAGATGAGGTGAAAGCACGGGTGATTCCGATGCTCATTGAAGCGGCAAAACAAGGGACATTGACCATTGGCTGAGATATTCGGGTTTTTGAATATCAACAAACCGCTAGGCATGACTAGCCATGATGTGGTGGCAAAAACTCGGCGGGTGTTCAAAATCAAAAAAGTCGGTCATGCTGGCACATTAGACCCCTTAGCCACAGGGGTCTTAGTGCTTTGTATGGGAGATGCTACTCGTTTGAGCGATTACGTCATGCACAATCAAAAAACGTATATGGCACAAATCCGCTTTGGTCAGACCACCGATACCTATGATAGCGAAGGGCAAATCACCGCCACTACTGATGCTTCTCATCTCACACAAGCCGATATTCAGGCGATATTGCCACGCTTTACAGGCGATATTTTGCAAATCCCGCCGATGTATAGCGCCCTCAAACGTGATGGCAAAAAATTATATGACCTTGCCCGTGCAGGCGAAACGATAGAACTAGAACCCCGCCCTGTGACCATCCACAGTCTTGTTATCGCCCAATTCAACCCGCCAACCGCACATATCGAAATTCGTTGTGGGTCTGGGACATATATCCGTAGTTTGGCGTATGATATGGGGCAGGTGTTGGGTGTTGGGGCGCATTTGACAGGGCTTATCCGCGTAAGTAGCGGGGCATTTGACCTGTCTGAAGCACATGATTTAGAATCATTATTAACTAACCCTGATTGGAAAACCTGTTTGGTAGATGAAAATACAGCATTGGCAGATATGCCCTGTGTGAAATTGGATACGACAGATAGTGACCATATCCTACACGGCAGAAATCCGCTTCATGCACCTGTTCCCGTGGGCGAATTTGGGCGGGCATATTCCCCAGATGGCAAATTTATCGCATTATTACGCGCAGAAAATGACGGGTGGCGACCCCATAAAGTGTTTGCATCGGCTTCTGAATAAGGACACTCCATGAGCCATATTTACGACATCTCGAATGTTCATTTGCTTCAAGCGTCAGTGATTACGATTGGTGTATTTGACGGGGTGCATAAGGGGCATCAGCATCTGATTAAGCAATTGGTCAAACACGCCCATTCAACAGGGCGGCTGGCGGTGGTACTCACATTTTTTCCGCATCCCGATATTGTGCTACGTGGGTTAGAGGGGCGCTATTATCTCACTCATCCCGAACAGCGTGCTGAGTATTTGCTCAATTTGGGTGTGGATTATGTGGTCACACACCCATTTGATGAACAGACTCGCCACATGCGGGCATCCGATTTTGTCGAGTTGCTTATCAATCATTTGCATCCACAAAAATTGTGGGTGGGGGAAGATTTCGCGCTGGGTTATAAGCGCGAGGGCAATGTAGCGTTTTTGCAATCGGCAGGGGAGCAAAAAGGCTTTTCTGTTGAAGTGGTGGACATGATACAGAGCGAAATTGCGGGTGGGGTGATTAGTAGCACTCTCATTCGGGATGCCCTCCAAAGGGGGGATGTGGCGCGAGTGCGCGAGTGGCTGGGGCGTAGTTATACCCTATCTGGTGAAGTGATTCATGGTATGAAACGTGGGCGTGAATTGGGTTTTCCCACCGCGAATATGGCTGTATGGGAAGGGCATATTATCCCCGCCAATGGCATTTATGCGGGGTGGGCAACGCTTAACGGAGAACGGTTTATGGCGATGACCAATGTCGGCATTAGTCCCACATTTGGGTATCGGGGGGTGACGGTAGAATCGTATTTACTCGATTTTGACCGCGATATTTATGGTGAGATACTGTATGTCACATTTGAGAAATTTATGCGCCCAGAGGCTAAATTCGATAGCCTGCAAGCCCTTATAGACCAAATGCATCGTGATTGTGATGGCGGGCGAGAGTATCTAATGGGCATAAAGGCATAATTCTATATTAGGCTGTTTGCGTTTTATCTTTTTGGGGATGAGAGCCATGAGCGCCATATTGATGGCGCTCATCGAAATCGCTAGTTAGGCAGAATTGTGGCTCAGATGCCGATTTTTTGCCATGCGATAGAGGCGTGGAACTTGGTCGGCAATAGTAGCAGAGTCGCTGAGTGCTTCAAAAACACCCCCAACCCCGCCATATTCAAATGCCACCACCCACGGCTTGCGCCATGCCCCAGAGTGTATCTGCTCAAATGCCCATGCAGTAATATCCCAGTCGGGCGGGGTAAATGGTACATGGTCAATCAATTCCCCCGCCAATTTATGAAAAATCGTGTCCGATAACCCGCGCTCATTGAGCATATCTAGGTGTGTTTCATCTATGCGGGTGATGCCCGTGACGTGCATTTCTTGGACTTGCTTGAGTGGCAACCCGCGAATATATTGATACTCATTCATGCCCAACCGATGGGCAGATAGGCGGGCGTGCGAAATATCGAATAGTAGGGTGGTATTGGTCTCATCAATCACACGGGTGATGACATCTGGATAGAGCGCACAAAGCATGTGTGAGTGCTTGACACTTGGCACATTTTCTACCAAAACTTTATCCGCGCCAAATTTTTCTACCAATTGATTAATCGCCTTGATGCTATTTTCGACTACCAGTTCAATATCGTTTGTAGCGAGGCTGTCATAGGCAATTTCGGGATAATCACTATCAAATGGCGAAAAGTGAATATTAACGCAAGGCGTATCGCTCATGGTGAGAAGTTTTTCGATACGAGAAAAATCTGCGGGTGCTTTTTTCTCTGTATCCATCACTATACCACGCCCTACACGCAACGGAAAATGGACATAAGCGGGTAAAACTGCCCGTGCTTCCGCAATGAGGTCATCCCATGCAGGACATTTGAAATAGTCTAGCTGAATTTGCCCCGATTCATATAATTTGGCGGCTTGGCGGGAATAATTGATAGCAATATCTATCATTATTTATCTTCCTCACGACTCATTCGGTATCCCAAACGACGTAAGAAGGGGAGGTTGCTCCGCCAATCTTTTAGCACTTTGACATGCAAATCTAAATAGATGCGTGTGCCTGTGGTTTCGCCAAGTGCTTGTCGGGCTTGTATGCCAATCTCTTTAATCTTTTTGCCATTCTTGCCCACCATAATGCCTTTTTGCGACTCGCGCTCAACATAAATTGTGGCATTGATATAGGTCAAATCGTCTGAGCGTTCTTTGTATTCTTCTACTTCGATTGCTACCGAATAGGGAATTTCTTGCTCGGTATTTTCGATGATACGCTCACGGATGATTTCGGCGGCGATAAAGCGCATATTCACTTCGCTCACTTGGTCGGCAGGGTAATAACGCGGACCGAGTGGCATTTGCTCCATAATAAATGCGAGTAAGCCATCTACACCATCGCCCGTCATGGCGCTCACACGGATAGCATCTATGTGCGGAATTAGGGCGGTGTGGGCGGTTAAATCGGGTTCATTGGGTAGCAAATCGGCTTTATTTAACACCAAAACGATAGGTGCTTCTGGACGGAGGCGCATGAGGGTCTCTGCGATATAGGTCTCTGCATCTTGTGGGGGGGCGCTGGCATCGAGTACCCACATGATGAGGTCTGCATCTTGAATGGCAAATTCTGCCGTTTCTATCATATATTCGCCCAATTTATGATGAGGGCGGTGAAGACCTGGGGTATCTACCAGCATCAACTGACCGCCTTCATTGGTATAAATACCAATTTGGCGTTTGCGCGTGGTTTGGGGCTTATTTGTCACAATGGCAATCTTTTGCCCCAAAATGCGATTGATAAGGGTAGATTTGCCCACATTGGGGCGACCCACTACTGCCACAAATCCAGAACGATGGTCTGGAGGCAGGTCATCACTAAAAATATCGTCTATGTCGTTGGTCATTCAGGGTTCCATTCTTCTAAGGTGTCAAATCTGGGTAGATAATCTAAGAGGCGCGATGGCATTTTCTGGGCGACCTCTAGCGGGGCAATGAGTGCCACAATGGGCATGATTGGGACGGTAGCAACCCCATCTGGGAATACCAACACTTGGGGCGGGATGACGGTATCGAGATATTTCATGCTTATCATCTCATCTACACCATCATTACGATAGCCCAAAACATCGGTGCGTGGGAAGGCGAGTCCTTTTTTATAGATAAATTCCCATGCCATTTCACCCGTCATCATATCGCCATAATCTGAGGCGACCAGCCCTGGTACAACCGAAATGTGAGGTTTTCCCAGATAACGTACCCCATAACGGATGATGAATTCGCCCGACAGATGTGTTATGCCTGTGGGTGTTGTGATGGATGCCAAAAGACCCCATGATTGGGTTTTATTGGCATTTTCGATTTTTAGCACAACGCCACTGAAAGAATCACCAATCGGCTGGCGTTGTGGAATTTGGGGACGTGGCATAATTTAGAGTGTCGTTTCTGGCAGGCTGTGTTGTGGTTCACTCGCATCGAGTGCCAACAGATCTTCACTGGCTTCGTGATGTGCCTCTTCGTGGTGATGCCCATGATAGTGTGCCTCGTTGATGTCATCAAAATTTTCCCATGGACGCACAACCGCCAACCACGCGCCAATGCCACTGATGAGCATTAACAAGCCACTTAATACAAAAATGCCAACGATGGTGGAATCGGCATTTTCGCCACCGATGACCCCAATGCCTGCGCCGACAATCATCAAGGTCATGCCCAACCCGCCCAATAACGATAATCCAAGCGTGAGGCTGTTATTTCCAGTGTTATGTGCGGGTGTATTGGTTTCGGTTGCCATATCATTTCCTTTATAGGTGATGTTTCTGCTGACTATCTTTTTATTATTCTACCAAAAATTTTCCACTTTTGCGGGGATGGTGTCAAGCCTATATATCCATACTCATCTTGTCTATAATAAACTATGCATATTGTACAAAAGTGGTAAGCATCCCCATGCCTAAAGGCAAGGGTATCCGCGCCTGATATTTCGATGAATATCACAAGTCTTTATGCCATTAGTCACTAGAGAAAGTACGCTACATAGCTTAAAATAGCTTGTGGTACTTAAAAAATATTTGATAAAATTTTTTAATCTAGTTATTTTGAGGAGGCTCTCTCGTTATTATGTATGCCAAACAACCATACAACACAGGATTAGAAAGTGTTGGACTCTCTGTAGCCGATGTGCGCCGTGTGAACTTGCATTGGAATTTGACCCCCGCCGAATTATACGAACATGCTGTGCGGAATGGTGAGGCAGAACTCACCAATACAGGGGCATTACGGGTACTCACAGGTCAATATACGGGACGTAGCCCCAAAGATAAATTTTTTGTCAAAGTTGAGGGGTCAGAGTCGGATTCGCATATTTGGTGGGGTGATGTTAATCAGGCAATTTCACCAGAGGTGTTTGATAGATTGCATCGCAAGGTACTCAATCATTTAAGCCATCAATCCGATTTATATGTATTGGATGCGTTTGGTGGGGCAGACCCACGTTATCGCTTACCCATTCGGTTGGTGAGTGAAGTGGCGTATCATGCTTTATTTTCATGGAATATGTTTGTGCGCCCAACCCCCGATGAACTTGCTCATCATGACCCACAATTCACCATCCTCGCCGCCCCAAGCCTGATTGCTAAGCCCGATGAAGATGGCACACGCACAGGCACATTCATCGTCCTGAACATGGAGAAAAAGATTATCCTCGTGGGTGGTACGCTGTATTCGGGTGAGGTCAAAAAAGGGATTTTCTCGGTATTAAATTATTTATTACCATTGCAAAAAATTATGCCGATGCACTGCTCTGCCAATCATAGTATGGATGGCAAAGCGGCGGTGTTTTTTGGATTGAGTGGCACAGGGAAAACAACTCTTAGCGCCGATTCATCCCGCGTATTAATTGGCGATGATGAACATGGTTGGAGTGAAGATGGTATCTTCAATTTTGAGGGCGGGTGCTATGCCAAGACCATTAACCTCAGCGCGGAAGGTGAACCAGAGATTTATGCGACCACAAAAATGTTCGGCACGATTTTAGAAAATGTGCCATTGAACGAAGACCGTTCACCTGATTTTAATGATGCGCGATATACCGAGAATACACGCTGTTCGTACCCCATTGGGTTTATTCCCAATGCTAGTGAAACAGGTCGTGCGGGGCATCCAGAAAATATCATTTTTCTCACTGCCGATGCGTTTGGGGTGTTGCCACCTGTGGCAAAATTGACTCCAGAGCAAGCCATGTATCATTTTATTAGTGGCTATACGGCAAAAGTGGCAGGGACAGAACGCGGTGTGACAGAACCATCCGCGACATTTAGTGCGTGCTTTGGCGGACCTTTTATGCCCATGCACCCGACTGTCTATGCTGAATTGCTGGCAGAGAAAATCAAGAAACACGGCTCGCATGTTTGGCTGGTGAATACAGGCTGGACAGGTGGTGTGTATGGGGTAGGGAAGCGTATGTCGCTCAAGCACACACGCCGTATTATCAATGCGGTACTCAATGGGGAATTGAATGATGTATCATTTGAAGAAGAACCCTTCTTTGGGTTTATGATTCCCACCCAAGTGCCAGATGTGCCGAGTGATATTCTCAATCCGCGCAACACATGGGCAGACAAAGATGCCTACGATGCCAAAGCGCAGGCGTTGGTGGAGATGTTTAAGAAGAACTTTGCCAAATTTGCCGATAAAGCGTCACCAGAGATTTTCAAAGGTGCGCCAAAGGTTTAACTAGTGTTTGGTCATGTGCGATAGATAGATGTGGCGCATGTGGATTTAATTGGATTGAATAACCCTATAGGAGATATTATCAACATGGGTCGTAGAAAAGTAACCGTAGTTGGTGCAGGGAATGTCGGTTCTACTTGTGCAGTGTGGATTGCTGTCAAAGAATTGGCAGATGTGGTATTGGTAGATATTGTAGAAGGCGCGGCAAAAGGTAAGGCGTTGGATTTATTTGAAGCCACCCCCATTTTGCGTACCGATGTCAAAGTGGTTGGCACAAAAGATTATGCCGAAACCGCCAATTCTGATGTGGTGGTGATTACCGCAGGTGTCCCCCGCAAAAAAGATCCCGTGACGGGTCAATTTCCAAGTCGTGATGATTTGGTCAAGACCAATCAATCTATCGTGGGTGAGGTTGCCCGCGAAGTCGCCAAACATTCCCCTAATGCGGTGTTGGTGATTGTGTCCAATCCATTGGATGCGATGTGCCATGTGGCATTGAATGAAAGCAAATTCCCCGCCAACCGCGTGGTGGGTATGGCTGGCGCATTGGATACTGCCCGTTATAAATCCTTCATTGCGATGGAATTGGGTGTGAGTGTGAAAGACATTCACGGTATCGTATTGGGTGGACATGGTGATGAAATGGTGCCACTGCCTCGTCATACCTCTGTGGCAGGGATTCCTGTCCGTGAATTGATGAGCGAAGAACGTCTGCAATCTATCATCGAGCGTACCCGCAAGGGTGGTGGCGAAATTGTGGGATTGATTGGCGTGAGTGCGTGGTATGCGCCTGCGGCTGGTGCTGTGGATATGGTGGAAGCCATTCTCAACGACCAAAAACGTGTCATTCCTTCTGCTGTATACCTCAATGGGGAATATGGCTACACCAACCTCTATGTCGGCGTGCCTGCGGTATTAGGTGCTGGTGGCGTGGAAAAAGTCATCGAAATGCAATTGAACGATGAAGAAACTGCCATGCTCGCCAAGAGTTCCAAATCTGTATCCGATGTAGTCGCGGTGTTGGGCTACTAATTTATAACGATATATACGTGTGGCGGATGACTCTTATGAGCCTCATCCGTCATATATACAGTGAATTAGATTGATATAACGCATGTAGATGCGATAAATAACATTACCCTAAAATAACCCGCTTGACATTATTCTTATAAAGCAGTATGCTTGCGATAGACAAGAACACCTCTATTAACATATTTGCCCCTTGACAAAGAATTGCAAGGCTGGTACATTTTGCTGTCTATGACTAAAGATTTACATTTGAGACCTAAGCGATGAAAAGAACCTTTTTTTCATACGCATTTTTTGTATTTTTAGTGGGTTGTTTGATGTTTGTTAGTCCATCAAGAGGAGTGCGTGCTATATGCAGAGAGATAATTCGTCTACGTTAGAGGCGAAGGAATTTAGCGCACTGCGCGTTAGCTTGGCATCGCCAGAAGCTATTAAATCATGGTCTTATGGTGAAGTTACCAAGCCAGAGACCATCAATTACCGCCGTTTGCGACCAGAAAAAGATGGTTTATTTTGCGAAGCAATTTTTGGTCCCACCCGTGATTGGCAGTGTTATTGTGGTAAATATAAAAACATCCGTTATCGGGGAATTATTTGTGATAAATGCGGTGTAGAAGTCACGCGCTCATCTGTCCGCCGTGAACGTATGGGGCATATTGAACTTGCCGCCCCTGTCGCGCATGTGTGGTATACCCGTAGAGTGCCTAGCTACTTAGGGCTTTTGCTCGATATTAGCCGTCGCAACCTAGACCGTGTGCTATATTTTGCCCAATATGTGGTAACTCATGTAGATGAGGATGCTCGTAAACGGGCATTAGACCGCATTGATAAAGAACTCCTCACCAAAGAGACCGAATTGGGCGGTGATATTCGTGAACAGATGGATAATGTCAAATATCAACGTGATACCCAACTGAGTGAATTTGAGTCGCGTGCGGAACAAATCAACCGCCATTATGACGAAGAATTTACCCGCATGAGCGACCGTTTGATGTCAGAGGCGCAAGTGATTCAGTCGCGTCTCGAAATTTTGCGTGGACAACCCGCCGATGCTGATATTAATTTTGAAAGCACCGACCTTGTGGTGGTGGGTAAGGGCGAAATTGTCAATAATGACCATGTTGCCCGTGTCAATGCGTCTGTGAACCAATATCTCAATGAGATTCAAATCGAAATTGAAAAATTACGCCAAAGCGACCTCGATGGGTTAGATACCCAAGCCGATGTTATCGCCGTTGAAGCATCCCGTCTTGAGGGTGAACAACGCGATGAACTCGACCAACGCATGGTCAATGTGCGTGGTTCTGCGGATAAGGCACGTCAAGAACTCAAAGAATTGCATGTGCTTCAGTTCTTGTCCGAAACACGGTATCGTGAATTGCGCCAAAAATATAACCAAGCCTTTACCGCCGATATGGGTGCAGAAGCCTTTTATAAAATCCTCAAAGATTTGGATTTGGATAAATTGGCAAAAGAACTCTGGCACGAAGTCCGCAACACCAAATCGAAACAACGAAAGAAAAAGGCGACTAAGCGTTTGCGCGTGGTAGAGAGCCTGCGTAAGAGTGAAAACCGTCCAGAATGGATGATTCTCACCCAATTGCCCGTTATCCCCCCCGATTTGCGCCCAATGGTGCAATTGGATGGTGGGCGTTTTGCGACCAGCGACCTCAATGACCTGTATCGCCGTGTAATTAATCGCAACAATCGCCTTAAGCACCTGTTGGAATTGGGTGCGCCAGATGTGATTGTGCGTAACGAAAAGCGGATGTTGCAAGAGGCAGTAGACAGCCTAATTGACAATAGTCAACGTGGCAAAGCCCTCAGCAGACGCGGACGGCGTGAACTGAAGTCCCTTAGCGATATGCTTAAGGGTAAAAAAGGGCGTTTTCGGCGCAACCTGCTCGGCAAGCGTGTAGATTATTCTGGGCGCTCGGTTATTGTGATTGGTCCACGCCTCAAATTAGACCAATGCGGATTGCCCAAGACGATGGCGCTAGAATTATATCGCCCATTTGTCATTAGCCGTTTGGTGCGTCATAACTATGCCAGCAATGTGAAGGGTGCAAAACGCATCATTGAGCGCGAGAAGCCAGAAGTTTGGGAAGTTCTTGAAGAAGTCATCAAAGAACGCCCTGTTTTGCTCAATCGTGCGCCAACCTTGCATCGTTTGGGTATTCAAGCCTTTGAACCCCAATTGGTTGAGGGCAAAGCCATTCAAATCCATCCATTGGTCTGTTCGGCGTTTAATGCCGACTTCGATGGTGACCAAATGGCGGTGCATGTGCCACTCAGCGATAAAGCGGTCAAAGAAGCCCGCGAATTGATGTTGAGTACCAAAAACCTGCTCAAACCTGCTGATGGTCAACCTGTCGTGGGTCCCGCCAAAGATATGGTGTTGGGCAATTATTACCTGACCATGGATCCAACCGTTGAAGTGGTCACACGCAAAGAAAAAGTGGATGATTTCCGCTATATCGAGAATATCTATAATCCCAAAGTACGGGTCGGGATTCCCTATCGCCGTAATGGGTATTATTTTGCGCTTCACCGCGTAATTCCAGGTATGGTTCTCTATGAGGACATTGTTCAAGTAGACGATACTGGGCGCAAAAAGGTGTTGGAATCAGCATTTGACCGCACCCTCCGCGCATTGATAGAGGGTGAAGTGGATTGCTTGCTTGCCAACGGCTATGAGATGAAAAAGGTCATACAACAGCGTGGCATAGAAGACACTGTGGTATTGGCAAATCTCAATGAACGCCGTATTGTGGTAGACATAGATGAGGTTGAATATATCTATCGTTTAGGAATCGTTGGCTTGCATACGCCGATTTTGCTCGGTAACTATTATGACCACCGCAGTCCACAAGCAGAGCCAGAACTCACCACAGTTGGACGTGCTATCTTCAACCGGATTTTGCCCGATGAATTGCGTTATGTCCAAGATACAATGGGCAAAAAGCAATTGCAAACATTGGTAGATAAAGCCTACCGCAAAATTGGTTCTGACCGCACCACCGATTTGGTGGATTCGATTAAGAATCTCGGATTTTATTATGCGACAGTCTCTGGGACGACCATTGCTGTTAACGACCTAACCATCCCTGATGAACGGGAACGGATTATTTCTGATGCCGAAGCCGTTGTTGAGGGTGCAGAACGTGACTATCGTCGTGGGCTGATGACCGAAGAAGAACGGTATCAGGCAACCATTGACGAATGGGGACGCGCCAAAGACAAGTTACAAGACCTCATTCGGGATGCACTAGACCCGTTTGGTCCCATCGCAATTATGGCGTTATCTGGCTCGACTAAAGGCGGTTTTGGTCCAATTACCCAGTTGGCAGGGATGCGCGGCTTGATGGCAGACCCCTCTGGACGGATTATTGATTTGCCCATTGTGAGTCATTTCCGCAAAGGGTTAACTGCACTCGAATATTTTATTTCGACACATGGTGCGCGTAAAGGTTTGGCAGATACGGCTCTTCGTACCGCCGATGCGGGGTATTTGACCCGTCGTTTGGTGGATGTGGCGCAGGACGTGATTGTGAACCGTGTGGATTGTGGTACAGAACGTGGCATGTTGATTCGCCGTAACGATGATGTGGCTGGTCAGACGGTATTTGAACGTATCGTTGGACGGTGTGCCGCACGCGATGTTTACCACCCAGAAATGGGCATCCTCATTGTGCCACGCAATGGCATGATAGATGAAGATGTGGCAGATATTATCCAAAACACCACCATCGAAGAAGTGTATGTGCGTAGTCCAATGACTTGCGCCCTCATTCATGGGATTTGTGCCTTGTGCTATGGGCGCGATTTGGGACGTGGCGATATGGTCGAAATTGGCTCGGCGGTGGGTATTGTGGCGGCACAATCCATTGGTGAACCAGGTACTCAATTGACCCTGCGTACCTTCCATACAGGTGGTACGGCGCAGGCAACCGGTGACATCACCAGTGGTTTGCCCCGCGTGGAAGAATTGTTTGAAGCACGGAAGAAGCCAAAAGGCGAGGCAGTCATGACCGACATCGGCGGTATTTTGCGCCTGATGAAGCGTGATGGTGTGCGTATTGCCCAAGTGATTAATAGCCAAGTCTTTAATGAACAACACGATATTCCTGTCGGTTGGGAAATTGAAGTCAATGACGAAGCTAAGGTCAAAGAAAACCAAGTGTTGGCGCGTTTTGTCTCTGATGATGGCGAAGAAGTGCTTGTTGCCAAAATGGAAGGCACGATTCACTTAGAGGGACATACCATCTATGTGCGCTACGAAAAACGTGAAGTCGAAGAATATGAATTGCCTTCTGCGGCGCGTTTGTTGCCCCATGTTGAAGACGGCAAAGACGTTTACGCTGGTCAACAATTAACCGAAGGCTCGAAGAGTCCACATAAGATTTTGCGTGTGTTGGGTGCAGATTCCACACAAATGTATCTGCTCACCGAAATTCAAAAAGTGTACCGTAGTCAAGGCGTGAATATCGCCGACAAGCATTTTGAGGTGATTATCCGCAAGATGCTATCTAAGGTGCAAATTACCCGTAGTGGTGATAGCCCATTGCTCCCTGGTGAGATGATTGACCGCCTGCGGTTGCTCGATTTGAATGAGCATCTGTTGGCAGATGGACTTGAACCAGCGGCGGGGATTCCGATTTTGCTCGGTATTACCAAATGCGCCCTGAGTACCGATAGCTTCCTCTCTGCATCTAGCTTCCAACATACCATCAAGGTGTTGGCAGGGGCGGCAATTGAGGGTAAGGTAGACCGTCTGTATGGGCTAAAAGAGAATGTCATCATTGGCAAGCTCATCCCCGCAGGCACAGGTTTCCATACCTATCAAGACCGCGAGTTGATTGCGCCCGATGTGTCTTTGGAGGCACAAGGGGCATTAGACCACTCAGCAGAGTTTTATGATGACTATGATGGGTCTGAAGATATGAAAGATATGTAATTCCCACCAGTTGGGAAGATGAATAAGAGCGAGTGGGATTAGACTATGTATCTCACTCGCTTTTTATTTTGTATGGAGGAAAAAATATGCGTTTGCTTATCATCATTTTTATTTTGGTTATTGGTTTTGGCATACTATCGGCGCAAGAATCGCTTTTTTCGCCCAATAGCGACCTTGTTGCCTTTGCCGATAATGCGCCTTATAGCGCGACATTCACCGAATTGGCACTTCGCCGTCCATTGGGATTTTTGCTTTATGACCTCACTGCCGATGAATTGCTGGCAGGGGTGAATATTGTTCAGCAATTGCCTGTGGCTTCTGCTATTAAGGGTCCCATTTTGATGTTTTTTCTGGAACATGTCTCGCCTGATGTGTGGGGAAGTGTCCCTGTAGATTATTGGAATGTGGGGCGTGATGCTGTGCCAGAGGCTTATTTGACGACATGGGATGAGCATCATGATATTCTCAATGATGTATATCGCATGATTGTGTATAGCGATAATTTTTCTACTGGCGATGTGTTGTATTATGCCTTTGCCAATAGCCCTTATGTTGAGGCATATAATCCCATACAGGGGTTTAATCAGTGGTCATATATGGTCATCGGCATTTCATCAGAAAGCGGAATGCGCGAGTGGGATAAGGGTGATACCGATAATCCATCCTACATAGACCGTACTTTTGACCAACGTACCACGCTCATTTATGGTGTGCTACGATTTTATAACAATACATTTTCGGTGATAGATTTAGCCCGTTACTACTATTGGCTCTATCATACAGCTTCAGATGAGATATTCAATACAGCAAAAGCAGTGATGTCTATCGTAGAGGGCTATCCGGGCTTTTTGGAATTGACGGCGCAAAATCTGGGCGGGATATCTGTGAGTAAAGACGGATTTGTGGGACCTGATGATGAGAATAATAACCGCCAAGAATGGCTTACAGCCGATGCGGGAATGATGTTGTTTGATGACCGTGATTTGTTGGTTATTTCGATGTCTGTCAATGGGGGCGATAGGACAGATGAATTGTATGGCGAGGTGGAGCGCATTGTTCGTGCAGACCGCCAAGAATTATTTTGGAACGGTGCATACGATTATGTGGCGTGGATGCGAAGTGCTGATAGTGCCTATGGGGAAAATAATTTGTCCACAGAGGCATTGTATTTCATTGCCGATTATTTGTATGAGCAGGGGATAATCATGCAGGCGGGGACAGATTATAGCCAGTATCGAGAACAATTTCTCTTTGCGCGGGATTTTTGGCTGGCGGTATTTCCTGATGACCGTGTGTCACCAGACCGCAATGCTGTGCAATCGCGGGTGATGGGAATTCGCTATGCCAATATTGGTGGCACACTCACCGATGTAGCGCGAGATTTGGGTCTTATCGCCCCCTGATAAAATATGGATGGCATATTGGCAATACCGTTATGCCATCCATATCCCTTATTTATTGCCCATAGCCTGTTGCTTGGGACAATGCGCGATAGAGAGGTCTTTCTGAGGGTAATAGGGCAGGGTTGATGAGGCTATAACCTGCTACTTCATCGCGTTGCTCCACACGGAACATATTGGCAAAGTTCAAATTCCATAAAATCATACCCTCTACATAGGGTAACGATTGCCCAATCTGAAAAGCGCGGATGGTGTAATTAAGCTGATTTTGGGCAGTGTTGTAGGTCATCCACAATTCGGGAGCTTGGGTGGGTAAGCCTTCCCATGTTGCCCATCCAAACTCGGTAATCCACATTTTGGTGTTATGACCACTGGTTTGCATAATGCCATAGACCGATTCGATATTTTCGATGAAGAAAAATTTGGAATTGTCATCCCACCCTCTATCTGGGATAGCATTGCAACACCGTGCATCGGGCGGATTTCCCCAGCCATAGGGGTGTGCGCCGATGAATACATCTGTCCCATAATTGGCTAATCCCGCGCTATACATCTGTTGTAAGAAGGTGCGGTCATCTACTGTATCACCACCAAGTGCGCCTGTGGGGGCTAATCCTGCGGTGATAATTTGGATAGTGGGTGAATAGGCGCGTATGGCGTTATAAGCAGGTGTAAACAGTTGCATATAGCCTGCACCGCTAAATGGCAATGTGCCACGCCATTCACGGATGAGATTTGGCTCATTCCAGACCTCAATGGCATCAACCGCCGTGCCAATTTTCGTATCTCTGAGCATATATGTGATAAAGTCGGCAAGTGCCTGTGGGTTGTCTGGCGGACCATCTTCCGCGTTTACAGACCGGGCCCAACTTGGGGCTTTGGCGATACTCAACATGACACGCATATTGGGTGGGCGTGAAGCTGTTTCGATTTGGCGCTCAAATAGTTGCATTTGGTCATTAAAGACATTGGGTGATTCTGGTTGCAAGAATGCCCAATTGACCTGAATTTTTATCCATTGCACACCAGTACGTTCTGCTTGCTCAACATACCCCTCCCATTCAGGTTGTCCCACATTGGAATAGAGTTGTAACCCAATCCGTGAGGCATCGAGCAAGGGGATGGGTGTGGCGGTGGGTCCGCTTTGGGTATTGGTGGGCAGAGGCGATGATGTCATGGTTGGAATAATCGGTGACGGCACAACCAGCGTTGGTAAGACATAATCTGGAGGTACAACGGGTCCCATACGAGTCCCTTCGCCAATGGTGGGTAGGGGGATTGGGGTTTCTGTTGGGGTAATCTGAATATCGTCTGTGGGTGTTTCGCTATGGATGATAACCGCCGTTTCTTCTGCGGTGGCTGTTGATGTTGAGGTGCTAGTCGGTAAAACGACCACACTCGCAGGGGTGGGGGTGATAACAATGAAAATAGTTTCTTCTGGCGCACAGGCAAATAACGCCCATAACGCCCCGATGAGTGAAATTGTCAGTAGGTATTTTTGGAATCGTCTTTTCATATCTCAAATCTTATCATAAAGCGTGTATATATGGTATAGAATGTGCCATACGCTTTGTAGGCGCTTATCTACCTGATAATGCTCAATTATGATACACTGACAATTGTGTATCGCAATGCACCTTTTCTGGATTTATTTTTGGAGACTAGTGAATGAAAAAAATGTTTCTCGTCCTATTGATTGGTCTGTTCATCATGCCATTTATGAGCCATGCACAAGAAACAGACCGCCAAACACCTGATGAAATTTGTGCCTCTGCGCTTCCCGCTCCAGAACCGCCTGCCCGTGAATTTGTTCAACCAGAGCAAGTTTTGGTGGCTGGTGTAGATTATAGCGCCGTATTCTGTACCGAAAATGGTGCGGTATATGTAGATTTGTTTGAATCACTCGCGCCACAAACGGTTAATAGCTTCGTCTTTTTGGCGCAAAGTGGTTATTATAACAATACTACTTTTCACCGTGTATTAGAAAATTTTATGGCGCAAGGTGGCGACCATACTGGCACCGGTAGCGGTTCACCAGGGTATACTGTTGTAGATGAATATGTCTCTTATATGACCTTTGATCGTGTGGGATTGTTGGCGACTGCCAATTCTAATAACCGCGATGCCGGCAGATTTAATACCAACGGAAGCCAATTCTTCATCACTACGGTTGTGACCGATTGGCTTAATTATGGTCACAGTATTTTTGGTGAGGTGTTGGTTGGTCAAGATGTGGTGAATGGGTTGCCTTTACGTGACCCCCAAACAGCCCCCACCCCAGGTCCTGCCTTGAATACGGTGGTTATTATTACCGACCGTAGTTCTGTGATTAGTGGCTATGAACCCCCTGCACCCGCCACACAATCCGATTTTGAAACGGCATTGTCCACCGTTGAGACATTACCCTGGGCTACCCAAGATGATACCTTAACGGGTGTTTTTGACACAGACACCACCGTTGCACGCTTGCCAGAAGCGATTCAAGCTGATGCAACGACTTTCTTTGCCACCTATGAGCATCAATTTACGGCATCTATTCGCCATACAAATACTACTTGCAATTTGACAGAAGTCCCGATTGCATCTCTTAGCGAGACTGTGTTTGTATTTTCTAGCAAAGACAATGCCATAAACGCCCAAAATGATGCCCAATTCACCACATTGGTCACACAAGGCAATGCCGATTTTACCCAATCGGTATCAGAATATTATGGATTGCCCATTTTCAAATGGACGACTACGGCTTGTGATGCCCCTGCGGTGCAAGCGCGGATGGTGCGCCAATTGGGGCGGATGATTATCATCACCGAGATGGTCTATCCACAAGGGGGTGATGTTGAGGCGGAAGTTTGGCTAGATGACCTAAGCGCCAATTATTATGATGCGTCACTTGCCTCCGTTTTCCGACCAGAAGCCAATCAATAACCGCTAATCGTTAGTGATGAGCGTCCCCGTTTGCAAATCGTCTGTGAGTGTGTATAACAGGCGATTTGTGACTTGTCCATTCAAAATGTGGATGGATAGGTGGGGGCGCTCCTTTACCAGATTGACCATATCACGTACTTTGGCAAACATTCCCCCTGTGACATCTGTGCCATACGACCCACCCAATACCGATTGATAATTGATTAGTGTGTTTGGTGTGATGCGCGGGATGACCTGCCCATCACCATCTAGCACGCCATCCACCTCACCGAGCAATAAAACCCGTTTGACGGGCAAATTTTTAGAGAGATAGGTCATAATCGTCTCTGTAGAGATAATCGTGCCACCGCGTACTTCATCCAACGACACATCGCCATAAACCAATGGCACAAGCCCATTTTGTAGCGCGGTAATGAGGGGATTGAGCGCCATCTGAATCAATTCACCATCATGACATAGTGCTGATGCCGATGGTTGCAATTTGAGGATAGGCAAGCCAACCCCTATCAACACCTCTGACACCAATGTATTCAGTTGAGAGGCTACCCGCGCCACTTCTGCGTATCCGCGCCAATTTTCTGGGGTAGATACACCCGTCATCGTGCCATATTTATGGGCGACAAAATGCCCAAATGAGCCACTGCCATGCCCAATAATGAGTGATGTCGGCGCGATTTTTTGTGCTTGGGCGATTTCGTGTGCCAGACGGTGCATAATATCGGCGTTAAAACTGTTTTCGACTCGTTTGTCGGTGATGAGTGAGCCACCGAGTTTTATCAGTGTGTGCATAAAAATTATCCTATTTGACGGTGGTGATAAAGGCATTTTTTGCCCCTGCACGGAGCAATGCGTCTTGAATGTGTTGTGCTTGGTGTGGCTGGACAAGGGCTATCATGTTGCCACCGCGTCCGCCACCCGATAATTTTGCCCCCAATGCGCCTGCATCCATTGCCACCGTGATGAGTTTTTCTAATGATAGGGCAGAGACGGTTAAATCGCGCAATAATTCATGATTGCGCGTCATGAGTGGGGCTAAATCATCTGGATTACCTGTTTCGATGATGATTTTAGCTTGTTCAGAGATTATGCCAATTTCATCTAAAATTGGCGTAATTTTGGTGGGATTGGCATCGTATAATGCCCGCACATCGCCCACTGCTACCCGTGTAATCCCTGCCTCGCCAGTATCACCAATGACCAGTGTGAATGGTGTGCCGATAGATAGGGGTTGTAGGGGCATCCCTTTGATAAAATATACCGGGCGCTCATAGACAATGACGGTGTTATCTATCCCGCTAGGGGTGCCATGATAAAATTTCTCTATATTAAAAATGAGTTGATTGAGGGTTTCATCATCCAATTTTTTCCCCACCGCGCCCGCCACCGCCCGCGCCAATGCGGTAGATACTGCCGCACCACTGCCTAACCCGCTTGCCATCGGAATTTGTGAGGTGAGTTTGATAGTCGCATCGGGCGGGTGTGCCATGAGTTTTTTGAGGACTTGTTGGGCGGTATAGATGAGGGCATTATCCATCAAATCACTATTCACTGTGACGGGTAATACCTGCGCCAAGTCTAACGCCTCGATATACAAGCCTTTACCGTGCTTTTCTGGGTGAACATCGGCAAAGGCACGTAAGGATGATACTGGCACAGCAATGGCAGGTTTGCCATACACGGCGGCATGTTCACCGAATAAAATCACTTTGGCAGGGGCGCTATAGCTAGTCATAGAGTGGGCAACACATAAATGATGATGATATTGGCTATGACGAATAAGACGATGTTAATCTGCAAGGCGCGGTCTTTGAGCAACACTTCATCGGGTGCAGAGCCTTCTCCGCGCACATGGATGAGATACAAATAGCGGAATAATCCATATAACACAAATGGCACAGTGAGTAAGGTTAAATCTGAGCCGATTTTGGTTTGTGCTTCAATTGTATAGAGCAGATAGGTGATGAAAGTGCTGGTTGTCACCAGACGGAGCATATCATCAATGAGGGGGAGGTTATATTCTTCGTAGATGGGGCGGGCATTGACGGCATTTTCGCCCAATGTGATGAGTTCCTGACGGCGTTTGCCTACCGCGAGGAATAATGCCAATAACCCGGTGACGGCATAGAGCCATGGGGAGAAATTTTGCACATTGATGACGACCACACCCGCAATCACGCGCAAGATAAAGCCTGCTGTGACGACCAACACATCCACAATAGCCACATGCTTGAGCCAAAACGAATAGGCGATTTGCAAAATTAGATACATGGCAAGGATGAGCGCCAAGGGTTGGCTAAATAGCATCGCACTCCCCAACGTAAAAATGGGGAACACGATTGCCGCGCCGATGGCGA
>Ga0105045_10000187_pt1 | contig 39618 bp, 37 predicted proteins | sample MAT02_FD_78089 | JGI IMG/M metagenome (GOLD analysis project Ga0105045, IMG submission 78089) | Freshwater microbial communities from Lake Fryxell liftoff mats and glacier meltwater in Antarctica - MAT-02 (megahit assembly) | ecosystem: Environmental > Aquatic > Freshwater > Ice > Liftoff...
ACATGTGTAAGTGTCCGAACCAAGATTCCGGCTACCACCGGCAGCCAGCATACTTTCCCTGCAAAGGGTAACGCTTTGGGGCTTTTAGCCCCGGACGGTTTGATTCAGGCCGACTCTCTGAATTCGTGGCGACGACGGACGTCGCAACTCATCAAGGAAAGATACTACCATGTCAGTCGTAATTAACACAAACGCTTCGGCCACTTCTGCCTCCAACAACTTGGCCTCCTCCAATGCAATGCTGCAAAAGAGCCTTAACCGGCTCTCTAGCGGCACTAAGATCGTGAATCCGTCCGATGATGCCGGCGGTCTCGCGGTGTCGATGAAACTAAACGCCACCACGAAACGTCAGGGCGCCGTCGCCAACAACATCGGGAACGCCGTCTCACTGCTGCAGACGCAGGACGGCGCCTTGAAGGTCGCAGGTAAAATCCTGGACCGAGTCAGCGAGCTCAAAACGCTCAACGCTGACGTGACCAAGAACGACAGTGACAAAGCGAACTACCAAGTCGAGTTCGCCGCCCTGCAGACCCAGCTCGTCAGCATCGCGAGTGAGAAGTTCAACAGCATCGAACTCTTCGGCACCACCTCGCTCACCGTGGCTGTCACCGAGGATGGTGCCAGCTCGACCGCCATCAGCCTCGTAGGTCGCGAGCTCAACTCGTCCGCCTCGGGCGTGGGTTTGATCACGGCATCCGGAACTGGCACCACGCTTGCTTTGGTGGATCTCTCTACGATCACGACCGCGCTTGAGCGGGTCGCCACGATGCGTGCCGCCAACGGTGCTGAGCAAAGCCGCCTCGGTTTCGCATCCGAGCTGGTGACCGTTAACAAAGCCAACCTGGAAGCCGCTACCAGCCGCATCACCGATGTGGACGTGGCCCAGGAATCGACACAGCTCGCGCGCTGGAATACCCTGGTTCAGGCCGGCACTTCGATGCTGGCCCAGGCCAACGGCTCCGCGCAGACCGCGTTGCGACTCCTGTCCTAAGGTCAGTTGACGACATCCTGAGAGGGTTCCAAGAAACCCCGTCCGCATCGGCGGGCGGGGTTTTCTTTTTTTGATCATGGCAAAAAAGCAGCTTCGCCCCGGCCCTGCGCTGATGAAGACTGTAAACGCGCCTCTGCGCGTCGGTAGCCCCGAGCAGCCTGGAGCATTACGCGCTTTTATCGCGGCCTAGCGTGTGTCGCCTAAGAAACTTTACGAATAACGAAGGCACCAGAGTATCGAGGCAATGGTTTCGGAATGGGTCACCGAGCCAGGCCGGAGCTCGGACACAGCGGCCACAGAGGTAAGGCAAAGCCAGAATTTTCGTCGTGGGTTCGCTCCGGGTTCGCTGTGTCGGAGCCCTGTGCCTTCGGTGGCCGACATTTCTGTAATGTTATTTGTGCAACGTTACACGAGCGTCGCGCCACGAGCGGGAACGAAATGCGTTACTCAAATCCTTAACATTCGGGCATGAGGCGAACTGGCTTTTACCAGTTCGCCTTTTACCAAAGTGGCTGCCCGGACGCGTGGAGAATCCGAACTTTGGTAAGGCAAAATCGAGCGTTTCCCTCTCAATTAGCCCATTCAGAAGCGGTCGTGCCATGCCCCGTGAGTTAAGTTCCGATCAGTTAAACACCCACAATGCCTGCCCGATTTGCCTCATTCGCGTCACGCTTGGATTCCCACGGGTAGGACTTTCCTCCTTTACTGAGAAAACAGCGTTGCTCGGAAAAGAAACGATAGGCTTTAGACATGAGCGCCCTTACGCACTTCTAGTTTTCTTTCTCAAAAGGCGTTGCAAAAAATCGCGCCGCTGAGGGCGGGCACGCCGAAGGCTGGGGCGCAGGTGGAGCCGGCGTCGTTTCTGTTGCTGATAAAGCCGGCGGACTGGGAGGATTTTTCGGGGCGGGATGCGATGTTGTTACAGGCGATCTCGGTGCTTTGGGTGCGGGCGATCGGCCGGGCGCAGGCGGTCTCCGATCTGCGGCGAGAGAATGAAAACCTAGAAGTGCGCGTGGCGCGTGAGGGTGTGCCCCCCTCGCTGGTGGGCGACAGCTTGCCCTTGGTGCGACTGCGCGAGCGCGCTCAAAACAATTCCCCTGCGGCCCGCCCGCCGCCACTCCACGCTCTCACTCCGAGTCCACCATCGCGAATTGACGGTAGAGATCGAAATACTCCGCGCGATTGGCCAACAGCTCCAGGTGCGAGCCGCGCTCCACGATGCGCCCCTGGTCGAGCACCAAAATCTGGTCCGCACGCCGAATCGTGCTAAGCCGATGGGCCACCACAAAACTCGTGCGCCCGCGCAACAATTTCGCCAGCGCCAACTGCAAGCGGCTCTCCGTGATCGTGTCCACCGAGCTCGTCGCTTCGTCCAAAATCAGGATCCGCGGATCGGCCAGCAGCGCGCGCGAAAAACAAATCAACTGCCGCTGCCCGAGCGACAAGCTCGTGCCGCGCTCGCCCACCTCCGTCTCCAAACCGTCGGGCAGTTTCTCCAACAGGTCGAGGCAGTCCAGCGCGCGCGCCGCCGCCCTCACCTCGTCGTCGGTGGACTCCGGCCGTCCGAGGCGGATGTTGTCCATCACCGTGCCGGTGAAGAGAAAATTGGTCTGCAACACGATGCCCATCTGCCGCCGTAGCGAGTCGCCGCGAATCGCGCGAATCTCCTGCCCGTCGACAAACAACTCCCCCGCGCTCGGCAGATAAAACTTCGCGATCAGATTCACGATCGTCGTCTTGCCACTGCCGGTGTGGCCGACCAGCGCGACCATTTGCCCGGGCTTGGCCGTGAACGTGATGTCGCGCAGCACGGGCCGCCCCGCGTCATACGCGAAACCGAGGTCGCGAAACTCCACCCGCGCCCCGCGCTCCGCGCCGACCGCCGGCCGCGCGAGGGGCTTCGCGTCGGGGGCGTCCTCCCAATCCGGCTTCATGTCGAGCATGCGGAAAACGCGTTCCGCCCCGGCGAAAGACACGATGGCCTGGGTCTGCAACTGGCTCACCCGTTGCAGCGAATCGAAGAACAAACTCGGCAGAAAAAAGAACGCGATGAGGCTGCCGATTTCCATCCCGGCAAATCCGTTCAGCGCCCCGTAGCCGCCCACCGCGAGCAGCGCCGCGAGGAAGATCTGGCTGTTCAGCTCGATCAGCGGAACGAAGAGCGACGACTCCCGCGCCAGGCCCACGTTGTTATCCGCGTTTTTGCCCACCAGGCCGGCGTAGATCGTGTCGTTTTTCGCCTGCCGCGAATGGCTCTGGATCACGCGTATGCCGCGCACCGATTCGGCCAGCGTCCCCGTTATCCGGCTCTGGCTTTCCGCCACCGCGCGCGACATCCGCCGCAGCCGCGGCGAGAAGTGGCGGTTCGTCACCCACACCAGCGGCCACACCGCCAGCAGGACGCAGAAAAGCACCCAGTTGTAGTAGAGCATCAGCGCCGCCGAGCCGATCATCTGCCCGAAGAGCAGCAGGCTGAAGAAAAACACCGACTGCACGCCGTTGCGCACCGACTCGATGTCCGTGATCACGCGGCTCAGGATGCCGCCGAGCTTCGTCTTCGTGTAGTAGGCCATCGGCATCGCCTGCAGCTTTACGAACACCTCGTCGCGCAGATCGTGCACGATCGCTTCGCCCAGCTCCAGCGCCATACGCTGACGGAAGTGGAAGGTCAGCTCGGTGAACACCGCCAACGCGAAAAACGCCGCCGCGCCCCACACCACGCCGGCGTAGTCGCCCGAAGTGATAGGGCCGTTGATCACCGCCGCGATCGCCCAGGCCAGCGCCGGTTTCTGGATCGAGCGCAGGACCGTTAACGCAAAGATCGCGTTGCGTTTCCGCGCGTAGGGCCGGGTAAACCCGAGCAGCCGCTTCGCCGTTTTCCAGCTCAGCGCCTTGCCCTCTGTCTCCGCCCCGGTGTTTGCGCCCGGGCCCTTGTGCATCGGTCCGGCAATGCCCGCCGCGGCCATGAGGCTCATGCGACGGCCTCCAGTTTTTCGTCCGCGTCGTCCGCGTCGTGCGCGAGCAGGCGGCGACTCTCGTCGTCCACCATCTGCAACATCGCCGCCCTTCGATAGGTGCCGTCGCGGTGCACCAGCTCCGCGTGCGTGCCGGTCTGCACGATGCGCCCGCGTTCCAGCACCACGATCCGGTCCGCCCGCCTAAGCGTGCTCAGCCGGTGCGCCACGATGAAGGTCGTGCGCCCCGAGATCGCGCCTTCGATGGCCGACAAAATCTCGTGCTCCGTCTCCGAATCGATCGCCGCCGTGGGATCGTCGAGCAACAACACCGCGGGATCGGTCAAGAGCGCCCGCGCTATCGCCAGCCGCTGCCGCTGCCCGCCCGAAAGGTCCACCCCGCTCTCGCCCAGCACCGTGTCGTAGCCCTTGGGCAGGGCCAGGATAAACTCGTGCGCCCGCGCCGCCTTCGCCGCCACCACCATCGCCTCCGCCGAGGCCTCGGGCTGCCCGAAACAGATGTTCGCCGCCACCGTGTCGCTGAACAAAAAGCTCTCTTGGAAAACCACGCTCACGTGCCGCCGCAGCGCGTCCACGTCGAGTTCGCGCACATCCACGCCGTCCAGTTTCACCACGCCCCGCGAGGGATCGTAGAAACGCGGGATCAGGCTCAGCAGCGCGCTCTTGCCCGAGCCCGTCTCGCCCACGATGGCCACGCACTCGCCCGCGCCGAAGCGCAGGTTCACGTCGCGCAGCACGCCGTCGCCCGGCACGTGGTCAAAATCCACCCCACGCAGCTCCACCTCGCCGCGACACTTCGCCAGCCTCGTGGGCCGCGCCGGCGAACTCACCCCGAGGGGCGCGTCGAGGATCTCGAACACCCGCCCCGCCCCGGTCAGCGCGTCTTGCACCCCGTTCGCGATCTGGGCGACGTTGGACACCTGGTTGGAGAACTGCTGTAGCAGCCCGGCGAATACGATCAGGCCCGCGCCGAGCGGGATCGTCCCGTCGATCACCAGCTTGCCGCCGTAGAGCAACAGCACGGCAACGTTGACCTGGGTGAGCAGGTCGATCGCCGGGGTGAAGGTGCTCACCCGCCAGAAAATGCGCTGCTTCTGTTTTCGCACCGCCGCGTTCTCGATCCGGAAGCGTTCCGTCGCCTCCGCCTCGCGCGCGAAACCCTTGATCACGTTCACCCCCTGCACGCACTCCACCAGGGTGAGGATCATGCGGTCGAAGAGCGACCGGTTCCTCAAATACTCCGGATGCACCAGCCGCGAGAAAACCACGCATGCCGTCCACAGCACCGGCAAAGTCGCCAGGCAGGCGAGGGTCAGCCGCGGGTCGATGACCACCATGTAGGTCACATACACGCCGAGCGAGACCACCGTCACCAGCGACTGGATTATCACCGTCTCCACGAAGACGCGGATCGACTGGATGTCGCCCGTCGCGCGATTGATGATCGCGCCCGTGCTCTGCTGGTCGAAAAAACGGAAGCTCAGGTGCTGGAGTTTTGAATACACCGCCGCCTGCAGGTCCGCCACCACGCGCTTGTGGACGAGCCGCGCCAGCGTCACCCCGGCCAGCCATTGCAGCAGCGCGCGCAGCACCGCCGCCACGATCACCATCGCGCCGATTAGCAGCACCACGTGCCAGGGCGCCCGCGCGTCGAGCCAGCCCAGCCAGTCCGGCCAGCTCAGCGGTGTCGCCTTCTCGTCCAGGATGCCGCGCAGGTAGTCGATGCCCAGCCCGGTCAGGCCGAGTCCGGCGAGTCCGAGGACGATGAGCGCGAACTGGCAGGCCAGCACTTGCACGCACCCGGCGCGATGCCGCCAACACAGGGAGAAAAGACGGCGGAGAATGCCCGCCGGCGTAGAAACGGCGGCTGGCGATGATGAAACGGACGACGTATTCACGGATCATTACACCAGACAGGCCGCCCCGGCGCGTCGCAAATCGAAAGCCCGGTTTAACCGATGCTTCACCGCCTCTTTGCGGGATCTTTACCGAGGCGCGGGGTGCGAGTTTTCTACCCCGATTTATCGCATATTCACTCGGGATTTATCCAACCTTAACACGGCCCTGCGATGGTCGAGACGTGCAAGCAATCCTACCCGATCACGACACCGTCCTTTGCGAGTGCGATCTCCCCGCGCTCCAGCGTCTCGTCGAGACGCTCGAAACCCGCCACACCATCCAGGTCGTTCGCCAGCCCGGCATCTGCCTTACCATGGTCCGCGCCGAGGATTCGCTCGAGAAACAAGAGTTCTTCCTCGGCGAGGCCCTGACCTCCGAGTGTGAGGTCGCCGTGGATGGCCGCACCGGCCACGGCCTCTGCCTCGGCGAGGAGCCGATCCGCGCTTATTGCATCGCCGTCTGCGACGCCCTCCTCCACGGCGGCGCCACCCCGCCCGCCGAGCTCGTCGCCTTCCTCCGCGAACACGCCGAGGGCCTGCTCACCCGCGACACCGAGGAATACAACCACATCCTCCGCTCCCAGGTGGATTTCAAACTCATGGAGCAGGACTAGCCCGCCCTCGCGGGAACCCCGGGCTCCCACCCGGCCCCCGCCCCTCCACCTCCTCGCCTCCGCCCACCCAACCGCCCCGCCTCCGCCCATGATCCGCGAAACCATTTACCACGAGATCCACGACTCGCAGCGCCACTTCCGCACCATCCTCGACAGCATGTCGCGGCCCGGAAAGTTGAACCGCTTCGCTCCCATCGCCCTCACGCCGCCCCCCGGCCTGCACCGCGCCGCCGCCTACATCGGCCTCGCCCTGCTTAACTCCGACGCGAGTTTCCACGCCGAGTCCCTCTCGAGCGCCGCCGTCGCTTATCTTCGCGCCAACACCCACGCCCCGGTCGCTAGCCAGCCCACCCAGGCCGATTTCATCTTCGTCTCCGGTCCGGACCCGCGCGCCGACGAATTGCTCGCCGAGGCCCGCGTCGGCCAGCCCGCCTACCCCGAGACCGGCGCCAGCCTCGTCGTCCAGGTTTCCAGCCTGGGCAAATCCTCCCACGTCGGCGGCCTGCAACTCGAGCTCGTCGGTCCCGGCATCGAGACCCGCGAGATCGTTTTCGTGGATGGCCTGCGTCCCGAACTGCTCGATGTTCTCCGCGCCAAGAACAAGGAATTCCCCCTTGGCATCGACCTCCATCTCGTCAGCGCCGACGAGATCCTCCTCGGCCTCCCGCGCACCACGAAAATCACCTGGTCCGCCGTCTGAAGCGACGCCCGCCTCCTCCTCCCCACCTCCGACTCACCACCACCATGGGATATGTAGCCATCAAGGGCGGCGAAGACGCCATCGCCCACGCCAATCAGCTCGTTGAGTTTTTCCGCGTCCGCGCCCGCACCACCCCCGTCGGCCTCGATCAGATCCAGGGCCAACTCCGCCTCCTCATCGACAAAGTCATGGGAGAGGGTTCGCTCTACGCCCCCGAACACGCCGCATTGGTGATCAAACAAAACGAGGGCGATGTTTTTGAGTCCTCCTTCATGCTGCGCGCCTACCGCGCCACCCTCCAGCGGCGCTACTATTCCGAGACGCTCGCCACCCGCGAGATGCTCATCCGCCGCCGCATCTCCTCCGCCTTCCGCGAGATCCCGGGCGGCCAGATCCTCGGCCCCACCCGCGACTACACCCAACGCCTGCTCGACGCCCGCCTCGTCACCGAATCGCTCGCCGACATTGAGAGCTTCCTCGCGGAATTCGACGGCCTGCTTGACCGCTCCGTCCTCCGCGACGTGCCAACGCTTTCCAAGGTCATCGACCTCCTCCAAGCCGAGGGCCTCTTGCGCGAAGTCGAGAACACCGATGCCTCGCGCCGCGTGGTGGACGTCACCCGCGAGGCCATCAAGTTCCCCGTACCCCGCTCCGCCGCCCTCCAGATGCTCGCCCGCGCCGAGACCGGCGGCATCATGTCGCTCGCCTACAGCGCCCAGCGCGGCTTCGGCTCGGCCCACGCCACAGTCGGCGAACTGCGCGTCGGCGAGGTGCCCCTGCGCGTGCGCGATGGCCGCGGCCGGGTGCGCGTCATCGGCCGCCTCCGCCTCACCGAGGCCGAGATGATTTCCAAGATCCAGACCCGCAAAAAGGATCCCGTGCCTTACATGTCCATCGGCTACGGCCTCTGCTTCGGCCAGAACGAGACCAAGGCCATCTGCATGGGCATCCTCGATCGCACCATGCGCACCGGCGGCGACGCCCCCTGCCAGAGCCAGGAATTCGTGCTCTACCACACCGAGGGCATCGAGAGCTACGGCTTCACCAACCACCTCAAGCTTCCCCACTACGTCACTTTCCAATCGGGCCTCAATAATCTCCGTCATGCCGTCGAGCGCCGCGACGCAAAAGTGCCCGCCGCCCAACCCGCCGCCGCCCCGACCTCCGCCTGATTCCGTTCCCATGATCACCGCCACCAAATTTTCCCAGACCTACAATTTCGGTTTCATCGACGAGAGCACCAAAAAGGAAATCCGTCGCAAACTGCTCAAGGCCGTCGCCATCCCCGGCTACCAGGTTCCCTACTCCTCGCCCGAGATGCCCATCGCACGCGGCTGGGGCACCGGCGGTCTCCACGCCACCCTCTCCCTCATCGGGCCGGAGGACATTTTTAAGATCATCGACCAGGGCTCCGACGCCTCGGTCAACGCCTGCAACCTGCGCGATTTCGTCAAGCGCATGACCGGCTGCCGCACCACCTACGACACCGCCGAGGCGACCCTTATTCAGACCCGTCACCGCAAGCCCGAGGAAATCCTGACCGACAAACAGATCATCGTTTTCCAGGTCCCCCAGCCCGAGATCCTTCGTCTCGTCGAACGCTACGAGGCCAAGACCCGCCAGATGCACGCCGAGGCCGATTACGCCAAGATGTGGGTCGCCCTCTATGAGTCCTACGTCAAGTTCGGCGCCATCATGCTGGGCGCCGGCTACCCCGTGCGGGTAAACGGTCGCTACATCATGACGCCCTCGCCCATCCCGCGCTGGGACGTGCCCAACCTCTCCATGGCCCCGTGCCTGCACGTCTTCTCCGCTGGCCGCGAAAAACGCCTCCACTGCGTGCCGCCCTTCACCAAGGTCGAACCGCTCGAATTCGAGGACGTGAAATTCCACGTCGAGGAATTCCGCGACATCGTCTGCGCCGCCTCGGGCGGCGACAAGGCCTTCATGGACGAGATCTATGAGTCCGAAACCTCCCGGAAGTTCGTCATGAACGACTCCAATTTTATGGACAAGGTCCGCGCCGGCACCCGCCCGCCCCAACGCCTCTTCACCAATCCCGCCGCCTGATAAACCGCTCCCGTCACCGCTCCCTTTCGTCATGTCGTCCTCCTCTCCCACCTCCGCCCCCGCCCAGGTCGCGCCGCTCAACGACGCCGACACAGGCTGGCTCCTGCGCGTCCGCGGTCTCTCCAAAATCTACGGCGAGCCCATCTCCAACTCCGTCCAATACACCGGCCCCGCTCACGGCACCAGCATCTGCCCCGAGACCGACGCCATCGTCGCCTGCGCCGAGATCAGTTTTGACCTCTACCCCGGCGAAGTCCTCGGCGTCGTCGGCGAGTCCGGCTCAGGCAAGAGCACCCTCGTGCAATTGCTCTACTTCGACCAGCAGGCCACCGCCGGCAAGGTCCAGTTCCAGGCCATCGACGAGGGCCAGACCAACATCCTCGGCCTCTCCAACCAGCGCAAACGCAACACCCGCTCCAACCTCATGGGCATGGTGTATCAGAATCCTCGCGACGGCCTGAACTTCTCCTTCTCCGCCGGCGGCAACATTGCGGAAAAGTTGCTCATGGCGGGTAATTTTCACATCGGCCGCATCCGCGAGCGCGCTTCCTTCCTACTCGAAAAAACCGAGATCCAAGTGAAGCGCATGGATAGCACGCCCGACACCTTCTCCGGCGGCATGCAGCAACGCGTGCAAATATCCAAGGCCATCGCCAACAGCCCGCCCCTGCTGTTTCTCGACGAGGTCACCAGCGGCCTCGACGTCTCCGTGCAGGCCCGCGTCCTCGACCTCATCCGCCACCTCCAGCGCGAGCTCGGCGTCTCGATGATCGTGGTCTCCCACGATCTCGCCGTCATCCGCATGCTCACCGATCGCACCCTGGTCATGAAGAACGGCCGCATTGTCGAGTCCGGCCTCACCGACCAGATCCTCCAGGATCCGCAGCACCCCTACACCCAGCTCCTCGTGAGCAGCCTCCTCTGAGTCCGCGCGTGTTCCACCGGCATTCCTGCCTGTGCTCCGACCTCTGCCACCCGACTCCGTCCCCGCCCCCCCCACTTCCAAACCCACCGGCCCGCCATGCCTCTCCTTCTCCAAGTCCAGTCCGTCTCGAAGCACTTTCAGCTTCACATCCAAAACAACAAACGCATCGCCGCCCTCGACGACGTCTCCTTCGAGATGGACCAGGGCGACATCCTCGGCCTCACCGGCAAGTCCGGCTCCGGCAAGAGTTCCCTCATGAAGTGCATCTATCGCACCTACCTGGTGAACTCCGGCCGCATCTTCCTCCACACCGGGTCGGGCGCCGTCACCGACCTCGCCTCTGCCTCTGAACACGCCGTGCTCCGCCTGCGCCAGACCGAGATGTTCTACTGTTCGCAGTTCCTCTCCGTCATCCCCCGCGTGCCCGCCGCGGACATCGTCGCCGAGTCGCTCACCCGCAAGGGCGTTTCCCACGCCGACGCCGCCGAGCAGGCCCGCGACCTCCTTTCCAAACTCGGCCTGCCCCGCGAGCTCTGGGACGCCTTCCCCGCCACCTTCTCCGGCGGTGAACAACAACGGGTCAACGTCGCCCGCGCCATCATCGCCGCTCCCCGTTTCCTCCTCATCGACGAGCCCACCGCCTCCCTCGATCCCAAGACCAAGGACGTCGTCATCGACCTCGTCCTCGCCCTCAAGGCCCGCAGCACCTCGGTTGTGCTTATCACCCACGACCAGCATACCCTTGATCGCATGGCCAGCCGCCGCCTCCACCTCGAGCACGGTCGGGTGCGCGAACTCGAAACCGCCGTCGTCGCCTAGGGTCGCGACCCGCCGGCCACTCCAAGCTTCGCCCTCCGCTCCGCTCCCCACCGCGCCTCGCGCCCGTCCCCGCCATGTCCGAGCCCACGTCCCGTCGTCGTTTATTCCGCGCCCTGCTGTTCGCGCCGCTCGCCGCCGCCCTGGCCCTCGGCCTCGGTGCCTGCGCGCCGCGCGCCGACGACGATCCGAACGTTCGCCCCGCCCGCCTGCGCGTCGGGTGGGTGCCGAACGACGAGGATGTTGATCGCCGCGTGCGCTACGCCGGCCTCACCGAGTTCCTCGCGCGCCAACTCGGCATGCCCGTGGAGCTCATCCAGACCGGCAACTATAGCACCGCCATCGAGGCCATGCGCGCCGGCAAGCTCGACGTCTGCACCCTCGCCCCTTTCGCCTACTTGATCGCCCACCAAAAAGCCGGGGCTCTGGCCATCATCGCGCCCGGCACACCCGAAGGCGTGGTCAACACCTACCGCTCCATCCTCGTGGTTCCGAAGGACAGCCCCCTGCGGTCGATGGATGACGTCAAAGCCAACGCCAAAAATCTCACCCTCGCGTGGGTGGACCCGGCCTCCGCCTCCGGCCACCTCGTCCCGCGCGCCTACCTCGAATCCATCGGCATGAACCCCGATCAGGATTTCAAGGCCACCATCTTCACCCTAAGCCACCTCTCCTCCGCCTTGACCACGAAAGCGGGCAAAGTGGACCTCGCCGTCATCACCGAAAACACCCGCCGCAACCTCATCCTCAAGGGCCGCCTCGCCGAGGACGACCTGCGCGTCATCTGGACCTCCGCCCCCATCGTCAACAGCGTCACTGCCGTGCGCGGCGGCATGTCCCCCGCCTTCAGGGAGGAAGTGCGCGCCGCCTACCTGGCCTTCAGCACCGCTGACCCGAAAAACTGGGCCCTCTTCGCCAATCTTTTCCCCGTCGAGGGCACCATCTGGGTCGCCGCCCACGACCGCGACTACGACGGCCTGCGCGAGCTAGCCCGCAACGTCAAGAATCTCGACCTGCTCGACTGATGAGCCGCCGCCCCCGCGTATCCATTCGCCCGATACTCGGGATCTGTTTCGCCGCCCTTCTCGCCCTCGCCGGCTGCGCGCCGCGCACCGCCACCACGGACGCCTCCGCCGCGCCCTTCCGCGTCGTGTTCGTGCCGCAGACCGGCATGGAGGAGCAGTCCTCCGCCGCCTACCGCGCGCTCCAGGCCTACCTCGCCCCGCGCCTCGGCCGCCCGGTCGAGATCGTGGAGGTGGTCAACGCCAACGCCGCCATGGAGGGCCTTCGCGCCGGCAAGCTCGACATGAGCAACTTCTCCCCCTGGCCCTACCTCATCGCCGAGGAGAAAATCGGCGTGCGCGCCATCCTACACACCCGCGCGCCCGAGGGCGGCCCGGTCTCCTACCGCGGCGTGCTCGTCACCCGCCCCGGCTCCTCGCTCACCACCCCGGCGGATCTTCGCGCCCAAGGCAAAAAACTCGTCTTCGCCTTCGAGGAGCCCGTCTCCACCTCCGGCCACTTCGTGCCGCGCGTTTTGCTGCACTCGCTCGGCATTTCCCCCGAGCGCGATTTTAAGCAGGTCATCTACGGCCTCGACGGGATCGGCAATCTGCTCGCCGCCAAGTCGGGCCGGGTGGACGTCGCCGCCCTGAGCGACAACTCGCTGGAGCGCGCCGTCCGCCTGGGGCGTATCCGCGAGGGCGAGTTCGCCGTACTCTGGACCTCCGAGCCCGTGCTCAGTACCGTCATCGCCCTGCGCTCCGCCCTACCGGCCGATCTGAGCGCCCGGGTCGTGGACGCCCTCCTCGCCATGCCCGAGGCCTCGCCCGATCTCTGGGCCGTTTTCCGGAAAAACTTTTCCGACCCGGTCGCGGGCTTCAGCCCCGTGCGGGCCGACACCCTGGACTATTTCCGCCAAGCCATCCGCACCGTGCCCGGCCTGGCCGAGTCCCCCTGATTCTTCCTCTCCGCCCTTCCCGAACCCTTTTCTCCCCGTCATGCTCCACGTCGAAAATCTCCGCAAAATCCTTCCCGACGGCAAAGTCCTCCTCGATGGCGTCAGCCTCCGGGTCGAGCGCGGCGAGTTCGTCGGCGTCCTCGGCGCCAGCGGGGCCGGCAAATCCCTCACCTTGCGTTGCATTCTCGGCCTCACCAAGGCCGACGGCGGCTCCGCCACCTTGCATTCCGAGGCCTGCGGCGGGCGCACCTACGATCTGCTGGCCTGCAAGGGCCGTGAGCAACGCAACTGCCGCCGCCGCATGGGCGTCATCTTCCAGGGCTTTAATCTGGTGAAGCGCCTGCGCGTCATCGACAACGTCATGATCGGCCGCCTCGCCCGCATCCATCCGCTGCGCTCCTGGCTCTACGGCTTCACCGACGCCGAGGCCGTCGAGGCGCTCGAGGCCCTGCGTCGGGTAAAAATGGATACCTACGCCGACCGCATCACCGGTTCGCTCTCGGGCGGCGAGATGCAACGCGTCGCCATCGCCCGCGCCATTTTCCAAAAACCCGCCATCTACCTGGCCGACGAACCCATCGCCTCGCTCGACCCGAGCAACTCCCTCGCGATCATGAAACTCCTCGCCCCCCTGGCGCGCGAGACCCCCGTCATCGGCGTTTTCCACCAGCCCGAGATGACCGCTCGTTTCTGCACCCGCGTCGTCGCGATCAAAAAAGGCCAAGTCGTTTATGACGGCGATCCGAGACTTTCCCATGACCAGCTTCAAGAAATCTACGGCGACGAGCTCATGCAGGTCCTGCGTCCGCCCGCCTCCGAGCCGTCCCCCGCCGCCCACGCGGACGTGGACGATACCGACGACGTCCCCCTTCTCGCGAAACTAGCCGCCTAAAAATCGGCCCCATTCGTCCCACCGGTCCCATTTCCCCGTGCCCGCAGCCCCCTCCGCGCCCGTCCCCGCCCCGTCTGCGCGCCCCCCGCGCCTGCCGCGTCGGCTGCGCAGCCCCCTGCTCACCGCGCTGATTCTTGGGGCGTTGATCGTCGTCTCGGCCCACCTTTGCCAGGTGCGCCTCGACGACCTGCCGGGCAATCTCGCCAAGGGCTTCGAGGTGCTCCGCTTCTTTTTCCCGCCCGACTGGAGTTCCCTGCGCGAGCTGGCCGGCCCGGCGTTGGTCACCCTGTTGCTCGCCGCCCTCGCCACCCCGCTCGGCGTCATCCTCTCGCTCTTTTTCGGCCTGGCCGGCGCGCGCAACCTCGCCCCGAACTGGCTGCGCACGATCTCGCGCACCCTCATCGGCGTCGAACGCGCCCTGCCCGAGATCATCGTCCTGCTCCTGCTTGTGGCCGCCCTCGGCGTCGGCCCGTTTCCCGGGGTCATCGCCCTCGCCATCGGCAGCGTCGGCATGCTGGGCAAACTCTTCGCCGACGCCATCGAGGAGGTGGATCCTAAGGTACTCGAGTCCGTCGCCTGCGTAGGCGCGACCCGCTGGCAGGTCATCCGCCACGCCGTGCTCCCCGAGGTCATGCCCGCCTTACTCGCCAACGCCATCTTCCGTTTCGAGGTCAACATCCGCGCCTCCGTCCTCCTCGGCGCGGTCGGCGCCGGCGGCATCGGCCTGGAGCTCTCGAAGGCCATGTCCCTCCTCGAATACGAACGCGCCATGATGGCCGTGCTCGTCACCCTGCTGCTCGTCTTCGGGGCCGAGCGTATCTCTGATTTCCTTCGCGCCAAAGTCATGGATGGAGGCCGACTCGCATGAGCTCCGCCGTCGCCACCGCCGGCCTCGTCGCCGCTTCCGCCTACGTCCCGCCCTCCGCCCAGTTTCGGCGGCGCCTGCTTTGGCTCGGCGGACTGGTCGCCTTCCTCGTGCTCGGCGGCATCTACCTGAAGTTCAAACCGTGGATGCTCTTCACCGACTTCCACCACCTGGTGCGCCTCGGCCAAGAGATGATCCCGCCCAATGTCGCGCTGCTCTGGAACAAGCCCTCCCTCTTCAAAACCATCGGCGAGACGGTCGCCATGTCCTTCCTCGGCACGCTGTTCGGCGGGGCCGCCGCGTTCGCCCTCGCCTTCGTCGCCTCGCGCAACACCACCCCGCACCCGGTCGTGCGCGCGATCACCCGCCTGTTTTTTGGCCTCGAGCGCGCCACGCCCAATTTTGTCGTCCTGCTCATCCTCTTCATCGCCTTTGGCTACGGCCCCTTCGCCGCCATGATCGCGCTCGCCATCGGCAGCGTCGGCCTCTTCGGCAAACTTTTCGCCGACGCCATCGAGCAGGTGGACCCCGGCCCCTGCGAATCCGTCGCCAGCGTCGGTGCCACCCGCCTCCAGGTCATCCGCTACGCCATCATCCCGCAGGTTCTGCCGTCGGTCGTCGCCAACGGGTTCTATGCCTTCGACGTCAATCTCCGCGCCGCCATCGCCCTCGGCGTTTACGGCGGCGGCGGCATCGGCTTCGAGCTCCAGCTCGCGATGAAGGTCCTGCGCTACCCCGACGTCCTCGCGCTCATCCTCTTCATCATCGTGCTCATCACCGTCATGGAGCGCGTCTCTGACTTCATCCGCCGCCGCATGCTCTCCGGCTCCGAATCGCTCCGTTAACTTTCCCGCATCCCGCGCCTCCCTTCCATGAAACCCTCCCTGCTCACCAACGCCCGCATCGTTCTCCCGCACGCCGTCGTCGAAGGCACCATAGCCATCGCCGCCGATCGCATAGTCGAGATCATGCCCGACCGCCACTTCGCCGAGGGCGTCGATCTGCACGGCCAATGGCTCATCCCCGGCGTCATCGACCTCCACACCGACTACCTCGAGAAGGAGATCAACCCGCGCCCCAAGACCGATTTTCCCCTGCCCATCGCGTTTCACATGATGGATCAACGCGCCCTCGCCTGCGGCCTCACCACCGTGCTCGGCGCCGTGCGTTTTTCCAACGACCACGGCGCCGACTCCTCCCGCCGCACCCGCTACGGTCTCGACCTGGCGGAGGCCTACGAGGAGCAGCGACGCACCTCCCTCGCCCGCCACTTGCTTCACGTGCGCTGGGACACCAATTTCATGCCCGTGGACGAACTCCTCGCCGAGATGGCCCGCTTCACCTGCCTCGGAAACATCGTGTTCAACGAAAACATCCCCGGCGAACGCCAGTTCAAGGATCTCGACGAACTCGCCCGCCGCCGCGCCGCCCGCGGCGACAAATCCATCGAGGAAGCCCGCGCCGAGCTCGACGCCCGCATCGCCCAGGGTCGCGCCATTAACAACCGCGCCCAGGTCCGCGACACCTTCGCCGGTAAGATCTGCCTCGGCAGCCACGACGACACCACCGTCGAGCACGTCATCGAGGCCAAGGAGATGGGCTGCACCCTGGCCGAGATGCCCACCTCGCTCGTCGCCGCGCAAAAGGCCAAGGAGCTCGGCCTCTTCGTCTGCATGGGCGCGCCCAACTACCTGCGCGGCGGCTCACACTGCGGCAACCTCAGCGCGGTCGAGGCTTTGGAGCTCGGCCTCGTGGACGCCTTCTGCAGCGACTACCATTTCCCGTCCCTGCTCGGCGCGGTCGCGCTCCTGATGCAGCGCGGCACGTCCCCCGCCGACGCCGTGCGCCTCGTCACGCTCAACCCCGCCAAGATCCTCGGCCAGGATGCCGACCTGGGCAGCATCGAGGTGGGCAAAAAAGCCGATCTCGTGGCCTTTCATCTGCGCGGCGAATACCCCATCGTGAGCGCCGCCTGGGTGGACGGCCGCCAAAAACTCCGCCTCGGCACCCCGACTCCCGTGGCCATCACGGCGTAAGGCAACATCGCGCCAACACCGCCGGTCCGGGGAGCACACGCGTCCCGCGTGTCCCGATCGGCGTCCCGCCGACCGGTTCGGCTTTTTGCCGCCGACGGTCACCGAACGCGCCGTCCCTGTCTTGGCCTTCGCGCCCTGGGCAACTTTCGGCAAAGCCCCCCTCCCGTTGCCTCACCGCTCCGGCCCCTCCCCCGCCGCCCCGCGCCCGAGCGCTCGCAGGCCGTCATAGAGCGTGTCGTCGCACGCCACATACACCTCCCCCGCCTCATACGGAGCCATCACCGCGCGGCTCGCCTCCGGGTCAGCCTGCGGCAGTTCGAGGAACGCCTCCCTCAGCCTCCGCTTCAACTCGCCCGGCAAGTCCGCTCGCACCGCCATCGGGCCGTTAGGCAACTCGTCCGATACCCACAACACCACCAGCGAATCCCGCCCGACCAGCCCGCTTTCCAACAGGCGTTGCAGGGTCGTGTTGCTCACGCCCGCCACGTCCGCCAAGCCGAACTCCACGTTCAACACCGCCACGTTGTGGCTCAGCACGAACTCCGTGGACGCGAAATCCTTCTTTGCGTGCAGGCCCAGCCCGGCCAGCCGCGCCCTCGGCACCAGATGCCCCGAATTCGAGGCCGGATCGGTAAAGTTGAACCTCAAGTGCTTCGCCCGTTCACTCAAATCCTCCAGCCGCGCCAGACCCGTGCGCCGGTGCGTCACGATCGCGCTACGATAGGTGCGCGGCCCGTTTAGCGCCGTCCCCCGGACCACCAGCGCCTCCGCCCACCCGCGCTCCGAGGCCAGAATATACGCGAAGGGCGTCAACCCCACCAAATCCACCGCGCCGTCCGCCAACGCGTCCACCGCCGGACCATAACTCGCCGTCTGCACCAGCTCCACAGGTATGCCCAGCCTGCGCTCCAGATACTTCGCCAAAACCCGGCTCGCCTTCTCCCGATCCACCACCGTTTCGTCCGAGGGCGCGTGGCCCAGGCGCAAAACTTCCGGCCAAGCCTCGCTCGCCCGCGCCGTCGTTGAAGCAGGCGCGGCCGGCTCCCGCGCGCAACCAAGCGCCAGGACCACCGCGCTCAGACCGCAGAGCATCCTTAAAAAAATCAACGCACGCTCGCCCATGATTATACGCCCTACACGGCGAATCCCGCTCGCCGCGCGCAAGCTCCACGCGCCGACGTCACCACCTTGTTCCAATCCGGCCCCGCCGCGAACCGTTCACGAGACGGGCCGGCTCAGGGCCAACATTTCCAACGCGTCCGTTAATTCGTCGAGCCGGCTCAACCGCAGATCTGCCAAGGCCGCCGGCGCCGCCCCGCCGGAAGAATCGTTTCCGATCCACACCGTGTACAAACCCGCCGCCCGCGCCGCGACCAGCGCCAGGCCGCGCTTCGCCGCCACGAAGGCCGCCTCGTCCGGCGCCACCCCGAGGCAACGCACCGCCCGGCCCAGCAGATCCTTGTCCACCCGACCCCGGCCGCGCGCGTCGGTGGTGAACACCGTGTCGAAGCGCTCCCCCCAGCCTGCGTTTTCCAGGCGCCTCGCCTGCTCGCACCCCCCGTCCTCCGCCACCAGCCCCAGCCGGTGGCCGCGCCTCGCCAAGCGACTTAGCAACAGCTCCGCGCCCTCCAACGGCTGCGCCGCCCGCGACCAGCCTTCCTCATACTCGCGGCGCAACACCCCCGCCGCCCGCAGCGGCAGCCCGAACTCGCGCACGATGCGCGCGTAAAACTCCCCGAGCTCAAACCCCGGCTCGCCGCGCAACTGCCGCAGCCGCTTCGCCAACTCCGCCTCGTTTTGACGATCACCCGCCGTCGCATCGACCCAACGCCGCGCCTGCGCGCGAAAAAACGCCCCGCCGCCATAACCCGCCGGGAAAAGCGTGCCTTCCGGCTCGAAGATCACCGCGCGTATCATGACCTCTCCAACCCGGCCCCCACCGCCGCCTCCATCCGCTTCTCCCCTTCCAGCCCCGCCGGCGCCGGCGAACCGCCGTGTTTGGCGATGAACGCGTCCAGATCCAGCAGCTCATCAAAACGCTCCACCAGCGTCGCCCGATCCCAGTCCCACCACGCGATGGCGAGCAATTGCGCGACCACCCCGGCGGGGAAGCGATATTTGATCACCCGCGCCGGCACGCCCACCGCCACCGCGTAGGGCGGTATGTCCTTCGTCACCACCGCGCCCGAGCCGATCACCGCGCCGGTGCCGATCTTCTTGCCCGCGATCACCGTCACGCCGTGGCCGATCCAGACGTCGTGCCCGATCACGCAGCGGTGGTCCTTCCGCCATTTGAAAAACGCCTCGTCCTCCGCCTCGCCAAATCCGTATTGGATCCTCCGATACGTGCTGTGGTGCTGGGTCACCCGCCAGGTCGGGTGGTTGCCGGGATTGATGCGGGTCTGCGCCGCGATCGAGGTGAATTTGCCCACGTCCGTCCACACCATGCTCACGTGGCCGGCCAGGTAGCTGTATTCACCGAGGGTGGATTCCGAAAGCGAGCAGTGCGGCCCGACATCCGTCCAGCCGCCGAGCCCGCATTTGCGCACCGTGGCCGTCGGGTGGATGTGCGGTTTTTCACCCAGTGGCTTGCGCGCGCGGGGACCGGCTCCGGCCGGCGGTTCGGGAAACGTTTCGATGAAGGTCATGGAGAAGCGGGGGAAAAGCGTTTGCGAGTCGCCGCTCAAAGGGTGCTCGCCGGCAGCCCGGGCAGCGCCCGGAACTCCGCCAGATGGTCGTAGGCGCGCAGCTCGGCGCGCGGCATGGCGAAGAGCAACTCGCGCTGCGCCAGCCCGCGGTTGATTTCACCGATCACCTCCACGAGGCGGGCGCGCTCCGAGTCTCCGGGCTCGCTCTCCAGATAGGCCAGCGTCACGTGCCCGATAAACGGCCGCGTGCGCCGGATGCCCAGCGCGACGATGTCGGCGTGGCCATAAAAGCGGTCGCGAAATCCGAGCACGATTTCGAAGGCCGCCTCGGTGTAGAACACGCCAAGCGCCCCGACCGCGCCGCCAAACAGGGCCAGCCCCGCCAAGCGCAGGGCCGGCGCGTCAACCGCGGGGCCGTCTGATCGGTCCAGCTCGCCGAGCACGGCGGCCACGCGCGCCGGATACGCCGCCTCCAGTCCGCGCTCAACCACCAGGCGTTCGTATTTCTCCGACGAAAGGGTGTTGGCGATCGTCTGATGAAAACTCTCCGTGGGCAACGGATAGAGCGCGTGGGGGCGCCCGAGGTCGGCGATCAAGTCGTCCCGGGCCGCCGCCAGCACGCGAATCGCGTCCGCGTTTTCCGCCGCCGCATCCATGGTCGCGAGCACGGCGTGCCCGTTGTAGGGCGAGGGGGTCCAGCTCCGGCCGTTCCATTGAAAACGGCCCGAGGCCCGCAGCTTCGCGGCACGGGCGGCGAGCCCGGCCGGCGTGATCTCGTGCAACTGACGCTCTTGGTAGGCTTCGAAACTGAGCTCTTCCGGCGATGTGGTCGGCATCATGGACGAAAAATGTTCACCGCTTCCGGAGGTCAAGCCGCGCTGAGTTGGCCCTGCGCCACGCGCTCGCGGCCGGCCGCGAGCACCCGTTCGCCGCGCACATAGACCTGCTCGACCACCGGCGTGTCGCCGCGCAGGCGCACCACGATGACGTCCGCCTCCTTGCCGACCTCGAGGCTGCCGGTCTCGTCTCCGATGCCGGCCGCCCGCGCCGGCACCCGCGTGGCCGCGTTCACCGCGTGGTGGAGAGGCAGTACCTTATCCCGATGCAGCCTGAAAATCGCGTGCAGCATCGAGGGCGGATAGTAGTCGGAGCACAGTCCGTTTACCGCGCCCGCCTTCATCGCGTCGCCGATGTGCAGGTTGCCGGTCAAGGAGCCGCCGCGCAGGACGTTGCTCGAGCCGCCCAGCACCGCCATACCGAGCGCGCGGGCCTCGATCGCGGCCGCGATGTTGATTGGGAATTCGCAGATCGTGACGCCGAGCGCGTGCATCGCGCGCACCTTTTCCACCGTGTCGTCGTCGTGCGAGGCCAGCGGCACGCCGGCCTGCCGGGCCAGCTCGGCCACGCCTTGCAACTCTTCCGGGGTGAGACGCGGGCGGGCCTGTTTCTCCGCCAGCAACGCGCGCGCCTTGGCCTCGTCGATGCCGTTCTTCGCCTGCCGCGAGATGAACAGCTCCTCGGTGTATTGGCCCTGGCCCGGGGTGTGATCCATGAAGGAGAGCAACTCGACTTCGCGCCTTTCCAGCAGCTCGCGCACCAGCCCGAGCGCATCCGGTCCGTCGCCGACGATCTCGTAGCGGGCGTGGATCCGGGTCTTCGCCAGGGTGTGCCCGGCCGCCAGAGCGCGCACGCAGTCGATCACCTCGCGCCGGCTGTAACGCGAGCGGTTCATCGCTGTGCCCTCGGAGTAGCCGAAGTGCAGGGAGTGGTACACCGTGGTGATGCCGCAGCCGATCAACTTGCGGTCCAGCTCATGCACCGCGACCTCGACCGGGAAATCCGCCGCCGGACGCGGGGTGATTTCCTTCTCCAGGGTGTCCGTGTGCAGATCGATCAGGCCCGGCAGCACGTAGGCGCCGTCCAGGTCGCTCACCTCGAAATCGTCCTCGAAGGTTGCGGCCAGCTCGTCCGCCGCGCCCACCCCCGCGATGCGCCCACCCACCATCGCCAGCGAGCCGCCCGGACAAAGTCCTTCCGGCAAAATAAGCGTGGCGTTGGTCAAGAGTCGGCGCGGAGAAGTCATCATGGTGGGTGCGGTTAAAAAAGTTCCGAGCCCCACCCTAGCTCGCCCGCCTTAAGATTGGATTAAGAACCGATTAAAAGACGGCGACGGCCGCCGCTTCCGCTCGCGCCGCCCCGCCCCGTCGCCAAATCCTGCCGGCCATGCCCCGCCCCGGTCGCCTGCGTATCGCCACCTTGAATACATGGAAAAACGAGGGCGACCATTCCGCCCGCCTCTCCGCCATGGTCGCCGGACTGCGCGTCCTCGCCCCGGACGTGCTCCTGCTTCAGGAGGTGTTTCGCGCCGCCGACGGCGCGGCCGACACCGGCCGCGATCTTGCCGCCGCCCTAGGCCTTGCGCTCGCCTACGCCCCGGCCCGCGCCATCGACTGCTTGTTCAGCCTCGGCGCCCCGGTCCCACCCGCCGCCCACGGACTCGCGCTGCACGTCGCCGGTCCCGGCGGCGTCTGGCCGAGCGACCACGCCGCCGTCTGGGCCGACCTCGATCTACCCGCCTCCCTTTCCGCATGAACCCTTCGCGCCTCGTCTGCGTACACAGCCTAACGGCCCACGGCATCGTCGGCCTCAAACCTTTTCTTCACCTCCTCGGCCCGGCCTGCCTGCCCGTGCCGAGCGTGCTCCTCACCGGTCCGGGCGACATGCCCGGCGTGCGGCGCGAGGCCGTGGCTCTCCCCACCCTGCTCGACGGCACTCTCGCCGCCCTCGCCCCGCGGGAGACCGTCGTTCTGTTCGTCGGCTACCTTGCCAACGCCACCCAGGTGGACGCCGTCGCCGAGCTCGTCGCCACCCACCGCCACCGCATCCACGAGATCATCGTCGATCCCGTCAGCGGTGACGAGGGTCGCGCCTACGTCGCGCCCGAACTCGTCGCCGCCTGGCCACGCCTGGTCGGGCTCGCCGACTGGGCCCTGCCCAACCACACTGAACTCGGCCTGCTCACCGGCATCGCCGGCTCAGACGCCGTCGCCGCCTGGAGGGCCCGCTTTCCCGCGACCAGCCTGCTTGTCACCGGTTGGCCCGATGCGGACGACCGGGTGGGCGTTCACTTGTATCCGGTTAATGGCGACGTCGCTCGCTCTACCCAGGCCCGCGAGCCCGGGCGTTTCAATGGCAGCGGCGATCTCTTCGCCGCGCTCTGGCTCCGCGCCCGGCTCTTCGCCCGCCTCGCCCCCGCCCCCGCCGCCGAAATCGCCTCCGCCGGGGTCCGCGTCGCCATCCGCGCGGCCGTCGCCGCCGGCACGCGCGAACTTAATCCCGCCTTAATCCTTCCCTAACCCGCGCCCCCCATGCTCCCGCGCATGGGAACCCTGTTCTACGTCGTGGGCGCATCCGGTGCCGGCAAAGACTCTCTGCTCGGCTACGCGCGCGAGCGCCTCGGCGACGGCGCGCCCGTGCTTTTCGCCCACCGCTACATCACGCGTCCGCCCGGCGCGGGCGGCGAGGCGCACGTCGCCCTCACGCCGGCCGAATTCGCCACCCGCAAGGCGCTCGGCCTCTTCGCCCTGGACTGGGAAAGCCACGGCCTGTGCTACGGCCTCGGCATCGAGATCGACGCCTGGCTGCGCGCCGGGGCCCATGTCGTCATGAACGGCAGCCGCGCCCACCTCGCCCAGGCCTCGCGCCGCCACCCGACTCTGCGGGTCGTACTCATAGCGGTCGATCCCGCCATCCTCCGGACCCGTTTGCTTGCCCGCGCACGCGAATCCGCCGCCGAGATTGATTCCCGTGTGGCCCGCGCCGCCGCCTTCACCGTCGAGCACCCCAACTTGCACGTGATCCGCAACGAGGGCCCGCTTGCCGAGGCCGGCGGTGAACTCGTGGCCTTGCTCTCCGGGCGCCAGGTTCTGGCTAAAGTTTGAAATCTAGAAATCGGCGTCCGCCTTCAACGCGCCAAACCGCGTTCAACCAGCCACGCCAGCGACCTGTCTTGCCGCTCCGGCGTTATTTCCAGAATCAGTCGCGGGGGCTCCGGGATCACGGCCAGCGCCGCGGAGTCCGCTCGCCAAGCGATCCCGCCATCGCCCTCCGCCCAGTGGCGGTCGCTCTCGGTTTCCGTGTCCTGCAAATGCACGTGCGCCAGGCTCGCCCCCCGCCCGCACCCAGGTGTCCGTCGGCGGTCCGCCGCGGGCCGTCATCAGGTGCGCATGCCCGGTGTCGATGCTCCGGCGCACCCAGGACGATTCGAAGGTCGCCACCAGTCCGTCGAACGGATCCGTGCGCAAATCGAAAATATTCTCCCACACCAGTACGCACTTCGGTGCCGCCGCCTCGGCCACCACCGGTGCGAGATTCTCCACCGTTTGCGCGGTGGTCGCGTCCAGTTCCGCGCCGCGAAACTGCGCCTGCGCCGAGCCGAATAACGTGAAGGGACTGTGCAACTCCAGGTGCGTGCCGCCGAGCTCCGCCATAAAGTCGGGCCAGTATCAACGCCGCTCCGACCAACAGAGGTGAATGTGACATGACCGCTATCTCACCTGATCGCGGTTAAGCTCCGCCGCAGACTGCGTCGAATAACGCGCGCCAGGCAGGTCGAGCGCCCGAAATCGAGCAGCACAATCGCGTCGCACGCCGGGAGCCGCGTCTCCCACGCCGCCGCGTAGTTGCCATCCATTACCCAGCTTGGCTCAGCCGCAAGTTGATCGGCCCGCGCCACCCATTCAGCCTTCAGCGGCTCGACCCAACCGGATAGCCAAAACTCCCGGTCCAGATGCACGACCGGCAAGCCGTGCAGTTCGCCCAGCCGCGCGGCGAAGGTGAATTTCCCCGCTCCGCTGCTGCCGATCACCATCACGCGTTTCATAACGATGCCCGCTTCGGCTTACACTTTTTGACCTCTACTTCCTGCCCTCTTCCGCATCCTGCAAATCGAAGGTCGTCTGAATGTCGTCCCGCGAGGCCAAGCCGCGTTTTTCTTTCGATGCCTTCAGCTTCTCCGAGCCGTCGTCGCGCCAGCCGCGTTTTGTCATGTAGGTGTTGAAGTACTGGATCTCGTCTTCCGTGGGACGCCGTCGTTGCGCGAAGCACCACTCGATCACCACCGTGTCGTCCGCCTCCTCCCGAGCCTTGGCCGCGATGTCCTCGTAGGCGAGCCCGAGCAGCCGGCACAGACGCGTGTCGAGCCCCTTGCCGAGATTGTAATCACCCGAGAGGCGACCCGCAGCATGGAGGCGCACCTTATCGAGCACGCGGGGGAAAAAAACGAGGCCGCCGACGGCATCATAGCCGGAACGAGGAAACTTGAGGGTGTTCATGTCCGCTCAGCCTGAACGCCCGCCGTTAAGCCGGCATAAAGACGGCGTGAATATTCTCCCTCCCCCGTGCTCGATTCCCCGGCGCCGCTCACTCGGTGTAGCGCGCGAAGCGCACGGTGAACACGCTGCCTTCGCCGGGCTCGCTGCGCACCGTCACGCGCCCGCCCATCACCTGCACCAGATGCTTCACGATGCTCAGGCCCAGCCCAGTGCCCCCGCCCTCGCGCGAGCGCGAACGGTCCGCCCGGTAAAAGCGCTCAAAAATCCGCGCCAGATGCTCAGGCGCCATGCCCACGCCCGTGTCGCGCACCACCACCGCGCAGCTCTCCGGCCCCGCCTCCAGCGTCATCGTCACCTTCCCTCCGGATTCCGTGTAGGCCACCGCGTTCTTCAGCAGATTGTTGAACACCATGCGCAACGACTCGGCGTTGCCCCGCACCGGCAGCTCCCCCTCCGCGCCGACCTGGCTCAGGAGCACGCCTTTGCGGTCCGCCACATCCGCCAGGGTCTGCGCGCATTCCACCGCGATCGCCGCCATGTCCACCCGCTCCAGCACCGGCATCTCATGCTCCGACTCCAGACGCGAGAGCGCGAGCAGATCGTGCACCAGCTCCTGCAAACGATCCGACTGCGCGCGCACCCGCCCGAGAAATCTTCGCCGCGTCTCCGCCTTCATCTCCGGATCCTCGATAATCGTGTCCACCAGCGAGCAGATCGCGGTCAACGGCGTCTTCAGCTCGTGCGAGGCGTTTGCAGTGAAGGTGCGCCGCGCCTCCTCCAGGCGGCGCAGCTCGGTGAGATCGTGCAGCACCAGCAGCACGCCGAAGGGCGCCCCCGTGTCGTCGCGCAACGGCGTGGCGTCGATGCGCAGCACCGCGCCCGGCGCCCCCTCCGTTAGCCGCGCCTCCCGCATCACCCGGCGGCCCGCCGCCAGCGCCTCCTCCCTCGCCTCCCGCACCGGACCCAGGTTCACGGCCTCGGTGAACACCAGCCCGCGCGGCGCGCCGGGCAGCCCAAGCAGATCCACCGCCACCCGGTTCGCGTAAGAGATGCTTCCACGCGCGTTCACCGCCACCACCCCGTCCGCCATCGCCGCGAGCAGCGCCGCCAGACGCTGCCGCTCGCGCCGCTCCTCGTGGATGCGGCGGCGCACCTCGTCAGCCATGCGATTGATGGTGGCCGCGACCACCCCGATCTCGTCAGTATCCTTGATGTGGATACGCTCGTCCAGGTCGCCCGCCGCCAGTCTCCGGCAGCTTTCCCCAATCTCGCGCAGGGGCCGCGTCACCGCTCGGGCAAAAAAGAAACCCAGCCCGAGCGCCACCGCCACGCTGATGCTCGTGCCCGCCAGCACCCGGTCGCGCAGCTCCGCCTCCCGTGTCTCGATCCGCGCCAGCGGCGCGCCCAGCCGCACGTACCCGATCCGGTCCGTATCCAGCAAGATCGGCACCGCCAGCCACAGATGCTCCACCCCCTGCTCGTCCGGCCGCACCGCGCTCCCATAGGGCGCGGTCAGCGTGCCGACGAACTCCGGCAGCGCCGGCCGAGCCGCCGCGTCGTCGTCGCGCGCGTGCTCGCCCAGGCCCGCCCGCCTGCCGTTTGGGAAAAAGATGCCCACGCTCAGCCCCGTGTCGCGCTCCACCTCGTTCAACTGGCGCGCGAGCTGCGGCGACCACAGGTGCGAGGGATTCGCCGCCTCCAGCGAGGACATGAGCAGCGCCATGTTGAGTAGATCCGCCTCCGCGTCCTTCATGGCCTTCTGGCGCGCGTTGCCCAGCACCAGCACGCCGATCACCCCCGCGCACAACAACACCAGCGCGGTGTAGCTGCGAAACAGCCGCCAGAAAAACGACCGCCGGACCACCAGCCCGTTCACTCCCGCCCCCGCGCCGTCAGCCTCTGCGCCGCTCCCGCTCACGGCTTCGGCACGAAGCGATACCCGACGCTGCGGATTGTCTCGACCAGCTCCCAACCGTCGCCGAGCTTCCGACGAATCGCGCGCACGTGGACGTCGATGTTGCGATCCACCACCACCGCGTGGTCGCCGATGATCTGGCTCAGCAGCCGGTCCCGCGAAAACACCCGGCCGGGGTTCATCGCCAGAAACCTTAGCAACCGAAATTCCGTCGCGGTCAGGGCGACCGGCCGTCCCGCCAGCGTCACTTCGTGGCGCTGCGAATCGATCACCAGATCGTCGCATTTCACCACCTCGCCCTGCGCATCGTCTCGCAGTTGCCCGCGACGCAGCACCGCGTGCACCCGCGCCACCAGCTCGCGGTTGCTAAATGGTTTCGTCACGTAGTCGTCCGCCCCGAACCCGAGACCGAGCAACACGTCCGTCTCCTCGCCCTTCGCCGTCACCATGATCACACAGGCGCCGCGCAGCACGGGGTCGGCCTGCACCCGGCGGCACACCTCCATGCCGTCCATGCCTGGCAGCATGAGGTCGAGCAGGATGACGTCCGGCACGCGCTCCCGGATAAGCTCGAGGCCGCGCGGGCCGTCCCCGGCGGTCCACACCCGAAACCCTTCTCGATCCAAGCTGTATTTCATGGAGTCGCGAATGTCGGCCTCGTCTTCCACGATCACGACTTTGGGCGGCAAGGCGGCAGGCATGGGGCGTAACTACGCGCCCGGGGCCGCGCGGCGCAAGCGGCCTTCGTGACGTTCCTGTCAATTTCACAGGGCCGTCGCAATCGTCGCGCGACCCTAACCAAATTCATCGCGTTTCTTAATCTATTCGTCACCCGGCCGGCCCATTCTTGCGGATATGAAACCCGTCAAGATTCTCATCGTCGAGGACGAGCCCGACCTGCGCGAACTGCTCCGGCACCATCTGGGCCGCGAGGGGTTTGATGTTTTCGAGACCGGCGACGGCCACGAGGCCATCCGCCTGACCCGCCGGGAGCAGCCCGATCTTCTGCTGCTGGATCTCATGCTCGAGGGCCTGGACGGCCTGAACGTCTGCCGCCAGTTGAGGCGCGCCCTTTCCGGCTCGGCCTCCCGGATCATCATCGTCTCGGGCCTCGCCGGCGAGGAGGACGTGTTGCGCGGTCTCGAGGCCGGGGCAGACGACTATATACCGAAACCCTTTCGTCCGCGCGAGGTCGTGGCGCGGGTGCGCACCGTGTTGCGCCGCATGCAGGCCTCCCGGCGTCCGCCCGATGAGGAGGTGCTCAGCGCGGGCGCGCTCGTGCTCGACCCCGCCAGTCACGAGGCGCGGCTGGCGGAGCAGCCGCTCGCGCTCACCCATTCCGAGTTTCGCCTGCTCCGTTATCTGCTCGGTCATCCCGGCCGGGTTTTTGACCGAGCGCAATTGCTCGCCCAGCTCGGCGAGCCGAGACCCGATCTGGCCGGGCGCAACATCGACGTGCACATCCGCGCCCTGCGGCTGAAGCTCGGCGATCACGCCGACCTCATCGGCACGGTTCGGGGCGTGGGCTATCGCCTGAACGCAGCCGCCGTGCCCGTCGGAGGCGGGTCCACCGAGCGGGTTTCCGGGCGCGTCACCTAAACTTTACCGCGCTCCGCGCGCGAAGCCGCGGGACGGGCGAACCTTCATGCCGTCTTTATCCCGGCTTAATATGCGACGGGCAGCTTGGACTCGTGTCGCGGTGAGGTCCACCCCGGCAGCCAAAATCAACAAATCACCCGACCCTTCGCCATGAAGCCCATCCCTAGTATCATCTCCACCGTGAGCAGGTCCTGCCTGCTTGCCTCGGCGCTCGCGGGCGCCGCTCACGCCCAGTCCGCCTCCGATGTCATCGAGGGCCGCGTCTCCGACAGCGGCACCGGACGCAACCTCCAAGGCGCCATCGTGCGCGTGATCGGCAACGACGCCCTCCGCGCCGAGACCGGTCGCGACGGCACCTTCACCCTGCGCAACATCTCCGACGGGACCTATGAGCTGGAGATTTCCTACTTCGGATTCCCGGAACGCCGGGTGTCCGCCACGGTCGCGGGCGGCGCCGCCCGCGTGGATGTTGATCTCAGCCAGACGGCGCAGCAGGAGGTCGTCCTGTTGGACCCCTTGTACGTCGAGGGCGAGATGGTGGGCCAAGCCCGAGCCACCAACCAGCAGCGCGTCGCGACCTCGATGGTCAACGTCACCTCCGAAGAGTTGCTCGGCCAGATGACGGATAACAACATCGCGACCGCGCTCCAGCGCCTGCCCGGCCTCTCGGCCAACGCCGACACCTTCTCCGAAATCCCCCGATTCGTGAACATCCGCGGTTTCAACGCCGACCTGAACTCGGTGCAGCTCAACGGCGCCCGCCTGCCCACCTCGGGCACCGGACGCGGGGGCACCCCCGGCGCCGGCGACACCGCCCGCGCCTTCGCACTCGACGATATCCCGGGCAACGCCGTCACCGCCGTAGAAGTGATCAAGGCCCCCACGCCCGACATGGACGGCGACGCCGTCGGCGGCATCGTGAACATGATCACGAAGTCCGCCTTCGACCGCACCGAACGCTCGATCGAGTTCCAGGCCGGCATTGACTACGTCGAGCTGCGCGACTCCTTCGTGCCGAATTTTTCCGTCGGCTTCAGCGAACTGCTCCTTGACCGCAAACTCGGCGTTCGCTTCGACTTTAACTACTCCAAGGGCGACGAGGGTTTTGACAACATCGACTACGACAGCCGCCCCCTCCCCGCCGGCCTGCCCGCTAACACCGGCTACGGTCTGCCCGTGGACGGCAAGCTGGTGCAGCTTCACGAGGACACCGAATACAACAACTACTACATCGAGCGTGATCGCTTCGGCTTCTCCAGCTCCATCGACTACAAACTGAGCGACACCACCACGCTGCATTTCAAGCCGGTCTTCACCAAAGAGGAGCGCAACGAGACCGACATCCGTTTCCACAAGATCATGGATAATCGCCACAGCCGCGATCTGAGTACCGCCGACCGCACCAACTCCGGGGCCGCCTTCACCAACGCCGCGATCTTCAACGGCGCCAACCTCGGGGCCTCCACGTTCACCGTTCCCGGCGTCGGCTCGGCCGTGCGCACGGGCGCCAGCACGGCCCAATACCGCACGCTCACCAGCGTAAGCGAAAACGCCGCCACCACCTCGACTCTGCCCAACGGTAACGGCCGCGGCCGCGCCGGCTACTTTCAGGCCCTCAACGACCGCGACCTCCAGTTCTACTCCCTCGATCTGGGCGGCCAGACGAAATTTGATTCCGGCTCGCTCACATACGGCTACTTCAACTCCCAGAATCGCAAGGAGGAGGATATCCGTCAGGCCCGCTTCTACCGCAACGGCATCCAATGGGCCTACGACCGCAGCAACATCCTCGAGCCCCAATACAATCCGGTCGCCGGCTCGCCCGATCCCTACGCCCTGCCAGCCAATCAGCTCACCGGCGTGGATCGTTTCACCAACCCCAACAGCAGCACCTCTGAAAACACCGGCAACGGCTTGCTCACCGGCATCCAGCGCGAGGTCGAGGAGAACGTGAACCAGTTCCACCTCGATTTCGAGACCCCATTCCCCGAGAGCACCGGCATTAGCGGCAAATTCAAGACCGGCGCGAAACTGCGGATGATGGAGCGCTCTTACGATCAGAACCAGCAGTTCTACAACTTCGCCAACACCGGCGCCTACAACGCGTTTAGATTCCAAGAGTTCCTGAAGCCCAACTCGGACCGCGTCGGTCCCTTCCCGATGCCCTACCATCCGGATACCGCCGCCCTGCTCGCGGCAGCCAAGGCCGGTGCGCTCGGACTCCAACGCCACACCGGCAACAGTCAGCGCGCCACCTCCCTCAACGCCGATTACGATGCGTCCGAGGACACGCTGGCCGGCTACCTGATGGGCACGTTCGACATCGGCCCCAAGCTGCAGCTCACCACCGGCGTCCGCGTCGAGCACAATTGGTTCGAGGCCAGCGTCCCGCTCCTCGATCCCGCCGCCTATCCGCTTCTTGATCGCGCGCCGAACTTCGTGCACAACGAGAACGACTACACCTTGGTCCTCCCCGGCGTGCACCTTCGCTACGAGGCCCGGCGCAACATCCTTTTTCGCACCGCCTACACCGAGACTTACGGACGCCCCTCGTTCACCGAATCCATCGGCACCGCCGTGCTTGATGAAAGTACCAACACCCTCACGATCGGCAATCCAGGACTGGATCCCTTCCGGGCGAAAAACTACGATATCTCAGTCGAATACTTCGGCGCTTCGACCTATCTCCAGCTCGCCCTTTTCCACAAACGCGTCACCGACGCCGTGGTGGGCACCAGCGCCACGGTTGACGGCCCCGGCACCTTCAACGGCGTACCGCTGGCCGACGCAAGTACTTACAATGTGAATACGTTCTCAAACGATGACACGCAGGTCAACCAGGGCATCGAGTTCGCCGGGCGCTACCAGTTCATCCACGCCCCCGGATTCTTCAACGGATTCTACCTCGATGGCTCCGTAACCTACACCGATTCCAAGGCCAAGTACGGTGATCGCCCGGGCGAGGATCTGCCGACCTACGGCGCCTCCGAGTGGCTCTACAACATCGGCCTTGGCTACGACAAAAATCGCTTCGCCGCGCAGCTCTCCTACCGCTTTCGCAGTCCCTACCTCGAGGGGCTCGATAACGTCGATCAGCAGAACCAGAATTCCGGCTCCGGTCCCGACGCGCGCGACGACTGGTGGGGCGAGCAAAAATACTGGAACTGGGAGTCGAGCTACCGCATCAGCAAAAACTTCAAGGTCTACGTCAACGTGACCAACCTGCTCGAATACCAAAACGTCGGTTACCAGAGCCCGCCCGAAAACCGTTACCCGGAAGACTCCTACTTCCACCAGCGCCGCTGGAGCTTTGGCGTGAAGGGCACGTTCTAAGCCTCGCCCCGCCCGCACTTCTCGCCCTCCGTCGCACATCCGAAAAAATCCACTGGCCGGCCTCCCTCGCGAGGCCGGCCTTTTGTTTCCGCGGGGCGGCACGTTCCTTTCGCGGTTTCCGGCCCGGCCCTCTTTATCGAATCTTAACCGCGCGCCGCCCACGCCCTTAACCTCCGCCCGCCACCGTCCCGCCCCGCTTCGCCTCCCCTGTTCCGTCGCCCTCCGCATGTTCCGCGCCTTCCGCCACGCCAATTTCCGACGCTTCCTCTTCGCCCAGACCTTCGCCATGACCGGCCACTGGGTGCAGCAGATCGCCCTCGGCTGGCTGGTCTATCGCCTCACCGACTCCGCCTTCTACCTCGGCCTCGCCGGCACCTTCAGCCTCCTGCCCAGCCTGTTGCTCACGCCCTTCGTCGGCGTGCTCGCCGATCAGTTCGACCGCCGCCGCATACTCCTCGCCACCCAGAGCGCGGCACTCGTCCACTCCGTCCTTCTCGCCGCGTTGGTTTTTTCCGGCCACGCCTCCATTCCTCTGCTCCTCGGCTTCGCTCTCTTGCAGGGCGTCATCCAAGGCTTCGATTGGACCAATCGCCAAAGCATGCTCGCGCAGTTGGTGGACGACCGCGCCGACCTGCCCAACGCCATCGCGCTCAACTCCACGTTCTTCAACATTTGCCGCATCCTCGGCCCCGCCCTCGCCGGCCTCGTGCTCCTGCTCGCCGACGAGGCCGCCTGTTTCCTGCTCGCCGCCTCCGGCGAGGCGGTCGCCCTGCTTTTAACCCGCCGCCTGCGCCTCGCCCCGCGCCCGGTGGTCGCTTCGCGCCCCGCTTTCCGCACCGAACTGCTTGAGGGCTTTTCTTACGCGTGGCACGAGCCCGCCATCCGTCGCACCCTCGTCCGCACCGCGCTCTTCAGCGCCTGCATCCTGCCCTACGCCGCGCTGCTCCCCGTCTTCGCCACCCGGGTCTTTGGCGGCGGCCCCGAGCTGCTCGGCCTGCTCAACGCCGCCCCCGCCGCAGGGGCCGTGCTCGGCGGGCTTCTCCTCGCCGCGCGCCGCGAGCAATCCGGCTTGGAGCGCCGCATCTTTTTCGCAGGCCTGACCGCCTCCGCCGCCGCCGCCGGCCTCGCGCTCGCGCCCAATCTCGCCTTCGCCCTGCCCGTCCTCGTGCTGCTCGGCGCGGGCCAAATCTCGCTCATGGCTTCGATGAACACCCGCCTGCAAACCGTGGTGCGCGACGATCTGCGCGGCCGCGTGATGAGCCTCTTCAACATGTCCTTTATGGCCGCCCTGCCCCTCGGCCAGCTCATCTTCGGCGCATCCGCCGATCATTTCGGCGTCGCCCGAGTGGTTCTCGCCGGCGCCGTCGCCGCCGTCCTCGGCAACCTTTGGCTGGAGCGCACGCGATCCCCTCGCCCCGTCCCGGACGCGTTCCCCGCCGGCTAACCCGACGCCTCTCCCTGCGGGAAGGACTGCGTTCTATCTATTTTCACGCGTTCCGCGCTTCGCGCCAGACGTTTCATCGCTGCGCTTGATCAAAAATCGGCCGAGTAGGCCGCGAGGCGTCACCTTTTGCGCTCGCGCGCGGCGCTCCCCCGGCACGCAATCCCGCCTCCTCGGCACGACTTGGGAAATTGCCATTATTTTCGCGCTGCTCGCCGGCACCCTCGCCCTCTTCGTGTGGGAGAAGTTCTCCCCCGACCTCGTCGCGCTCGGGTTGTTCTGCGTGCTTGCGCTCAGCCCGCTGCTCCCGGACGTGGAGACCTTCGCCGTGTTCGCCAACTCTGCTCCCTTCACCGTCGGCGCGATGTTCGTGCTCTGCGCTGCCCTGGTGAAGTGCGGCGCCGTCGACCAGCTCTCCGGCCTCATCGAACGCGCGGGTGGCTGGTCCTATCCAGTCGTCATCCTCGGCATGGTGCTGCTCGTCGCCTCCGTTACGGCCTTATCAACAACACCCCGGTCGTCGTCGTTTTCCTGCCGGTGGTGCTGAACCTCGCGTGTCGCATGCGGCTGGCCCCGTCCAAGCTTTTCATTCCGCTCTCCTATACCGCCATCCTCGGCGGCTGCTACACGCTCATCGGCACCAGCACCAACCTCGTGGTAAATGGCATCGTCACGTCGCGCCGCCTCGCGGGGTTCTTCCTTTTCGAGTTCGCCCGGCCGGGCATACCCTCCGCCATCCTTGGCGCGGTATACCTCGCGTTGTTCGGCAAGCGCCTGCTGCCCGACCGCACCATGCTCAGCTCGATTCTGAGCGAAAACGAACGGCGCGAATACATCACCGAGGCCTTCGTGCAAGCCGCCGCGCCCGCCGTGGGCAAGACCCTGGCCGACGCGGGCCTCGGTTCGAAACGCGGCGTCCGCTTGATTGAGATCGTGCGCGACGGCGTGGCCATTTCCTTCGACCCCAAAACCACCACCCTAGACGCCGGCGACCACCATTAATCGAAACCAGAATCGTATGTTTTTCATGGAGCGTATTTGCCGAACGGGAAAAGTCGCCCTGATGTTCCCCTAATCGGGTTAAGGGCGGATAAAGATTCACGCTTGCGTCTGCGATTTCGTTCCCATCGTGCCGCCCGCCCGCGTTTCTTTGCCGCAAAGTCACGCCACGCGCGCCTGTTTTCCGCTCTACGTCGGAACCGCTCCACGCGCAATAATCCGCCGTCTTCCGATTTCTTTAACCGAACCTTAATCGTTTTCCGCCTCCGCTCTTCACTTACCGCCCGCATTCTCCCGTCCGATCCGTGCCCTGACCCAAACCCGCATCGTCACCATGTCCCTCTCCCGCCGCTCCTTCCTCTCCGCCGCCGCCCTCGGCGCCCTCGCCGCCGGACTGCCTTTGCGCGCCGCTCTCGCCGATCGCCCGACCCACTCCTCCGGCGCCCGCGAGCCCGGCCGGGCCCGCAATCTCATCCTCGTCATCTCCGACGGCATGAGCGCCGGCACCCTCGCCATGGCCGAGCAATTCCGCCGCCGCCGCGACGGCCGCGGCACCGAGTGGTTGAAGCTCTACTTGAACCCCGCCGTTCGTCGGGGTTTTATGGATACGGCCTCCGCCTCGTCCCTCGTCACCGATTCCGCCGCCGCCTCTTCCGCCTGGGGCGGCGGTCTGCGTGTCAACAACGGCGCCATCAACGTCGGGCCCGCCGGCGAGCGCCCCGCGCCCCTCTTCACCTTCGCCCGCGCCGAGGGCCGCGCCGCCGGCCTCGTTTCCACCGCGACCATCACCCACGCCACCCCGGCCGGCTTCGCCGTCAACGCCCCCGGCCGCAACGCCCAGTCCGACATCGCGGACCTTTACTTGAAGACCGGACTCGACCTCTTCCTCGGCGGCGGAAACCGCTTCTTCGATCCCGCCGTGCGCGCTGATAAACACGATGCCTACGCCGCCTTCCGCGCCGCCGGCTACCACGTGGCCCGCGACCGCGCCGCGCTCGCCGCCGCTCCCGCCGGTCGTCTGCTCGGCGTGTTTTCCGACAGCCACCTGCCCTATGCGCTCGACCACGCCGCCGACTCCGCCCTGGTCGCCGCCGCGCCAGCCCTCGCGGAAATGACCGAGACCGCCCTCGCCCGCCTTTCGGCCTCGGGCGGCGACCGCGGTTTCGTGCTTCAGGTCGAAGGCGCCCGCATCGATCACGCCGCCCACGCCAACGACTTCGCCGGCCTCGTGCACGACCAGCTCGCCCTCGACGACGCCCTCGCCGCCGTGCTCCGTTTCACCGCCGGCCGCGACGACACCCTCGTCATCGTCACCACCGACCACGGCAACGCCAACCCCGGCCTCAACGGCCACGGATCGGCCTACGGCGACACCGACCGCTTGTTCGCCCAATCCTTCACCCAGCGCCAGACCAACAATTGGATCATCGACGGCCTCGCCCCCGATGCCTCCGCCGCCGCCCTCCGCGACCGCGTGCAACAAGGCTCCGGCATCGCGCTCAGCCCCGAGGAGACCGACCTGCTCGGCCGCTCCTTGCGCAAGGAATACACCGACGCCTACCGCGCCCGCCAGTCCGGCCTCGTCATCCTCGGCCAGCTCCTCTCCAACCATTACGCCATCGGCTGGAACGGCGTCGCGCACACCTCCGATTTTGTGGACGTCCTCGCCTACGGCCCCGGCAGCGAAGCCCTCGGAGGACTCCTGCTCAACACCGACCTCCACGGCCTCATGCGCCGCGCCCTCGGCCTCCCCGCCGCCGTCTAGCCAAGGCTCGCCCGCGGAAACGCCTTTCCACGTCTCGGATCAGCCCGGGATCACCCGCTTTGACCCGCACCCGCCGCCGAGGCCCACTCCGCCCCCACCACCCCCGTGGTCTGGCCCATCGACGCCGCCCGCCTGCCCAACTACCTCCTCCCTTCGACTGCCCGCGAGTGACCTTTCACGCCGGCCCGCACACCTCCGACTCCGACCGCGCGCCACCTGCCCGGCCCCGCCCGCCGCGTCCTCGCCTTTTCCTTCATCCGCCTGCGCCACGTCGCGCTTTGCCGCCCGCCGTCTTAACCAAACCTTAATCGTTCCCCGCGCCGGTCCTTTACACGTATCGACTAAATTTGCGCGCATGCCGTCTTCCCCGTCCACCACCACCGCCCGACCCGATCCCGTCGCCCGCGCCACCGCCGCTTCCGCCCACGCCGCCCTCCTCGCCCACCGCGAACGCGTTCGCTCCGCCTCCGCCCCCCTCGCCCTCTCGCCCTTCCGCGCCCAGTTCCGCCTGCTCATCGACAAGGTCATGGGCGAGGCCGGTCTCCACGCCCCCGAGCACGCGGCCCTCGCGCTCAAACACGCCGAGGGCGACGCCCACGAGGCCGTCGTTTTCCTGCGCGCCTTCCGCTCCTCCCTCGCCCGGCGCTACTCCTCCGCCATCATCGACACCCGCGCCATGCTCGTGCGCCGCCGCATCTCCTCCGCCTTCCGCGAGATTCCCGGCGGCCAGATCCTCGGGCCCACCCTCGACTACTCGCAACGGCTCCTCTCCGCGCCCCTCGCCCAGGAAACCCTCGGAGCCATCGACACCTTCCTGCAAAGCTTCGAAACCCAGCTCGACCGCGCCAAACTTCGCCCCCTCCGCGCCTACTCCAAGGTCACCGACCTGCTCCGCGCCGAGGGCCTCATCCGCCACGTCGCCGACAGCCCCGACACCCGCGTCCAAGACGTCACCCGCGAGGCCCTTGCCTTCCCCGCCCCTCGCTCCGCCCGCCTGCAATCCCTCGCCCGCGCCGAGACCGGCGCCATCATGGCCCTCGCCTACTCCGGCATGCGCGGTCAGGGTGGCGACCACCCCACCATCGGCGAGGTCCGCGTCGGCCGCGTCACGGTGAACGTCACCGACGCCTGCGGCCGCGCCCGCGTGCTCGGCCGCATCGAGGTCACCGAGGCGGAAAACATCTCCAAGATTAAGGTCAAAAAGAAGGACCCCGTGCCCTACATGTCCATCGGCTACGGCCTCTGCTTCGGGCAAAACGAGACCAAGGCCATCTGCATGGGCATGCTTGACCGCGCCATGCGCATCGGCGGCGACTCCGCCCCCGCCATCAGCCAGGAATTCGTGCTTTACCACACCGAGGGAGCCGACGCCTACGGCGCCATCCACTCCCTCAAACTCGCCGAGCACACCGATTTTCAAAGCGAACTCGTTCTGCTCCGCGAAGCCCTCGCCCGCCGCCTCGCCTCCCGCGCCGAAGCGACGACGGAGAAAACTCGTAACTGAAAATGAACACGCCGGCGGCCCCTTTCGGCGCCGATCCCCGGACCGAGCGGCGGAGTATCGCGCAAAAGGTTTAGCCGATAAGTGGTCTCGAAATTCCGACACGCACCCGGCGGGGAAGGGGGGGCAGGTGACGCCAATACCAGGTGGTCCAGCCGATTGTGGACGGCGCCCCGTTCCGACTGCCAGATCCAGGGTAAGGGGTCCGCCCCGCCACTGCCGACCGCCGCGCGGTGCGCACCGGGGCCGGGGCGTGCGGAAAATCCACCTGAGCCCGGAACACGAGGCGCGCCCGGCGCTCAAATCGATTCCCTTGCGGCCCGCCCGCCGCCACGCTCGCCGCCCACCTCCCCCATGCGCCTCCTTTCCCTTCTCGCCAGCGCCCTGCTCGTGTTCTCCCCGTCCGTCTTCGCGGCCCCCGCCGCGCCCGTGTAAGCCACGGCATCCGCCGACGCACGCGCGCCGCTTTTGTTTCCCCCGACGCCCGGCGCCACCGAACTCGCCGCCGATTCCGCCCTCGTCGTCGGCCAGTTGCCCAACGGCCTGCGCTACGCTATCCGCGCCAACCCCGAGCCCCGCGCCCGCGCCGCCCTCCGCCTCGTGGTCGCCGCCGGTTCGCTCCACGAGACCGAGGACTAGCAGGGCCTCGCCCATTTCCTCGGGCATCTGGCCTTCAACGGGAGCACGCACATGCAGCGGGGTGTTCTCACCCGGAAGCGGACCATCAAACGAAAAACCACGGGAGAAGCCGTTCCCTATGAGGTGGGCGGGAACCGGTTTCGGGAAGAAATGATTCAACGGGTGATTCGGAATCCAATTTACAAGGGGGTGGTGCGATTCAAGGGCAAGGAATATCCCGGTCAGCATGAGGCTCTGGTTTCGGTCGAAGTATGGGAGGCAGCCAACGCGGCCATCGCTTCCGTCATGGTGGCACGCTCGAAGGGTAACGTCATCGATCTGAAAAGGGATAAGCATTTTAATTTGCTCAAGGGCTTGTTGATTTGTGGGAGCTGCAAGGGATCATTTACCCCTCACGCCAGCGGGAAGCTGGACTCTCACGGCAGACCTTACCGCTATTACACATGTAGCCGCGTCGCGCATAATCATGACTTGGCGCAATGCGCAGTGCGTCAGATTTCCGCAGCCGGAGTTGAGGGAGCCGTAGTCGGCTTACTTGGACAAATGGCCCATCACCCCTTGCTCATCGAAGCCGTGCTGATTGTCGGAAAAACTAACGCGGTGGGGACCAAAGATGTACTTGAAAAACAAATACGGAAGATCGGTGCCGAAATCGACAAGCTCACTGCGGGCATCAAAAACCTGATCAACGCTCTGGCTGAAAACGGTGCCACGGCTATGCGCGAAGAAATCGAAATTAAATTCACTAAGATTAAGCAGCGCAAGGACCTTCTGGTGGCGGAGCGCATTCGGGCGCGGCAAGAATTGGCAGCCATCGCCCATGACGTTATCGCTCCGTCTCAGGTCTGCACTGCGCTGGAAAAATTCGCGACCCTATGGCCGATGTTTGCCGGTGAAGAAAAGCGGGAGCTGGTCAGCTTGTCCATTGCCAGCGTGGAGGTGCATGAGGCCAAGGCCTAGGGACCGGCAGTTACGGTGCAAAAAACGGACGACTGGTAGAGCTGCGGGTAAAACTCCATCTCCCTGATTTGTTCGGCGGCGGTGAAGAAGGCGAGAGGACCGCTCTACGTATTGCTGGAAAAAACAAGCACTCACCCTCAAAGCCACCATGTCGTTCTCCAGTGGCTCAGGGAACTCCGTCATATTGACGCCGTTTCATCACCGGGTGACCTCGCGTGTGCCAACCAGTGGGAGGAAGAAAAGACCGCAGCCAATGGCTCGTTCCAGTCTTCACCCCATTCATAGGGCCATGGCATGGCAGCAAAAAATCACGCAGAATTCCGGTTTGAGTGCACGCAAGCTGGCAGTGGAGGAGAGTGTCCCCGTGACTTCGGTCACTCGTCATCTTCACCTGCTGAATTTACCCATTTACATCCAAGACTTCCTGAAGCAACTGCATGACGCCAAAGCGATGCATTTCTTTAGTCTTAGAAAACTCGACCCGATCTCGGCGCTGAGCCTGGAAAATCAGCTTGAAGACTTTGACCTGCTCCGCAGGCGATTCCCTGATTGATTGTGTCCTTGGATTTTCTTGGCTCAGGGGCGTTGCTCAGTGGTGTAAAAAGAGGGCGGGTAGTTTGGTTTTAGGTATATAAATTTTATCCCAATACGAACTCCGAGAAAACGTGAGCAACAGGTAGTCGCGCTAAAACGCAGGAAATCCGAACCTGACCTTCTCTGATGCTCAGAAGAGGTAAAGTTCG
>Ga0105045_10000189_pt1 | contig 39533 bp, 31 predicted proteins | sample MAT02_FD_78089 | JGI IMG/M metagenome (GOLD analysis project Ga0105045, IMG submission 78089) | Freshwater microbial communities from Lake Fryxell liftoff mats and glacier meltwater in Antarctica - MAT-02 (megahit assembly) | ecosystem: Environmental > Aquatic > Freshwater > Ice > Liftoff...
CCCAATTCCAATAAGATGAATGCTCTTCCAAAAATAAAACTCAAGTGGAGTAACTCCGATTATTGGTTAGAAGCACTAAGTTTAATGCCACTTTTATTGAGTTTACTGTACTTAGGTGATAACTACTCGGTTTTACCAGATATAGTGCCAACACATTATAATCTCAATGGCAAGGTCAATGCTATTGGTCATAAAAATCATTTGTGGTTATTATACTTCGTTTTCTTTAAGCTCTATGTATTGATGACCTGGGTCAATAGATATCCACACCGCTTTAACTATCTAGTGCCTATCACTGAAGTGAATGCTAAACAACAATATACCTCCTACACCAAAATGATGCGGATACTAAAACTTATAGTTTCTGTAATACTTGGTACGATCTTGTTTGTTTCAATCAAAAATACATTATTAATAGAGATGATAAACTAACATATCAGATAAAAACTATTATCTTTACTAATCCACTTATCAATATAACAAAACAAAATCAAAGGCTTATGCTCGAACTTATGCAGTATTTTGAAAGTATGCCCACTTTTCACAAACTGGGTTGGATATTGGTATGCTTAGTGGTTAGTTGGGTACTAGAGGGTGCTATTCCTTTAGTTTTTACTGATTACAATAAAAGAGCACATGTAACCAAAAATTTGTTTTTTCTAGTGACATCGCTTTTAGTCAATCTTGTTTTTGGGCTTTTGACACTTGGCATCATTCTGTGGTCTGCAGATCATCAATTAGGATTGTTAAACATGATTGATGTACCTTTATGGATCAAACTCATCGTAGGAGTCATGATGTTAGACTTTTTAGCGCAGTGGGTAGCACACTATATGCTGCATCGTGTCAAATGGATGTGGAAACTACACCTAGTACACCACAGCGATACCATGGTAGATGCGACTACAGGTACAAGACATCATCCTGGCGACTATCTCGTACGAGAGGTTTTCTCGTTGGTCACGGTATTGATATTTGGAATTCCATTAGGTGTTTTTGTATTATATCGGATATTGACTATATTTTTTACCTACATCACTCATGCAAATATAAAAATCCATCAAGATCTGGACAAGGCGATGTCCTATGTATTCATCTCTCCTGCTATGCACAAGTTTCACCACCATTTTGAGCGACCGTGGACGGATACTAACTTTGGTAATATATTTTCTTTTTGGGATAGAATTTTTGGTACTTTTGTGTATGAGGATACTTCCAAGATTAGGTATGGTGTAGATGTACTGCCTGACGATAAAGCCAATGATATAGCATATCAGCTAAAAGTGCCTTTTAACAAAGAAGTTAAGACTGATTACTAAACCTAACCTTATAAATGTGTTTGCCCTAGTGATTTATTAAGATCATGCACTAGATTGTTAAAAGTATCCGATAGAAAGTACCTAAAGTCTATACTCAACGCGCCAAAAGAGCTGATGACAGAAACCAAAATAGAAGCTGCTTACTGCAAATATCTGACCATGATATAAAAAGTACAAACAAAATACTTATTGGTACTATAAAATAAAAAATTCATTCATAATCTGATGACACAAATTATGAATGAATTTAATATTTTGCTAAAAAAGTTAGTTATAATAAAGCTACAAACTTCTTAACAGCATAGTTTGCTCGGTTAATAACATCATAATTGATCTGGTAAATATGAAACTTACCAGTAACTTCTACAGAAACCACACCTGACATTCTCAATATTTTGAGGTGCTGGGATGTAATACTTTGTTCTAACTCAAGACTACTATATATCTTGTTTACATTGATAGATTTATTGCTATCAATAAACTCTAAGATTTGTAATCTCAGTGGGTGAGCTAACGCTCTCATCAACTCCGACGCATAATTCAATTTGTCGTGGTCGAAAGTTACTTTTGTACCTCTCATTTGTTTCCTTATTTTTTATTTTTAAAACCTTGGCACAAATATGATAACTTATTCTAATATGACCAAACAATTCTATAATAAATATATAAAAAAAGTTTAATTTGTATTAAAAAATACCAAAAGTCCTACAAAAGGAACTCAAATAGATGATAAAAGTAAAAATATACCTACATAAATTGTTGATGTTCATTATATAAACTACTCTTACTGAAAGTAAACTTTTAACTAGTTAAATCCTCTACCAGAGTAGAAATTTGACCTAATCTGTCCTTGTCTAGTGAATAGTAAATAAATTTACCTTGTCTGTAAGTAGCTACTACCCCTGCTCTACGCAAGATAGCCAAATGCTGAGAAGCTACAGACTGCTCTAGACGCAACTTGATATATATATCAGTGACGGTCATAGTCTCACCATCTTCTAAAAGATCGATGATTCTTTGGCGCAGCTTATGATTGACTGCTCTTAATACTAAAACGGCTTTACGTAAGTCAGCATAATCTAGCTGAACTTCTTTGCCTCCTTTCTTAAGTGTAACGGTTTCGTTTTTCTTATTTCTCATGCGAAATGATTTGTTGTTCATGGAATACAGATATGATAATTCAATAACCATACCAAAGACGAAAGGAACTTAAAATAAATTAAAAATTATTTTCATATCAGCTTTATTTCCATATATAATTAACTCTATATATGGAATAATGTTGTGTTGTTTACCAAAATTTCTTTTTGGATACCGTTATACTTGCACCCTTCAGGTAGCTAGGCGTATAGTAAGCTATGTTTTCAAACTTGCCATGCTCAAAGGCTTGTTCCGCAAGTAGTACTAGGTTGCGTGCGTGTGCTATTACATCATGCAACACCAAACCCTCTTGATGACTGAAATACTCATAGATCTTGCGTGCCCCATCTCCACAAAGGTGTAAATTGCCGCCTACTGGGATGTATAGTTCATGATGCTCAGTTGCTATAAAAGCAGATATTTCCTCTATAGGTACGAGGTTATCATCATATAAAGCAGTATAGACTTCCAGACGCCGTGCATCGATCATCGGTCTGATGGTGTCTTTGTCTTTTATAGTACTTTTTAGTAATACACCAATGGCGATTGCCTTTAGACTTTCTATTTTTATCAGCGGTAGTGCTAGTGCATAACACATTCCTTTGGCTACAGCCGCACCCACTCTCAGCGATGTGAAAGATCCTGGTCCATCACTGACTGCTATCGCTTTGAGGTCACTGATGCTAGCCCCGGCTTCGGAGAGGCATTGTGCTATCAAAACGGTAAGCAGACTGCTATGCACATTGGGCTCATCTGAGGTAACCGAATGAATCAGCTTGCTTTGAGACGCTAAACCTACAGAGCAAATATCAGTGGATGTTTCTAATAATAATATCAATGTGGCAAGGGTGCTATTAAAATGTCATTATTATATATATGATGTTGCTAATGATCACTTAGCTGAAAGTATTTTTTTATACCTGTTTGTATCTCTTAGTATATCTATGGCTTCTCTGACCTCGGGATCTCTGTCAAGTGTGATCTGTACCTTGCCTTTCTTATAGAAATACCTAGAGATGATCTCCTTTTCGAGTTCAATGATGATCTGAGCTTTTGCCTCTACGAAATCATTTTGCTTCGTATTTTTAATTTTTTGCTCTAGGATATTCATTTCTGCTATTAGTACCTCTTTATCATTAGAGGTAGCTGCATCTTCCTTCATTTTGTCGAGCATCTCTTCTGATGCTAGCTTGTAAGTAAACTTCTTTTGGAATGTGTATGCTACGAATTCATCATATTTTTCGAAGTTAAAATCCTCTACACTTCTGATGCTATCGTGCGTACGGATATAGTTATTGGCAAAATCAAAAATCAGGTGTTGATCTAATAATGCTTTTGTAACCGGATACAGCTTAGGTACGCCCATTTTGATATCGGGAGAAACTCCACCTCCATCTAGGACTATTCTTCCTGCCCTAGTCTTAAACTCAGACCTTAGATTGTCAGGAATATCTTTAGGCTCTCCGTTTGCATACTCAACGCCTTGGATGCATCTTCCACTCGGAATGTAATACTTAGAAATAGTTATTTTTAGTCTTGAGTTATAGGGTAAGTCTTTAACATTCTGTACTAAACCTTTGCCATAAGATCGCTGACCTATCAGTACACCTCTGTCAAAATCCTGAATCACACCAGATACGATCTCAGAAGCCGATGCCGATTTGCCGTCTATCAAGACCGCCAATGGTATCTCTAGATCCACAGCCGGAGCCATGGTTTTGAATGTCTGATCTCTTTCCTTTATTTTGCTTTTGGTTGTGACTACTACTTCACCGTTGGGTACAAAAATATTGCAAATGCTCACCGCTTCTTGCAGGAGGCCTCCACCGTTTTGACGCAAGTCAAGAATCACACCCGCAAGGTTTGGATTTTTTTCCTTTAATTCTTGCAGCGCTCTAGTAATATTTCTGCTCGCATTAGCGGTAAATACCGTGAGAGAGATGTATCCTATATCGTCTTTTACAAATCCTGAATAAGGCACATTGGGTATGTTGACCTCGCCTCTTATCAGTTTTTTTTGAACAACGGTGTTTTCATTATATGGTCTGAGTAAGATATTGACCTCTGTACCTGGAATGCCTCTTAGTACCGCATTGATTTCGTTAAGTTTTTTGCCTTCTATATTGACACCATTGACCGCAATGATTTCGTCACCCGCCTTTAGTCCTGCTAGTGCTGCTGGTCCTGCCTCATAAGGCTCGATGATCGTAAATTTGTCTTTTATTAGGCCCACTCTAGCTCCTATGCCTTGATACTTTTCGTCATCGTTGATCCAATAGCTCTCAGCCTGCGACTCCGATATAAAGTTAGTGTATGGATCTAGTGAATTGGTCATTGCGTCTATCGCTGTACGCATCATGATGCTAGGATCGAGATCATCCACAAAGTTTGTGTTCAACTCTTTGTAGGCACTGATGAAGATCTCTAGGTTTTTGCTTATCTCAAAAAGCTTCTCATTAGTAACAGTTACTGCTGCAATTCCCGAAAACAGTACGGAAGCGATCAGAAGTATTTTTATGGTCTTATTCAAAATGTGTTATTATTGTGTTTAATATCTATATGACTTTCGTCAAAATGAATAGAAAGTATATTTAAAAAATAGTCGTTCATTACTTTAAGAAATGTAAGATTTCGCTTAAAAGTTCATTTGGACGCTCTGCATGTATCCAATGTCCTGCATTTTTAATAGTTTTTAACTCAAAATTAAGAAAATGCGATTTTAATTCAGCAATATCACTATTCAAAACATACATAGATCGTTCACCTCTTATAAAACATGTAGGTACATCGATAGGTTCTGAAATGGTGATTTGCTCAAGGATATTGGCATAAGATGACCACAGTAACGGCAAGTTCATCTTCCACTCATAGCCGCCTTTCTTAGATCTACTGAGAGACTTCATCAAAAACTGAACTGTGCTCTCTTCGTTTATATTCTTACTCAATATCTTCTCTACCTCTGATCTATTCTCCACATTAGTGACGTCGATATCCATAAGAGCTCGGAAAATGTCAGAATGTCCGTCTTGATAGGTCTTTATTCCCATATCTACTATGATGAGTTTTTCTAACTTATCGGGGTGCTTAGCAGCAAAGTTGATGGCAGTTTTGCCTCCCATACTATGACCCATGAGGTGCGCCCTAAAAATCCAATTATCATCCATAAATGCTGCTAGGTCGTCTGCCAATAGATCATAATCAAACGCAGCAGTATGCGGCGATCTCCCATGATCCCGCTGATCTAACATGATGCACATATAACCACTGTCTGCAAGCTTTTTGGCTATCGTCGCCCAGTTGTCTAGCATACCGAACAGCCCATGAAGAATGATGATGGGATCGCCTTCGCCTATGATTTTGGAATTGAGTTTAACGGTTGCTGACATGTATGGTATCTTTGTTCCTAAAGTACAAAGGTAGTGATTTTTAGCAAAAAAATGAGTAAACTGTGGCAAAGTAATACATTGGAAAGCGCTCACAACCCCAATTATCTACACGCTGTAAATTCTTAATCTTAGTCAATAGCTATGATATACCTTTCTTTAAGCGAAAAAACTTCTATACTTACTTCTTGGCTATCTTTAACTTTTCTCTATGGAATGCCTTAGCAAAGGTTACCGCACCAAAATTATTTCTTTTCCTCAGAAAAAATATATATTCTTAGTAATTATCAATAGTAATTATGATAGAACCTGTAGAGCCTGTATATATTTTCCAACTACATCAAAAGTATTTATTAAAAACCCTAATCTTTCCTTTCTAACTTATACAATAACAAAGGATTGACTCAAAGTTGCTTGGTTTAATTAGGGTCTGCTGATTTATTGATAACATCCTTAAGAACAAAGACTAATGTTATTTTTATTCCTATTGTAGTGCATGGATTTGAGTATTCAGAAGCTTTAAACCATGCCCTTAAGTCTAAGACTACCATGAACGGGCGGCAGTTGCTTTTTTTCATTGCCAAAAAAGGTAACCAAAAAAGTCAAGTTCAAAAGAAGGCGATTGCTTCGCACCGTTTTATCTACATTTTAACAACTTTTCATATTTTTGCATGATAGTCGCTCTTTCGAGTTCCTTGGCTTCAAGTATTGTCATACTCGACCTTGCATGGTCGCTCAGTCTTATGCTTTTTCGATCGAAATGAGAAGATATCACATTAAGTAGTGGAAGGTTTGCGATCGACGCGCTTCCCATTCTTCATTCATATATCACTGGTTTTTGATCGGTTTTCTGTCTATTATATGACATTCTGACTTTTTCAACAAGCCCTAAGTAAGTCAAATATTTCTCTTTTAATTTTTATATGTTCTAAGTCATGTTAGTATCAGAAATTATTTACTGAGCATATAAACTGTGCCACTTCTGTTTTTAAAAAAAATAGGCAATTTTTCATGAGCCGTCTGAACTTCTTGAGGCAACTTTTCCCATTTTTGACTGCTCAGATACAAGGTCATCCCATTAATTATAACCCATTTTTTAGAAACTGTATCTTGCTTTATTGTGCTTAAAGAATCGAAAGGCACAAAATTCACTTTGTCCTTTTGGTAATTATTAAAAAAGTCTCCTATTCTAGCGTTTGCACCATCTGTGACCACAATATGTCTAAAATCTTTTTGTTCTATGATTTTAATGAGAAGTTCTTTAGTGCCTTTATGGTTGGCTTCACGATTATACATTGAGTTTTGGACATAAATAGATCCTATTCCCAAGGAAAAAAGAAGGGTAAAAATAATACGTTGCTTCCAAATCATTTGCGTCAAAAACGCTAATATGAGTGGTATATACAGAAAATAGGTGTTTTCCTGACCAAAATAGATACTTACACCCAACTGTATCATGAGCGCAGTGACCGAAAATAAGAAACCGCTAGTCTTCCATTCACTCAAGCGACTAAGGCTCTGAACTAAAAAAAATGCTCCCACGGGCAAGATGAAAATAAAGTGCCTAGGATCATTGCATAAAGGTACATAGGCAGTATAAGATATCGTCATAAAATTAGCAAGTAACAGCAAGGCTATCCAACTAAGACCTACAAATCTCTCCTGATTAGAAATAACTTTACCGCCAAAAAACAAGCCAAAACCAATCAAAGGTATCATAAAACCACTCCGAATAAAATCTACCCAAAGCACGTACAATATGCGTTTGACCACAATACTAGTCGGCTGTAACTCATAGGTGCAGTCAGAAATATAACGATTAGTAAATATAGCATCCACTCGAGCCAGCGCATTGCCCATAAATATATGATAGGCACTAAAATACAAGATAATAAAGCCCACTAAAATACTCACTATCCGTTGCCAGAATAAAAGATGACGCCTATGGTACAAATCGTACAACATCAATATAAGAAAAAACGGATATAGTACTAAAAAGGTCTCCTTTGCTAAAAAAATAAGTATTGAGCCCGTAATAAATAAAGTTGCATTTCTCCAAGCTCTGTCAGAAAAATTAGTCATATACCTTTGTCTATAATATCCAATAAATGCCATAAAAAAACCTAACTCAACCGCAAAATCTGCCATTGGTTTCTCTAGATACAACAGGTGCATAGACGTAAAAACAAGAACAATAAGGCCAATCCATTGAGTAAGCTTATCTTTGTCTTTGACTATATCAAGCAATAACCAACAGACATAAGCAAGGATTAAAAACTGGTACAAAAAATTGGCAAAGTCATCAATTCCGAAAATAAGATATAACAAACTCAATGGAACGAATGCCGCATATCTATAAGCATAAAGGTTATCATGGGTAAAAGAATTATCTGCTAGATCGGAGCCCAATTTACAGTATTCTAACTCATCATACCCGAGATAGCCACCATGAAAAAATGCAAAGTGTAAGCCAAGTGCCCCACCAATAATTAATATCGCCACAAAGTAAAAAATACTGCTTTTCATAGTTGTATTCAAAATATAATTATAGGACAATATCATTTTTCATAAATCTAAGCTTAAGTGTTGTTTTAAAATTATCTTTTCTGATGATTAGAGGTACTCAGTAATTCGAATATTTAACACCTTCAAAAGATAGCAGGTTTAATAGCTTCTACCTTCTTTATAAATCAAAAAACAAAGTTAAATAATTTATTTAATATTTTGCTCATAGATGTTCAAAATAGAACTAGGTATAATTATCTAAGATTTAAAATGTGGAGAGTTAGACTAATTATTATACTTTTGCACAGTTTTTGTATTAGACAACTTCGAGCCACAAGTGATATTATAAAAAGACGATAATTTTAACTTGCTTTAACATTAGCTGATGTAAAAGCTAACAATATAAATTGGATTAGATGAATGTATTAAAATTTGGTGGCTCTTCAGTGGCCAATGCCGACAGGATCAAAAACATAGTGGATATCCTCTCGCCAAGAATAGCAGCTGGAGAAGAGTTGACGGTAGTATTTTCGGCATTCGGTGGAGTCACTGATATGTTGATAGAGATGAGCGAACTTGCCGCAGAAGGCAAAGACAATTACCTAGCACTCTTTCATCATTACAAAGACCGACATACAGAAGCAGCACGCAGCTTGCTATCCAACGAAAAGTATATGGAGGTCACCATACAGATAGTTGCAAATCATGATGTTTTGCGAGATTTGCTCAAAGGTATTTTTCTCGTAAGAGAAGTGTCACCGCGTACTATGGATTTTGTACTTAGCTTCGGTGAACGCAATTCTAACTATATCATAGCTGAAGCATTGACAGAGAGAGGCATCAAAGCCGCATACCTAGATGCACGTAAAATAATCATTACAAATAGATTTTTTGGTGCAGCAAAAGTCAATTTTAAACTTTCAGAAAAAGCGATCACGGATTATTATCAAAAACATAAAAGTGAAGGAATTCAGGTAGTTACGGGTTTTATAGGATCAGACATCGGTGGTCTTACCACTACACTTGGCCGTGGCGGATCCGACTATACTGCGGCCATCTTAGCGGGTGCGCTTGATGCTGCTGTGCTAGAGATATGGACGGATGTGAACGGTGTGCTCACTTGTGATCCACGCAAAGTCAAAAATGCATTCACTCTGCCACAGCTAAGCTACGCTGAAGCAATGGAAATGTCACATTTTGGAGCTAAAGTAATCTATCCACCGACCATACAACCTGCTTTGCGCAAAGGAATTCCGATTTATATCAAAAATACTTTTAATCCTACCTTTGCTGGCACGCTGATCACCAAAACCCAATACCAACCCTTCACTTCTAGCATCAAAGGAATCAGTTCCTTAGGTGGATTGACACTGATCAGACTGCAAGGAAGTGGGCTCATGGGAGTTGCTGGAGTAAGTGGACGTTTGTTTACAGTACTCAACAAAGAGAAGATCAATGTTGTATTGATCGCACAGGCTTCATCTGAGCACTCGATCAGCATCGCCATCAATGATAAGGAACTCAAACTCACCATAAACGCCATCAATACAGAGTTTGAGCGAGAAATTGACGATGGACAAATAGATGCAATAAAGGGACAATCAAACCTTTGCGTAGTGGCAATCATCGGCGAACAGATGAAAAATGTACCCGGAGTAGCTGCCAAACTTTTTGAAGGTTTGGGCAAAAACGGGATCAATATCATCGCTATAGCTCAAGAAAGCTCGGAGTTAAATATATCATTTATCATCAAAAAAGAAGACGAAATCAAAGCACTCAACGCTATCCATGATTCCTTCTTTCAGTCTGAAACCAAAAGTATCAATATCTTTATCATCGGTGTAGGCCTTATCGGCAAAACACTGATCGATCAGATATGCTCCCAAAAAGAGAAACTGAAATCTAAAAATAGTCTCCAAATTAATATCTGTGGGCTAGCCAATTCAAAAAAGATGGTTTTTGACGAAAATGGAATAGACCAAAGTAACCCTATCTCAGCCTTAAAAAATAGCGATTTAAGGTCAGATGTGTCAGCCTTTGTAGATACGATGATAGCAATGAACCTGCCCAACTCTATCTTTATAGACAATACGGCGGATGATATTATTCCGAACTTTTATGAAAAAATATTTAGTGAGAGTATTTCTATCGCTACACCCAATAAAGTAGCTGCTTCTTCCACCATGCTCAACTATAAAAATCTCAAGGCTACAGCAAAAAAAAATAATGTCCAATTCCTGTTTGAAACTAATGTAGGAGCAGGATTACCTGTCATCTCGACGCTCCGCAACCTCATCAGCAGTGGTGATACGATAATGAAAGTCGAAGCTATATTGTCAGGATCTGTGTCCTATATTTTCAATAATTTTGATGGTAGCAAGCCTTTTTATGAACTCGTCAACGATGCCAAAACACTAGGATATACCGAGCCAGATCCTAGAGAAGATCTATCAGGAGCTGATGTGAAAAGAAAAATTACGATCCTAGCCAGAGAGGTAGGATATGATATAGAAGCAATAGATGTAGTCATCAATAACATTCTACCAGATGTTTGCTTAACTGCCCCTGACGTAGCTACGTTTTTCGAGACCTTAAAAGCAGAAAACCTTTATTTTGAAAATCTTTTGGCGAAAGCCAAATCAAAAAATGGGGTACTTAGATTTTTGGCGAAAGCCGAAGAAGGAAAAGTTTCTTGCGGACTAGAAATCGTAGATAGTTCGAGTCCATTCTACGCACTCGAAGGCACTGACAACATGATCGTATTTACTACTGAGCGCTATCATCAGCGGCCACTAGTAGTCAAAGGTCCGGGCGCAGGTGCAGAAGTCACAGCAGCAGGTATATTTGCAGAGATTATAAGTGCAGGTAGTTAATTATAGCAAAAATAAAGAAAATGTCAAAACCAGGAATAAAAGTATTTGCCCCTGCTACAGTTGCAAACGTTGCAGTAGGATTCGATATACTGGGATTTGCGATAGATAAACCAGGAGATGAAATCATCGTACGCAAAGGCAAACAACCAGGACTAATCATTACAGAGATTCAAGGCGCAGAAGGCAAACTTAGTACCGATATAATGAAAAATACCGCTGGTTTTGCGGCTTTCAAACTTCTAGAAGCACTAGGAGAAACTAAGCGACCTATCGAGATGGAAATACATAAAAAAATGCCCTTTGGTAGTGGACTAGGTTCGTCAGCTGCCAGTGCTGTAGCCGGAGTATTTGCCGTCAATGAACTACTCAAAACAGGACTCAGCAAGCAAGATATCCTAAGCTATGCAGTTGCCGGTGAGCAGATCGCTGATGGAGCATGGCATGCTGACAATGTAGCTCCTTCGCTGCTAGGCGGTATGATCCTGATCAGAGATAGTGAAACGTTAGATTTCAAAAAATTACATATACCTGAGGGACTTTTTGCAGTAGTGATCTATCCACACATACAAGTATTGACAAAGGATTCTAGGCAGTTATTGACTGAGACAGTGAACTTCAAAAAGGTAGTCACACAAACTGGCAATCTAGGTGCATTTGTAGCAGGAATGTTTACCTCAGATTTTGGATTAATCAAGCGATCATTGCAGGATGTTCTCGTCGAACCACAAAGAGCGCACCTGATACCTATGTTTTATGAGATGAAAGAAGCAGCACTTAACGCCGGTGCACTTGGATTCAGTATAAGTGGTGCAGGCCCATCTATGTTTGCATTATGTGACAATAATCTCACAGCCGAAAACATCATCATAGAAGCACAAAAGATTTATAAAACTTCCAAAATTAAGATCGACACTTACCTGTCTAAGATTAATCACGAAGGAGCGGTAAGGTTTTAGGTATTATTTTAATAGGTTTTGTACTTACTATTGCTTTATTGGTAGTAACTCAGCACACCATGATTCAGGTATATCGTTGATGTCATACAGTTCTAAACTAGCACCTATACTTCCTGTGCTTATAGGTCGCAGTGTTTTGTTGATTCCTTTAGTTTTTAGGGTGTACATAGCTCCTGTCTTAGGATCAACTATAAGCAAACCTATTAAACTAGTAAGAAATATGTTTCCATAATACCAGCCATCTACTTTAAACTCTATGGGCATAGTTGCTTCCTCATATCCGTCGAGCATAAATTTGACTTGATAACTAGCTTTTTTCATATATCCAAATGAGGCATTCAGTGTCACCACATCAGGGGTAACACCTGTATATACTTCTTTTCCATACTTATCTTTTATAACAAATCGAGCTTCTAGCGGAGTAGATCTTATAGCTATGGGGTAGGCATTTTTGCTCAGGATAGTGGCACAACTTGACATCAATAAAATCACCAAAGCAAAGAGAAAAGTATAAGCCTTTGTTTTCATATTTCAACTATTTTAGATAAAATTTGATGCTAAAAATTGTGTAAAGATAAGGTTTAAAAATTGAAGATCTGAATCAAATTTAAGATTTTTAAGATTTTTAATAATAATAACAATAACGAAAAATTAGTTATACAATAAATTAACTAATTACATTTGTATAAAATTAGTTGTAATATGATCAAATTTAATGAAATAGAAGAAAAAATAATGGTTGCACTCTGGGAGCTTGGTAAGGCATTTCCTAAAGAAATCATACACCTTGCAGCACTATATGAAACACCTTATAATACGGTACTATCTACCATCAGAAAGCTAGAAAACGAAGGAAGAGTTGGATATAAGGTCATAGGCAAAAGTCATAGATATTTTCCAATCTTGAAGCGAAAAGATTATACAGGTTCATTATTCTCTAAGTTGTTTAAAGGAATGTTTGACAACTCACCGGAAAAGCTCTTATCCCACTTCGTAGAAACGGAAGATGTTACACATGAAGAGTTAAAAAAAATTCTTAATTCCTTAAACGATAAATAATTTGTTACGATTTGAGCTCGAGTGATTGACTTATATCATAAAGTCAATTAGTCTGACTTTATTTACTTATCTGATTGTTAGAAAAATTATTTTGCCCGTTAAGAGATTTCATTTGGCTAGATATTTTTTGATATTTGGAATAGTAGCTGCACATTTATTTCCAGTAATAGTTTTTTCTTTTGGATACGAAAGGGTGAGTTTGACACCAGATCTGATACGACCACTAATCAATAGAAATTTGATTGCGGATATAGTATAAGCTTATTTGATTTCTTTATGATGGGTTACGTTTCTATTAATTTTTACTTTTTGGGAAGGCTCATTTATAACATTGACCGCAGTATAGAGAGTATAAAAACGGGAGTACAGATACACGACGGCTCAAAGGTGTTTGTAGATTCAACAGCAGTCTCTCCCTATAGTTTTCTATCATTTTTGTCTGCCAAAAGGTTATGATTCTTTAAACTAAGCCCACGAGGAGATGCATTTCAGGCAGCATCGCTTCAGTTTTTTTCTCAGCCTTGACAAGCAGGACTTCAATGGAAGTAAAACCAACGCAAGCATTACACTATCAGACAGCATTCCTGATCGTGGCATCGATTACTACATCCAGATGTATGGTATTAATAATGTTACGAGCATCGACACAATCATAGATTTTAATTTTGATACTTGTATAGAAAAAATCACTATTCTAAAAAATGAAATACCAAAAGGTTCTTACATGTACCTTCAGTATCTAATATCTCAAGACCTTATGGATCAAAAGAAGATAAAAGAGATACAAGATAAATATTATAAATAAGTTAGATCAGTGTCCTGGATGCATTAAGTCTTGTATTAAGGACGTATTTTTTTTGTATTAAAACCCTAAAAATCCAATATCAACATTCCATTGCGCAGTCTAGGCTCAAACCATGTGCTTTTGGGCGGTAGATATTCGTGAGCTTCTGCGGTGGCCAGCACTTCCTCTCTAGAGATCGGGTAGAGGCAGAAACCTACACTATTTGGGCTCTTTTGTGTAGTGTTTTCCAGACCATTAGTACCTGCTATTCCAGAGACATATTGGATATTTTGGGCTAGCTTGATATCAGGTATAGCTAGCGCTTGCTCTAGTAGGAAGTGATTAAACAGATCTACATCCAGTATCGGTTTATTTCCTTCTAAGGCTACGATATATTTCTTTCGCCATGTACAAAGGTACCACTCTTTATCTATAACAAGCGTCATTGAGTGTTTGTGACTAGGTTTAGCAGCTTTAGGTATCGGTTTTAACTTTAGGTATTTGCTTATGGAGGCTATCCACTTGATATAACTCATGTGCGGTGGCAAAGACACTACACGATTATAATCATGTATATACAAGTGAGACAAGGGAAAGTAAGCACACAAAACACCATTCTGTTCACTTTGATGTCCGAGATAGTTTTTGTGGATGAGTTTATTGCTGACTGCTATTCTATGATGACCATCAGCGATATAGGACTTGGGTACGAGTTTCTGAAACATTTGACTGATGTGCTTGATTTGTGCATCCCCACTCACTGCCCAAAACTCGTGCAATTCATTGGTTTTCTCCATCCGAAAAGATAGAAAAGGCTGTGACGCTTTGGTGATTTCTACCATCCACTTAGATATGGCTTTCTGGTCAGGATAGGCAAGTAATACAGGTTTTATCATCGCTTTGCGCAAAAGCAATAACTGCATCATGTCTTGCTCGTTTTCTGTGAGGGTTTTTTCGTGCCCTAGTATTTTCCTATCATCCACATCGCTTAGATCGTTGCTGGCGAGTATTGATAAGGCTGTATTTTTACCTGAGATTCGATATACATAGATGTTGTTTTCTTCCGTATATTTAAAAAATCCCGAAGCTCTTAGATTGATATATTCAGCGCTTACTCTATCAAAGAACGAATCTGGCGAACTAACCAAATCAGGATTAGGAAAGGAAGCTTTAAATGGTCTTATTTTCATAAACAAAGATTATTAAATATCTTTTTGTCGTCATTCAAACCACAATTTAACTGCTTTCTATCCTTATCCATCAATCCTTATTTTTTTATCTGAAGGTTCCCATTACTGGTTGTCTATTTTCTTTTGTTGAAGCACAAAAGACTTTTCTAGTGTGATCATATCTCGCATGATATTCATAGTCTCACCTATATAAATATCTTTTTTGAGGTCTTTGATTAACTCGTCTGTTCTAGCCTTGTATGATTCATCTACCTTCATTTTTGATTCATCCGCTTTTAAGTTTCTCACACTTACTCCACTGATATCGTTTTTAAACAAATCATCAAATTTCTTTGATTCCTCATTGCGTTTGTCCACCATGGCACGGTAGTCATTGATTTTACTAGGCCATTTGGTTTGATCTCTATTTTCTTTGATCATCTTAGCACCTAGTAATATAGAATTGAAGTCAGGATTGTCTGCAATTCTTTTCGTACTGTTCTGTATGATTTGAGCTTTGTTGTCCAGTCTCACTACATTTTGTTTGTAATTTATTGGATCTATTTCTGTCCATTCTAGAGGATTATCATACTCTTTCTCACCTGTCTCAACGTACTGATAAGTATCTGGCAAAATGATATCTGGAACTACACCTTTGAGTTGCGTCGAACCACCATTAACTCTATAAAATTTCTGTACAGTCATTTTGACATTGCCTAGTGGCTTAAACTCATCATATCCTCTGATGCTTCTGTCTAAATCATAAAATCGTTGTACAGTTCCCTTGCCAAATGTAGAAGTACTACCTACTATGATAGCACGGTCATAATCCTGCATGGCAGCAGCGATAATCTCAGAGGCTGAGGCACTGAAATGATTGACCATGATGATCAGTGGTCCATCATAAAGCACACTTTTGTCTTTGTCCACATGTAGAAAAGGCTTCCCTTCTCTTCCTTTTACTTGTACGATTGGACCATCTTCTATAAAAAACCCACTCATATCCACAACATCATTTAGGGAACCGCCAGAATTGTTTCTGAGATCCAAGATGATACCATTTACGTTTTGAGTTTTGAGTTTTTCTATCTCAGAGTGAATATCTGTTGCGCATGAATTGCCTCCGTCCTCAAACGTTGAGTAAAACTTAGGCAAATTAATGTAACCTATATTTTGGATCTGACCAGGTATATCTATGATTACTGATTTTGCCTTGGTTTCGTCTAGTTGTACTTCGTCTCTCTCGATGATTACATCGGTGATGGTATTGTCTTTTTTCTTAACCGTAAGAATTACAATTGTACCTTTTTTGCCTCTGATGAGTTGTACAACATCATCTACGCGCATACCCGCTATATCTACAGGCTCTTGACCTTTCTGAGCTACTTTCATGATGATATCATTGTCATCAATTTTTTTGGTTTTCCATGCAGGACCACCTACTACAACAGAAGTTATTTTGGTATAATCGCCTTCTATTTGTAATCTAGCGCCGATACCTTCGAGTTTTCCACCCATATTGATATCAAAATCTGCTTTTTCCTTTGGGCTAAAATAGTCAGTGTGCGGATCGTAATAGTTGGCAATGCTCGCTAGGTATGTTTCCATTCTGTCAGCTCTTTTAAGCTTGGAGAGTCTAGAAAACCAGTCTGTAAATACCTTTTTGACGTCTTTTATAGCATCTTCTTGGAGTTGCTCATCGGTTTTGATTTCTGCTTTTTTATCATCTTCTTTGTCTGTGCTAACTATTTTCTTTGCAGCGTTGTCTAACCTTTCTTTTTGCGCATTGACTTTATCAACCCATTTGGTCATAACTTCAAAGGTAATATTTGTTTTCCACTGCTCTTTTTGTGCTTTTGGATCTTTGGCAAATGCTCTTTTGTCGCTGTCCATTTCCATAAGATCTCCCTTGCTAAAATCAAAAGGCTGAGTGATTACCTCATTAAAATAGGCCTCAGAACGTTTAATTCCAGCGTCTAACATAGGTAGTGCTGCATTGAAAAAATCAAAATTACCAGCTTGTACTTGGTTATCAACAGCAGTTTCATACACTTTTAATGCGTCTATATCTTTCTGTGTAAAAAACCGCTTTTGACTGTCTAACCTATTTAAAAACGACTTGTAAACGGCTTTGCTAAAATTGTCATCTAATGCCTTAGGTTCATAGTGCACATATTCTAGTGTTTGTATGAGCCCTTGCAGGATCAACGTTTCTTTATCATTTACGGTAGGATTAGTATTGACTTCTCGTTGAAAGAAAAATAGCCCCATCAATGCAACGATAACTACAGAACTTCTAAATATCATCTTTCTAATTTTTTCTGTTTTCATTAAATGAATAATTCTATAAGTGCAAACTTAACTCTAATCTGCCTCTAATTACAAATCTTAGCTGCATTTGTTTAATCAGGTACTTACTATTGCACTATCTGACTATCAAAACCTCAAATGCAGCACAAATAGTGAACTATCCCTCTACTTTAACACAAATATAACGTAACTCAACCTCTGTTTTACAGCTATAGTATCGAATACCAGACCAAAACTATTTCTGCTCATATATAAAATCTAGCATCGCTTCGGTCATAGATTCTAACGTGTAGCTTCCCGCCCACGGATCCGTAACTTTGTTAAGGTTTGACTCTAAGTTATAGATGTTTTGCGCATGTAGCGAAAGTCGGATTAAGTCATGCCCACTGTCCTCGCTGAAGCCAAAGCTCATATCAGCGGAGCCAAACTTGCTTGACAAAAGCAGATAGTTAGCTCCGATCATCGGGTGCATGACCTTGTCTATGGAAGCCGAATCTATAAATGTCAAAATTTTAATACCTATTTGAGATCCGTGTTGACTGACTTCTTTATGAAATATTTTTCGCATCACCCTCAACTCAGCTATTTGTGCATAAAAATCGGGTTTCAGGGTCAGTTTTACGATTAAATCATCATTATTTTTGTGATGGATGCTGTTTATTACCTTACGGTGAAAATGAAGCAATCGTTCAGAAAAGCTTTGATCTCCATCGACAAAAAGCTCATTATCCAAAAGATCAACCTTGCTTTTTGAAGTATATGTGATGCTTTTTGGTGGTTTCTGACCTGATGATTGTATATACATCCCCAGTTTATATTTGGCAACTAATATATCATCTTGAGTTATGAGTACCAAATCAATCAAGTCTAAGAAAACACCTTCTAAAATTATAGAAAAATCAGATTTGATATCTACCTCAATCGCCACTACTTCTGCACCAAGAGACAGCAAGTTAAGTAATTCATCATTTTGGTTGAGTGATGATAATAAGATACGAACCCCTACTTTTGATTGGGCTGGAAAGTGACAATTTATCTCATATTTACTCTCAAAGTCTGTGGTAAAAGGTGTGACCTCTATACCTTCACTTATGTTATATTTATAATCAGAAGCAACTGCCTTGCCTTTTAGGTCTTTATCAATCTTAGCTCGCCATTCGGCTTCTGTTACTTTTTCAAAACTATCAAAATTTACCAAAACAAATAATTTAAAAGGTGAAAAATAAGTATTTTCTAGTACGAAGGATCATAAATCATGGTCGCTATGTGCGTTTCTACATCTTGCTCTGGTGTAAAGGTACTGAGACCGAGATCCATCAAATGCTTAGCCACAGCCACAGCAATGGCAAAGGATATCGCTCTGAGTTCGGTGAGTTTAGGATAGACATTACCGTGCAAAAGATCAGTTAAGTTGACTTGTGCTGCTAGTTCAGACGCTGCCACTAGAAACACACTTTCGGGTAGATTGGTTGCCTGAACAGCCAATGCTCCGAGCCCAATGCCAGGAAAAATATATACATTATTGGCTTGACCAGGATCAAAAGTGCGTCCGTTTAGCTTTACTTGATCAAATGGACTCCCACTTGCAAACACAACTTTTCCTTCACTCCAGCTATAGGCTTCTATAGCAGTACATTCGGCCTTGGAAGTAGGATTAGAAAGTGCAAATATAACTGGCATTTGATTGATCTCAGTCATGAGTTTGACCACTTCCTCGGTAAATGTTCCATAAGCACCTGATGCGCCGATAAGTATATTTGGCTTATAATAGCGGATAGCTCCCACAAAATCCATGCTTTTCACCTTCTTGGCATAAGGCAAATTGTGCGACATGAGGTCTGTTCGCTCGCTGGTGAGCAATCCATGTATATCTATAAAAGTCAGACGACTATATGCTTCCGTCTCAGTCAATCCTTCTAATACTAAGGCTTTGAGCATGAGGTCTGCTATACCTGTGGCAGCAGATCCTGCTCCGAGAAACATGATATTGCTGTCCCTGAGAGCAATATTGGTCAATCTAGTAGAGCTCAATACTCCGCCTAGTGCCACAGCAGCAGTGCCTTGTATGTCATCGTTAAAACATAGCACTTTATCGCGATATTTGTCTAATATCTTGTAAGCCATAGGAGTGATGAAATCCTCAAACTGTATCAATGCCTTGGGAAATTTCTCTTGCACAGCCATGACGAACTCCTCCATCATCTCGTCATAAGGAGCACCTTCTGATCTCAAATGTGGATAGCCTAGGTACATGATATCTTTGTGTAAAGAAGTATTATTGGTTCCCATATCAAACATCACAGGCAAACACCACTCGGGATATATGCCTCCTCCCGCGGTATAGAGGGATAGTTTGCCTATAGGAATACCCATACCATTACAGCCTAGATCACCTAGACCCAAAATCCTAGAACCATCTGTGACAACGATCACTCTAACATCTTTTTCGGGCCAGTTGTCAAACATAGAAGCTATGTGACCTTTGTCCTCTGGAGTGATATAAAAACCTTTGTCTATCCTATAAATATGAGAAAACCTCAAACACACTTCACCTACCGTAGGTGTATAGATGATGGGCAATATCTCTGGTAGATAATCGATCACTAATCTATAAAACAACCGCTCATTCCTGTCTGCAAGTGCCGATAAAAATATATATTTTTCTATATTTGAGTCCTTGTTTCTGATGTTTTCAATAACACGAATTTTTTGTTTTTCTTGTGTCGATGTCGCAAAAGGCAAAAGGCCTCTCAATCCATATTTTTCTTTATCTTCTCTAGTAAAAGCCGTTGATTTACTAATTGTGCGGTCTTTTAATATCTCTACTCCTCTCTTTTCCATACGATGATTAATTACTTATTGGGTGCAAAAATGAAATAATAATCGTAAAAATTTCACTTTTAATAAAATTTTAACCCTAGACTCAATATTTTTCAATTTACTATATCTAGTAAAAATGGTTGACTAATATGTGCATCTACGACTAAGTTTTAAATCGTTTTTTTCCGATAATAGATTTAATCATACAGCAAACTGTGTGAGATGGTGATCTAAATGTTTGTAGAGCATATTGTTCCACTCTGTACTTGATAAGTTACCAAACGATTTGGATTCCTTACCACTAAAAGCAGCTTCCCCTTCCTTAGAAACTTGAAGAATATACGCGGTGAGGCGACTTTTCTCTTCCTCAAAATTGCGGTGATCGCTTATGATGAACTGTGGGGCGGTAGCACTATTGTGCTTATATGGTTTTTCGTTTACAACTACATTTTTTACAAAAGTCTTTAATATTAATTTCATCAAAAAGTTGGGCTGCGGATGCTTATCGGTATAGATCATCTCATACGTCACGTTACAATGTGCTAGCATTTGATCCACACTCATCTTGCCCCATTTAGGTTGGCTATTTGATTGTAGTTTATTAATTCTATCTATTAGTTCGTTTGCTGTAGTAGGTTGAAATACGTTTGTTAAAGCCATATAAGAGGATTTGTTGATGGTTATGAAAGCACAAACTTAGATAATTTACCGAAACATACCAAAAGTGTTAATTTTTACTTAGTACTTGTTATAACAGTTTTTGAATTATTTTTAACATACATTGAGTAAAATATACCTTATCTTTGCGCCATGTTTGAAAAATATAATGTAATAGTAGTGGGTGCTGGACATGCAGGCTGTGAGGCAGCAGTCGCAGCCGCAAATCTTGGATCTAAGGTCTTGCTTGTGACGATGAATATGAATACAATCGCGCAGATGTCATGCAATCCAGCGATGGGAGGCGTGGCCAAAGGTCAAATAGTAAGAGAAATAGACGCGCTAGGTGGTTACTCTGGAATCGTCACAGATTACTCCATGGTACAGTTTCGTATGCTCAATATGTCTAAAGGTCCAGCTATGTGGTCTCCTCGTGCACAGAATGATAGAATGATGTTTGCTGCCAAATGGCGAAATATGCTAGAATCACATCCAAACATTGATTTCTGGCAAGAAACTGTGCCAGGCCTTGCGATCAAAAACGGTGTATGTAAAGGTGTAGTTACTTCGCTTGGTTTAGAGATTCTAGCTGATGCCGTGGTACTCACGAATGGAACTTTCCTCAATGGGATCATTCATATAGGAGAAAAACAAATGGGAGGAGGTCGAGCAGGTGAAAAATCCGCAACAGGAGTGACCGAACAATTGGTATCCCTCGGTTTTGAGTCTGGGCGTATGAAAACAGGAACGCCACCACGTATAGATGGACGCTCGCTAGATTATACCAAAATGGAGGTACAAGATGGCGATACCAAAATGGGTAAATTTTCTTATGGTGATTCAGATGTGCCTATTCGTCAGCTCCCTTGTCATATCGCATATACTAGCGAAGCAGTACATGAAACATTAAAAGAAGGTTTTGACAGATCCCCGATGTTTAATGGTCGTATCCAAGGCATAGGCCCAAGATATTGCCCATCAATCGAAGACAAAATCAACCGTTTTGCAGACAAAGATAGACATCAGCTATTCGTAGAGCCTGAGGGCTGGGATACTTGCGAGATATATGTCAATGGTTTCTCATCATCATTACCTGAAGATGTTCAATTCAAAGCACTCAGAAAAGTAGAAGGATTCGAAAACATGAAAATGTTTAGGCCAGGATATGCTATAGAATATGATTACTTTCCACCCACGCAGTTAAATATGAACCTAGAAACTAAGCTTGTCAAAAATCTCTTCTTTGCTGGACAAATCAATGGTACTACAGGTTATGAAGAAGCGGCTTGCCAAGGACTCATAGCTGGCGTAAATGCCCATCTTGCTACCAAAGAGGAAGAACCTTTTATACTCAAAAGATCAGAAGCTTATATAGGAGTATTGATAGATGATCTAGTCAATAAAGGTACCAACGAACCTTATCGTATGTTTACTTCTAGAGCAGAATATAGAATCTTGCTTCGTCAAGACAACGCAGATCAACGACTGACTCCTATCGCATACAAACTCGGCATGCAACAACTAGAATCGCGCCTAGATCGTGTCAATCAGAAGGTACAAGCCATGCAAGATATAGAACGATATTTTGATGATTATAGCGTAGATCCAGACTTAGTCAATGGATTCTTAGATACGATAGATTCTTCGCCACTAAAGCAAAAACAAAAGGCAAAAACTGTACTCAGCAGACCAAATATATCCATTGAAAATATGAGAATACACTTGCCTGAAGTAGATCAGTTTCTATCAAAATATGATGAAGAAATCATTATGTGCTCTGAAATAAGCATGAAATACGATGGTTATATCCGCAAGGAGCAAGAAATGGTAGATAAGATGAATCGCCTTGAAGCAGTACGGCTATCTGACAGTTTTGACTACAAGGCTATCTCTTCACTATCTTTTGAAGCACGTGAAAAACTTCACACTGCAAGACCACGAACGATAGGACAAGCAAGCCGAATCAGCGGAGTTTCTCCATCTGATATATCGATATTGCTCGTGCATGTGGGTAGGTAATACGCCAAAACAATTTTATAGTAAGAATAATAAAAGAGCCAATTCAGGGTTAAATTCTGTGTTGGCTCTTTTATATTTATTAACCCGTCCACTCAAGTATTTTCATTTTGTAATTGACACTTACATTAGATGTTGTCAAAGTATAAATATATACCCCTGGCGGCAGATTAGCGTTGCGTTTAAAATTTGAGTACAATGCTTCCCTTTGCGTAGGTCTTCGTACCTGCGTAAATTGCTTCTCCTTTAATACTCATAACCTCAAATTTAACTACATCATCTTATCCCATCTCAAAGTTGTTAGTATTAAACCATTGTACTTTATACACTTCTACTGAAATAAAACCACCTCTTTGCTCAAAACGCTCACTTAACTCACCGCTACTTTTAAATTGCATTTTTATCATCAAAACAAAAGAGCCCCACTTAATCTAAAACTAAGTGAGGCTTTTGTTTATAATTAAACAATGAGTTTCTAAAGTTTTTAAGGTAGTAATACACTATCTATCAAATGCACTACACCATTGCTAGCAGGAATATTTACCGCTATAATTTTAGATGGATTCGCATTTTTTGCACCTTTTACTGTACCATTTGCCGCATTTATCGCAACCGTTCCTCCTGAAGCTGTAGTAACATTTCCAGTGGTAAGATTAGTCGAATATACCCTTGCACTTACCACATGATAAGTAAGTATCGCTGCCAATGTGTTAGCATCAGTTGCAGTTACAGCCGCTACGGTAGCAAATCCAGCCGCTTTAAATGCATCATTTGTGGGTGCAAAAACCGTAAATGGTCCAGCTCCACTAAGAATATCTACTACTTTTGTACTACCAGTATTAGCTTTTAGAACAGCAGCCACTAGAAAAGAAAGATCGGGGTTACCCTGAGCAAGTGCTACGATGTTTCTAGTTTCTGGCGCAATTACCGCATCTATAATATGAATAATAGCTCCATTCTCAGCCTTTACGTCTGCAGTTGTTACCCTAGCACCGTTGATAGATACACCAGAAGCATTTTTAGTAACGAAAGCATCAGTACCATTAAGCATTTTGACAGCTACGTTGTCTTTGGTTGCGAGTGCAGATGAAGGCACTAAACTTCCAACCACATGATAAGAAAGTATATTTGCTAAAGCTACTTTATCTATACCTTGTATAACTGCTGCGGATGTTAGACCAGCTGCTCTAAAAGCTGCATCTGTTGGTGCAAAAACTGTGATAGTCGGATTCTTCAGCGCATCTGCTATTCCTGCGTGTAATACCGCAGCTTCTAGTAAAGTGAAGTCAGGACTATCAACTACTACATCTACTATAGATTTTTGAGTAGTTGTGGTGTCATCATCTGAGCATGAAGTGAATAACATTCCTACTGCCAAGAACATGAAAAGAAATTTAATTTTTAACATTTTAATTTATTTTAAATTTTTAATAATACTATTATAGTGCAGTCTAGCTACAAAAGGTTGCCTTTTGTTTAATTTATTTTTGTTTTTTGTTAAACAACAAGATACTAGTACTAATAAAAATATAGTTCTTATCAGAGTTAAACTGAGTTAATATAACCCGATAAGGAACTTTAAAAGTCGTAAAAAAATTAATTATAATAATAGTTTTAAAAAGCTATAATCATCTAGTGGGTCGATAAACGGAGTATTTCCTATATTGTAGTTTGTTTTAGTTTGGACAAAATCAGTCACCCTATCAACCACGAGAATCCTTGACGATATCCATCATTTTTTCTTCTTCTTTTTTGGTGATATATCTCCACGTATCGTTAGGGAGGTTATCAAGTGTGAGGTGCATGATCCGTACACGAGTAAGCTTGCGTACATGATAGCCTAGGTATTCGCACATCCTTCGTATCTGACGGTTGAGTCCTTGGGTCAGCACAATATTAAAGGTATAGTCATCTATCTTTATAACTTTGCAAGGCTGAGTAACAGTTTCTAATATTGGAACGCCCGTGGACATACTTTTGATAAAAGCTGTATCTATCGGTTGATTGACGATAACTATATATTCTTTCTCATGTTGATTGCCCGCTCTCAGGATTTTGTTGACGATATCACCATTATTAGTGAGCAAAAGTAATCCTTGCGACATTTTATCTAGCCTTCCTACAGGAAATATACGCTCTGGATACTTCAGATGATCTATAATGTTGTCTGGATCACCTGAGTCCGTAGTACAAGTAATTCCGGTGGGTTTATTGTAAATCAGATATACTACATCAGGTTTATCGCCAATGAGTTCTCCATCGATATGTACTTGATCACTTGGAGAAACTCTATTTCCTTTTCTGGCTACAATACCGTTGATGGTTACTTTACCCTCTTCAATCAGTACATCTGCACCACGACGCGAACAAAGTCCTGTATCGCTTATATATTTATTAAGGCTTATGCTTTCTTGCTCCATCTGCGAGTGGAAGTATTATTTTAGGTTTCCAAGATTCACAAAACTATCAAATTTTTCTGGAAAAGTATATTTTGGCGTATCCTTTTTTGAAAGATTGTCCGATAGGCTGATTTTAGAACCTAGTATTGGTTCAGCATTATTAGGAAGGTTGTTTTTTGCCAACAAGCTTTCTAATCTTATGCCATAAAGTTGGGATATGCTATAGATTGTCTCACCTTTTGCTACCGTATGCGATGTGTTATCTTTGGTATGAAAAGCTCTTTTCTTTTTTTCTAAAAAGACTATTTCATCCCTTGCAGGTCGATAATCTTTTGACTTGCAGGCTTCGTTATACCTCATAAGTTCATGCACGCTGACATTGTTTTTTGCAGCGATTTGATCGATGGTTTCATGACCACTCGCCACTATATTTTTGAGATCATTGGTCTTAGATATGACGTATCGAGTAGATTTAGGTATGTTGTTTTCTGTCTTGGTTTCTAGTTTTATTATTTTAGTGTTAGACTGGCTAGATTTGTTAAGCTGTGGATTACTATTGCTATGTTCCGCAGTGACTAGCACATCTGTTTGTCTCAGAATCATTACAGGTTCGTCTAGTTTATATAGATTATTGCTTTCTATGATTTTGATAAGTTTTTGAGGATAGCTTGGATCTGTAGCATATCCAGCAAATTTCAATCCGTTGGCCCAACCGACATAATCTGTACTCGCTATATCAAAAAGAAAACCATATCTACTTCTCTTGGATGGGTTCATCAGAAACTCTGAATGCGCCATGTAGGACTCTTCTGGAGATACAAATCCTCTAAAACAGCTCTCTATAATCGTTCCACTACTATCTACATCATCATCATGTCTATAAAACTTCTCGCCTTCCCACTGACCACCACACTTGATCCCGAAGTGATTGTTTGCTTGGTATGCAAGAGGACTTCTGCCTAAGTCTGATTCTAGTATTCCTTGTGCTAGCTTGATACTCGCTGGTATTCCAGTTCGTTTCATTTCAGCGATAGCGATACTCTTGTAAGTGTCTATATAACTCTCTGCCAGTTTGCGGTTTGCAAAACTCTTAACAGATACCAAAGTAAGGCAGATTACTGTCATAAACATTGAAAATCTAAGGTTTATACACATTATAAATATTTTTAATTTATCTTATGCAAATATCATTCCGAAATTTAATAACGAAAAAAACACGTAAGATATTTTAATTAAAAATAATTATAGCACAAAAATTATTTTTGAGATCAGCAATCAAATAATCGATGTCAATAAAGCGCTTGCATTTAATAGACCAAAAGGTCTAAGCGTTAACAAGTATTACATTTAAAACCTAAATCCAAACGATACCTGAAAACCTATATTGGTATCTACATCCTTAGAAAAAATAAAATTATTATTAGCCTCATCATAATTTTTTCTGAGTACATCCACCTCATTATTAGTGAGGTCGACCAGGCCGATATCATATCTAAAACCTATATAAAAGCCTTTGTTGATAAAATAAGATATGCCACCTGTAAAACCGAAGTCTATAGAATTATACAAAGTACCTACTTTCTCAATATCTAAGTAGTTATAGTAAGCCCCGGCATTTCTTGCTAGCTCCACGATACCGACCGGCGTAAAAATAGCAGGGCCAATGGCTCCTTGGGCAGCTCCACCAGCTAAATCATTATTGTAATTATGTATTAGGGACTGTCTGAACCTCAGACTATCAGGCTGAGCATAACTTACATATCTGAGCGTTCCACTTCCTCTAGGCCCTAGCAATATCCCAGCATAAACGCCTACGTTTACCTCTATTTTTTTGGATACCTCCCATTGTATAGTAAGCGGAATGGTAAGATAAGCATTTGAGATTTTCATATTGATCTTAGTATTGCCTTTATCATAAAAGAAAGCATTTGCACTTATCGGTACTTTATAGAAAGACTCACCATCATAGTCATATCCTGTACCAATCTGAGTATAAACAAGCTCAGCTTTGATAGCGAACCTATCAGCAAAGTTATAAGCGTAGTTAATACCGAAATGAAACCCGTTAGATAGACTATACTTTTCGTTTACACCTAACTCATAAGGGCCATTAAACCTATTATAATTTAGTCCTGCTCTGATACCGAAACTTTGACCATAAGAAAAACTAAATGTCGTTAAAACCAACAGGCTTAAAAACCATTTTTTCATATTTGTTATTTTACAAGCTTTAAGCATTTACTAAAGTATTTGTTTATATATTGGTTTAATAATCCAATCAGATGACTAGGATTACATGAACTTACAATATCCGTCTATCAGGTGTATAGGTATAAATCCAACCAAAGGCAAAAATATTTTCTGACTTAACGAAGCGCAAAGATAGACATTATGACCTTACACTAACGATAAATATTAACCATTTGCGTTTTTAATTAGTTTTAATAAAAAGTTAAAACCATAACTTCTCCTTTATTATTACCGAAAACACTAGCTTTGCACCTTAGAATTTATAGTCTAAATAATAGGTATTAATGAGCAAAAAAAATAAGCTTAAAAAATTTTCAGATCTCCTCACTTATTCTAATGTATATGAAAACACTGACCCAAAAGACCCAAAACTGGTTTTGAGTGACGGTGTCATCGTGCACAGAAAAGGCAAATGGAGTCAAGATCATTTCGGCAATGACCGCCCGATTGTATTAGAGTTGGCTTGTGGAAGAGGTGAATATACGGTTGCACTTGCTAGGAATTATAAAAACAAAAACTTCATTGGTGTAGATGTCAAAGGCGCTAGGATATGGCAAGGTGCAAACATAGCTCTAGAAGAAAGTCTCACCAATGCAGCTTTTTTGAGAACGAGAATCGAGCAACTTCATTTATTTTTTGGACATAATGAAGTAGATGAAATATGGATTACTTTTCCTGACCCGTTCCTAAGAGAAAGCAAGGAACAAAAAAGACTTACCTCAGCTAGATTTATAGATGCTTATCGCAAAATCTTAAAATCGAAAGGTATCTGTCATCTCAAAACCGATGATTCAACTTTGTATTCCTTTACAATAGAGACTTTGCTCAGTGACCCTGGGACAACCATCATCTATCAAAACGAAGACATATACGCTGGAGAACTGCCATTTGCAGAGCTAGAATACAAAACTTATTACGAAAAGTCTCATTTGCTGAATGGTCGCAAGATCAAGTATGTAAGATTTTTGATTTCATAAAATAATTTAAACTTTAATCATGGAAGTCATCAAGCCTTATTTAAAGTACTTTTTAGAGCATCTAGTAGCACATCCACTTACTAAAGAACCCAAAAATCTTTATTCACCTGGTGATTATATACTAGCGCTGGGGGGCAAACGAATTAGACCACTCATGGTGCTCATGACCTGTGAAGGTTATGGTAGAGACAAGTCTGCTGCCTTAAATGCAAGTATGTGCGTAGAGGTTTTTCACAACTTCACGCTACTGCATGACGATATCATGGATCAGGCTTCACTACGTAGAGGTCAAGATACTGTTCATATCAAGTATGGTCTTAACACTGGGATATTGACTGGAGATGTTATGCTCATTCAGTCATACCAATACCTGCTCAATTATAATGACCCACAGCTCATAAAATCATTGTTAGATGTGTTCAATAAGATGGCCTTTGAGGTATGTGAAGGACAGCAAATGGACATGGACTTCGAAACCTCTAATACAGTAAGCATCGCAGATTATATCAAAATGATTTCACTCAAAACTTCTGTACTGCTGGCTGCATCTGCTCAGATGGGAGCGATCATCGCAGGCGCAGATGCTATCCAACAAGGACACATTTATGCTTTTGCGCTCAACCTAGGTATTGCCTTTCAACTTCACGATGATGTGTTAGATATTTATGGTGCTTCGGCACAAGTGGGCAAAAAAATAGGTGGGGATATTTTACAAAACAAAAAAACATATCTTTACATCAAGTCCCTCGAACTCGCAGATGAAAGTCAGTTAGAAAAGTTAAAGTATTACTACCAAAGTGAGTTTATAGGAGACGAGGACAAAAAAATAATAGTCGTAACAGACATATTTCGTTCTCTGAACGTTATAGAGTATTCTCGTCAGGTCATAGAGGCGTATAAAGACCTTGCTATATCACATTTAGATGCAAGCGGATTAGATACAAGTACTAAAAGTAAGCTGTTGAAGTTTTCAGAAGAATTGATGAAAAGGGAATATTAATCGCAAACTTTACGCTTATTAGAGCCTTTTTGGGAAGATATTTTCAAAGACGCACATAATATTAATGAAAATTGTATAAATTTATAAAATGAACTTTCAAATACTTATTTCGGTTTTAATCATTTCATTTGGTGCACTTTCGTGCAAAACGACCAAAAAAACCTTTGACCCCAAAGTTGAAAAATACATAAGCTTTGGTAATGGTGGCGGATTCACTGGTAAAGTCAAACAATACTATATAAAGCCCGATGGCCATGTGTTCCAAAAAGCAGATACTGGATACGTATATCTCACTAAACTCAAAAAGAACAAAGCAGATCAGATCTTTGCCAATTATACAACTTTATCATTGGACAAAAAAATCCTCAACAATCCAGGTAACATGTACTACTTCATAGAGCACAACAAAATGGACGAGTATGGTCCCCAAAAACTAACATGGGGAGCAAAGGATCTAGATGATAAAAATATAGAAACCTACTATCAAATATTAATAAATTCAATTAAAGACAACACTAATAAATAATAAATATGAGTAATAATTTTCACTTACATTCTTGGGGTTTTGTAGCTTTGATGATGGTAGTAGGCTACAATGTGACTTATGGTCAATTCAAAACCATAAAACCTAACCCTAACTCGCAAGCCAACAACCTGTCGAATGAAATAACCATCAAAAAGTCTATCAATCAAGATTATACTCGAGCAGGTGACAAAAAACTGTCTTTCACATCTATGTCCTCAGCATCGTTAACGGCCATTTCACAAGGTTTAAAACCAGGACTGATCGGCGATAAAAACGTACCTATATATATAGAAGGCGTACTCGATAAATTAGCACTAAAAGGACGCTCTGTGGAAGAGAGTGCCGCAATATACCTTAAAACTGCAGCTCCTCTAATGAAAACCAACGTTGAAGGACACGGATTTGTTATCAAGAATATAGAAAAGGATGAGCTAGGCATCACTCATGTAAGAGCACAACAAACTTATATGGATGTACCTGTATATGGTGGCGAAGTGATCCTGCATGGCGAAAACAATAATTTTGATTTTCTAAATGGCAATTACTATCCAGCTTTCACACTAACCAATGTCACTCCGACTTTTGATAGTAATGTTGCCTTACAAAGGTCTAGTTCTGACCTTGGCGAAAGCCTAAAATATGACAACGAACTAGAAATATTAGCAGCAGGAAGTCAGCCGCAATCCACCCTTGTGATCTATCCCTATGAAGGAAGTTTTAAGCTAGCGTATCATGTAACCACTTACAAAAACCTGATTGAAAGATGGGAGTATTTTATAGATGCACACACGGGTGATGTCGTCCGCAAGTATCCTAGCATCTGCAAGTTTCACAACCATAAGCACAATCACGGCGCTTGCGCACCACAAGAAGAAGTGCTAGATGGCAAAACTACGGCTGTAGCCCAAGATTTATTTAATATTAATAGAAACATCAATACCTATCAAGTAGGCAATAAATATTATTTGATAGACGCTTCTCGAGATATGTTCTCGCAGAGTACTTCTAAGTTTCCTGATGATCCTAGCGGCGTGATCTGGACATTGGATGCACTCAATACATCACCCGAAAACAAAAACTTTAACTACGATCATGTTACTACTGGTAATAATATCTGGAATGGCAAAAATACGGGAGTTTCATCGCACTACAATGCTGGCAAGTCTTATGAGTACTTCCGTATTGTACACAATAGAAACGCTATCAATGGCGGTGGAGGCAATATCATTTCTTTCATCAATATCGTAGAGAAAGACGGTAAACCTATGGGCAATGCCTTTTGGAATGGTTCTGCTATGTTTTATGGCAATGGTGATGGAGCTTTCCTCCCACTCGCAAGAGGACTGGATGTAGCAGGTCACGAGATGTCACACGGTGTAATCCAAGCAACTGCCAATCTTGAGTACGAAGGAGAATCTGGTGCGCTCAACGAATCATTTGCTGATATATTCGGTACGATGATAGATAGAGATGACTGGCTCATAGGCGAGGATGTAGTTAGAGTAGGTGCTTTTCCATCTGGAGCACTTAGAAGTTTGTCAGATCCACATAATGGTGCAGCTAGCAACGACTTTGATAATGGTTGGCAGCCCAAAACCTATAACGAACGCTACAAAGGAACAGAAAATAACGGAGGTGTACATATCAATAGTGGCATACCTAATCATGCTTACTACTTATTTGCGACGGCAGTTGGAAAAGAAAAAGCGGAGAGAGTATTTTATCGAGCACTGAGCTTGTATCTGACAAAATCTTCTAAGTTCATAGATTGCCGAATTGCTGTCATCAAAGCAGCGACTGATCTATATGGAGCCTCAGATGCCACAGCTGCTGGACAGGCTTTTGACAAGGTTGGTATCCTAGGCAGTAGCACAGGTGGTGGGAGCTATGAGAATGATGCAACTATTAACCCTGGACAAGAGTTTGTACTCACTACCAAAACCAATAATCAAGGCATACTTATCTATGACGATAAAGGAACACTACTTGGAACATTGTCAGATACTGATGTGATAAGCAAACCAAGTGTTTCGGACAATGGTTCAGAAATTGTTTTTATAGCAGATGATAACACTATGCATTACATCACATTAGACTGGACTAAAAACCCTGTACAAATCGACGAAATGGTTTTGCAGGCCTCACCGATCTGGAGAAACGTTATTATTTCAAAAGATGGCTCTAAAATTGCTGCCCTTACAGATGACCTCAAAAATGAGATTGTTGTCTATCACTTTGGAAATACCGTGACACAAAAAACCTTTACGCTTTACAATCCTACCTACACTGAAGGTGTCTCTACAGGTGATGTGAACTATGCAGATGCCATGGAGTTTGATATCACGGGTGAGTATATCATATATGATGCTGAGAGTAGCGTCAGAAGTACTGGATCTGGTTCTATAACCTACTGGGATGTTAGTTTCATAGACGTGTGGAACAATAGTTTAAGTTCTTTTTCGACAGGTCAAATCGAAAAACTTTTTAGTTCTCTACCCAAAGACGTAAGCATAGGTAACCCTACTTTTTCTAAAAACAGTCCGTATATCATATCTTTTGACTACATAGACGAAGACGACAATTACCGTGTTTTGGCGTCTAATATTGAGAGAGGAGACACCAAGTTGGTTTTTGATAATAATGTACTCGGCTATCCTAACTATTCTGTCAAAGATCAAAAGTTGACCTTCGATAACGAAGCTAATAACTCTTCCTTTCAAGTAGGAATAGTAGATTTACTTGCTAACAAATTAGAACCAAGAGCTCAAGCTTCACTTTTTATAGGAAGTAGGAGGTGGGCAACATGGTTTAGCAATGGCAATAGAAACCTTACAGCAGTAAATGAGATAAATGCAGCCGACAATAGTAGTATCCAGCTTCTCAACAACCCCGTTGACAACATAGCTACCATTACCTTTGTTAGCAATGATGTATCTCAAGGAACAGTAAAAGTAGTAGATGTCAATGGAAATAATGTTTATCACAAAAACGAAAGTATAACTGTGGGTAACAATACTTTCCTAATACCAACATCAACACTTACACCAGGTCTTTACAACGTTCAGGTAGTCACGCAAAATAAAGCACAGACTGTCAAAATGATAAAGCAGTAAAAATCAATATTATCAAATATCTATACTTGTAAACCCTAAGCAGGATAGAAACATAAAATTTTTAAATGAATACAGATTTTTTAAAAACACTTGGTTTAGAAGCCAAAAATCAAGGCACTTCGACAGGATTAAATAGTATGAAGTCTGATACTTATATATCATCTTACTCTCCAGTAGATGGAGAACTGATAGGTTCAGTAAGTGTCACATCAGCAGCTGACTACGAAAAAATAATCAAAACAGCACAAGATGCCTATAAGGAATGGAAACATATCCCGGCACCTAAAAGAGGTGAAATAGTGCGCCAGTATGGTGACGAACTCAGAAAGTACAAGCAAGAACTAGGACAATTAGTATCGTATGAAATGGGCAAATCCCTACAGGAAGGCCTAGGAGAAGTTCAGGAGATGATAGATATATGTGATTTTTCAGTTGGTCTTTCTAGACAATTGTATGGATTGACGATGCACTCAGAGCGACCTAATCATAGGATGTATGAGCAATGGCATTCTATAGGAATCGTAGGTATCATTTCTGCATTTAATTTTCCGGTCGCTGTATGGGCATGGAATGCCATGATTGCAATGGTATGCGGAGATGTATGCGTCTGGAAAGCCAGCGAAAAAACACCTCTTTGTGCTGTAGCTTGCCAAAACATCTTTCACAAAATCTTGAAAGACAATAACGTACCGGAAGGTGTCAATAGTATCATCACAGGAGACTACAAAGTAGGAGAGTGGATGTCCAAAGACAAAAGAATACCTTTGATCTCAGCAACAGGAAGCACACGCATGGGCAAAATCGTAGGGGCAACAGTAGCCGAGAGATTAGGTCGTACCCTATTAGAACTTGGTGGAAACAATGCCATGATTGTTACACAACATGCGGATCTTAACCTAGTACTCACAGGTGCATTATTCGGCGCAGTAGGTACGTGTGGTCAGAGATGTACGAGCACTAGAAGGCTTATCATTCATGACAGTTTATATGAAGAAGTCAAAACTAAACTCATCAAAGCTTACGGCCAGCTAGTGATAGGTAATCCGCTAGATAGCAAGAACCACGTAGGGCCACTGATAGACAAGATAGCAGTACAGACCTATCTAGATGCAATCAAGTCTGCCGAAACCCAAAACGCTAAAGTTCTTGTTAAAGGTAGCGTACTCACAGGCGAGGATTATAAGAGCGGCTGCTATGTGACACCTTGTGTTATAGAAGCATCTAATGATATGGCCATCGTTCAACATGAGACTTTTGCACCGATATTGTACTTGATCAAATACAGCGGAGACATAGAAAATGCTATAGCTATACAGAATGACGTACCTCAAGGTTTATCATCAGCTGTCATGACTACCAATCTCAGAGAAGCTGAAAGATTCCTATCTGTAGGTGGCTCAGACTGCGGTATTGCAAACGTAAACATAGGAACCAGCGGCGCAGAAATAGGCGGAGCTTTCGGTGGCGAAAAAGAAACTGGTGGAGGTAGAGAATCAGGTAGTGACTCATGGAAAGCATACATGAGACGCCAGACCAATACTATCAATTACAGCACGACATTGCCACTAGCTCAAGGTATAAAATTCGACTTATAACCTAACTAGCTCAGGTTAAAAATATAAAGCCTCTTAGATCACTTGATGTGATTTAAGAGGCTTTTTTGTTACGGAAGATTAAGTTTAATAAGAGATTCATTATTTTTTTATATATTTATACTCTTTCAATTAAATTTTAACTTTTTAATATAATTGCCATGACATCCAACGTTCGAACTTTCACACAGCTCTATTTATCATTAGCTTACTTATTAGTATTGATATTTCCCTCAGGTTTGTTCGGGCAAATAAAGTCGGATACTTTATCTTTTCAGATTTATATTAGTAAATCCAACGATAAATTGCAGGTAGAATGTAAAAATGACTGCGATTGGCATCAACTATCTACATCATACAAACGAGATCTACCTGTCTATATCACCAATACAAGAATCAGTCATAAATCATCAGATTTACAAGATACTAAAAGCAATGCCGATGATTTTTATTTCCAATTGACTTGTACTCAAAAAGGATACTTACTAACGGGTATTAAGGGCATAAGCTGGACTAGCCTAAGTTTTAGTGGTAAGATTAGACAAGGAGTTTCCCAATATGGAATGACTGATTAATCATTCTGCGATTTGCTCTATTACAAATCCTAATTTCTTTAAGTCATCCCAAAAAGTTGGATAGGACTTGGTGACAACCATCGGATCATTGATGATAATATGAAATCTGACCGCAAGTGTTGCAAAAGACATCGCCATTCTGTGGTCTTGATAGGTATCAAAAGCTGGAATCAGGTCGCCATAAGTTGCTTGGCCTTCTTGCATATAGTAAGTAGTTGAACTCTTTTTTGAAAACTTGGCTGGTAATTTGCTTAGAAAAACTCCCACCTTCATTAGTTCTGTTTGTAGAGCCGCTACTCTATCCGTCTCCTTTATACTTAATGTCTGCAGTCCCGAAAAAAGTCCGTTTACTCCGTTACCTGCTAACCATACAGATATACTCTGTGCGATATCTGGTTGCTTGATAAAGTCATACTCAAACATTAGATTAACAGTTTTTTCTTTATCTTTGGTAATCAGTACACAATTATCACTAAAATTAGAACTAACTCCTAGCTTAGCAGCTATATGACTGATAGCTGCATCACCCTGAGTACTGTCATCAAAAAGTCCATGAAGTCTGATATCAGCTTCTTCACTTAACCCAGCAATGGCATAATAATAAGATGCTGCTGACCAATCAGCTTCTATTCGATAAGGCCGAGCTTTATACAACACAGGTTTTACTATTATCGTATTTTCTTTCCAGATAACATCAGCTCCAAAATCTCTCATAATAGAAATGGTCATATCAATATATGGACGTGAAACCACATCACCTATTAACTTAATTTTCAAACCATTAATAAGAGAAGGTGCTATCAATAGCAGTGCTGAAATATACTGTGAACTGATAGAAGCGCTAATCTCTAACTCTTCTTTTAATTCATCATGCGGGGTATCGATTTTTAACGGCGGATAACCTTCATTATTTATATAAGTAATGTTTGCACCCAGATCTCGTAATGCATCTACTAACGGTCGGATGGGTCGCTGTTGCATCCGTGACGAACCTGTAAGCACTTTAGTACCTTGAGTTATAGCTAAGTAAGCTGTCAAAAACCTGAAAGCTGTCCCTGCATGATGGACGTCATATATTCCTGTTGATTGATCTAGTAGCGCCCTCATCGTGACTGTATCGTCACTATCTGAGAGATGCGTGATTTCTAGCTGCTGACCTATGAGTTTTTGTATGACCAAAACCCTATTAGATATACTTTTAGAACCACCTAGATAGATGTCTCCCTCCACCTTCACTTTAGGAAAAGACACTTTATATTGCTTCATAAATGCTACTATTTATAGTTGTCGTAGTATGATTTAACACCTATTATGGGTTACCCCAAAAGTCAAAAAACCATTTACTCACACATGATTACCGCTCATACACAAATGTAATATCTTGTTCAATATCAGGATGCAAACTCATGGCAACAGGGCATGTCAAAGCTGCTTTTTCGAGGATTTTCTTTTCTTTGGAAGTGTAATCGTTGATCGCAAACTGTACCTCAGCACTTATCTTTGAGATACGTCTTGGATCCGAAGCCATAAACTTAGATATGGTCACGACTGTGCCTGTGATATCTATATCATGTGCATTGCCTTCGATTCCCATCAGTGTCAAAAGGCACGCACCAAGTGAAGTAGAGGTGAGGTCAGTAGGAGAGAACGCCTGCCCTTTACCATTATTGTCCACTGGTGCATCAGTGATAAATTTTTCTCCAGATATTAAGTGAACGCATTCCGTACGCAAATCTCCTAGATAAGTGACTGTAGATATGATGTTTGACATACTGAGATATTGTTAAAACTATAAATAAAACAAAATAATATGATCTAGTCCAATGAAGTTGAACCATAACTAGCTATTTGACTAGCCTTTTCTGTAGCTTTTTGTTGCTGGTATCGAGCGTCTTTAAACTCTCTTTCCTTCAGTCTTTCTGCTTCATCTTCTTCATCTGATTTATCATAAGAGTTGATGATTTCTTTTACCAATCTATGTCGCACGACGTCCTCTGAAGTTAAGAATAACTGTCCGATACCACTGATGGGCTGTAATATATGCAACGCTTTGCGTAGGCCAGATTTTTGGTGTCCCGGAAGGTCAACCTGTGATAAGTCTCCTGTTATTATCGCTTTGGCACTCGGTCCTATACGCGTTAGAAACATCTTCAACTGGCTACTCGTACAGTTCTGCGCTTCATCTAGTATGATAAATGCATGATCTAATGTACGACCTCTCATAAAAGCTAGTGGGGCTACTTCGATGATTCTATTGGTAATAAAAAAATTGAGCTTCTCGGCAGGTAACATATCGTCTAGCGCATCGTAAAGTGGTCTCAAGTATGGATCTACCTTTTCTTTCATGTCACCGGGCAAAAAGCCCAAATGCTCACCAGCTTCTACAGCTGGTCTGGTCAGTATAATTTTCTTTACGAGCTTAGACTTGAGCGCACGCATAGCTAGTGCGACTGCGGTATATGTCTTGCCTGTGCCCGCTGGGCCGACCGCAAAAACTATATCATTTTGCTCACAGCAAGTAACCAGATTTTTTTGGTTCTTGGTCTTGGCTTTTATTGGGTTTCCATTTTTGCCATAGACGATAACTCCGCCTTCTGCATAGGGACTGATCTTGTTGTCACCGCTTTTATGATCTTGGAGCAAGTCTTCTACTACTTGCGTAGAAACGTCATGCTTTTCTGCTATCATCTTGACGATAACTTCTAGTTTAGTTTTGACTTCTTCAAGGTACGCTTTTTCACCCTTGAGTTTTACCTGATTGCCTCTGGAAGTAATTTGAACGGCTGGAAAAGCTTTCTTTATTAAGTTAATTTTGGCGTTGTTTTCACCATATAAATCTAAGGGATCTATGCCCTCCAAGGTTAAAATAAATTCACTCAATAGTTATATCCTTTTTATAATTGTAAATGTATTTTGCAAAAGCAATAAATAATCAACCACTTTTTAGCTAACTTCGTAAATGGTGATTTTTATATGTATCAATGATGATAAACAAAGACATTTGTAAATGGTTTTTGTTGAACGAAGTTTGTAGCTTTTCATCAGAAGATGATTAAACTCATACGGGTCAGAAACAATCTAGAGAAATGTAAAAAATCATAACCAACACCCTTCGTCCGATGTCCTAATTAACGAAATACACATCTGAACTATAATTCACAACTGATTTTTGTGATTAATGTGATTTTTAAAATATCCTAAGGAATTAATGATGATAAATCAATAGCAAATATAGTAAATTGACAAGCAAAATCGTTCTGATTAATATGTAAAGTCGTATCTGTTTGGTAACCTTAGATGTACATCAAAAAATAATATACCTATAATAACACTCTTGGCATCAGCCCATCCTAACAACTCAGCCACAAGCTTTAGCTCATGAATCTTTTCATTAAATCTTAATTTATAATAGACGGGCGGGAAGGCTTGCGGTAATTCAAGTTTAAAAGGACGCTAAACTTATCAAAGTACTACACAGTACTCTGGCATACTTATTGGTATAAAAAACAATAAGAAATTGCGTTGTTTTGTTTTGGTAAAGACCAGTCATGCAACATTAAGTACTATTCATAAATCCTTTATTGCTTAAATGATGTTGAAAGTATCTTGTATAACTTTATTAAAGCCCAATAGTAATGTACATAATTTATAAAACAATATTAGATGTTTTAACTTATAAAGCGCTAGGAAATAGCCTCATCTATATAATAAATAAAGAAAAGAAAATTTTTCTGAATGAAGTTATAATTGAAGAAAAAGTCGATTCGACATTGTACACATTTTTAGATGGTTTATTATTTGTAAAAAATAATAATACGTATTTGAATGGGGAGGAAATTTCTAATCTCGTTTATTTAAAAAATTCAGAAGATGAGAACAATAAATCTATAATATTACAAGGAGAATATATAATTAAGGGATATGACGTATTCTCGTGCCATAAATTCTATAACTTACAAACAAAAGAACAGTTTGAATTAGGTAGATTAAAAAATATTATTTTTGTTCAGAATTTATATGAAATTGTTATTTTAGCTTCTAAAACAACAATCAACTCTACAAAAGTCCCCACCGCCCAACCCTTATGGCAGTATGATTTGTCTGAATTAG
>Ga0105045_10000190_pt1 | contig 39531 bp, 17 predicted proteins | sample MAT02_FD_78089 | JGI IMG/M metagenome (GOLD analysis project Ga0105045, IMG submission 78089) | Freshwater microbial communities from Lake Fryxell liftoff mats and glacier meltwater in Antarctica - MAT-02 (megahit assembly) | ecosystem: Environmental > Aquatic > Freshwater > Ice > Liftoff...
GACTCAAACTTAATATTATTGTCTTAATCTGTACTATTTATAAGCACTTATGACTATCACATCATGGCTTCGCCGTTGATAAGTCGCAGTTGACTATCAGGTTTGATCATCATTACCATGAGATCACAGATCTATTTCGTATCGATTGTACCTCACCATGACATCGAGAATGATATAATCAAACTATGTGAGATTATCAACATATACTATTTAGAACCAAAGGTAATTTATATTCTTATCATTTCAAGTTTTTATAGAATATTATCTTTATTTTTTTAATTACTCATGTAAAGCTTGAGGAGTTTTGTGGTGATAACAGTTAAATTTATAAAATAGTCCACAATAAAGAAACAGATTTTAACTCTATCAATCCAAAAAATATTTGCACAGCATACGACATGGAATTTAATATTATCAATAAATCTGCAGACCCTAAATATACTTCGATTAATTACACCTCATCTAATTTCAGTTGTATCCTCGATAATATACATCCGTCTCATTCATCTTTTCCTAGATGTCTAGGATTAAGACTTCCCATAGCAAAGTATATACTAATATTTTTTAAGTAGCTGAAAGGTAAAATATATTTCATATAGGACAACTAGACATAAGGTTTTACAATTTTAGGCTTACCAAAAATGTTTTGATTTATATTGACGGTAATTATTTAATCATATAATTAGTTATATTTACAGTACCACCATTTCACACATTGTCCCAGGTAGAAAAGTTTTTTTATTAATAAGTTGTAGCGATCTCAATATTAAATTTGTAAAATATTGGTATTTTTATAACAATAAATCAAGCTAACAGATCAAGCAAATCGTCAGAAAAACAATTCTGTGATTCGAGAGTTCCAGCAGTTCCAATAGTTTGAATACATGGCAGGGCACATGCTTAAGTATAAATTGCGCTGATCTGAACTTTTGATGGCATTACAATCTTTGATAGCAATATATCTATGCTTTCAAATTAAATTTTAAAGGCTCTTAAAACCAAATCCGCAAATCAAACAAACCAACAAATCAAACAAATTGAGAAATCGACAAATCAAACAACTTGACAATAAGACAGCCCTTCACGCCAAAACGTCTGAAATCCTCTATTGGTACAATTTATGAATATATTTAATCTTTATTGTATATTGCGTTAAGCGATAGATGTAGGTTGACTGTTAATTAGCGTTAATATTAGCATCCAAATTCATATCTGTTGACCAAAATAAAAACACAGTAGAAATATTTAATATCTTTGCACCCTGATTGACTAAGCAATCACTTTTTAAAAAATCAAATAAAACTCAATGTTAAATTTTATAAAAAATATTTTTGGCTCAAAGCAAGATAGAGATGTCAAAGCCTACCAGTCTCTCGTAGATGCAACCAATGCCAACTACGCATCCTATCAGTTGCTCTCAAATGATGACTTGAGAAACAAAACCATTGAGTTTAAAGCTAGAATCAAAGAAAGTCTAAAGGATATAGACGCTGACATACAAGCGCACACAATTAAAGCCAATGCTGAACCAGATTTTTTGGTAAAAGAAAAAATATTTGTCGAAATAGACAATATCCGCAAAGAGCGAAACAAGTATCTTGAAGTCATTCTAAAAGAGATCCTTCCTGAAACTTTTGCAGTAGTCAAAGAAACCGCTAGGAGGTTTAAGGACAACACAGAATTGCAAGTTACAGTTACCGAGCATGACCGTACACTATCAGTCACCAAAGATTATGTCACTATAGCAGGGGATACCGCTGTATGGAAAAACTCATGGACTGCTGCCGGTGGTCACATCACTTGGAATATGCTCCACTATGATGTGCAACTCATAGGTGGTATGGTACTACACGAAGGTAAGATCGCTGAGATGGGAACGGGTGAGGGAAAAACCTTGGTCGCCACCCTTCCCGCATACCTCAATGCACTCGCAGGCGAAGGTGTACACATCATCACAGTCAATGATTACTTAGCGCGAAGGGATAGCGAGTGGATAGGGCCGATCTTTGAGTTCCTCTTGCTTACCATAGATTGTATAGACAAGTACAAGCCACACTCACCCAATAGAATCAAGGCTTACAGAGCAGATATCACTTATGGTACTAACAATGAGTTTGGTTTTGATTACCTCAGGGACAACATGGTCAAGGATGCAGATGAGCTAGTCCAGCGCAAGCACCACTACGCTATGGTAGATGAGGTCGATTCGGTATTGATAGATGACGCACGTACCCCATTGATTATATCTGGCCCGGTACCACAGGGATTGGACGAGCAAGAGTATATGGATATCAAGCCCAAGATTGACCAACTTTTTGTGGTGCAGAGACAGTTAGCTACTGAGCAACTGACAGAGGCCAAAAGATTGATAAAAGCCGGCAACCTAGGTCCTAACGAAGGTGAAGGTGGATTGGCATTATTTAGAGTATTCAGAGCATTGCCAAAGTATAGACCATTGATCAAGTTTCTGAGTGAAGAAGGTGTAAAAGTCATACTCCAAAAAACCGAAAACTTCTTCATGCAGGAGCAGTCCAAAAACATGCACCTTGCTGATGAGCCATTATACTTCACAATAGACGAAAAAAATAGACAAGTAGAACTCACTGAGAAAGGAATCGAATACCTAGCCAAAGGTGAGAACAACCCTAACTTTTTTGTACTTCCAGATATTACCAAAGAGATACAGGCCCTCACCGCTCGCGAATCCAGCGAAGGCATCAAGTTGACAGAGGAGAAAGAAACCATGATCCAAGATTATGCTGTCAAGTCTAGAAGATTGCACGCTAGTAGTCAGTTGCTAAAAGCATATACACTTTTCGAAAAAGATCAAGAATATGTAGTCCTAGATGGTCAAGTAAAAATAGTAGATGAGCAGACAGGCAGGATGATGGAAGGCCGTAGATATTCTGATGGTTTACACCAAGCCCTCGAGGCAAAAGAAGGCGTATCTATAGGCGAGATCACTCAAACATACGCAACGGTAACCCTCCAAAACTACTTCCGTATGTATCACAAGCTCGCAGGCATGACGGGTACGGCAGAGACAGAAGCAAGTGAACTTTGGGAGATCTATAAACTCGATGTGGTAGTCATCCCTACCAATAGACCTATCGTCAGAGATGATAGAGATGATCTAGTATTCAAGACTAGTAGAGAAAAGTACAATGCCGTTATCGACGAAATCAATCTACTCACCAGCCAAGGCAGACCAGTTTTAGTAGGTACCACTTCCGTGGAAATATCAGAATTACTAAGTAGAATGCTTAACCTAAGAGGAATCAAACACAATGTCCTCAATGCCAAGCAACATCAGCGAGAAGCGGAGATCGTAGCTGAGGCAGGTAACACAAGTGCCGTAACTATAGCAACCAACATGGCAGGTAGAGGTACAGATATCAAGCTCTCCGAAGATGTAAAAATAGCAGGTGGTCTTGCCATCATAGCTACAGAGCGACATGATTCGCGTAGAGTAGATAGACAGTTGAGAGGTCGTGCAGGTCGTCAAGGAGATCCAGGAACGTCACAGTTTTATGTGTCCCTAGAGGACAACCTCATGCGTCTATTCCAGTCAGAGCGTATAGCAGGCATCATGGACAAAATGGGACACAAAGACGGAGAAGTGATCCAACACAGCATGGTCTCTAAGTCTATAGAGCGCGCTCAAAAGAAAGTAGAAGAAAACAACTTTGGTATCCGTAAGAGATTACTAGAGTATGATGATGTCATGAATATCCAACGAGAGGCGATTTACAAAAAAAGAAATAATGCCCTTCATGGTGAGCGACTTTCTGTAGATCTCAATAGTATGTTTGCAGGTTCTGTCGAAAATATAGTCTTTGAAAACAAAAAATCAGGTGATTTCGAAAGCTTCCGTTATGACTGTCTGACTTCACTCAGCATAGACCCACAGCTCACACCAGAGCAATTCAAGTCTATGTCTGTAGATAACCTGATAGATCAGACCATCGATGCCGTCCTACACCACTATGATACTAAGGCAAAGCAAATCACAGAAGCACTGCTGCCTACGATCAAGCAAGTGTATCAAAACGAAGGATTCAGATACAAAAAAATCTCAGTGCCTTTCACAGATGGTAGAACCAGCCCATTACCTATCGCAGCAGATCTAAAACACGGAGTAGATTCCGATGGTGCATCAATCATGCGCGATATAGAAAAAACCATTACACTTGCGATCATAGATGACCACTGGAAAGAGCACCTCAGAAGCATGGACGAACTCAAAGATTCTGTTCAGTCTGCCTCTTTTGAGCAAAAAGATCCATTGGTTAAGTACAAAATTGAAGCTTATTCACTCTTCGAAGAGTTGATACACAAAGTCAACAAAGATGTGAGTGCTTACTTGTTTAATGGCAAACTGCTCATACAACAAGAAGTCAGAGAGGCAAAACAAATTAAACAAGACTTGTCCAATATACGTACAAGTAGAGATGGAGATGCTATCCGAAAAGCAGCAGAATCAGTCTCTAATCCTCAGCCTGAACAGGTAGTCACTGTACGTCGTACTGAGGAAAAAGTAGGTAGAAACGACAATTGCCCTTGCGGAAGCGGCAAAAAATACAAGCATTGCCACGGCAAATAGTAGCCAGCACTCGACGCCAAAACTAATACTTAACGCATATCCAAAACCACCTACTCATGTCAGACCTGCATTTATTCACAGCAATAGATAAGGCTTATATGAGTAGGTGTATAGCGTTGGCCGAAAAGGCTAAAAAATATACACACACCAATCCAATGGTCGGTTGTGTCATCGTACATCATGACAAAATCATAGGCGAAGGCTATCATCAACGCTACGGAGGTGCACACGCCGAAGTAGAAGCAGTAGCAAATATGACACCCAAGCATAAAGAGCTCCTTCCGTATAGTACGCTATATGTGACGCTAGAACCATGCAGTCACCATGGCAAAACCCCTCCATGCGCAGATATGATCGTAGCTTTGGGCATCCGAAAAGTAGTCATCGGTAGTATCGATCCCAACCCAATGGTAGCTGGCAATGGTATAAAAATACTAAGAGCACAAGGTATAGATGTACAATTAGGCTTACAAGCAGAGGAGACAGATTGGCTTATCGCAAAATTCAGAGCTAATCTCAATCAACGTCCTTACGTCATCCTCAAATGGGCAAAAAGTGCTGACAACTACCTAGGTCTCAAAGGCACTAAAACGCAGCTTTCAAATTCATTTTCCAATACCCTGGTACACAAGTGGCGGTCAGAAGTTGACGCCATCATGGTAGGCAAAAATACGGTAACAGTAGATGATCCTGCACTCACAGTTAGGCATTATGACGGCGATCATCCTATCAGATTTGTGTTAGACTCAGTACTTTCGCTAATTGAGGATTTTGCAGTATTTGATGATAGCGCAGTTACATACGTCATCAATGAACTATATGAAAACTTAGAACAGCAGCCCCGAAAACTGAAAATAGACGATACAAAAGATATTAAATCGGTATTATCAAGCATGTTTCAGCTTGGTGTCACCAGTGTACTAATCGAAGGAGGTGCAGAAATATTAAAATCATTTATTGTAGCTGGACTTTGGGACGAAGCAAGGATTATTTCCACCAAAACTATACTCAACGAAGGTGTACTTGCACCCAGTCTGGAAGGTCATTTAATAGAAAAAATAGCGCTTGGCAACGACACCATTCACATCATCAAAAATACAAAATCCGTATAGTCGCATGGCCATATCAAGAAAAGAAAGAGCAGCATTTGTGCTCACTACTCTACAGGAACTCTACCCTACCACACCGATTCCACTAGACCATAAGGATTCCTATACGCTCCTCATATCTGTGTTGCTGTCTGCTCAGTGTACAGACGAACGGGTCAATAAAGTCACACCATACCTATTTGCAAAAGCTGACAATCCTTATGATATGATCACGCTGAGTGTAGAAGAGATCAAAGCCATCATCAGACCATGTGGGCTTTCACCAAAGAAATCACAAGCAATCTATGACTTATCGCATATACTCATAAACAAACATGGCGGCGAGGTACCCGCAGACTTTGCTGCACTGGAAGAATTGCCAGGTGTAGGACACAAAACTGCCTCAGTGGTGATGTCACAGTCTTTTGGCGTGTCCGCTTTTCCGGTAGATACCCATATATTTCGCCTGGCTTATCGATGGTGTCTAAGCACAGGTAAAAATGTAGTAAAAACTGAAAAAGATCTTAAAGCCATTTTCCCTAAAGAGACCTGGAATAAACTGCATCTCCAAATCATATTTTTTGGACGAGAGTATTGCCCTGCACGCGCACACAAGGCCGAAAACTGCCCTATTTGTAGTGTGATAGGGAGGAAAAATATTTAAACCCTTACAACGACTGGATGATGTCATACTGTGTAAGTACGATCAACTCACCCGACAGATCTTTGACGATAACAGCGGGTGTGGTTTTGGTGATAAACTTACTCAAATCCTTGACAGGCAAATCCAAGTTGACCATCGGAAAAGGTTCCTTCATAATCTCACTGACCATTTTATCGCTATTGACCATTGGATTAGCCAATATAAACTCGAGTATATCTCTATCAGATATAGATCCCACAATCTTATCACCATTAGTGACTGGAAGTTGAGAAATATCAAATTCCTTCATCATATTTAGCACAGACTTGACCATGTCAGTAGCTTCCACTGCTATAAACTTGTTATTTCTACGCGCATTCGTAAGATCTTTTACTTTTAAATCAGCTTCTAAAAATCCACGTTCACGCATCCAATCATCGTTATATAACTTGCCTATATAACGAGTACCGTGATCGTGAAAAAGAATCACTACCACATCATCAGGCTTTAGTTCAGCCTTGAGTTGATGGAGACCTGCGAGTGCCGAACCTGCACTATACCCTAGAAGTAAACCTTCTTCTTTGGCTAATCTTCGAGCAGCTAGAGCGGCATCTTTGTCAGATACTTTTTCGAAATGATCAATCAATGAAAAGTCCACATTTTTTGGCAATATATCTTCGCCTATACCTTCAGTGATATAAGGATAGATCTCTTTTGGATCAAAAACACCTGTCTCATGATACTTTTTAAACACTGAGCCATAGGTGTCTATTCCCCATATTTTTACGTTAGGGTTTTGCTCTTTTAGATATTTTGCTACACCAGATATCGTACCACCTGTACCTACGCCTACTACGAAGTGGGTGATTTTACCATCCGTTTGATTCCAGATTTCGGGTCCAGTACTTTCGTAATGCGCTTGACGATTAGATAGGTTATCGTATTGGTTTAACCATACAGAATTAGGGATTTCTTTACTCAATTTCTCAGCTATAGAGTAGTATGAACGTGCATCAGTAGGCTCTACATTGGTCGGACAAACGATAACTTCAGAACCCATAGCCTTTAGCGCATCTATTTTTTCTTTTGACTGCTTGTCACTTGTCGTGAAGATAGTTTTATAACCTTTGACGGCTGCTGCCAAGGCTACACCCATACCTGTATTGCCAGAAGTACACTCAATGAAGGTACCGCCTGGCTTGATGCGACCTGCTTTCTCTGCATCTTCAACCATTTTTAGTGCCATACGATCTTTGGTCGAGTGCCCAGGGTTAAAAGTCTCGATTTTTCCTAGTACTAAACAAGGAATACCATTAACTACATTATTTAACTTTACCATAGGCGTATTACCGATAGTTTCTAGGATATTATTGAGAAAGTCCATTTATAATTGATGTTGTATGAATAGATGTTTTATTGATATTACTGCAAAGGTATAAAAAATCAAGAAAAAATTTCAATATAGTTAAAAAACTTAATACATTATTTATAATACTATCAAGTATCTAATAATAAAATAGATGTCAATTACAGTCGTTATGTTCAAAAACAATTTTACCAAATTGTTCCTTGTTATTCATCTTCTCTAATCCATGTTTCAAAGCTGAAAGCGGGAGTATTTCATCCACCACAGGGACGATTTGATACCGATTAACGAAGTCAATCATTGCAATAAAATCCGCATCCGAACCCATCGTGCTGCCATAAAGTGATATTTGACGCCAAAATATAGTCTGAGGGTTAAGCCCATTGATCAATCCATTGCTACCGCCATAGAATGCTATGCGTCCACCAAGATTAGTGACTTTGACCAGATCATTAAAGGATTCGCCTCCTGCGCTATCGATCACAATATCTACGCCACCGATATCAGCCATCAATTGCTTAGTCCACGTACTGTCCATATAATTGTATCCTTTTTTTGCACCTAGTTTAATGGCTTTATCGAGTTTTTGCCCAGAAGATGACGTCACATAAACTTCACACCCTAATGCTAGAGCAAACTGAAGTGAAAACAGTGCAACACCGCCTCCTATACCTGAGATCAATACTTTCTCACCTGCTAGAGGCATACATTTGACTATGAGCGCTCTATAGGCAGTCAATCCAGCTAGAGGTAATGCAGCTGCTTGAAATACATCCAAATGTGGTGGCTTAGGTACGAGTTGACTCGAATCTATTGCAATCTCCTTTGCAAAAGTACCGAAAGTAGGCATTCCTAATACAGTATATGCAAGAGATTGTACTTTTTGATCACCTCCCCAATTGAGCGATGGATTGAGAATGTAATATAGGTCATCATGAATAATACAACCATCAGACCCTAGCACTACTCCTGCTTTTATACTTGGATATTTGCCTTTGGTAATCCATAAATCTCTATGATTCAATGCAGAAGACACTACTGTATATGAAGGATTTTTATTGAAATTTTGATTTACAAAACTATGAAAAAGCAATTCACTTTTGTCTTCACTTAATAACCAACCTTTTGTCATACCTCATTATTTTATGTATAAATATTAACATAGGGCAAGAACAGTATGTTTTTGGAAAATTATGAAGTTCATTACAAAAATAGGAAAAGCTGGCTATGTTGTCCATAGCCAGCTCGAAAAAACCCAGAATCATTTTATAAACACATTACTCTATTAGAATCATTTTTTTGGATGCCACAAAGGTACCCGCTTCTATCTGATAGTAATACATGCCTGATGAACCGAATGAACTACTTTGGATATTAAGTTCATGGAATCCTGCCTCATACTTATCATTATGTAAGTAAACTACTTTACCTGTCATATCCATCACTTTAAGGTTTACATTAGAACCCTCTGCAAGTTCAAAAGAAATCTTAGTGTTGCCCTTGAATGGGTTAGGTTGATTTTGATAAAGATTGTTTACATATTTACTATCACCTTTAGATCTGTGCGTCAGCCTTAACGCACTCTTCTGAGTATTAGTTTCGTAGATTTCACCTGTCATCACATCATGATCTAAGGTTATTCTATCGGTATTGCCATTTTTAAGGGCAATGAATCTAACTTTTATCAATTCATCATCAGCACTTATTGATTGACCATTAGCTACATCATAACTGACTAGTAGCAAGCCTTCATTGGCTCTAAAAGTATTGATTTGTGAAGGATTGATGTTCCATTTTGCGGAAGCTAAACCGTCGAATCTTAGTGATTGCCTGTCATAAGATAGTGCAAATTGTGTACCTATAATATCTATATTTTCGCTAGCCTTGAGTACAAACTCTACTACCTGATTGGCTTCGTAAGCTATCGGTTCTGCTACTAAAACTACGCTAGCGCTTCTGGTTTCAGCATTGTTGCTATTTGCATTGGCTTTAGCTGAGTTATTGATGTCACCTACTTTCACAGCTGTGAAGTTAACATTATTTTTATCTTCGAACAGTGAATCTAAGTTGATTTTTGATGGATAATCGAAAGGAAATTTAGGATCTTGAAATACATACTCACCTGGTACAAATCTCCATGATGTATTATTGTCAAACTTATCAGAGATACCTAATATCACTTTGCGCAAAGCAATCAAATCACTAGCAGAAATCGATCTAGAGTTGTTGATATCCGCTGCCAATAACTTATAAGGTGAATCCAGTGTTTGCAACCCTAGGATATGTCTTTGGATCATCACTAAATCAAGCGTCGTCACCCCATTTAAGATATCATTATCTTTTTGAGCATCTATAGATTTAGGGTCAAAAACATCTACACCATCTAGTGTATATTGACCAAGAGCATTAGTCATGTCAGTGATTTCATGAGCATTTGATATATTGGTTAGACCTACTAGAATATCGTCGATACCTTCCTTGGTTTCTGTAGTAATCGTACCGCTCACTTTAGGTAAGAGTCCTGCATTATCTACACAAGCATTGGTTAAAGGTGAGTCTTGAAGTATCAATATCACTTCGCAGAACTCACTATTTCCGTTGGCATCAATTACGTACATTCTCAAAGGAATTCTAGCAACCTGTCCATTGGGTATATCGCTACAGAAAAACCTCTGTGCTGGTTGTGTACCTGCTGCGTTAAACGAATACCGTAAAGGCCCAGCACCACAAGCTGCTTCACTTTTAATATCAAAGTCACTTGCCCACACTTCTGTCGAACCGCTAGCATCCATTACCCATACTACCTCACGGATACATATAGGCGTTGGTTTTTTGCTAGATGTGATAGTGATATCATAAGCACAAGTAGAAGTAGTACCGCACTTATTAGTAACTGTAAAGGTCACTCTATGTGTTCCTACTGGCAACGTACGGACAAATTCCTTAGTTGTTCCAGAAGCATCTACTGTATTGTTTTTGTTTATATCTAGGCTGAATGTATATCTCATATCCACAGGTGCTGTACAATCATCTACAGCATTGGTAATAAATGTTACTTCTCTTTCGCACGATCCAGGCCCTGCAGCAAGGGTTAGATTAGTACAAGCAGTAGTAAAAGTAGGTGCTTTACTTCCTTTTAGCTTGATAACTTGTGTGTATTCGTAGATAGGTGAGTTGGTTTGCTGATTGTAATTACACCAATCTACGATTCTCCAAGTTCTCAATATTTTGGTACAAGCATCAGCGACGTTATTAAAGATTTGGTCACTGAATGTTACGCCGACTTGGCTACAAGCTGGTGTAGTGACGATAGGTCTGCTGTTGAGCGCTGTAGGAGTTGCATCTGCTAGATTACAAGAATTAATAGAAATCTCTACTGGCCATACAATATTAGCAGGTGAGAAAGCATTAGAGGTAACTCTCAGCGTTTGGTTACAAAATACACTAGGTGTACTTACTACAAACCATTGCTTCACGACTTCTCCTATACCACATGAATTGATTGTATTTGAGATGATACGACTTTCTACATTCAGACCACTACATATACCCGACACTGTAGCTACGCCAAAGAAGGCAATATCAAACTGTGTAGATGTCGCTGCAATCCAAGCTGCAATTCTAACATCGCCACATAAGAGTGTTCTATTAGCTGGACATGTGATGACTGGTGCTCTTTTATTAATAACTTTCACTACAGTCTCGCAATCATTAAAATTACCTTGTTTATCATATACTCTCAATACTACATCTATATAAGATTCAGGTGCGGTGATATCAGCACAGCAGAAAGTAATTTTCTCTCCGAAAATCAAATCTGAAGAATTACCTATGCAAGTGGTAGATTTTCTTCTAATTTCAAATCTTCCAATTTCACAATTGTCGTTACTATGATCATCTATCGAGGTAGCATATAGTTCAGCTTTTCCATCACTTCCTATAGAGATTACAGTTGAACCTTCGCAGATAGCTGAAGGAGGTGTTAAGTCAGCAACATCTACTTCTGTAAAACAATCTGTACTGTTACCACACTCGTCTGTGATAGTATATTTTAACCATGTACGGCCGAGTGGCAAGTTGATGATTCTAAAAGGGCGAGCGTTAGCATTTATTTTTGCTGCAAATGCTGGTGAAGTTCCTACTACCCTAGTATCGCCGTCTATCTTTTTGAAAACCGCATTTACAGGTGGATTACCAGTAGCATCTGCCTTCTTGAAGAAAATATCATAGGTATGTCCTGAACACTCGCTGATCACCGTCGGTGGGATCACATCCCAATCACCTGTACAAGAGTTAGGCTTAGTAGGCACTATTTCTGCTGGATTGATAATTGGTCCATTTTGAGCAGTGATATCAGCTGGACATGTTACGATAGGTCTAACATTATCTTCTACTTTGATGGTTTGAGGACATTCCTTAGACTCACCTGTGCACCAGTCGATTATACTCCACTGTCTCAATACTTTGATTCCAGATCCACAAAGATCAAAAACGATATCGTTATAGTAAACTTGGATATTGTCACAAGCCACATTGGTAGGTTGACCACTTACCGCTGGCGTAGGTGCACCATTATCTAGTTTAGCAAAGGCTATACCGCACTGTCTAGCCCAGTCTCTAGGACAATCTACATCAGCAAGATTGATTCTCTGTACATAATAATACTGCGTCTTGATATCTGATTCGTTGCCACTAGCGTCTGTAGCAGTATATTGTCTCTCTATGATTTTAGAATACTTATCCACACATCTATTAGAGGTCAGTTTATCTACTTTTTTGAAGGTCAAGGTTCCACCACAACCGTCTATAAAAGTAGGTCTATTGGGATCATTGTTAGGCGTCTGAGCTAAAAGTGCTGCTTCACTATTACAATTAAGTATGCAGAGTGTAGCTACAGCCGATGATTTTACATTGGCAGTACGCGCATTTACATTTAGGTTGTATTGGATACCACCTGCTGGAACTGCCGCACCTTGAGAACTTACCACAGCTACATAGTTTACACCTGATACAAGTGCACCTGAATAGGTATTGACATTAGAAGCGATTAGATTTGTACATGGACTAGCTGAGTTAAAGCTGCCTTGGTACAAAGAAAATCTCAATGTATTGTTAGCCAAGAATAGGTCGCCAATACTGTTAGCATCAAATGCAAATGTGTGTGTATTGTAAAAAACACCATTAGTAAATGATCCCGCTGGACAATCACCCAATGAATTGGGTCTATTGTAAGCAAGTGCAGCAGTAAGCAAACCATTAAAGTTACTAATTACTGGTTCGCAAGGACAGTTGCTGATGATTGGTTCTAGCTTATCTTTGATAACTGCTTCGCCCCAGCAAGAGTTACCACAACCTCTTAATATAACTCTAACCGAAAGTTTCATTCCGATATGAGTTGCATTAATCGTAGGTCTTAGTACTGGTTGACCTCTAAAGATCCCTACTATAGAAACGTTTATAAGTTTACCATTTGGTAACTTTGCTTCTACATCAAAATAATCGTCAGTAAAAGGTTGAGCTTCCAAAATCATATCTGGCTCTATAAACATGCTACAGTCGTCGTCCAAAGAAATCTGAACTCCATCGTTGCAAGCTAAAATTCGATTGCAATCAGGAGCGATTTGAGCTGTTAAGCTAATACTAGTAAATATAAGAGTTAAGGCAATTGAGCATGCCACTGTGACCGTCTTGAAGAATCCTAGAAAAATATTTAGGATTAAAGTTTGAGTAAAATTGGGTCTTTTCATTGTATGAAAATTTAAATTTTTAAAAAACTGGGTGATTCTGTGTTTAGAAAATTGGTATTGATGGTAGATGAAAACCTTAATAAATATATTGAAACTTTCATCTACCTTTTATACCATATTATTTGATTACTATCATTTTTCGCTTAGCTGAGTCGGTTTCTGTATCCAGTTGATAATACAAGACACCATTAGCATTGAGCGAATTTGCGTCTAGCACCAGTGTATTGTGACCTTTGGTGTACTTACCTGATTTGTTGTAGATGAGTTTACCTGTAAGATCATATACTTTAAGTGTTACCATGTTATCTTTAGGTAGCGTAAAGCTTATACTTGTACTACTATTAAATGGATTTGGTACGTTTTGGAATAATTCAAACTTAGGTGCTGCTTCGTCTTTGCTTCCACTGTTAAGATTGATTGACCTCGTGCTTACAGAGTTTCCATCTTGATGATACAATTCTGGTTGTAAGCTTGTTTTCAATAAAGAAAGTACGTCACTATCCTTAACGTCTCTCATCGCTCTGAATGTAAATGTTAAAGTTTTAATTCCCATTCTCACAGCTTGATCTGTATTCCAACTAAAGTTTATCACACCTTTAGATAAGTTAGCGAAACCAAAGTTTGCATCTGTAATTTGTGAGTTTGTGGATTTAACATCTAGCAACTCCACTTGATTAGGATCAAATGCAAATGCCATTTGCAGACCTAAAACATTAGATAATTCAGGAAGATCAAGATCTAAAGTAAATACTTGTCCTTCAGCTGCATCTGCATGATTGACTACCGCAGTGATTGCAGATCTAGTAGTGATATTTCCACTAGATGCACCATTGAATATTGCGGACTCATTGACGTCTCCTATTTTAACTGCCATGAAATCTACACCTACTTTGTTGTAGTCCATGTTATTCATGCCTACAGATTGAGGATACAAAGTAGGATGTTTAGGATCTGGAAAAATATAAGCAAAATCCACGAACTTCCAGCTTGTATTATTATTAAATACTGGTGAAATACCTAAAATTGCTTTTCTTAAGTCTGAAAGATCCGCAGCTGTGATTTTGGTAGAGTTGTTGATGTCCGCAGCGATAAGTTTGTAGGGCGATGTGATCGCTTCTATATTTAACAGGTGTCTCTGGATCATCACTAAATCAAGCGTAGATACACCATTCAGGATATCATCATTTCTATAAGGTGTCAGTGAATAATCTTTGTACATCGGTAGGTCACTAAAAGCAAACTTACCTTCATTGGTTGTTTTGAATGACTTAGGGAATTCTGCTTGGTTAGAGATCAACTCTAGAGTTACATCACTTACCATCTCTTCCTTTTCATTATATACACTACCGCTGATAAGTATAGATTTTCCAGAAGGCCCACCATTACCACAAGAATTATTGTTAGATTGAATCAATACTTTTACTGTACAGAAATCACTGTTACCCGCTGCATCTATAGCATACACATCAAATGTAAACTCCTTACTGGCTTCGCCATCCAGATCCTCACATTTGATAGTTCTAGAAATATCTAATCTATTAGTAGCAGAAAAAGATGTCGTGATTTGAGCCCTATTAGAGCAGTTATCTGTAGCACCTAGATCAAAATCTGAAGCCCATATAGACACTTCTTTACTGGTAGGCATGATCACTGTAACTATCTCTGACTGACAGTAAGGTGTTGGTTTTTTAGTATCTGCGATTGTAAACACGTTGCTACATGTAGTCAAGTTATTACAAGCATCACGTACTGACCAAGTGATTCTGTGAGTACCATAAGTGAAGTTTCTATTGACACTATTGCCTGTAGCATTGGTTACTTCTAAAGAACCATTATCACCTTCGTCTATGCTGTATGACCATCTCAATAGTGCCTCTGCTGTACAATCATCAGTACCTACAGCAGTAACTCTGACATTGGCAGTACAGTCTGCAATCTGTGTGATTGTCAGGTCACTAGATCTACATCCTGCTAAGATAGTAGGCTTGCCTATATTATTAACCATGATAACTTGTGTATATTGGAATCTACCGATCTCTGTATTAGGAACAGATTGACACCAGTCCAGCACCGTCCACTTCCTGAGTATCTTAGCGCAAGCTTCATTAGTTTCTGTAAAGACTAAGTCTTCATAATTGTATGCAACTTGAGCGCATAGCGCATTTCTAAATACCACTGGAAATCCATTAGCTATAGGAAGGTCTCCAGGCTTAGTATTGGCTACACAGTTATTATTAAGTGTTATGTTTTGTGGCCATCTGATATCATTATTAGTAACTGGGCTATTATTTCTAACAGTGATAACTTGCGTTCTCACCACCCTATTTCCATAAGTATCTGTTGCCGTAAAAGTTCTGGTGATCGTACCTATACCACAATCATTGATCGCATCGAGTCTAGTCTCTGTAATCGTTGCTGAACAGTTATCAATAACCGTAGCTGCGCCAAATCTAGTCAAAGATGTAAAAATATCGGTACAGTTTGCCGTGGTGTTAGCTGGTACGGTAAGTACAGGAAAGATATTGTCTTGAACCCTTACTTCTACCATACATGAATTAGTCCGTCCTCCTTTGTCCCATACACCTAGTTCTACTATGATAACTTTGCCTATGTCAGCACATGTAAACTGTATCGTATTGTTGATCGGAAGTGAAGCCCATGAAGGGTTTTGATCCATTCTTCTAACTTTCATATAATCAATTGCGCAGTTATCATGACTTCCATCATCAAATACTAGCACACCTGCATTAGCTATTCCATTGCTAGCGACAGCTATGATTGTGTTTTTGTCGCATACTGGAGTTGGAGGTTGGTTATCTATTACATCTACCTCTGTAAAGCAATCTGAGGAGTTTCCACATATATCTGTAACGGTATATCTGATCCAAGTTCTGCCCGCAGGTAGATTTAATATCTTGAAGTTAGGATATATACCTACTACTTCTGTAATTCCCGATTTTTTTGTATAAATACCATCTAACGGTGGAAGACCTTGGTTATCAGCCAATATGAAAGCTACTTCCCAAGTTGTACTAGAGCAATCGTTAATAACAACAGGTGGTAACACATTCCATTCTCCACCGCATGAATACTCAGAAGCAAAAACTACCGCCGCAGGTTGTATAGGACCACCAATAGGCTGTGAAGTTAAGTCAGCGGGACAAGTAATAATGGGTGCTCTTGTATCCATAACAGCGATCAATTGTTTCATCTCACGAGTTCTGGAGTTACAGTGGTCTATTACCTTCCAAGTTCTGATTATTTTGAAAGTGTTAGGTCCACAAATTGGAAGTCTAACATCAACAAATGATACACTAGACTTAAGACATTGCACACCCGTCGGATATCCTGTGCTTTCTGGGCTAGGATTACCCGCAAATTGTAGGCCTGTCGCAATTTTTATCCAACTGCCACAAGCTTCTAGTGATCCGAAAGGTCCAGTCGCTGAGTCGTAATTACCAGGAAATACTACATCATCTATACTCGCTTGGTTCACCCTTATCGTATGAGAACAAGATGAAGAATTTTTGGAAGAATCTGTTATTTTCCATGTTCTTCTGATTATAGAGCTGAAGGGCCCCACACAAAGATTGCTAGTGGTAGTATCGACATAAGTTAATGTCAAATCACTACACTTATCAAAATTAAAAACTGTCCATGTATTAGGTTTTGAAGCAGAAGCTACTAAAGTAACATTTGCTGGAAACACAGGAAATCCTGTTTCTTCAAAATCTCCTAAATCATCGCAATTGACAATCGCATCATCTGGACAAACTAAGTCTGGAATAGCTTTATCTTCTATTTTGACCAAGCCCCAGCACGAATTGCCACTGCATTCGTGTACTATCTTAACTTCTAAGATTTTATTAATATATTTTAAACCTAAAGTACCGCTTCTTACGATTGTATCAGCTTCTCTGTCTCTCAAAATGATATCATAAGAAGTAGAAGCAAATATCGGATCTTCTAAAAACTGATCTGGAGTAAATGACAACTCACAGTTAGGATTCATCGATACATTGGTAAGATTATTACATGCTAGTGATGGTGTAATCAATTCGTTAGCTATGACGACCTGTCTTGTAGACGAAAAAGAACAAAAATCAGCCATTGTAGGGTCAGGCTTGTACTCGCCTCTCACCCTGATATAATAAGTGCCCGTTTGAGACCATGTTACTGTTTGACTATTGATAGAGCCCACAGATGTAATAGCTGCTGGATTCATACCTGCTGGGTCTGTAAATATACCCCATGTAACTCCCACTAGTTGAAGAGCCGTTGCATCTATTCTATAGGTCTCTCTGGCGCCTACGCAATTACCAAAGTCACCTTGTAATGTCGTAGCGGGGATAGGATTTACTATTACTACGGTTCTAGTGCTTGTAAAAGCACAAGGTTGGCTTTGTCCTGGGCTGGATACTAAATCAGCTGTCACATTGATCCTATAAGTATCAGAGACAGCGAACCAAAATACAGTTATAGTATTTGTTCCCTGCCCGGAGTTAATACTTCCACCCGCAGGAATACTCCACAGGATGTTAGATAAGTTAGCATTGGCTGGTATCGAATATACCGATGTAGCTACAGGACATACCTTGCCCGGACCACTGATGGCAGTGGATATCGCAGATGGGTATGCACATGATACACTAGAACTAAATGCTCTGACCGCAGCACCATTTGTCGCAGTGACACTCCATGGAGTACCTGAAACACGGATTCCAGCTAAGGTGTATATACCTGAGCCGGCTGGTGATTCTGGGATGATGGTGTTGTTGAGATAAAGGATCGGACTTGCAGGCGGTGCAGGCGAAAAAGTATTAAAGAATCCTATAGGATTCAAAATTCTCCATGTCTGCCCAGACACTCCAGAGTTAATGGTGATAGATTCTCTATACTGACCATTCGTAGCAGTTGTACTGTTGTTTAGGCAGGTACACTCTGATTGAGAATAGGTTTGGGATAGAGCTTCATTGGCAATCGCAAGCATACCTAGTATGGCGATAGTCATAATTCTAAGATACTTACCTCTGATAAATCTTAAAACGTGTGTTGATAACGGTCTCTTCATCGATTGATGGATTTTTGTAAAAATTCGTAATTGCTAAAATGTTCTAAAATGGGTTTTGAGAAGCCTTATGCCTCTCTATAAAAATGTGTGTGTGTGTTTATATGGTTATTGCAACCCAAAAATGCAACCCGTCTTATCGATCAAACCTCATGGATCTGACAAATTATATTGATTACATGTAGGGTAAGACCAAATTTTAGACCAAATTAAAAATCATATTACGATGAAATTTAATACCAAAATCATATTAAATTTTATCCTAATACTTATTAATAGTAATGTCAATCATTTGAATAAATATTATCGGTTTTCATTTTTTTTCATTTTTTTTCATTTTTTTTTAATAATCAATTCACTCGTTGAACTCTTCCAGCAAAGGACTTAAAATAATTCAAATTTATAGATTGAGATATTGGTTGATTTGACATAATATCGTGAAACTATTATATCATTCTAAGTTTCTTGGCGAGATTTTAGTCTAGGCTAAGATATAATGGATACTAGAACTTATATGAGTAAGCGATTAGGTCTAGGCTAAGATAATAAAGCTAATATATCGAATGAGGTTTACTCACAAAGCAAAAAAAATCGTGATAACTAAATGAGCTACCACGATTGATTTATTGTTTTCATAAAATTTCGCTTAAAGCAAAATATTTAATCTATGTGCAAAAACTTAAGTGTATATAACCTTTCTGCATATCTGATTTGGATAAAATAGATATTATTCTTAGGTAAATTATTTATTGGAATCTTTACTTCAGAAGTAGATGACATAGCTTCAATTTGTCCATTGAGTAATAACCCACCTTTTAGGTCCACGACATTATAAGTCCAGGTACTATTAATTTTTAGTCCTTTAGTTTCTATTTTTAATTCATTTACTACAGGATTGGTAACTATACTAAAAGAAGCATTGCGCTGATCGTAATCATCTATATAAGTCATGTCAACCAATTGAATGCTATAAGCTTTGTCGTCAATGATGATTTCACTTGACCTATAATCATCTAAGGCTATCATCTGGCCATCGTTCTCTGATTGAACAAAACTAAATAATTCAGTATTTCTCATGATCGCTACTGGTTTATGATCGTAAGCTACTACTCTGAAATCTCCATTATGATAATAATATTCTTGGTTCTCAAAATTAGATTTTATACTATTCAAATTACTACCTTCTACCGATGCAGAACTTCCTAACTGTGCAAATAGCTGGATTCCATCTATCTGTAAATCTTCCATGGCATAGATCGAAGTTAAAACTTGACCATTTAGGCTGACTCTCTTTACACCTAGCTTGACTGTCGGTCTTTGTGTTCGCGTAGTCCATATATCATTATCTATAATGTCACCTTCATACGAATTGTCCAAGTCTCCCACCTTGATAGCTAAAAAGTCCATACCTGTAAGATCTTTTTCCACATTCTGTAATATCAAGCTTTTTTCGTATCTATAGGGTGACCTTGGATCATTAAATGTATAGCCTTTGGGTACAAAGTGCCAACAATCCTTATGCGCAGGCAATGTATCCATGATGCCTAATATCAGTTTTCTCAAGTAAGCTAGATCTGCTGCCGAAACTCCATTTGATAAATTTACATCTGCGGCTAGATACTGGTATGGATTAGTAAAAGGAATGATACCCAACAAATGCCTTTGGATCAATACTAAGTCAACAGTAGATACTCCATCCATGATAGGCGAGTTTAATGAAGGAAATATTTCACAGGTATTACCGATCTTGATGGAGTCAATTTGGTACTTTCCTTCTTGATCTATCGTTTTTATACCTGATGCCTCAGATGATGTAAAATTGACTTTAGTTGCTCTTGGCGTAATACTCGATACTGTTTGGATTCGACCACTTACCTTTACAAAATTAATTACATCAGGACATAAATCTATATTGTCTTGCAATATAAATGTAGTAGTACAGAAATCCGAATTACCATTTGCGTCCCAGACAGTCATATTTAAACTTATCGATTGGGATTTTCCGTCAGGTATATCAGCACAGCTATAAAATCGACCGGATGATTTGGTACTTGGTATCCATACTTGTGCTTGTCCAGCTAGATAGCTACTAGAGTCTGAAAGTATGCCTTTGCCTCTAAAAAAATGTCTCGAGTTGAGCATATCAGATACAGGATAAGCTTCGTCAAACGTAAAGATAAGCTCCGATGCCGCCGTACAATTGTCACTACTATTGAGATTAAAATCTCGTGCCCAAATAGGGACGCCACCAGAGATTTGCATCAGAGATGATGTGACTGAAGTCTTGCAGTAAGGTGTTGGTTTTTTGCAATCCCTAATTGTTATTTTATAGCTACAGTTAGTGATATTACCACATTGGTCGCTTACCGTCCACTTGATATTATGCACACCGAGGGGTAAAGTCTTATTGATAGTATTTGTAGCTTTAGTTTCATCTACAGTATTGTCATTGTTGATGTCTAGTTCATACGTCCACGTCAACGATTGTTGATCGGTACATGAATCCAAAGCTGTCTGCACTATTAATAAATTGCCCGTCTTACAATCAGTGTCATAACTACATATCATGGTATCTCTACATGGAGACGTAAACCAAGGTTTGTCCGTGTTTTTGAGTTTGATATTTTGAATATAGTTCCATTTGCCTTTAGTATTATCTAGGTCAAACTGGCACCAATCTATCACTGTCCATGTTCTCACCACTTTGTAACATGCACCGTCAGCTATATAAAAAAATTGGTCTTCGTAGGTAGCAGCTACTAGTGCACAACTGGTGTTGATGTAAGTAGGTTGACCTGTGATAGTGGGTTCGGTCTGTGAAGACTTACAGCCATTGCCATTGTAATGAATAGGCCAATTAATATAAGTGGCAGACATCGGTTTAGGGTTAAGTATAGTGATAACCTGCGTACATGAGGCCTTGCCCCCATGAATGTCAGAAGCTACAAATTTTCTAGTGATCGTACCCTGATTACATTTGATATCTGTGATATATGAAGTGCTGACCGTAACGCTACAGTTATCAGACGCCAAACCATCTTTACCAATGATGCCAGTGTGGTAAAAGTTGTTTACTAATACGTTTTTGACAGCAGCAGCATTGGTCACTACTCGACCAAATACATCTAGATTATTGAAATCATAATTATCCGTACATTCAAGGGTCAGATTAGGTGGACAGGTGATTGTGGGCGCAATTTTGTCTTCAATTGTTACCTGAACCATGCAAGTGTTCTTATTGCCATGAATATCAGTCACCTCTAGGGCTACCATGACTACCGAACCAATCTCTGAGCAACAGAAATCAATAAAGTCACCAGCCAAGAGTCCAAAACCACAATTGTCCGTCATTTTGCGAACTTTGAACATCGCAATGCCACAATTATCGGTACTTCCATCGTCAAAGGTAGATGCAAAAACTCTCGCTTTTCCCTGCGCATCTAAGGCAACTTTCGTATTTTGGTCACAAACTGTAAATGGACTTATATTGTCATAAGTACTGATTATCGTTGTATCTCGACCGATATTATTACATTCGTCAGTCAATGTGTAGATCAATCTATATTGGCCGAAAGGCAATTTATCTATATGTCTTTTGTTGTTGATTGTAGTGATCCATTGTGAAGCATTTGTACCATTGAGCTGTCGTAAAGTGATGTCTGTACTAAATGATGAACAATCACTGACATTAGTAGGCAATGGAATCTCATAGCTATCTGCTGTACATTGGTAAGCACCTATCGCAAGTGAAATCGAGTCTCTAACCAAAAATTTAGGCGCTCTGCTGTCTTTGACTAGGATGATCTGATTGTGTGTAATATTCGTGTTTTGGCACCACTCAATCACAAACCAATTACGTACTATTTTGTAACTACCTCCACAAGTAGCAAATGAAAGATCATTCATCTGAAAACCTAAAGTATTACAACCGCTAATATTAGGCATGCCAGAAACTGAGATAGCTGGAAATCCAGCTGTATTAAGCGCAAAAGTATCTAAACAGTGCAGTGCAGGCGCATCTATGTCGTCTAAATTTTTAGGAAAAACAACTTGATTTAGTGGCAGTATATTTTTGACAATGATCTGATTGCAAGTGCTTTGATTACCTTTTGCGTCCTGAGCTTTCCATCTACGAGTGATTCTAGCATCTATTCCTTTACCACAATCTTGTTTAGCAACTTCGTCCGTAAACTCGAGTGTCACAAGACTGCATGCATCCCATCCAGAAACGACATATTTTCCATTGAGGAAGGTGTCTATTTTGGCTGTGATGGGAATTGGAAAACCTACAGATTTAGGTGATGCATCTTTTGTGCAGACAATAGTATCATTTTTGCAAACAAAAGTAGGCGGATAGTAATCCTCCACCATTAGCTTTCCCCAACAGAAGTTATTGGTACACCTATGTCCCAATTTATAGGTTATTAATTGATCAATATGTGCTTTGGTCAAGGTATTATTTGCAATTTCTTTATTATGCTTATCAAAAAGCGTGATGATATAGTTGCTAAAAGGTGCTTGAGGATTAGACTGAATCATCGTGACTTCTATTTTTTGCTCACATCTGGCATCTAGTGATACGTTGATGTTATTGCTACATACAAGAGCAGGTGCTGTTTGGAGAGTTACTTTGACTTCATCATTTACTTGTACTTTTGGACCTATTCCGTCAGGATCGTCACTCACTAACTGCAACAAGTATTGTCCAGAAGCTTTATCATTCGGCCCAGGAATATAAGTTTGACCGACACTAAACCTAACACTACTCAGATTGCCAGGCACAAATTTACCATCACCAAGTGTAAACCAGTTGCCATCACTAACCTCACCAGAGATAGATGCCTGCAAGCTTAATAAAACCAAATCTTGATTAGGACATGTAGAAGTATCATTGCCTGCAAAAACAGCTATCGCAACTACCCTACTCGATTGCAAAAAGCTTTTGCTGATTGCTGCTGCAAATGCTACCGTTAAGGCTGTGAATAATAATATTTTAAATTTTGCTATCAAATTTCTTTATTTCCAATCAATAATTACAAAAAAATCATGTTGAATTATATATTATGAAAATAAATAATACAATAACTATACCAATTTGGGTACAAAATTAGAAATGACACTGTATAGCACGTTCTTATATAATAATTAAATAAATTATCAAGGCCGAATAAAAAATATTTTGGTTATTTAAATTTTATGCTTACTTTTGGATTATTTTTAAATACAAAAAGATATAAACAATGACATTAACCCAATTAATCAAGTTAGAAGATAATGCCAAAGAGGTTTGGGTGATCAGCCCTTCTCTTCACTACGACGTAGCCAATAAGGATTTTTCGGAGCTAGTAAATGTAAATCTTGGCCAAAATACGAAGTATAAATACATCGTTCCAGCATCAAGTGAAATCCATAAAAACCTCGAACTTTATAAGAAAATGTATGATCTAACAGAAGATGATATACATCTTAATTTCCTTTTATTGAGCGAAAGTGATTTACAACCATTTATGATGGAAATCGGTATATATGATGGCAATAGTGATTGTCAAGCATGCGCAGCTCCCGCCCTAGAAGAAGGCAGTGAAGTTATAAAGTTTGACAAAGCCACTTCTGAGCAAATGGCAAAAGATTTTAAAGCCATCTGGAAAAAATATAAACGTGTGAATTTATAGCTTAGGATTGTCAGAATTGATCTACACCTCAGTTACAACCCTGAGTGTTCTTAAATAGTAAAATCCCAGTATTGCTAAGAAAGTTTTCATTACTTCAGCATACTGGGATTTTTTTATTATTCTTAAACTAAAGGCTAAAAGCTAACCAAATTATCTAATTACGGTTACATCACCTTTTAGTATTTTGCTTCCTGAACTACCACTGAGTTTTATGACTATGACAAAAGTATATACACCAGGTGTAACGTAGCTTCCCTTAAATAATCCGTCCCAACCAAGTGTAGGATCATTTGCCGCAAAGTTATCTCTAGTGAATACTTTATTTCCCCATCGGTCAAAGACTTGCATTGTTTGGATGAGTCCCGTAACTTTATCTGGTAACTGGACATAAAACGCTTCATTGCTACCATTGCCGTCAGGACTAAATATGTTAGGCAAAACGATGTCTGTATTTATCCTTTCTACTCTTATGGTCAGCTGATCTACGCAATCCTCCCCATACTTATATACAAACAAATAGTCAGTGCTCTCAGCCGGATTAGCGATAGGATTTATACAATTACCACAACTCAGCGATCCCGAAGGTGTCCACGTTATATCATAAATGGCGTTAAGGTCAGACAAAGCAATGAGCTGTACTCTGCCGTCATCGAGCAGTTCTTGCGTGAGCACAACATTAGGGCCTCGATTGTCCGAAATATTATAAGTCAATGTATCTGTGCAGCCTTCAGAAGTCTCGACCACGATAGTATGTGATCCCTCTGCAAATGTGGTAGAGTAAGGCAAAGACCTACTTTGTGCCTCTTTGATACCATCTACTGTAAATAAAAATGGTCCAGGCTCAGAAGCAAAATTGATATCAACTGTAGCAGTCGGAATATCGCACTCATACCTGGTCGTGCTAGTTACCGTGAATTCTGTAAAATCAAGATTTACCATCACCAAACTATCGCAACCATTTATAGAACCACCAGCGATAACAACACTTCCCGTTGGCCTATTCTTGCCAAAAACTTCATTCCCCACACGATAAGTATAACTATCTGAGCAAGTCGCAAAAGTATATGCACTATTAACAACAATCGGCTGAAAAACCAAGGCCACATTGACTGTACTGTCGCAACCAAAAGAGGTTTTGATAGGAAGTAAAGCCGTTCCCACAGGATTTGCACTATTAAATGTAGTTCCACCAAAAGTAATACTTCCTTGCAAATTGCAAAATGTATCTCTAAAGTTGCGTACCGCAACAGGTCTAAAGCTAAGATTTACATTATATACTGTATCGCAAGCATTAGGATTGGTGCTAGTTACTAGCGTCTGCCCTGTCAGTTTGGTAGCAGAGTATGTATCAGTGGCTAATCTATAAGTTGCGCCTTGGCACAATATAGGATTGACTACTTTGGTATTTAATGGTTTGGTACTGAACGAATCTCGTTCGTTGTAACTAAACACACAACCATTACCTTGAGCTATTCGGACACTATCTAGCGAAATGATGTACTTATTATTCAATGGTAAATTCACGAAATCAAACGGTCCAGTGGCTTTGGCACATACACGCTTCGTCCACGTACTACCTGTGATAGATTCTGAAATTCTATAAGTAGTTGAAGATCCCGCAACTTGCGTCGAAATAAAAAGTGTACCATTGCCAGCATTGTGGGAGACGGATAGATCTTGGCAGCTTCCTTCGCATATATCTTTTGGCTTAATCAAGGTCAGAAGTGGTTTTGCTACTACATTGAGCGTGATTATGGCTTCGTCTCGTGGACAGGTCACACCATCTCCTACACTATATGTAAAAATTAGTTGGGTCACAGTGCCGATATTTTTGGTATCATATAATCCTCCTGGTACTAAGACTCCATTCAATTTAAACTCCCCACCTTTACTCGCATTGGGCGAAAGGTAGCTATTGAGATTTATGACAGCATTCTGGCAAAAGCTATTAGCAGCATCTGAACCAGCAGTCACAGACTGAGCTACACGTATAGTAATGTCAGAAGTATCATTTCTGCAAGGTGCACTATTAACCAGAAAATATTTGAATAAATAGTCTCCATCAGCTAACCCTGTAGTATTCAGTACTCCACCAGCAAAATTACCAAATACCGAATTTGGAAAAAGTAGTGTTCCTCTTTTATCAGTTGCCGCCACTAGGTCAAGAACATTAATACTGGCACCTGCACAAGCCGATGATACAACATCAGGCCCTGCATCGTTAAATGAATTGACAGTAATAGTAATAGTTGATTGATCAGGTGGACACCCAGTGCCGCCAACCGTATATATAAAACTATAAATACCTATACCAAGTGAAGAAATATTTACATTGTTGGGTTGAGCTAAATTTAGCGAAGTTCCACTAGTCTGCGTCCACATACCTCCTGCATCAAAAGTACCTAAAAGTGAATTGAAGTTAACATTGGTAAGGTCGTTTTGACAGAGAGAAAGCGCATTGTCCATACCAGCATTTTGGGACCTCAATACCGTGAATCTAATCTTAGCCGTATCCAATTCACACATTGGATCCCCTATGATATAAAACAAATCATTATTGCCTAATGACAACAGATTCAAATCAAAAGCTATAGGATCTATTGGTGTATTGTTTCGTCTCCATTCACCAGATTTATTGACGAATGCCTGTAAATAATCATTTAGGTTTACAGTGGTAAGTGCAGACTGACATATATTAATAGTGCTATCCCTACCCGCAACCGCAGCAGGTACTAAATTGACGTTGATTATTCTTGTTGTAGGTTCGCATGGTCCATTTCCATCTGGATCATTGGTCACTATGGTAAAACTAACTATTTTACCTAAATCTGTAGCATTCACAATATATATAATATCAAATGGTGATGTAGTAAAAGTGTTCTGTGTTAAACTTCCCGCACCGTTTGAAGTAACTGTAACCTGAGACGCACTTCCACCAAAAGAATTGCCACGAATAACGATACTAAAAGGCGGTTGTTCCTCACAAATTATCCCAAACGGTACCGGTGTAGTTATGGTAGGACTAAAAGCACAATTACAGTTTACTTCTATGATCGCTGCCAAACTTATACAGCCGGTGATTGTATCTCTAACAGTAATCTGATACGCATTATTGGCCAGTCCGCTAAATATATTACTGGTCTGATAAAAACCATTATTTAACGAATATTCAAATCTAGTACCTATCGGTGTATTTACTTGAATGCTCCCATTACCCGCACCTCCTGAGCAATCCCGAAGTAAAGAAGGAGTGACGGGCAAGGAATTTTTCGTTACCGTAAAAACGATATTATTTCCTACACAATTCGCATCTACATTTGGATCATAAATTGATAACGTGATTGTATTTCTGATGGTATCCCCAGGTGAAAATGGTAGTGTATTGTCTAAAGGTATTTTATAATATTTTGTGGTGGATGTAACGCCAACTCCTGTGATCGGGGGCAATATCGCAAAGTCACAGGTTTTGATATTTCTAATCGTATCATACAGAATCAAAGGAATAATATCAACATCAAAAAATACTTCATCGATACAGCCTACAAAATCGTCATAAATATAAATTCGCTGACTTGTAAAAATAGTTTGGCCTTCAAAAAACTGCGAACCCGTACCAGCTGGCCCAGAATAATATGATTGGTTACCTGATAGATTACTTCCCATAATGGCAGGTAAAACAAAGGGATTGCAAGTTGCAGTTACCGTAGGAGGATCAATTTCAGGCGCTTCATTTACAGTAATGGTAACTATTTCATTTAGAGTATTCTGATTTGGACAAGATCCTACTCTGTTTACTATGCTTAAAACAAAAGTATTGATACCTACGACTATAGGCACTTGAAGACCCGTCGTATTATTTACAATACCATTAGAAGTAAGTCCATTGGCAGAGTTAGTCACTGTGACGTCATAGTTTGCACCATCTGTAAAGGTGAAGACTAGCATGGTTGAATTGGTATTGATACAAAATGAACAAGCAATACTACTCATTGCATCACAAGAAAAAATTACTGGACCTATTGCGCCCGAATTGACTATAAGGTTGATAGGAATTCTCGCTGAGGTACAGCTTCCATTGGTGATAGACACATAAACTGTAGTATTTATACTGGTCTGAAAGCTTGATGGATTAGTGATAGGATTAGCACCTGCTGCATCCGTAAACCAATTAACTGTTGCTCCCGAACCACCATTAACCGTGTTGTCTAATGTAGTCAAATCAAAGGTAGCAACTCCAAAAGCATCTAGACAAGCTGTCAATGGGCCAGCCGTCATCGCCACAGGATTAGGTGTCAATGTTAGCGTATAACTACCCGATACAGTTCCTGAACATCCAGATGCATCACTAATACTAGTAAGAACAAGCGTGCCTGTACCTGATAAGAACGTCGGAAGATTTAAAGTAAATGTACTTGGATTAAACGTAGGAATCAACCCTGTATAACAAATCGTAAATACAGTACTAGCTGTGACGCCAGGCACCGTGATAGGAAAACCTGGAGGTGTTGCACTAAAACCTATCGTGTATGGTGGAGTACCGCCTGAAAATGTAAATGAAAACGTGGTACACTGCCCAGGACAAAGTGTCCCACTTCCACTCAATGTTCCTACAGGACCACTATTGACATTGATCGTTCTGACTTCTGTATCAGGACAAGGACCAGGAGTTACATATTGTATATCGTAAGATGCACCTGAAACTGCATTAGTGATCACACCCGTAGTAGGATTGATAACCGCACCATCACCAGGGGGTGGATTAAAGCTAAATGTACCTCCAGAGGTAACTATACCCGTAGGTGCAGGTGAGGTTGTACCGCAGAAGTTGATAACATTAAAGTTGGCGTTTTGAGCGGGGTTGACATTTATCACCATATTGTCACTAGGAGCAGGACATCCTGTATATGCTGGCAATCCACTGTAGGTCAGAGTGATAGGACTTACATCAGCTGCATCTATGGTATAATCTGTGGTAGGGGACATATTATCTCCAAACACTCCTAATCCACCTGTCCATGTGCCCACACCCACCCCATCTAGATCTACAGGCATGTCACTACAAGCAGCCTTGTCAGATCCGGCTGTCAATAATAAAGTACCTGTAACTAGTAGGTTTTGAAAATAAAATATCTCCGCACCTGCTTTGTTGGCCGCATATATTTTTATGGTTAAGGTGCTCCCGTTAAGTGGTCCTTCTATCCAAGTACCTGTAAAAGCAGCTTGTGTGAGTCCATGGACATATCGACTATAAACCTCTGGTCCTCCATCGATAGAATAGGTAAATAGTATCTGGTCATGACTATTATCTGGTGGATTCAGCCCAGTACACCCAAATAAAGGTCCACCAGGAGAATTATCTTCATAAGCTGTTGAAGCAGCTGAAAAGGCCATGCTTATATTTACATTTGAGTAGTTAGATATATCCAAATCTGCAAACTGAAAATATGTCTCACCATCGCCGCCGCCCATGGGTCCACTACAACAGGTAAGACCATCTACATTCTGTACCTGAAATTGATTACTAGCATTGACACCAAAAAAAGTAGTTCCGCTATTACATGATTGACCTGCTTGCGTTACTACAGGAAGACATCCTGGCAAACCGTTTGCAATAGTTACTTGTGCTACATTAATATTAATCAATGTAACGAAAACCAGTAAAACTGAAAAATACCTGTAAGCGAGTTTATTAAAATTCATATTTAGCACTTTTTAAAATGTAAAATTGTACTCATACAGTTGTTTACCTACTGTATTAAAAAATTTGGCGTTAAGTGCCCTTTTTTCCTTTGATCCTGACACATTAAACACTCCATAGTTTCTTTCTGATATCATACTTCCTGGCACTCTGAGTGTATTTTTCTCTGCTGAATGGTCATAAGTGGTAGAGGTGATTGCTGAAACTGTGGCGTCATAAATCGTGTTGCCTTTGGCAGTGACAAGTTTTGTGATTTCGGTATGATGACGATCCCCAGTGAGAAATACTACACCTTTTATATTTTTGTCATCTATGTAATCTATGATTTCTTGACGTTCTTCTTTAAAGTTAGCAAAGTTCTCAAATATCGCCGCATTGCTCAGGAATTGTCCACCGACGCATACAAACTTAAAAGTAGCTTTAGAATTGAGTAATGCTTCTTTGAGCCAATATTTTTGTTGCTCGCCCAGTATAGTTCCATTATCAGTTTCTACAGTCCTATACCATCTATCATCTAGCATAAAAAACTGACAATCATTCCAAACAAAACTACTCGTCACTGCCTCTGTATGTCCTGCGCCATAAGCTTCATTAGGCCAAAAGTTCTTAAATGCTTCGAGTGTATAATTTTTTAATGGATACGTCCAATCGCTGTCATTAGGTCCATAATCGTGATCATCCCACGTAGCATATTGGGCGACAGACCCTAAAAATGGCTGCAATTCTGGCACTGATCTCGTGTGCGTGTATCTGTGATAAATCCCCGCTTTACTATCATAATCGCCTTCTCTCAGATAAGTATTATCTCCGAGCCAAACCATAAAATCGGGTTTGCTTTTGTACATATTTGATAGTATTTCATACTCGCCACCATAAGATTTGCCTGGTCGATCAAACTCAGTTTCATTAATGTACAAACATGAACCCGTAGCAAAAGTAAAATCAGGCGCATCCATTCGATATGCCCACAATGTCTGAGCTGTAAATGTCGTAGGATAAGCTGTCTTCACTACTTCCTCATTAATAACTAACTGATATTCATACCTTTTGCCTGGAGTCAGTAAGCTAGCTATTGCAGTGGCAATGAATGCATTTGAGTGATTGGTCATTATACTTTCGGTGGTAGAGAAGTTATCCTTAGAGTCCTTGAGTCTGTATCTGAATTCTACTTTTGCTTCCTTCGATGTCTGCGCCCAAAGTGTGGCAGTTCTAAGAGTAACTGGCCCGAGCATAGGACCAGATTTGAGCAAGTTTTGCTGAGCTTCGGCACTACTCAAAGCCACCAGAAAGGCAAGGGCATAAAAAATCCCTTTTATATTACTATGCATTGATCTATTCATCTGTATCTTGACTCTAAGTTCATCTTTATTTAAAATAAAAATGCAAAATTATACTATAAACCTTGGTTTCGTCCATCGTTGACATTATTAAATGATTAAGGTTTGGTTTCATCAGGTTTATTTTTTACGTATTTTTCTAGCCATCTGTCTTGTTCCCAAAGCAAGTGCATGATCGATTCCTTAGCAGAGTAACCATGACTTTCCTTAGGCAAAATCACGAGTCTAGTTGTTGCTCCCAGGCCTTTGAGGGCGTTAAAATAACGCTCACTCTGCATCGGAAAGGTACCCGAATTGTTGTCAGCTTCACCATGTATTATTAATAAAGGTGTCTTCATTTTGTCAGCGTTTTGAAAAGGCGACATCGCATCATACACCTCATGCGCTTCCCAGTAATTGCGCTCTTCGGATTGGAATCCAAATGGTGTCAAAGTCCTATTGTAAGCACCACTTCTAGCGATTCCAGCTGCAAAAAGATCTGAATGTGTCAACAAATTGGCTGTCATAAAAGCACCATAGGAGTGACCCCCTACAGCCACTTTTTTAGGATCTATGTAGCCCAGCTCATTGACCTTATCTATAGCAGCTTTTGCATTGGCTACGAGTTGAGGGATGAAGGTATCGTTTGGTTCATTTTTGCCTTCTCCAAGTATGGGAAATGCTGCATCATCAAGCACTATATATCCTCGGGTCAACCAATATAAAGGCGATCCGTAGTATGGAAATATAAATTCATTGGGATTAGCAGTGACTTGTCCTGCGGTAGATTTATCTTTAAATTCTGTCGGATATGCCCACATAATCATAGGCAGTTTTTCTTTTCTTAATGTATCATAATCTACAGGAAGATATAGATTAGCGGATAGCTCGACACCATCTGGACGTGTGTAATTGATCACTTCTTTATATACTGTCGCTAATATTTTAAATGGATTTTCGAAAAAAGTAATCTGTTTAGAAACTTTAGTTTTGGCGTTAAGCAGATAGAAATTAGGATAATCAGTTTTTGATTCTATTCTCGTAAGGTACATATCCTTTCCGTTCTCTATTTTATCTTGGACGTCTTCTAATACGGCGGTAGAAGTAGATTGATATATACGTTTTGTAGCAAAATCTTTGATGCTGTATTGGTCAATAAAAGGAAATTTACCTTCTTTCTGAAATCCATTACCTATCAATGTGAACTGATTATCTTCAAGATCTAGGACGAATTGTCCATAATTGTTTCTATTGGTTACAAAACTACCTTTATCACTGTACGAGTCTTGCTGATTACGCTCGCTAAAAAGTCTTCCTTCATTACTTGGTTTGCTAGGATTGATGACTATATGTCTTTCGTTTCTGGTATTCCACCATGACTCTCTAACAACAGCTATTTCGTCGTTACCCCAGGTAATACCGGCGTATCTTTCCTTCGTTGCAAACAGTTTGACAGGGTCGCCTACCATAGGTACTTTCTGGATATATATAGCGTCTCTGAAGGGCACTTCGACGGCAGGATCGCCGCCATCAAGTGCCTCTACATAAACTAAAGTAGAAGGTCGGTCAGCACGCCACTGAAGTGAACGCATACCTTTGCGCACAGCCATAAAACCTTTTGGCAGTTCCTCTATCAGTGGTACTTCTACAACGGTCTTGACCACCTCAAAACTGTTATTTAACAGATTGACTTTCATTGGGAATCGATCATAATTGACGATGTATGAAAACGGATACTGAATGGTATAAGAAAGTAAATATAGTCCGTCAGGCGAGAAAGAAACACCTGCATGCATGGCTTCCTTTGCTACTTTTTTTTCATTTCCGTCAAGGTCTATACTATATACGGCAGAAGTAACTAGACTCTCAAAAAGTTTTTCGTCTTGTGGTGATTTGAGCAGATCTTGATAGGTGCGATTTTGAGCTTTCTGACCATCATTTTCAGAAATAATCGGCCCTGTTGGAACTTGATTTATGCTTTGTTTATAATCAAAATCTTCGTTTACTATGGTATTAATCAATAGCCTTTTGCTATCGGGATACCAAGCAAAACCGAAGTTCATATTGAGGTTCATGGCACGATTAGACAACTTTTTAGCTGACCTTTTAGCAATATCTATAACCCAAAGTGTGATCTGCGTTGGCTCAGTAATCGTAAACGCTGCATATAACTGATCACGTGACCACTGAAGATTAGAAATCAATGGATTGGCTGGCAATCCCACCACTTCTAGTTCTTTATTGGCCTTGACATCTAGTATTTTGATACCATAGAAGTAACCTACTCTCGATGGACCATTATTGGCTGGATTGATACGAAGTCCTGCTAATTTTAGCTCGGGTTGTGAGAGTTCTTCTATACTTTTGTAAGAAGTTCTTGTCAGTAGCAGTCCCAAAGTTGCGTCATCATTTAGTCGGATTACAGGTACAGGCTTGGCATCCGCTAGATCCAAAATGGCTTTGTCCGGTGTCTGATATGGAAAATCTGATTGACCAAACGCACTATAAAATGTTGATACCATAATTATTATTAAATATCCAATTCTCACTAACATGACTTTGTATATTATCGATTGAATAGAAAAAAATGGGTTCAAAACAACTTGATTGATGCACGACAGGAACACTCAAGTCTAAAAACCCAAGACTAAACTAGCTCAAAATTACTAAAATGTTTTGATTAATAACTAGGATATAAAAAAAATTAGGCATATCAAAAACAAATAAAAATATATGTGATATGTAGTTATTTTATTTATAATGATTTATAAACGCAAAACCTTAAACAATGAATTTTTTAATTTTTAGACCAAAAATCGAAATTATTGACTTAACTTCATAAATAATCTAATACATTCCATCGCTTCCCGCACATCATGTACCCGCAAAATCTTAACACCTTGTAACAAACTATAGGTATGTAATGCCGTCGTACCGTTTAAAGCTGAAGCTGCATCTCCACCCAATGTTTTATATATCATAGACTTGCGTGAAATACCTGCCAAAATGGGCTTATCTAGAATACTTAAAGTTTTTAACTGTCTGAGCAGTTCATAGTTCTGATCCAAATTCTTACTAAAACCGAAGCCAGGATCGAGTATTATATCTTTGACACCAGCTTTAGTAGCTAGGCCGACCCTATTTATAAAAGATTTTATCACCTCAAGCGCTACATCATCATACGCCCAGGCATCGTGCATAGTCATAGGCGTACCTTGTAGATGCATCATGATATACGGCACTCCTAACGACGCCACTACATCATACATATCTGAATCAAAACTTCCACCAGATATATCGTTGATAATATGCGCCCCACGCTCGACACTAGATCTAGCCACCGCTGCACGATAAGTATCCACGGCCAATATCGCTGACGGAAATGAAGTCAATATGACATCTATTGCTAAATGCAAACGCGCTTCCTCTACCTCAGCATCCAGCTCACCTACACCCGGTCTTGTGGACATAGCACCAAGATCAAGAATCGTAGCACCTTCACTGAGCATTTGCTCAGCTTTTGCAAGGATAGCTTCAGAATTAAAAGCTCGACTTCCTTCATAAAATGAATCCTCAGTGATATTGATGATGCCCATTACTATGGGTTGGTCTAGTGGAATGAGTTTCCCTCGGGCGTTGATGGTGTGCATGGGATGAAGTTGGAATTGGTACAAATTACTAAATAAAATAGAACTTATAATTGTTCAATACGGTACACATTTCTATCCAAAACAACTGTTATAGTTTATTGAATATAATTCTGAATATTGCGTTTATTAAATCAAAGTGTTAATAATTATTAGCCAAAAAAAATAATACTATATTTAATTACGTCACTATTTTAATACTCATTCATATAAGTTTTTATAGGTTACGTCCATAATTAGGTGCTATATAGCTTTCACTTGTCAAAATAGTGCTATATTTGCATCACAATAATCAAAATTAAACTTTACAGATGTTCATATTAATCTATCTTTTGGTATTCTATATTTTGCTTTGTTATACACTTTCTCTGCTCTTTCCTAAAGCGAGAGTAGAGGCGTCTAAAGCATGGATACCTGGCGTTAACTTTGCAGAATGGTGCAAAATCATAGGCCAGAAGCCTACACATGCACTTTGGCTGCTATTTCCGATAGTCAATATTTTTACATTTGCAGGCATGGCAGTGGACATAGTGAGGTCATTTGGCAAGTATGAGTTTAAGCATTCTGCGGCAGCAGTATTATTTGCTCCAGGTATATTTTATAAAATAGCTAAAGACCCAAAAGATCAATATGTAGGCAAAACGGTATTGCTAGAAAAAGCGTACGCAGAGGAGATGGAAGAAGCTCGCACTGCTAAAGATAGCTATAAACTAGCACAATTGGAATCCAAAAATCCATACAAAAAAACCACAGCTAGAGAATGGACTGAATCAATAGTGTTTGCAGTATTTGCGGCAAGCTTTATACGGATGTTTTTAATAGAAGCGTATGTTATCCCTACGCCATCGATGGAGGGTTCACTCAATGTGGGTGACTTCTTATTTGTCTCAAAGGCACATTATGGCATTCGAACACCTATGACTGTAGCGATGTTTCCACTATTACATAATCAGATACCATTCTTAGGTACTGAGTCCTATCTTTCAAAACCTAGCTTAGATTACTATAGATTACCTGCTATCGAAAAAGTACAAGTAGGCAAGCCATTTGTGTTTAACTGGCCAGTGGGCGATAGCGTTTATATCACAAGCTCGAGACCTTACGCTGTGTCTCAAGTTGCTAGAGAACAGGGAAGTATCGGCGATAGAGAACTCATAGTTAAAGTCAAAAATAAGGATTTTGTCGTAAGACCTACAGACAAAAAAGATCACTATATAAAAAGATGTGTGGCTGGTCCAGGCGACAGTCTTCTCATCATAGATAGACAACTTTATCTCAATGGTAAAGCAGTTCAAAACCCGCTTCGCCTTCAGTTTTTGTATGAGATTACGCTTCCGCAAGGTGTGACAGTCTCAACCAAAAAGCTAGACGAATGGGGCATAGATTTCGGTGACAATGCGTATGGAACCAATGAACTTTTTAGGGCTGATGGCTTTGGCGTCCTCTTTCTAGACCAAGGCCAAGTAGATAAACTCAAGGCTTTAGACCCAAATGTTGTAATAAAAGTCGCAGATCAACCCACACAACCTGAGACATTATTTCCATTTGATACCACGATCACAGCCAGATGGTCACTGGATAATTTTGGTCCTGTCTGGATACCAGCAGCAGGTGCAACCATAGACTTGACACTAGCTAGTTTGCCTTACTATCGCAGAGCCATACAAGTATATGAAAACAATAAATTAGAAGTCAAAGGCTCAGATATTTATATCAATGGAGTTGCGGCAAAGTCTTATACCTTTAAGCAAGATTATTACTGGGCAATGGGAGACAATCGCCATAATTCAGAGGATTCGCGTGCTTGGGGTTTTGTACCCATGGATCATATCGTAGGCAAACCGTTGTTTATATGGTTCTCTACTAAAGAAGGAAATATACGCAATGGTATCAATTGGGATCGTATATTCAAATCAGCCAATAAGGATTTTTAAACTAAAGCTTGATGGCCACAGTAGCAATAAATACGGCTCACTCAGTTCATAAACTTGGAGGTCGCTAGGTGATAAAATAGATACAAGATGAAACAGATATTTAAGACAAGAATCATGCTTTTGATGTTGTGTAGCATGTCAATAGATATTACTGCACAAGGCTCATCTGACATATACCTAATGGATCTCAAAAATCTGTCCTCCAACCCTTCAATTTCTAATGTTAGATATTTGACTGATTTTAATAAAGGAGGATATAATAACCAAGCGATGTTTTTTAGCTTCAATGAACTATATGTATCGTCACAAATACTACCTGATACGCTCACGGATATCTATAAACTCAACTTGACTAACGAATCCATATCGCAAGTTACTAACAGTCCATCTATAAGTGAGTACTCGCCTACTCCATGCCCAGACAAAACTAATTTTACAACAGTCAGAATAGAGCAAGATAGAGTTACGCAGACGCTTTGGCAGTATCCACTAAATCAAGCTACATTAGGCATTAGACTCTTCCCTAAGCTAAATAATATTGGCTACCATGCGTGGATAAATGATGAAGAAATAGCACTATTTCTAGTAGGAGAGCCACATACTTTAGCAGTAGGTAATCTCAAAACTGGAAAAATAGAAACCATAGTAGATAAAGTAGGCCGATGTATCAAAAAAATAGATGATCACACCTTTTGTTTTGTACATAAAATCAATCCAACTGTATGGACAATCAAGCGGTACGATACTAGTGCAAAAGCGATGACTATAGTTACAGAACTACCTGCTGATGTCGAAGATTTTGAAATTTTGATAGACGGAAGTATTCTAATTGGCGACCGCCATTTGCTCAAAAAAACGAATCCAATCCAAGGTCAAGAATGGAAGATTATAGCTGATTTTTCTGCTTTGGGAATTAACCATATCGTTAGACCTCAAGTAATCAGAGATAGATTAATTTTTGTCAATAACAAATAATTATTTTGTTATACATTTCATTATAAAAATTTGAATTTTAATATTTTAAACATTATGAATAATTATTATATTTACTCATTTTCATTTATCCTGATCGGAATATTATCACTAGCTTGCAGTACCAAAAATGTAATCAATCCCACTACAGAAACCATAACCTTAAAGGAAAAACATGCAGTATCTTTTTCTGTGGATATGGATGGACCAATAGACAAAGAAAATATAAAATATTTAAATTATTTTGAAGTAGCAGATCAGTGGAAACTTATTTGTAACTGCGATACCACTATCCAAAAAAAAATAATAACTGTACCTACTTCAAGTGGCAAATCCAAGTCATATCAACCTTGGGCATTAGCTAAATGCAACCACGAAGGGCAAGCTTTTGAACTATTTTTATACCTGCAAGTGCCTCATTCTAACAATCCACTATACAAAAACGACTATTTTATCCCATTTAAGGATGCTACCAATGGCGAGACGACTTATGGTGGAGGCAGATACATAAACGGCAAAATATATGAAGTAATAGATGGCAAAGTGACCTTAGATTTTAATCAAGCTTACAATCCCTATTGTGCTTATAGTACAGGTTACAACTGCCCTATCCCACCGAGAGAAAACCACCTAGAAATAGCCATAAATGCTGGTGAAAAAGCGTACAACGGACCCATCAAAAAGAAATAAATGATCCTTCACGATCAACTGAACCGCAAATTACAAATCGCGCAAACACCTGAGCGTATCGTGTCGCTAGTGCCTTCGATTACCGAACTACTTTTTGATATCGGTTTGGGAGAGTTTATCGTAGGGCGAACTAAGTTTTGCATACATCCAAAGGATATTTTGGCTGTAGCCAAAATAGGTGGAACTAAAAATCCTGATATCTCTAAAATCAATGCACTAAAGCCAGATTTGGTCATATCTAATAAGGAAGAAAACAACATTGAAGATGTAGAAGCAATAGCAGATTTCAGTCCAGTTTATGTTTCTAACATTAACAATATAAATGATCTTTTAGGATTGATAGCAGATCTAAAAATAATCTTTCCTAACGCTATAACGGACGAGGTTATTAATAAACTGAATTTAATCAGTCAATCAAAAACACAAAAAATTCCAATCATCAATACTTGTTACCTGATCTGGCAAGATCCATTAATGACCGTAGGTGGAGATACTTTCATCAACTATATGCTAGAGCACTATGGGTTCAAAAATATTTTTTATGACCAAAAAAGGTATCCCTCTCCTACAAATGATCATATAAAATCATTAAAACCAGAAGTAATCATGCTGTCTTCTGAACCTTATCCATTTGGCGAAAAACACATCAACTACTACGAGAAACTCTTCCCATATAGCAAAGTAATTTTAGTAGATGGTGAGGCATTCTCATGGTATGGTAGTAGGATTATCAAAACAAATGACTATCTAATAAAACTCTATACTTCTGTTTTGGAATAAGTATAATTTAGTTTTGTTGTAATCTAGGGACTATAGATATTATTATTATCAAATTAACACAATCACCAAAAAAATAGCCGTACAATTTTCATTGTACAGCTATTAGCTTTAACACTTATTGCTAAATCTCTATGATTTTATCGATTACTCGATGATGATCATTTTCTTAGTAGCTGTGAAATCACCGCTCTCAAGTGTGTAGAACAATACACCACTTACACCTAATTCAGTGCTTGTGAATGTTTCACTGTTCATACCTTTTTCAGCATTGATGTTTCTTACTACTATTTGCTTACCTACTGCATCA
>Ga0105045_10000191_pt1 | contig 39476 bp, 32 predicted proteins | sample MAT02_FD_78089 | JGI IMG/M metagenome (GOLD analysis project Ga0105045, IMG submission 78089) | Freshwater microbial communities from Lake Fryxell liftoff mats and glacier meltwater in Antarctica - MAT-02 (megahit assembly) | ecosystem: Environmental > Aquatic > Freshwater > Ice > Liftoff...
GCCTGCGCTGGCCTGGATCGTCGATGTGCCAGTGCTCGAAGCCCAGCTAGCACAGGCGGTGCGGTTCCAGCCGCAGATCGAATGGCTGGATGCGCCGTGCGACGCGCGCCTGACCGTGATCTGCGAAGGCCGTGGCAGTGAATCGCGCCGGCAGTTGGGCGTCGAACAGGATGTGACAGTCTATCCACAGTGGGCCATCGCGACCCGGCTGAGCTGCGCATTGCCGCACCAGCAGACGGCTTGCCAATGGTTTACCCCGAGCGACATCCTGGGTCTGTTGCCGATGCAAGGCCCCAGCGGGAACCTTGTGGCGGCCGTGTGGTCCATCCCTTCGGAGTTCAAGAACGATTTGTTGGAGGCACCGCAAGACATGTTCGTACAAAAACTGCAAAGTGCCTGTGGCGACCGATTCGGCAGCATGCAGCTAGCGGGGCGCCGGGCGGCCTGGCCCTTGCAGCTGGCGATGGCCAGGCGCTGGAGCGGCCAGCAGGACGGCAAGGCCTGGGTGTTGGCGGGGGACGCGGCGCATGCGGTGCATCCGCTGGCAGGCCAGGGGCTGAACCTGGGCTTGGCCGATGTGCAGGCGCTGGCCCGTGAGATCCATGGACGCGCGTATTGGCGTGGCGTGGACGACGCCCGGATGCTGCGTCGATACGAGCGCGCCCGCAAGGCCGATGTTGCGGTGATGGCATCGGCCACCGACGGCTTGCAGCAGTTGTTTGGGCGGCCCGGAAATCCGTGGCAGAGTCTGCGCCATTGGGGCATGCGGGGCTTCGACAACAGCGGCTTGCTCAAGTCCTGGGTGGCGCGCCAAGCCATGGGGCTGTCGGATGACGCACCACAACCCGAGACGCCATCCCGACCTTTATCTTTGACAGGACCCGCATGAGATTTTCCAAGATAGGGGCCACCCTGTGCCTGCTGGCAGTCGCGCTTCCCGCACTGGCCCAGGAAGCGGCGATTCGCAAGAACCTGGGCGAGCGCATACCGCAGCTGCTAAAAATCGACGAGGTCAGCAAGAGCCCGATGCCTGGCCTGTACGAGATCCGGGTCAATGGCACCGACATCTTTTATACCGATGCCGAGGGTAATTTCCTGATCCAGGGTAGTCTGATCGACACCCGCGCGCGGCGCAACCTGACCGAGGAGCGGGTCGAGAAACTGTCGGCGGTGAGTTTCGATTCCTTGCCGCTCAAGGATGCGTTCACCATCGTGCGCGGCAATGGCAAGCGCAAGCTGGCCGTGTTCGAGGACCCCAATTGCGGTTACTGCAAGCGCTTCGAGCGCGATCTGCAAAGCGTTAACAACATCACCATCCACATGTTCCTCTATCCGATCCTGGGCCCGGATTCGGTTGAAAAATCCAGAAGTATCTGGTGCGCCAAGGACCCGGGCAGGGCCTGGCAAGACTATATGCTGCGCGACCAGGCACCCAGCGGCGCGATGGTGCCCGGTTGCGACGTGGATGCGATCGCGCGCAATGTCGCGCTGGGCCGCAAACACAGGATCAGCGGCACGCCAACCCTGATTTTTGCCGATGGCTCACGGGTTCCGGGTGCCATCAGGGCCGCTCAGGTCGAGAAGTATCTGGCCGATGCGAATTGACGTGCAAGGTGGAGCCGCGCGAGGCCAGGCCCTGGGGCTGAAATGAGGCGTCCGCTCGGTTCCGCTGCGGCGGTACATTGCAAGGTGGAGCTGCCCGAGCCGCACACGCATCTGTACCGGGTCACCCTCACAGTCGACCGACCCCAGGCGCTGCAAGCGCTGGCGCTTCCAGTGTGGGTTCCCGGCAGCTATCTGGTGCGCGAGTTCTCGAAAAACCTGCAGAACCTGGTGGCGCGCCAGCGTGCACGGATCCGCGAACTGCACCAGATTGACAAAAACCATTGGGAGGTTGCCTGCGATCCCGGCACGACACTCGAGCTGCAGTATGAAGTTTATGCGCTGGACAATTCGGTGCGCACCGCCTGGCTCGATTCCCAGCGCGGTTTCTTCAACGGCACCAGCCTGTTCCTGCAAGTAGAGGGTGTATCCGACCAGCCGCATGCGGTGGAACTGGTTGGCGGCGAGCGGCGTTTGCTGTGGAAGGTGGCCACCGGTTTGACGCCGGTGAAGGTTGACCGCAGAGGTTGGGGCCACTATCTGGCGCAGGACTATGACGCGCTGGTGGACTGCCCGGTCGAGATGGGCGCTTTCTGGAGCGGCAGTTTCGTTGCCGGCGGCATTCGACACCAGATGGTGGTGGCGGGCGCGACCGCCAGCTTCGACGGGCAACGGCTGCTCGACGACACCCAGCGTATCTGCGAGAACGCGATCCGTCTATGGCACGGCAAGAGCCGTGGCCTGGCGGGCCAGCCGCCGCACGAAAATTATGTGTTCATGCTCAACGCGGTCGAGGAGGCCTATGGCGGTCTGGAGCATCGCAACTCTACCGCGCTGATTGCCGCGCGCAAGGACCTTCCCCGGCTTCTGGGCAAGGGTGTTCCCGCGCGCCAGCCCGAGGGTTACACCACCTTGCTGGGGCTGATCAGCCATGAATACTTTCACACCTGGAACATCAAGCGCCTGCGCCCGGCGGAGTTCACGAATCTGAATTACGCCCAGGAAAACTACACCCGGCTGTTGTGGTTCTTTGAAGGTTTCACCAGCTATTACGACGATCTGCTGTTGCGCCGCGCGCGCCTGATCGACGATGCCAACTACCTGCGCCTGTTGACCAAGACCGTCAATCAGGTCTTGCAGACGCCAGGTCGACAGGTGCAAAGCGTGGCGCAGGCCAGTTTCGACGCCTGGGTCAAGTATTACCGCCAGGACGAGAACACACCCAACGCCACCGTGAGTTACTACACCAAGGGTGCCTGTGTCGCCTTGTGCCTGGATTTGAGCTTGCGCGCGCAGGGCCAGGCGACGCTGGACGACCTGATGCGCGGCTTGTGGCGGCGCTGCGCAGGCGGCCCGATGACCGAGCAGGATCTGCGCGATGAATTGCGCGCGCTGACCGGCAGAGCCTGGGATCGCGAAATCGCCGCCTGGGTGCATGGCAGGCGCGACCTGCCCCTGCAGGATCTGCTCGAACGCCAGGGCGTTGCCGTGCTCGCCGAGCCGTCCCAACCGGCGCAGGCCTTGGGCTTGCGAGTGACCGAGCAGGCCACCGGCGTGCAGGTCAAGGCCGTGCTGCGCGGTGGCGCTGCCGAAAGCGCCGGTTTTGCCGCTGGTGACGAATGGTTGGCGATCGAAGTCGGGCGCGGCCCAGCGGCGCAAGGCTGGCGCCTGATGAAACTGGATGACCTCGCGCTGTACGCCGGAACCGCTCGGTCGGTGACAGCCCTGGTGGCTCGCGACCGGCGGACGTTGCGCCTGGCGTTGCGCCTGCCACAGGGCAAGACCACCTGGCGGCTGGCAGTGCGTGATGCCAAGCAGGTCGCCCACTGGCTCGACGAACCTGCCTGACGTCGGCTCGCCCAACAGCCGACGGAGCATGATGGAATGCGTTCCGATCGTCAGTTCCTCAGCGTCGCAACTTCCTTGTCCAGAAAAGCCACCAGCGACTGAGCACCATCTGGGCACGCTTGTGGAAACCATAGGCCAAGGTGCCGTTGTACTTCTTCGGGTCCTTGACGTTCAGGCGACCGGTGTTGGGCGCGACGTTGTAGCCGCCACCCGAGGTCATGTTGATCAACAGAGGTTTCTGGCTGCCAAAGCCGCCGCCGTGGATCAAGGCTTCCGTCAGCACATGGTGAGTCAGCAAATTGGTGGCGAAGGTGTATTCGCGGCCTTCGCTCGATGGTGAGCAATGGACCTGAAAAAGTACGCGTGACGGGGTGTGTGTCGCACCTCGTTCCGTGGCAATTTGCTCGCGCATCCGACTACATCAAGGCCAACCTGCGCCCACAGCGTTGCCTATTCGCCTTTGAATTGCGGCGCGCGCTTTTCCAGAAATGCGGTGACGCCCTCGATGTAGTCGTGCGTAGCGCCCAACGCCGCCTGGGTGTCGTGTTCCACCTGCAATTGTTCGTCCAGTGAGCGGGTGTGTGCATCCCGCAGCAGCGCGCGGGCGGCGACCAGGGCCTTGGTCGGCATGGTGGCCAGGCGCTGTGCCAATGCGGTCGCTGCGGCCAAGGGGTCGTCGGCCACGTCCCAGATCATGCCCCAGTCGCGTGCTTGCGTGGCAGACAGCTTGTCCGCCGTCATCGCCAGGCCCAGTGCGCGGGCCAGGCCCACGCGTTGGGGCAAAAACCAGCTACCGCCGGCATCCGGTATCAGTCCGATCTTGCTGAAGGCTTGAATGAAGCTGGCGGTGGGCGCAGCGATCGCGATGTCGCAGGACATCGCCAATGAGGCACCTGCGCCGGCGGCGACCCCATTGACCGCCGCAATGCATGGCATGCGCAGCGATTGCAGGCGCCGGGCGGTGGGGTTGAACTCCTGCGCGATGATGGGGCCAGGATTGGCGCGCTCGACCCGGTTGGGGCCGGGCGCGAGGTCGAAGTCGGACAGGTCGGCACCCGCGCAAAATCCGCGGCCGGCGCCAGTGATCACCAAGGCCCGGATCGCGGCGTTGGCCTCGGCCTGGTCCAGCACCGCCCGCAGGCGCTGGTGCATCTCGCGGGTGAAACTGTTGAGCGCCTGTGGGCGGTTCAGCGTAGCGATGGCGATCGCACCTTGTTCTTCGTACAGCACGGTTGTGTCGGTCATGGGCCCTATCCTTTGAAAACGCGCAATTTACCATCGAAGGCGATGCGATCGGTCTAGCGAATCCCTTACGATGGCTGGTTGCATGACACCCATGGAGAAACCCCAATGCGCAATGAAGCGATCCTGGTCCGCACCGAAGGCGGAAAAGTCGGCGTGGTCACGCTGAACCGGCCCAAGCAACTCAACGCGCTGAACAGCCAGCTGATGGACGAGCTGGGCGCGGCCCTCAAGGCATTCGATGCCGATCCCGCGATCGGCTGCATGATCGTCACTGGCAATGAAAAAGCCTTTGCTGCCGGTGCCGACATCGGCGCAATGGCCACCTACAGTTTTGCCGACGTCTACAAGGGCGATTACATCACCCGCAACTGGGAGCAGATTCGCCAGGTCCGCAAACCGGTCATCGCCGCAGTCAGCGGTTTTGCGCTGGGCGGCGGCTGCGAGCTGGCCATGATGTGCGACTTCATCATCGCAGCCGATAACGCGCGGTTTGGCCAGCCGGAGATCAAGCTGGGCATCATTCCCGGTGCCGGCGGCACGCAGCGCCTGCCGCGCGCGGTGGGCAAAGCCAAGGCGATGGATCTGGCTCTCACCGGGCGCATGATGGACGCCGCCGAGGCCGAGCGGGCCGGCCTGGTCAGCCGGGTGGTGGCGCTGGACAAACTGATGGATGAGACGCTCGCTGCAGCCTTGATGATCTGCGAATACTCGCAAGTCGCGGTGATGGCGGCCAAGGAGTCGGTCAACCGCTCGTTCGAAGGCACACTGGCCGACGGCATCATGTTCGAGCGCCGACTGTTCCACGCCTTGTTCGCCACCGACGACCAAAAGGAGGGCATGGACGCCTTCGTGAACAAGCGCAAGCCTGCATTCAAGCACCAATAGCCCACGCCGCTAGTCCACCGCGCGCCGCCAGTGGTGGCATCAAACCATGGTTATAATTTTGGGCTGTCGCGCGGTGCCAAAAGGCCGGGCGACAGGCCAGCAACGGCGCTTTAGCTCAGTCGGTTAGAGCGATGGAATCATAATCCACAGGTCCGCGGTTCGAATCCGTGAAGCGCCACCACATAGAGTCGATGAGACACCCAACAAGCCCGCTATCCACAAGGTAGCGGGCTTTTTGTCGAGCGGGATGCGCCGCGTATCATTGATGCCACCTTGCGAGCGCGCTCTGTGGTGCCCTATCGAGCGGTGGGTGCGCACCATGGAACCGATCCACCTGAAACGGACATGAGTCGACGATCTTCCTTTACCTGGCTGCTGCATCTGTTCCCGTTCCTGCAGTGGCGGCACATGGTGGATCGTGTGACCTTGCGCGCCGACGCGATCGCCGGGTTGACCGGCGGGTTGGTGCTGGTGCCGCAAGGGGTGGCATTCGCCACCATCGCCGGCATGCCGCCGGAATATGGGCTGTACGCCGCCATGTTGCCGGCCATCGTCGCAGCCTTGTGGGGGTCGTCGTGGCATCTGGTTTCCGGCCCGACCACCGCCATCTCCATCGTGGTGTTCTCCACCATGAGCCCGCTGGCCACGCCTGGGTCGCCGGAGTATGTGGGCCTGGTGTTGACGCTGACGTTTCTGGTGGGCGTCTTTCAGCTGGCGCTGGGCGCGTTGCGGCTGGGCACGCTGGTGAACTTCGTGTCGCACACCGTGGTGGTCGGTTTTACAGCCGGGGCCGCAGTACTGATTGTGCTCAGCCAGGTCAAGAATTTTTTTGGCATCGAAATCGCGCGAGGCTCGGCGGCCTGGCAGGTGCTGTTGTCCTTGTGGCGGCAACTGGCCGATATCAACCCGTATGTGACGATCGTTGCGCTTGTTACGGTCGTGGCCAGCGTGGGCGTGCGCAAATGGCGGCCCCGTGTGCCGCATATGATCGCCGCCCTGGTGGTTGGTGGTGTGGTCGCCGCGCTGCTGAACCTGATATTCGGTGTCGAGCAAACGGGCATCAAGAGCATCGGCGCTTTGCGGGTCGGTCTGCCGCCGTTGTCGAGCCCGGTTTTTTCGATGGGCACGATCGAAAAGCTGGTGCCGATTGCGATTGCGGTGGCCTTGCTTGCGTTGACCGAGGCCGTGTCGATTGCCCGTGCAGTCGCGCTCAAGAGTGGGCAGCGCATCCAGGGTAACCAGGAGTTCATTGGCCAGGGATTGTCCAACTTGGCTGGCGCGTTTTTTTCCGGCTACGCATCCAGCGGTTCGTTCAACCGCAGTGGCCTGAACTACGAGGCGGGGGCACGCACCCCACTGGCTGCGGTGTTTTCAGCGATCTTTCTGTTGCTGATCGTTTTGTTCCTGGCACCCCTGGCAGAGTATTTACCGATTCCCGCGATGGCCGGCGTTCTGTTCGTCGTGGCCTGGGGACTGATCGACTTTCACCACATCCGCGAGATTCTGCGGGTCAGTCGGGGGGAGAGCGCCGTATTGCTGGCGACCCTGGTTGCCACATTGACCCTGGAGCTGGAGTTTGCGATCTATATCGGCGTGCTGTTGTCGCTGCTGCTGTTCCTGAATAAAGCTGCCAAACCCAGCATCGAGGACTGCAAACCCCTGCCAGGCCAGTGGCCCCCAGGGTTCGGCAACGACACGGGCCTGCCCGATTGCCCGCAGCTCAAGATCGTGCGCATCAACGGGCCGATCTTCTTCGGTGCAGCCAACTACATCGCCGCGGAACTGCAACGCATCGATGAACGCAACCCGATGCAGCGTAACTTGCTGGTGGTCGGCTCGGGCATCAATTTCGTCGACCTCGAAGGTGCCCAGTTGCTGGCGCAAGAGGCGCGTCGGCGGCGCGCCCTGGGCGGTGCGCTGTACATCTTCTATATGAAAGATGAGCCGATGGAAATGCTGCGCCGCTGCGGTGCGTACGATGTGATCGGTGCCGAGAATTTTTTCCGACTCGGCGAAGATGTGATCGGCAAGCTTTTTCCGCGGCTCGACGGTAGCATCTGCAGTACCTGCAAGGTGCGTATCTTCAAGCCTTGCAATGTAGGCATTTCGGTGGATTCGCAGGTCGATGCCGTTGTGATGGAGCAGCCGATCACCGTGGTTCCGCGCGCAAATGCCGGCAACCGGCCCGCGTGAGAGACTAAAATGCGCGGCTTGTGCGCTGTGCTGACCCGGTGTGGCGCGGCTCTTGTTGTACAGCCCCTGGATATAAACCATGCAACGCTGTTGGTCCCTTCGTTCTTTCGCCGCCACGGCTTGCCTGCTGGTGGCCAGTCTGTTGGTCGCGCTGACCGGTGCACATGCGCAAGACGGCATGCGCCAGTTCCCACCTGCGGTCAAGCGGGGCGTGATGACCGTGATAGCTCCGCCGCAGATCATGATCAATGGCAGCGCCATGCGCCTGTCGCCTGGCGTGCGCATCCGGGGGCCGAACAATCTATTGGTGATGTCGGCGGCCTTGGTGGGTAGGCCCTACGCGGTCAACTATCTGGTCGAACCGCAAGGCTTGGTGCGCGAAGTCTGGATATTGAGCCAGGCCGAGGTGGATGCCTTGCCCAAGGGATGGGATACGGTCATCAATTTCCAGTTTGCCTCCGATGCGGACAAACCCAAGGTTGACGACGGCAAGACGCCGTTCAACCAGTTGCCCAAGTTCCCCAAGCAATAAGTCGGTGAGCCAGATACCGCCAGTGCCCGCCGCTGGCACGCTGTGGCACTCCAATCGCGCGTTCACTGCACGCGCACCGCATTCCAGAAGTCCATCAAGGTTGCACCATGAGCAAGAAAGTATTCATCAAGACCTTTGGCTGCCAGATGAACGCGTACGACTCGGACAAGATGGTCGACGTGCTGCGCGCGGCGGAAGGTTATGAGCCCACCACCAACGTGGACGAGGCCGACCTGATCCTGTTTAATACCTGCTCGGTGCGCGAGAAGGCGCAGGAAAAGGTGTTCTCCGACCTCGGCCGGGTTCGCCATCTGAAAAAGAAGGGCGTGCAGATCGGTGTCGGAGGTTGTGTCGCCAGCCAGGAGGGCGAGGCGATCATCGCGCGGGCGCCTTATGTCGACGTGGTGTTTGGCCCACAGACCCTGCACCGCCTTCCCGACCTGCTGCGCCAGCGCGTGCAGCAGGACAAGGCGCAGGTGGACATCAGCTTCCCCGAAATCGAGAAATTCGACCATTTGCCGCCAGCGCGGGTGGATGGCGCGACCGCTTTCGTCAGCATCATGGAGGGTTGCTCCAAATATTGCAGCTACTGCGTGGTGCCCTACACCCGTGGCGAAGAAGTGTCGCGTCCGTTCGAAGACGTGCTGGTGGAGGTGGCAGGGCTGGCGGACCAGGGCGTGCGCGAGGTCACGCTGCTGGGGCAGAACGTCAACGCCTATCGTGCACCGATGGGGGGTAGCGGCGAGCTTGCCGACCTTGCCACGCTGATCGAATACGTGGCCGAAATTCCGGGTATCGCGCGCATCCGTTTCACGACCAGCCATCCGAACGAGTTCACGGCATCGCTGATCGACGTGTATGCGCGGGTGCCCCAGTTGGTCAACCACCTGCATCTGCCGGTGCAGCATGGCTCCGACCGCATCCTGATGGCGATGAAGCGCGGCTATACCGCGATGGAATACAAGTCGACCGTGCGCAAGCTGCGTGCGATCCGGCCCGATCTGGCCTTGTCGAGTGATTTCATCGTCGGTTTTCCGGGTGAGACCGATGCCGACTTCGCCAAGTTGATGAAGCTGATCGACGATGTGGGATACGACAGCTCGTTCAGCTTCATCTTCAGCCCGCGTCCCGGCACCCCCGCCGCAACCTTGGCCGATGAAACACCCCACGTGGTGAAGCTGGCCCGGCTGCAACAGCTACAGGCCTCGCTCGACGACAGCGTGCGGCGCATCAGTGCCAGCCGCCATGGCACGGTGCAGCGCGTGCTGGTCGAAGGCGCGGCGCGCAAGGACGCGACCGAGTTGTTCGGTCGTACCGAATGCAACCGGGCCGTGGTGTTCAAGGGGCCGCAGCGCCTGATCGGGCAGATGGTGGACGTGCGTATCACCGAGGCACCCATGCGCTCACTGCGGGGTGAGGTCGTGACCCAAGAGGGTTCAACCCCGCCGCAGGCGGCGGGCGTTGACGGCAGAGGCCTCCCGCACGGGGTCGCCCAGTCCAGATAGTTGGGCCGATCGCTCCCAGAATTCAATCGCCCAGGTGCGCGCTTGCTGCGCTTGCGCCTCGAAGCCGGTTGGCTGGTGTTGGGGGTGAATCGGCGTCAGGTCGAGTTCGCCGCCATGGACGCCGGGACGCCAGACCATCGGCAGCATGTCGTACACCGGTGTTGGCACGAACACCGGACGAGTGACGTCGTCGACAAAAAATGACAGATTGCCAAAGTGCATGTCGGTGTTGCCGATGGCTTGCCCGAACAGGTAGATGCAGGCAATGCTGCGCAGGTGCTCGGTAGTCAGCAGCTTTTGCGCGACGAGGGCCTCTGCGGTGGCTACCCAATGTCGGCGCGGCGCCTTCACGAAGGCCTCGTGCACGGGTGCGGCAGCGACGACATGGCGCTTGCCGTTGGCGCCGATCCGATCGAACCGGATGGACTGCAGATAGGTTCGTTTGCGGGTGCTCAGCAGCTCGGTCTGCGCACTGGGTACACCGTGTTCAAGCAACAGGGTGTTTGCCAGATGTTCCAGTTGCAGAAGGTCATGCCAGCGTTCCCCGAACGGGGTTCCACGTGGCGGAGAGAACTTGACGACGACTGCGGAACCTTCCACCCGGCAGACGAACTTCGGTTGCTCGCCACCGGCCGAAGACCCAGTCGGCAGCCCCAGCGCCGAAGAGTCTGCGAGGTCATCAAACGCTTCGCTGCGGCGCGCCAGCGCCACGTCGACAGATGCCGGTGCCGCGTAGGAACCGATGGAAAACGCGCCGGGAGGATCGTGGAAATGGTTCGCCGCCATATAGAGGGTTTGTGACAACGACCAGTGATCCGGATCTACCGGAAAGTCGGGCCGCAGCCGCGCATAGAGACAGCCCAGAAAACCCTGTGGTCGCAGCGTCGACAACCACCAAGGTAATGCCTTCTGGCTAAGCCACGTAATTTTGCCGGGGCCGCGCACATGCATCTGATCCCCGTGCAGAAAATGCAGATCTCCGAACACACCTTCGTCCAGATGCGGCCCGGAGAGGCTGATGATTTGCCGTGCGTCCAGGCCGAGGATGGGATGGGTCCGTGCATACCGTGTGCTACGTGCTGCACCCAATTTGACGACGGCACCGCCGAGCCGGGTTAGCGCCAGGGAGATGCTTGCCTGGCTCTTGCCAGTGGCGTGCTGCAACTCGGGTGCGCTCAAGCTTGGTGCGTGCGCCAGTAAGGCGAGTACGGCCTGATCCAGCGGTAGTTCTGGGAGATCCATTGATAGATACTTTTTTGCAAGTATTTGTCAATGAAGGAGTTTTGTCAATTATTGGATAGAAATTTAATAGATATCCGGGCACCACGGACCCTGCACTGCGGGCAACGGGTTTTTCGCGCAAATTGAATGTCGATCTGCGGCCGGAACTGCGTTTTTGACACTCAATGGGCATAGCTCTTGTGCGCTGCGTGTCGCTCGGGCTGCCGGATCGGGCAAGCAGCCGGACATCCGGCAAAGTGCTGGAGCCAGAGCAAAAATTGCTGCGTTTGTTTCTTGGTCTGGCACACAAGTGGACATCCGACAAAGTGTTGGTGCCAGAGCAAAAATTGCTGCGCAATTTCTTGGTCTGGCACACAAAGTCTCAGGTTTCTCAGAACGGCATTTTCCCCATCCCCTTCATACCTCCCATGCGCTTCATCATCTTCATCATGCCGCCGCCTTTCATCTTCTTCATCATGTCCTGCATTTGCTCAAATTCCTTGAGCATGCGGTTGACTTCCTGCACCTGAACGCCCGCTCCCAGCGCGATGCGGCGTTTGCGGGTGGCTTTGATCAGATCGGGCTTGCGGCGCTCCAACGCCGTCATGCTGTGGATGATGCCTTCCTTGCGTCGGATGTCTTTTTCAGCCCGGTTCATGTCGACTTGGCCGGCCTTGGCCGCCAGCGCCGCCGGTAGCTTGTCCATCAGGCTGGACAGGCCGCCCATCTGCTTCATCTGCTGGATCTGTCCCAGGAAGTCGTTGAGGTCGAAACCTGCGCCGCTCTTGACCTTGGCGGCAAGTTTTTGCGCCGCCTGCAGGTCCATGCCGGAGCTGACCTGCTCGACCAGCGCGACGATATCGCCCATGCCCAGGATGCGGCCGGCATGGCGCTGGGCGTCGAAGACCTCCAGCCCATCGATCTTTTCGCTGGTGCCGGCAAACTTGATCGGCGCGCCGGTGACATGGCGCGCTGACAAGGCGGCACCGCCGCGCGAGTCGCCATCGGTCTTGGTCAGGATGATCCCGGTCAGTGGCAAAGCCTGCTTGAAGGCGGCCGCCACGTTGATCGCATCCTGGCCCTGCATTGCGTCGACCACGAACAAGGTCTCGATCGGATTGAGCACCTGGTGCAGTTCCTTGATCTCGCGCATCAGCACCTCGTCGATCGCCAGCCGGCCGGCGGTGTCGACCAGCAGCACGTCGAAATAGTGCTTGCGTGCATAGTCGAGCGCGGCCCGCGCAATGTCCACCGGTTTCTGGTCGGCCGTGCTGGGGAACCACTCGGCACCCGCTTGTGCGGTGACGGTCCTGAGTTGCTCGATGGCCGCCGGGCGGTAGACGTCGCTTGAAACGGTGAGCACCTTCTTCTTGCGCTTCTCGATCAGGTGGCGCGCCAGCTTGGCGGTACTGGTCGTCTTGCCGGAACCCTGCAGCCCGGCCATCAGGATCACCGCAGGCGGCTGCGCCACCAGATTGATGTCGCTCACCCCTTCGCCCATGGTGGCGGCGAGTTCCTTGTTGACGATGCCCACCATGGCTTGGCCGGGCGACAGGGACCCCAGCACTTCCTGGCCCATCGCCTTCTCTTTGACCCGGGCGATGAAATCGCGCACCACCGGCAAGGCGACGTCGGCCTCCAGCAGTGCCATGCGCACCTCGCGCAGCATGTCGGTCACGTTGGACTCGGTGATACGCGCCTGGCCGCGCATTTCCTTGACCAGGCGTGACAGTTTTTCGGAAAGCGAGGAGGCCATGAGTTGTAGGTGTGCGTCGGCCGAAAGGCTAAACTGTAGCCATGATTCTAGCCAGTGGCTCCCAGTTGGCGCACGTCCTCGCGTGGGTGGTTGCGGCCGCGTATCTGGTGTCGGCGTTGATGCCGCGGCTGGGCCTGCGCGCAGCGTACCTGGTTGTGCTGCTGGCGTGGCTGATGCATGCGGTGGTTCTGACGCTTGGCATGCTCGATGGATCGCCGCATTTCGGATTCGCGGCGGCGCTGTCGATGACGGCTTGGCTGGTGGGAAGCGTTTATGCGGTTGAAAGCCGGTCCTACCCGCAATTGACCATCCGCCGAGGCATGTGCGTGCTGGCTGCGGTCGCGGTGCTGCTTCCACTGGTCTTTCCGGGAGTGGCGTTGCATCCGACCGCCTCGGTGTGGCAACCACTGCACCTGGGGCTTGGTATCGCCAGTTACGGCCTGTTCGGTGCCGCCGTGTTCCATGCCTATCTGATGGGGCGCGCCGAGGCGCGCATGCGCCGTGCAGCCCATGCCGACCGCGACGCCGAGGCCGAGGCCGGCGTGCCGTTGCTCACGCTGGAACGGCTGACCTTTCGGTTCGTGACCGCAGGGTTCGTGCTGCTGACCGCCACGCTGCTGGCTGGCATCTTTTTTGGCGAGTCCTTGTATCGTTCGGGTCTGGGATGGCATGTGGATCACAAGAGTGTGTTTTCGATATTGTCCTGGTTGACGTTTGCCGCATTGTTGTTTGGCCGGGCACGGTATGGCTGGCGCGGTCGGCGTGCCGTGCGGGTGTTGTATGCGGGTGCCGGCCTGCTGTTCCTGGCGTATGTGGGCTCGCGCTTTGTGACGGAAGTGCTGCTTGGGCGATTGTCATGAAATACCTTCTGGTGCTGATCGTCGTGATGGTGGGCATATGGGTCTGGCGCTCGAACCGGGCCGACGCGCGATCGGAGTCACGATCGCAATCGCGTCGCCGGGAGGCAGCGCGCGACGCGGCAGCGGTCGATATGGTGGGCTGCGACCTGTGTGGCCTTCATTGCCCGCGCGACGATCTGGTCAGCGGGCGCAAGGGCGTGTACTGCAGCACCGGGCATCGTAATCAGGCTGAGACCTGAGCGACGCGATGTCCCCTCCGGTGCCGCAACCCTGGCTGGAATTGCGCCTGGGCCCGCAGAGCCCGCAAGAGCCACAGGCGGAGCCTGACGAATTTGCGCGGCTGTGGCGCGGATTCATGACCGCGCGGGTAACGCTGGGCCTGGTGTTGCTGGCATTGCAGGTGGCCTTGTATCTGCTTGGCCAGTCACCGCATCCACTGCTGATCCTGGTCTGTGGCGCTTACCTGGTGGTGACGATGGTGACACGGGTTTTTGGCAAGGCGCGGCGGCTCGCCACCCGGCTGGGGCCGCACTGGGTCTCGACCATCGGCGTGGACGTGGTCACGTTTGCGTTGCTGCAGTATGTGCAGGGCCAGTCCGGCATCAACTACTCGCCGCTGCTGGCATTGCCGGTCCTGCAGGCGGCAGTTCTGGGTTCCTTGCCGTTGGCCCTGGGTACCGCTGCCAGCGCCACGATGCTGCTGTTGGGGCGCGCCGGCGTGGCCGGGTTGGGGGCCGACGCCGATGCGACGGCCATGATTGCGCAATCGGCGCTGACCGGTGCCGGCTACTTCGTCATCGCCTTCCTGGCCAGCCAGATGTCGGCCCGTCTGGCCAGTGAGGAGCAACGCTCGCGGCGCAGCCAGATGCTGGCGCGGGTGCAGCGCCAAGTCAACACGCTGGTGATCGAGTCCATGACCGATGGCGTGCTGGTGGTGGATGCGAACGATACGGTGCTGGCGGCGAATCCGGCAGCTGGCAAGCTACTGGGACGCATGCGTGCCGATGTGCCAGAGCCTTTTTCGCTGGCCCAGGATTCTGCGTGGCAGGAACTGGCACAACTCAACCAGCGCAGTTTTTCAGACAACCGTAGCCACAGTGCCAGCATCGTTCTCGCGCTGGCCGGCATCGGTCCGCAATATACGCATGTGCGCACGCGCATGGCCAGCGCCGACGAAGACGTGTCCGCACGCCTGTGCGTGATGTTCGTACAGGACCAGCGTGAGGTGGAGGCGCGCATGCGCACCGAAAAACTGGTCAGCATGGGCCGGATGTCGGCGGCGGTGGCGCATGAAATCCGCAATCCCCTGGCAGCGATCGTGCAGGCCAATGCCTTGCTCGACGAGGAGGTGGCCGATCCCAAGCTCAAATCCCTGATCCGGATGGTGCAACAAAACGCCGGTCGGCTCGAGCGAATCGTCGATGAGGTGCTCAATATCTCGCGACTCCAGCGTACCGGCGGGTCGGCGGGCACTTCGCGCACCCCACTCGACGGGACGGTGGCGCAAATCTGCCTCGATTGGGCGCAACACAACCCGCGTGAGAACACGGTACGGACCGATCTGCGCGCCGGCGCAGTTTTAGTGGCGTTCGATGCAGAGCACCTGCGTCGGGTGTTGGTCAACCTGCTCGACAATGCACGGCGTTATGCCAGCTCCAGCCCCGATTCGATCCAGGTCGCCACTGCGACCGGCGCGTCAGGGCAGGTCACGCTGTCGATCTGGAGCGATGGCCCACCACTGGATGCCTCGGTCGAACGCCATCTGTTCGAGCCGTTCTTTTCCTCCGAGAGCCGCTCCACCGGGCTAGGCCTGTACATTTGCCGGGAATTGTGCGATGGCCATGGCGCGGCCATCGGATTCGCACGCAACCGGCAACCGGTCGGGGGTGCACCGGTCGATGGCAACGAGTTCCGGGTGCGCTTTGCGGCGAACGGGTCTGACAAAATGCGGATCTGAATGAACGCATCACCGTCGCTCAACGATGTCCATGTCCTCGTCGTCGATGACGAACCGGACCTGCGCACGTTGTACGAGCTCGCGTTGCTGCGTGAAGGGTATGGCGTACAGGGAGTGCCAGACTTGGCGCAGGCACGCGCGCGGCTTGCGGCGCAGCGGTTCGACGTCGTCATCACCGACATGCGGCTACCCGACGGCCTGGGCATCGACTTGCTGCACCAGATGCGTCATCAGCATCGTACCGAACGCTGTGTTGTCATCACCGCCTACGGGTCGGCCGACAACGCGGTGGAATCGCTCAAGGCCGGTGCGTTCGACTACCTGACCAAGCCGGTGGACATCGGGCAGTTCCGCTCGGTCATTGCATCGGCGGTGATGGGCGCACGCAACGCGGCGGTGGCGGGGCGCCGGCACAACGCCGGCACGTTGGCGCATCCGGGTCACAACCGACGCAAATCCGATGATGCACCGGCTGTCGGCGAGGCTGCGCTGCAGCGGCTTGTGGGAGAGTCCGTCGTTATGCGTCAGGTCAAGGACCGTGTGGCCAGGGTCGCACGATCGATGGCACCAGTTTTGATCACCGGTGAGTCGGGCACCGGCAAGGAGTTGGTCGCGCGTGCCTTGCATGCGAATAGCCATCGTGCGTCCGGCCCCTTGGTGGCGGTCAATTGCAGTGCGATACCCGAGCAACTGCTCGAAGCGGAGTTCTTTGGCTCGCGCAAGGGTTCGTTCACCGGCTCGACCCAGGACCGCGATGGATTCTTCCAGGCAGCACGTGGCGGCAGTCTCTTTCTCGATGAGATTGGCGATCTGCCGTTGGCGATGCAGTCCAAGTTGCTGCGCGCCGTTCAGGAGCGCAGCGTGCGCAGCGTGGGTGCCACGCAGGAGGTGCCGGTGGACGTGCGGATCATTAGTGCCACCCACCGCGACCTGGCGTCGGACGTGTCGTCGGGCCGGTTCCGGCAGGATCTTTACTACCGGCTCAACGTCATCGACATCGTGATCCCGCCACTGCGCGAGCGGCTGGACGATCTGCCGGCCCTTTGCACCAGTCTTCTGGCCCGTATCGCCGCAGAGTCCGGCATCGAGCCGCCCCGTTTGTCTCCCAGCGTGCTGGAACAGATCTGCCTTGCGCCACTTAAGGGCAATGTGCGCGAACTCGAGAATCTGTTGCACCGCGCGGTGGCGCTGCGTGAAGGCAACGACTTGCAGATCGACGTGCTGAGCGAGCACTCCGCGTCGGCACCGTTTTCGGATACCGCAACGCAGCGGGCGACCGAGGCGGTGCCGGCTTTGCCCGTGACCAATCTGTCGCCGGTCACGATACCGGACAACCTTCAGGACCATCTGGACCGGCAAGAGCGCGAAATTCTGGTGCAGGCTTTGCGCGAAACCGGATTCAACCGAACGGCAGCGGCTGCGCGACTCGGCCTGAGCCTGCGCCAGATGCGTTACCGCATCGCGCGGCTGCAGATCGATGCGCCGACCGACCCGGACCCAGCCGATGGCAACGGTTGATGTCGGTGCGTGGCCCGAAGCTTTTTTTCGCCATCAAATGTAAAAGTTTGAGGCCAGGCCGCAGGCCGCGTCGGGCCCTGCCGTGGCGCGCAGGTAGGCAGGGTCGGATTTGCGCATCCAGTGTTGATGCGGGTGCCACGGGCAAAACCGTTTGCCGGTCGCATGGCTGAGGGTTATTGACGCGCTGGCCCCATGGTGACAGGGCTCTGGCGGGTCCGCCCGCGCCGTGGCATCGCATGGCCGTGCGTGGTGGCCGTTGGATCGCAGCGCGGATCGGCAGCGACTTCGCGCGTCTTCGTACGTTGTGCGCTTGATACACTACCGGTAGTGGCTTGTCATTGCCTCAGGCCCCATATATAGTGTGTGCTGGTCGTGTCCAGTGCCTGCCGCCGATGGCGAACAACAGGCCACCGCCCAAAGCGACCCGACCCACCCGATCCCACCCAACGCGACCCAACGCCACCCAACGTCACCAACCGGAATCCTCCGATAAGACAATTCCAGAGACGAGGAAAACAATGCAGTCATTCTTGAGTACACCCGCCCAACACCCATCGGCCATGCCCGCAAGGCCCCCGGTCGGCGCGGGGCAGCAGCCGAGCGCCGCCGCGCTGGCGCAGTTCCAGATCATCCGGCGCAACGGTGCCGTGGTTCCTTTTGAGCCCGGCAAGATTGCCGTGGCGATGATGAAGGCTTTCCTGGCCGTGCATGGCACGCAGGGTGCCGCTTCGGCTAGCGTGCGCCAGGTGGTCGATGAGCTGACGCAGGTGGTCGTGCGCGCACTGGTGCGCTCGCGCCCAGGCGGTGGCACCTTCCATATCGAGGATGTCCAGGACCATGTGGAACTGGGGCTGATGCGCGGCGGCCATCACGAGATCGCCCGGGCCTATGTGCTGTACCGCGAAAAGCGCAGCCAGGAGCGTGCCCGGACCAAGGAGCAGGGTGCGCCCAAGGCTGTGCAACTGCATGCGATCGACAACGGCCAACGGGTCCCGCTGGACCTGGGTTGGCTGCAGGAGCTGATCCGCACCGCCTGTGATGGCCTGGGACCGGACATCCGCTTCGAGCCCATCATGGCCGAAACCTTGCGCAACTTGTACGACGGCGTGCCGATGGACGAGGTCTACAAGGCGTCCGTGTTGGCCGCCCGCACCCTGATCGAGAAAGACCCGGACTACACCTATGCGACCGCACGGTTGTTGTTCCACACCATCGCCAAGGAAGTACTCAGGCGGGATGTTCCCCAGTCCGGTATGGCGCAGGCCTATGTGGATTATTTTCCTCAGTTCGTGCGCAAGGGTATTGATGCTGAACTGCTCGATGAACGTCTGCTGCAGTTCGACCTGCAGCGCCTGGCTGCGGCACTCAAGCCCGAGCGCGACCTGCAGTTCGACTACCTGGGCCTGCAGACGTTGTACGACCGTTACTTTCTGCACATCAGCAAGGCCCGTATCGAGATGCCGCAGGCCTTCTTCATGCGCGTGGCCATGGGCCTGTCGCTCAATGAGATTGACCGCGAGACGCGGGCGATCGAGTTCTACGAGGTTTTGTCGTCGTTCGACTTCATGTCGAGCACGCCGACGCTGTTCAACAGCGGCACCTTGCGCTCGCAACTGTCATCCTGTTACCTGACCACGGTGCCAGACGACCTGGACGGCATCTATGAGTCGATCAAGGAAAACGCGCTGCTGTCCAAGTTCGCCGGCGGACTGGGCAACGACTGGACCCGAGTGCGTGCGCTCGGATCGCGCATCAAGGGCACCAATGGCGAGTCGCAAGGCGTCGTTCCCTTCCTGAAGGTGGTCAACGACACCGCCGTGGCGGTGAACCAGGGCGGCAAGCGCAAGGGCGCAGTGTGCACCTATCTGGAAGCCTGGCACCTGGACGTCGAGGAGTTCCTGGAGCTGCGCAAGAACACCGGCGACGATCGCAGGCGCACCCATGACATGAATACCGCCAACTGGATTCCAGACCTGTTCATGCGCCGCGTCATCGAAAATGGCAGCTGGACCTTGTTCTCACCTTCGAGCGTTCCCGACCTGCACGACCGGTTCGGTGCCGATTTCGAGCGCGCCTATGTTGCCTACGAAGCGCAGGCCGCACGGGGCGAGATCAAGCCCAGCCGCACCTTGCCGGCCTCCGACCTGTGGCGCAAGATGCTGACGATGCTGTTCGAGACCGGCCATCCATGGATCACCTTCAAGGACGCCTGCAACGTACGCTCGCCCCAGCAGCACGCGGGCGTGGTGCACTCTTCCAACCTGTGCACCGAGATCACCCTCAACACCAGCGACACCGAGACTGCAGTCTGCAACCTGGGGTCGGTCAACCTGTTGCAGCACATCAAGGACGGTGGCATCGACCACGACAAGTTGCGCCGCACGATCGGCATCGCGATGCGCATGCTCGACAACGTCATCGACATCAACTACTACGCGGTCAAGAAGGCGCGCGATTCCAACATGCGCCACCGCCCGGTTGGCCTGGGCGTGATGGCATTTCAGGACAGTCTGTACAAGATGCGCATTCCATACGCCAGCGAGGCGGCGGTCGAATTTGCCGACCGCTCGATGGAGGCCGTGTGCTACTACGCCTACTGGGCTTCGACTGAATTGGCGCGAGAGCGCGGCCGGTATTCGAGCTACAAGGGTTCTTTATGGGACCGCGGCATTCTGCCGATCGACACGCTGGACATGTTGGCGGCCGAGCGTGGCGGCTATGTCGAGGTGGATCGATCCGTCACGATGGATTGGGACGCGCTGCGTGCCAAGATCGCGCAAGACGGCATGCGCAATTCGAACTGCGTGGCAATTGCGCCGACGGCGACCATCTCCAACATCATCGGCGTCGATGCCTCCATCGAGCCGTGTTTCGGCAACCTGTCGGTCAAGTCCAATCTCTCGGGCGAGTTCACCGTCATCAACAACAGCCTGGTGCACGATCTCAAGCGCCTGGGCCTGTGGGACGACGTGATGGTGATGGATCTCAAGCATTTCGACGGCTCGCTGCAGCCGATCGACCGTGTGCCTCAGGACATCAAGTTGTTGTACGCGACCGCTTTCGAGATCGAAACCCGCTGGCTGGTCGAGGCCGCAGCGCGACGCCAGAAGTGGATCGACCAGGCGCAGTCGCTCAATATCTACATGGCCGGTGCTTCGGGCAAGAAGCTCGACGACACCTACAAGCTGGCCTGGGTGCGCGGACTCAAGACCACGTACTACCTGCGCACACAGTCGGCGACCCATGCCGAGAAGTCGACAGTGGCGTCGGGGCGCATGAACGCCGTGTCCTCTGGCGGGGATGAGCGCGGCAGCAACGCGTCGCCAAGTGCGTCAATGAGTGCACTCGACAAGGCAGCGGCCGCTGCGCGCGAGCAGCTCGCAGCGAGTCCGGCTACCGACGTCAGGTTTTGTGGCGTTGACGATCCGACATGCGAGGCCTGCCAGTAACGCAATCGCCCATCGCCTGCGCACCGTGCGCGGGCGATGCAATTGAACAACACATCACGACAGCGGCGCGCAGGATTGCTTTGCATTTCATGTCGCTGCTTTCATAATTCGCAGATTGGAATTACCTATGCTGACCTGGGACGAAGAAGTCAAGCCCACATCGCCAACGCAGTTTGTCCGCGACCCGCAACCAGGTCGCTTGGCCGAGGCATCTTTGCAGGCACCGCGCACGCGCGTTCTCGACGATGGCGCGCCAGTGCCGTCGGTGTCAGCAGGCGGACAGTCCGCCAAAATTTCCGAACCGCCGCGGCGCATCAACGCCGCCGACAAGCGCATCATCAACGGCCAGACCGACGTGAACCAACTGGTGCCATTCAAGTACAAGTGGGCCTGGGAAAAATATCTTGCCAGTTGCGCCAACCACTGGATGCCGCAAGAGGTGAACATGACGCGCGACATCGCGTTGTGGAAGGACCCCAACGGCCTGACCGACGACGAGCGCCGCATCGTCAAACGCAATCTCGGTTTCTTCGTCACTGCCGATTCCTTGGCCGCCAACAACATCGTGCTCGGCAGCTATCGCCACATCACCGCGCCAGAGTGCCGCCAGTTCCTGCTGCGCCAGGCGTTCGAAGAGGCGATCCACACCCATGCCTACCAGTACATCGTCGAGTCGCTTGGCCTCGATGAGAGCGAGATCTTCAACGCCTACAACGAGGTCGATTCGATCCGCAACAAGGATCAGTTCCTGATTCCATTCATCGAGACACTGACTGATCCGCATTTCACGACCGGCACGCTGGAGAACGATCAGAAGTTGCTCAAGTCGCTGATCGTGTTCGCCTGCCTGATGGAGGGCCTGTTCTTTTATGTCGGTTTCACCCAGATTCTGGCGCTGGGTCGCCAGAACAAGATGACCGGTGCGGCCGAACAGTACCAGTACATCCTGCGCGATGAGTCGATGCATTGCAACTTCGGCATCGATCTGATCAACCAGATGAAGCTCGAGAACCCCATGTTGTGGACGCCCGCGTTCAAGGCCGAGGTTCGGGTCTTGTTCGAGCAGGCCGTCGAGCTCGAGTACCAGTATGCCGAAGACACCATGCCGCGTGGTGTGCTGGGCATGAACGCATCGATGTTCAAGGGCTATCTGCGTTATATCGCCAACCGGCGTGCGACCCAGATCGGCCTGGAGGCGCTTTACCCGAACGAAGAAAATCCGTTCCCCTGGATGAGCGAGATGATTGACCTGAAGAAGGAGCGTAACTTCTTTGAGACCCGTGTCATCGAATACCAGTCTGGCGGCGCTTTGTCCTGGGATTGACGCGAAAGCCGCATCGACATGGCACAACCGAATCCACCTGTCGTTGTAGGCGCCTCAGAGCGCAGCGACGGCATGTGTCACCCCATTTAAGGCGCTGGGATCATGCCCAACCCCTTGAATCGCTTCATGCGCCCCAACAGGCTTGAAGTGCTCTTTGTTTCTTGATCAAGGAGAAAATAATGGCAACTGCAAAAAAACCGGCGGCAAAAAATGCTGCTCCTGCGAAAAAGGCCGCAGCCAAGAAGGCACCGGCTAAGAAGGTCGTAGCGAAGAAGGCTCCGGCGAAGAAGGCAGCACCGGCCAAGAAAGCCGCTGCCAAGAAGGCACCGGCCAAAAAGGCTGTAGCGAAGAAGGCACCAGCGAAGAAGGTCGCAGCCAATAAGGCAGCACCGGCCAAGAAAGCCACTGCCAAGAAGGCGGTAGCGAAAAAGGCACCAGCGAAAAAGGCTGCGGCTAAGAAGCCCGCTGCCAAAAAGCCTGCTGCCAAGAAAGCCGCCAAGAAGCCGGCCGCCAAGAAAGCCGCGAACGCGCCCGCTGCCCCTGCCCCTGCTGCTCAGACAACGCTCAATCCGCAAGCGGCTTGGCCGTTTCCGACTGCCAGCAAGCCCTGAGCGGACCTGAGGGTTCGCAGATGGCCCGATACCGCAAGGTGTCGGGCCTTTTTTTTGTGCGCCCAGCATGGGCGCAGCTGTCGTGCCAGCGGCCGGTGTGCCGCGCAGGCCTACGCTTGCTGCGCAGGCAGTTGTCCTGGATTACGCCAGGTCGATGATGGCCGCACCGACCGTGTAGTTCTGCGGGCCCCGTTGCGCAATCTTGATCGAGCCCATCCGATTGCCCAGTCGCGCACAACGTTCCAATGTCCACCCACGTTCCAGGCCGAACAACAGGGCACCACGGTAGGCATCGCCACAGCCGGTCGGGTCCACGACCGCGTCTGCCGTGACCGCTGGCACAGAGGTCATCGCGCCGTCGACCCAGACTTGGCTGCCCTGGGCACCGACGGTGATGATCAGGCCGCGAACCTTGCGCGAGATCTCGGCGGTGTCCCAGCCGGTACGGTCGCTGAGCATCTTGCCCTCGTAGTCGTTGACCGCGACCCAACTGGCCTTGGTCACGAAATCACGCAGCTCGGCGCCGTCAAAGCGCGGCAGTTGTTGGCCCGGATCGAAAATGAACGGGATGCCGGCGTCGAAAAACTGGGCCGCGTGTTGCACCATCGCATCGCGGCCATCGGGCGCGATGATGCCCAATCGGATATCGGCGCGCGCGCTGATCCGGTTCTGCCACGCCTGCTCCATCGCCCCCGGGTGAAACCCATTGATCTGGTTGTTGTCGGCATCGGTGATGATCATCGCCTGCGCGGTGTAGGCGTCTTCGATGGTGCGCACGAATTCGCAGTCAATGCCCAGGTCGGTCAGGCGTTTGCGGTAGTCGTCCCCGTCGCTGCCCAACGCGGCCATTGGCAACGGGTCGCCACCGAGCAGCTTGAGGCTGTAGGCGATATTGCCGGCGCAGCCGCCGAAGTCGCGCCGCAGCGATGGAACCAGAAATGACACGTTGAGGATATGCAATTGCTCGGGGAGGATCTGCTGTGCGAACCGCCCTTCGAAATTCATGATGGTATCGAAAGCGAGCGAGCCGCAGATCAGGGAAGCCATGGTGATATCGGATGAAGGGTCAGGGGTAAAACGCAAGCAGGCGGTAACCGGCGATGCGTTGCACATCCGCGCCCGGCTTGACAGTGAGGGCCAGTGATCCGCTCCACTCGGTGCCGCTGGCCAACGCAGCTGAGCGCGCCCCGAATTCGGCGGGCATGATCACGCGGCGGACTACCGGCCGATCTTGTGGGTCGGTCAGCGAGAGCTCGATCGCCGGCATCGCAACCTCGATCGGAGCCGTGTTCTTGAGCGAAAAGCCCAGACGGTAATCGTCGTCACGCACCCGGCTGAACGAGGAGCTGTCGATCACGATCGACTCGATCTGGCGCAGGGGCGCCAGATTGCAGCCGACCACGGAGCACAGGGCCTGCAGCACCGGTCGCAGGGCTGGTTGTACCGCTGCAACCCGGTTACGTTCCTTGATCAGGAACTGCGCGCCCAGCAAGGCCAGCAACACCAGCACGACCACTAGCAGAACCCTGCGCATGGCAGGTCGACGCCAGAGCGAGACCTCTTGCGCATCGCTGCGCAAAAAAGATGGCTTTGGCGTCGAGGTATCGGTCACGGCACTGTCATCGCGCACCTGCATCCGATCGGACTGTGCATCCTGTTTGCGGTATGGCAATGCGTCGGCAGTGCCCTGCGTCTGCAGGATGGCGGTTTGTGGGTCGGTTGGTGGCCCGTCGAGCCATTCATCCACACGGGCCATGTCCGTGCGTGGCACATCGCCGTCAGTAGCTCCGACAGTGGGTGCAGATTCCGTCTCAGGCGATGGCACCTGCACGGGGATGGACCGCTTTGCCAGAGGGCGGGGCACCTCGGCCATCGGTGGCAAATCGATCTCGGTGGCCGGTTGCGCGGACGAGGCGGCGGTGGGCAACGGCGGCGGCGGATGTGCAAGAGGGGGAGGCGAAGGTCGCTGTGGTGGTGGTGGAGGCAGTGGAGACACCTGCGTCGGCGCGGTGGTTTCCCCATGGGGGGTGCCGGGCGTCTGCACCATGTTCTGCGTGGCGTCGAACACATGTGCGCACTGCCCACATCGGACCCATCCCTCGGAGACACGCAGTTGATCCGGTACGACCCGGAACATGGTCTCGCATGTCGGGCAACGGGTGATCAGGCTCATGGCACAGCGATTGTAGTGGGGCACTCAGGTGGGCTTGCGCGCTGTCATGAGGATCCAGCCCTCTTGCGCGGCGCTCACATCCAAAGCCATGAACGGGGCATACGCTGCCATCAATTCCTGCGCCTGCCGCTCCAGGATACCCGAGAGCACCAGTCGTCCACCTGGCGCGACGCGCTCGCACAGCAGTGGTGCCAACACCTTGAGCGGCGAGGCCAGGATGTTGGCCAGCACTGTCCGGTACTGGCCATGGGCGCAATCGGGCAGGCCACAGTGGACATCGACCTGATTGGCCAGGGCGTTGGCCTTGGCCGAGGTCACGGCAGCCGGATCGATATCCACCGCGTCAGCCGATTGAGCGCCGAACATGGCCGCAGCGATCGCCAGAATTCCGGAGCCACAGCCGTAGTCAAGTACCCGCCCCAATGCGTCGGCACCGCGGTTCCCGGCAATCCACTGCAGGCACATGCGGGTCGTCGGATGGGTACCGGTGCCGAACGCGAGGCCTGGGTCCAGGCGAATGGCATACAGGGCTTTTTCTGGTGGCGCATGCCAGGTCGGGACGATCCAGAAGTCGGTGTCGATCGGTAACGGTTCGAACTGCGACTGCGTCAGTCGCACCCAATCCTGGTCCTGCAATGGGGCAATACGCTCGACCTTGCAACCGGCAAAAAAATCCTGGACGCGCAAGATGCGCGCGGCATCGCTCGCCGTATCGTCGTCTGCAAACAGGGCCTGGATCGTTGAATGCCGCCAACCGATTTGGGTCGGCACCATGCCCGGTTCTCCGAACAAGGCTTGTTCAGCGTCGGTCCGCGCATCGGCATCTTCCACGCTGACGCTTTGCGCGTCCAGCGCCTGCAGCGCGTCAGCGACGTCTTCGACCCGGTCTTGCGGACACAGCAAAATCAGCTCGACCATGCCGCCGGTGTCAGCGCTTGTGTTGTGCAAGCCACTCTTCCAGGTAGTGGATATTGGTGCCGCCACCGCAAAATTTGGCGTCCACCATCAGTTCCCGGTGCAACGGGATATTGGTGTTGATGCCTTCGACGACGGTTTCGCCCAGCGCGGTGCGCATGCGCGCAAGTGCCTGTTCGCGGGTGTCGCCGTGCACGATGATCTTGCCGATCATCGAGTCGTAATTGGGCGGCACGAAGTAGTTGGTGTAGATGTGCGAGTCGACCCGCACGCCGGGTCCGCCGGGCGGATGCCACATCGTGATGCGGCCCGGAGAGGGAACGAATTTGTACGGGTCTTCGGCATTGATCCGGCACTCGATGGCATGCCCGCGAATCTCGATCTGGCGCTGGGTGAACGGCAGCTTTTCGCCCGCCGCGACCATGATCTGGGTCTTGACGATATCCACGCCGGTGATCAGTTCCGTCACCGGATGCTCGACCTGGACCCGGGTGTTCATTTCGATGAAATAGAACTCGCCGTTCTCGAACAGGAATTCGAAGGTCCCTGCACCGCGATAACCGATCTTTTTGCACGCTGCCACGCAGCGATCGCCGATCCGCTCGATCATCTTGCGCGGGATGCCCGGTGCCGGCCCTTCCTCGATCACTTTCTGGTGACGCCGCTGCATCGAGCAGTCGCGCTCGCCAAGGTAGACCACGTTCTTGAATTTGTCGGCCATCACCTGAATTTCGATATGGCGCGGGTTCTGCAGGAACCTCTCCATATACACCGCCGGGTTGCCAAAGGCGGCAGCGGCCTCCGCCTTGGTCATCTGTACCGCGTTGACCAGCGCGGCTTCGGTATGCACGACGCGCATGCCGCGCCCGCCCCCGCCTCCGGCCGCCTTGATGATCACCGGGTAGCCGATGCTCTTGGCAATGCGCCGAACCTGGACCGAGTCATCCGGCAACTCGCCTTCGGACCCGGGCACGCAGGGAACGCCCGCTTTGATCATGGCTTGTTTGGCCGAGACCTTGTCGCCCATGATGCGTATCGACTCGGGCGTCGGGCCGATGAACTGGAAGCCGCTTTTCTCGACCCGCTCCGCGAACCCGGCGTTTTCGCTGAGGAAGCCATAGCCCGGATGGATCGCTTCTGCGTCTGTCACTTCGGCCGCTGAGATGATGGCGGGCATGTTGAGGTAGCTCAGCGCAGAGGGTGCCGGCCCGATGCAGACCGCTTCTTCGGCCAGCTTGACGTATTTGGCGTTGCGGTCGGCCTCGGAGTACACCATCACCGCCGTCACGCCGAGTTCGCGACAGGCCCTCTGGATGCGCAGCGCGATCTCCCCCCGATTGGCTACCAGTATCTTTTTGAACATGGAATGCTGAATCGAGGGTCAGGAAATTTCGAACAACGATTGTCCGTATTCGACGGCCTGGCCATTGACGCACAGGATCTTGGTGACGGTGCCGGTCTTGTCGGACTCGATCTCGTTGAGGATTTTCATGGCTTCGACGATACACAGCGTTTCGCCTTCCTTGACCGCGCTGCCGACTTCGACAAAGGGGTTGGCACCAGGCGATGCGCTGCGGTAAAAAGTGCCAACCATCGGCGACTTCACCACATGTTCGATCGGCGCGGCGATGGCAGCGGGCTCGGCTGCCACCGGTACGGCTGGCCCACTGGGTGCCGCGACGGGTGCTGGCTGCGCCGGGTTGACGCCCTGGTAGCCCTGGTAGCCCTGGTATTGGACCGGTACCGTGCCGAAGCCGCCCTTGACGATCCGCACCTTGCCTTCGGCTTCAGTGATCTCCAGTTCCGTTACATTCGAATCCGATACCAGATCGATCAGTGTCTTGAGTTTTCGCAGATCCATGGTGTCTCCAACGGAAATAGGGTGTGGGTCGCGAATTTACCTCAAATAAGTGGTAAAAAACGCGAACTTCAACTAATTTCTGGTTTTATGCGACGACTGTGTTTGTGCTGTCGGTCTGGCCCCGGGTCGTGGGCGCAGGCCGAATCAGTGTCGTCGTCGAGGTGTTTTGCATCTGTGGGATGTCACAGCCCATCGCGCCAGCGATGCAGATCCTGTGGGCTGACGATCCCCATTTTACGGTGGGCAACCTGGCCGGCCCGATCAAATACGACGGAATACGGCAAGCCGCCAGCCTGGTTTCCAAATGAGCGGCTTAGTTCGATACCAGGCAAGCCTGCCAGCGTGACCGGAAAGCGGACCGGTGTTCGTGCAAGAAAACGCTGGACGGCCTCTGCGTTATCAACTGCCATACCGAGAACTTGCCAGCCGTTCGGGTGGTTTTCTGAGTAAAAGCGATCCAATAGCGGCATTTCCTCTACACAGGGCGGGCACCATGTGGCCCAGAAGTTAAGCAGCAGCGGCTTGCCGGCCAACAGCCGCATCGCCATCGGCTGCCCGCTGGGGGTCGGAAAACTCATGTCCCAAAAGGACGGGTATGCGCTATCGGCGTTGCTGATGGGCCGGGCTTGCCACCAGGACAATCCCGCACCCGCCAAAGCCGCTGCGCCGGCGACGCCGACGAACAGCCAGCGGCGGCGCAGCGCACGGGTGGTGAACGTCGACGCGGGTTGTCGGTCGGTGCTGGGTACTGTCATGGGACGAGGGCCTGCAGCAATTCTCGCAGCGCCGACAGATCCCCCCGGGGCGCGCGGCTTTTGCCGTTATGGCGCAACGCACCGCGCAGATCGTCGTGGTCGTAAACCAGCAGATGGATCGCCACCTCGGCATTCAGATCGGGACTGAAGTCCGACACGCTGAGCGCCTCAACCGATGAGCCCCGCATGCCGCTGACCGTACGTGCCTGGTAGCGCATCCCTTCATTGATCAGTTCGATCTCGGCTGCCTTGGAGTCATCGCAAAACAGCTCCAGCACGATGTCGGACTGGCGCGTGGCACTGCCACGCCACACGGCAGCGCTCACATGCGGTCGAAATGCCGCCAGCCGTTCCATCCAACGCAGTGCGAGGCAGCGCAAAGCCGCCAGCTCCATCGGTTGCGTGTCGGCGCAGAAAATCGCGATATGCGTGAACACGGCTTCCTCGACGGCCTCATTGCCGGGCAAGGCAGTGCGTTCGGGCAGGCCCAGAAGGCGAACGGCCTGGCGCTTGGCCGGTCCGTATTCCAACCCCTCTTCCACTACCAGACGGGCCGCAGCGGCTGCGATCTCGGACTTGATGCCCTGGGCGTCGTATTCCATGCGGCGATTGTGCCCCCATGCCAACGACCTTGCGGCCCAGAGGACGCCTTGCGGGCATGACTAGAATTCCTGGATGCACATCCACATCTTGGGCATCTGCGGCACGTTCATGGGCGGCCTGGCGGCTTTGGCGCGCGAGCTGGGGCACACCGTTACCGGTTGCGATACCGGCGTCTACCCGCCGATGAGCGATCAGTTGCGCGCGCTGGGCATCGATCTGATCGAAGGGTATGGTGCCGATCAACTCGCGTTGCGACCCGACAGGTTCATTGTCGGCAATGTCGTGAGTCGCGCTGTATTGGCAGACGGCAGCCCGCGTTACCCCCTTATGGAGGCAATCCTGGATGCCGGAGCGCCTTACAGCAGCGGGCCGCAATGGCTGGCCGAGCATGTGCTGCAGGGCCGCCATGTGCTGGCAGTGGCTGGCACCCACGGCAAGACCACCACCACGGCGATGCTGGCCTGGATTCTGGAGTGTGCCGGTCTGCAACCGGGTTTCCTGATCGGTGGCGTAGCGATGAATTTCGCCCAGTCGGCGCGGCTCGGTGGCAAGCCGCCGGTGACCGACAGTGCCAAGGCACTCAAGCCTTTGTTCGTCATAGAGGCCGATGAATACGACACCGCGTTCTTCGACAAGCGCAGCAAGTTCGTGCATTACCGTCCCCGCACCGCCATTCTGCTTAACCTGGAATTCGACCATGCGGACATCTTCGATGACCTGTCGGACATCGAACGGCAATTCCGGCATCTGGTGCGTATCGTGCCGGGGACCGGTCCCCATGGCAGCGGCCGCATTATCGTCAATGGGCTGGAGGAAAGCCTGGCGCGGGTGATGTCTGCGGGCTGCTGGAGCGAGCAGCGCAGTTTTGGCGCGGCGGTGAGCGATTACACCGCGCGAGGCGAGCCAGACCGGTTTGACGTGGTTTGCCATGGTGACACCGTGGCCTCGGTCCAATGGTCCTTGACCGGCCATCACAACCAGCTCAATGCATTGGCGGCGATCGCGGCGGCCGAACATGTGGGCGTGAATCCTGCCGCCGCCGCGCAGGCACTGGCCAGTTTCGAGAACGTGCGCAGGCGCATGGAGTTGCGCGGCAGCGTGGCGCTTGCCGGGTTTCCCGCCACAGCCGCGCCGGTGGAGGTTTACGACGACTTTGCCCATCATCCGACGGCCATGCGCACCACGCTCGAGGGCTTGCGACGCAAGCTCGGGCCGCAGACGCGCATTCTGGCGGTGTTCGAGCCGCGTACCAATACGATGAAACTCGGCGCAATGAAGGCCCAGTTGCCCTGGGCGTTGGCCAGCGCCGACCTGTCGTTTTGCCATGCCGGCGGATTGGGCTGGAATGCGCGCGACGTGCTGGCACCCTTGGGCGACACGGCCCAGGTGGCGCACGACATCGACACACTGGTGGACCAGGTGATGGCCGCCGTGCGCCCCGGTGACCGGATCGTGTGCATGAGCAATGGCGCTTTTGGCGGCATCCACCAGAAACTGTTGGCGTGCCTGTCATCGGGCACCAGCGCGCGCTGCGCGGAGAACACTGCAGCCACTTGAGTCGGCCGCGCCGCAGCGTCAGGTCGCGCGAGCGCGCCGCGCGGTGACTGCCTGTGACAAGGTGTCGAGCATTTCCAGCGAATGCTCCCATCCCAGGCAGGCATCGGTGATGCTCTTGCCGAATTCGAGCGCCGCAGCGTCGTCCTTGCCGGGCGTGAATTTCTGCGCGCCCGCTTTCAGGTGACTTTCGACCATCAGGCCGAAAACCCGGGTCGAGCCATCTGCCACCTGGTGGGCCACATCGCGCGCCACATCGAGCTGCTTTTCATACTGTTTGCTGCTGTTGGCGTGGCTACAGTCAACCATCAATGAGGCCGGCAAGTCTGCAGCGGTCAAGGCCTCGCAGGCTGCCGCGACGCTGTCGGCGTCGTAATTGGGTGATTTGCCGCCCCGCAGGATCACATGGCAGTTGGCGTTGCCGTTGGTCTGCACGATAGCGACCTGGCCGTTCTTGTGCACCGACAGGAAGTGGTGGCCACCGGCCGCAGCCTGGATTGCATCCGTGGCAATCTTGATATTGCCATCGGTACCATTCTTGAACCCGATCGGCGCCGACAGACCAGACGCCAGTTCCCGGTGTACCTGGCTCTCTGTCGTGCGCGCACCGATTGCACCCCAGGCGATCAGATCGCCCAGGTATTGCGGCGAGATCACGTCCAGGAATTCGCTGGCTGCTGGCAGACCGAGCCGGTTGATCTCGATCAGCAGCTGACGCGCTATGCGCAGGCCTTCGTCGATGCGGAAGGTCTCGTCCAGGTAGGGGTCGTTGATCAGCCCCTTCCAGCCGACCGTGGTGCGCGGCTTTTCGAAGTACACCCGCATCACAATTTCCAGCGTATCGCGGTACTTCTTGCGCTGTTCGACCAGTTGGCGGGCATAGTCCTGCGCCGCGACCGGGTCGTGGATCGAACAGGGGCCGATCACAACCAGCAAGCGATCGTCGCGACCGGCCATGATGTCCTGGATGCTGCGCCGGGTGGTACTGATGAGTTGTTCGACCGGTGTGCCGGCGATCGGAAAAAATCGGATCAGATGATCGGGTGGAGGCAACACGTTGATGGCCTTGATGCGTTCGTCGTCGGTCTGGCTCGTGCGGTCGCTGTGGTTGCGTCTACGCTCGGGCCCGCTGTGCGGGGTGGCGGAGTGCGTTGGCCAGGAAGAGGTCGGTTGCGTCATGGTGGGTGATCCTGTGAGATAAAAAGCGAGGCCCAAAAACAAAAAACCGCCGGGGTTGCCGGCGGTTGCGAGGGGTAGGGATGTCAGCGCATCGACATGACTACTTCTCTCGGGCGCCGGCGGCGTTCGAGAACCAGAAATAGCCAAAGAAAAATCGCTGCATCGACATGGGACCGGAATGTAGCACGAAAAAAACGCTCCAAGATCTCAAGCGGTGCCGCCGACCGTCAAACCGTCGATCCGCAGCGTGGGCTGTCCCACACCGACCGGCACACTCTGGCCTTCCTTGCCGCAGGTGCCCACGCCGCTGTCCAGGGCCATGTCGTCGCCGATCATGGTCACGCGCGTCAGCGCGTCCGGCCCGTTGCCGACAATGGTTGCGCCCTTGACCGGGTACAGGATCTTGCCTTTCTCGACCCAGAACGCTTGGCTGGCCGAGAACACGAACTTACCCGAGGTGATGTCAACCTGACCGCCACCGAAGTTGGTCGCATACAGGCCGCGCTCGATGCTGGCCACGATCTCCTGCGGCTTGCGGTCGCCGCCGAGCATATAGGTGTTGGTCATGCGCGGCATAGGCACATGGGCATAACTTTCGCGCCGGCCGTTGCCGGTGGCCGCGACACCCATCAGGCGTGCATTCATCGCGTCCTGGATATAGGCCTTGAGCACGCCGTCTTCGATCAGCACGTTGCGCTGAGTGGCGTTGCCTTCGTCGTCGACATTGAGCGAGCCGCGCCGGTCGGCGATGGTGCCGTCGTCCAGCACGGTGACACCCTTGGCGGCAACCCGCTGTCCGATCTTGCCGCTGAAAGCGCTCGATCCCTTGCGGTTGAAGTCGCCCTCCAGGCCGTGGCCGATGGCCTCGTGCAGCAGGATGCCGGGCCAGCCCGGGCCGAGCACCACGGTCATTTCGCCCGCCGGCGCCGCACGTGCGTCCAGGTTAGTCAATGCGGCAGTCACCGCCTCGTCGACGTATTGGTCGATGATGGCGTCGTCGAAATAAGCCAGCGAGAACCGTCCGCCACCGCCGGCATTGCCGACCTCACGGCGGCCCTTGTGTTCGGCGATCACGGTCACGCTCAGCCGCACCAGGGGTCGCACGTCGGCGGCCAGCGTGCCGTCAGCGCGCGCCACCAGCACCACGTCGTACTCGCTTGCCAGACCGGCCATGACCTGCGCTACCCGCGGGTCCTTGCCGCGGGCGCGCTGTTCGACCTTGCCCAGCAAGGCGACCTTGGCCGCGCTGTCCATCGTGGCAATCGGGTCCAGTTCCGGATACAGCGAGCGGCTGGCGGCAATCGTGCGCGGCGCGACCTTGACGCGGCCACCCCGCGCGGCGGAAGAAATAGCCCGCACGGTGCGCGCCGCGTCGAGCAACGAGGCGAAGGAGATATCGTCGGAATAGGCGAACGCGGTCTTTTCGCCGCTAACCGCCCGCACGCCGACGCCTTGGTCGATGCTGAAGGAGCCTGACTTGACGATCCCTTCTTCGAGGCCCCAACCCTCGCTGCGGGTGTACTGGAAATACAGATCGGCATCATCGACCCGATGGGCCCGGATTTCGGCCAGCGCCCGGCTCAGATGGGACTCATCCAAACCGAAAGGTTCGAGCAACAGGGACCGGGCAATGGCCAGGCGTTCAATGGTGGGTTCGCGAGAGATCATGGTGCATTTTAGGTTCGGTTCAATCACCCGGGGTCGACCGTGCCGATGGCCTTGCGATGCCGGGGTCTGTGTCCACGCAGCGGCCCGCGGGAGAGCCTCGCATCCACTGCAACAGAGCCGCGTCGTCATGCTTGGCCAGTCCGGCTGCACTGGCCTTGGCAAAGGTGTCCCGCGCTGCCGCACCCAGCGGTCCCTGGAAACCGAGTTGCTGCGCCGCCTGCACGGCCAGTCGGGTGTCTTTTTCCAGCAGCGTCATGTGCGCCCGCGGTGCCAGGTCGCCGGCGATCGCGCGCCGCATCCGGTCGGTGCCGATCCAGCTTTGTCCGCTCGCGTGCTCGATCACTTCCAGCGTGGCACCGAGGTCCAGCCCCATGCGTGCGGCCAACGCCAACGCCTCTGCGGCACCGACCAGGTTGATCCCGGCGGCCAGGTTGTTGACGAGTTTGGTCCGCGCGCCGTCACCCAGCCGCTCTCCGACCCGGAACACCTGCGACGACAAGGCTTCGATCAGACTGCGGTGGCGCTCGAACACGGTCGTCGCGCAGGCGACTATCAGGCTCATGCTGCCGTCGCGCGCCTTCACCGGGCCGCCCGACATCGGCGCGTCGATGCAATGCACGCCAAACGGGCGCAGTTGTAGCGCGATCGCCTCCACGTCCTGCGGTGCCATGGTCGGACACAGCATCACGCTGGCACCCAGCGGCATCGCCTCGGCCGCTGCGCCCACGCCGAACAGGACATCGTGCGTCTGCTGCGCGTCGACGACGCACACGATGGTCAGCCGCGCATTGCGCGCCGCGTCGGCCGACCTTGCATGCGCGCTGGCCCCCAGCGCCGCCAGCGCCTGGCAGCGTTCGGGCAGCACATCGCAGACATGCACCGTCCAGCCCTGCGACAGCAGCCGGGCCGCCATGGCAGCCCCCATGTTGCCAACACCCACGATCGCCACTGGATACGCCGTCGCTGGCACTGCCGCGTCGGGCGCGGCGCGATCGTGCCGATCGGAGCGCGTCGGCTGTGTCACGTCTGGACCAGCCGTTTGGCCTTGCCGATCGACATCAACATGCCCAGCGCCAGCCCCAGCGTCACCATGGCGGTGCCACCGTAGCTGATGAACGGCAGCGGTACGCCGACCACCGGCAAGATGCCGCTGACCATGCCCATGTTGACGAAGGCGTAGGAGAAAAAGATCATCGCCAGCGCGCCAGCCAACAACCGCGAAAACAGGGTGGGCGCTTCAAGTGCGATGCTCAGTGCCCGCAGGACCAGGAAGATGAAGGCGGCGATGAGCAGCAAATTGCCGATCAGGCCGAATTCCTCGGAGTAGGCGGCAAAGATGAAATCGGTTGTGCGCTCCGGAATGAATTCCAGATGGGTCTGCGTGCCTTGCATGAAGCCCTTGCCCCAGATACCGCCAGAGCCGATGGCAATCATGCCCTGGATGATGTGAAATCCCTTGCCCAGGGGATCCTTGGTCGGATCGAGCAGGGTACAGATGCGTTGCTGCTGGTAGTCGCGCAACACCGACCAGCGCACGCCGTCGGCGCACAGGTCCGATTCGAACAGCACCAGCAGCACGACGGCAACGACAGCGAGCAGCAAAGGCGGCAATACCAGGCGCCAACTCAGCCCGGCGAAGAAAATCACCGACATGCCAGCGGCCAGCACCAGCAACGAGGTGCCCAGATCGGGCTGCTTCATGATCAGGCCCACGGGAATTGCCAGCAACACCGCGCCCACAGCGAAATCGAGCGGGCGCAGCTGGCCTTCGCGCTTTTGGAACCACCAGGCCAGCATCAGCGGCATGGCAATCTTGAGGATCTCGCTGGGCTGGATGGTGACGCCCAGGTTCAGCCAGCGGGTTGCGCCTTTGCGGGTGATGCCGAACCACGCCACTGCGATCAGCAGCGCCACACCCAGGACATACAGCGGCACCGCCAACGCCATCAGGCGTTGCGGCGGCACCTGGGCCACGATAAACATGAGGCCTGCGGCAATCAGCATGTTGCGGCCATGGTCCTCGAATCGGGTTCCATGGTCATACCCCGACGAGTACATGGTCAGCAGGCCTGCACCTGCCAGCGCCAGCACGGCCATCAGCAACAAGGCGTCGAAACCGCTGAACAAAGGCAGGACGCGTCGCCATAACGATGGTTTATCAAAAACGGCAGCCATGGGCGCGATTATCCCGCGCCAAAGGAACCGTGGCCACGGCGCGTTTCCCTCTGCGTGCAGGGGCCATACCCGGCGGCGGTTTGCAGGGACAATACGGTCCATGTTCCTATTGTTTGAAGAAGCCGGCAAGTTCCTGGCGGGCCGGGTCTTGTCGCAGACAGACAGTTCGGCGCAGGTCGAACTCGATAGCGGCAAACGGCTGAAGGTCAAGGCCGCCAATATCCTGGTGACGTTTGACCAGCCGAAGCCGGAGGTACTTCTGGCGGCAGCCCGTATCGTGAGTCAAGGGATCGAGCTGGACATGGCCTGGGAGTTCGCCCCGGAGCAGGAGTTTGGTTTTGCGGAGCTGGCGCGCGAGTATTTCAGTGACAAGGCCACGCTCGAGCAGCAGGTGGGTGCCCTGATCTGCCTGTTTGAGGCACCGCACTATTTCCGGCGTGCCGGCAAAGGGCGGTTTCGCAAGGCCTCGGCCGAGGTGCTGGAGCAGGCGCTGGCCGCGATCGAAAAAAAGGAGCAGCTACAGCAACAGATCGATACCTGGGTCGCGGAACTCGCGGCGGGCCAATGCCCGGAGCCGGTGCGCGAGCAGCTCTACAAGATACTGTTCAAGCCCGACAAGAACGCACCCGAATACAAGGCGGTGGTCGAGGCTTCGCGCGCGACCCATCTGGCTCCGCTGGATCTGCTGCAAAAGGCCGGTGCGATCGATTCGCCGTACCAGTTCCACTGGCGCAGGTTCCTGTTCGATCAGTTTCCCAAAGGCATCGGTTTCCCGCCCCTGGAGGCACCGCCGATCAAGGATGAATTGCCGGTGGCCGCCGTGCAGGCGTTTTCCATCGACGACTCGTCCACCACCGAAATCGACGACGCGCTCAGCGTGTCGGGTCTGGGCTCCGGCCAGGTCACGGTAGGCATTCACATTGCCGCGCCAGGGCTTGCGCTGATGCCGGGCGATCAAGTGGATCAGCTCGGGCGCACACGGTTGTCCACCGTTTACATGCCGGGTTACAAGGTGACGATGTTGCCCGATGCGGTGGTGCAGGCCTACACGCTGCAAGAGGGCCGCGATTGTCCGGCGGTGTCACTGTATGTCAGGTTCGACGAAGCCAGTCTGGCCATCACGCACACCCAGACGCAGCTCGAGCGGGTGCCGATCGTGGCCAATCTGCGCCATGACCAGCTCGACACCGTCGTCACGCAGGACTGGTTGCAAGCTGCCGAACCGTCCGAAGAGGGGCCTGCATCTGCGGCGCTGCCAGCAGTGCCCGGACTGCGCGTCCAGCTGGCGTTCCTGCACCGGCTGGCCGGTCACCTCAAGACCCAGCGCGAAGTCGTGCGGGGAAAACCCGAGACCTTCAACCGCCCCGACTACAACTTTCGTTTGGTGCGCGATGTTGCGGGCGCACCCGATGGCAGCGAGACGGTGGAGATCACCATGCGCCAACGTGGCGCGCCACTGGACCTGATCGTGTCCGAGGCGATGATCCTGGCCAATAGCCATTGGGGCAACTGGATGGCAGAGCTCGGCGTGCCGGCGATTTACCGCAGCCAGGCCAGCCTGGCACCAGGCGTCAAAGTGCGCATGGGCACCAAGGCCTTGCCGCATGCGGGTATCGGCGTAAAGAGCTATGCCTGGAGCACCTCGCCGCTGCGCCGCTACACCGATCTGGTGAACCAATGGCAGATCATCGCCTGTGCGCGCCATGGAAAAACCGCTGCGCTGGTGGCACCGTTCAAGCCCAAGGACGCGGAGTTGTTCGCGGTCATTTCCGGTTTTGACGCGGCGTACAGTGCCTATGGCGCGTTCCAGGGTGCCATCGAGCGTTTCTGGACCTTGAAGTACCTGGCGCAGAACGACATGCATGAATTGGTGGCGGTGTTGTTCAAGGACAATCTCGTGCGCGCCGAGAACCTGCCGCTGGTGTTGCCGGTCATGGGTGCCCAGGGTCTGCCGCGTGGCGCTCGGGTGCGGGTGCGGCTGGGGGCGGTAGACACCATTGCACTGGACGTCACCGGGTCGGTGATCGAACGCCTGGATGCGCCGAGCGCGCCAGGTACCGCTTCACAAGACGCCGCCGTGCTCGACGACCAGGGCGAAGAAGGCGACGAAGATGTCGTGGCGGGTCCGCTGTCGATCGCCCTCGACGTCGCCGATACGGCCGACACCTCCACCGCCGGCGGCGACAAACGCGAGCCGTGAAGCTGCGCACTTTCACCACCCTGCAGTTGGCGCTGGGCGCCTCGCTGGCCGTGCACGCGGCCCTGCTGACGGTGCGTTTTGTCGATCCGGAGCGATTCAATCGGGTGTTCGAAGATACGCCGCTGGAAGTCATTCTGGTCAATGCCCGCACCAACGATAAGCCCGACAAGGCGCAAGCGCTGGCCCAGGCGAACATGGCTGGCGGCGGCGAGCTCGACCAGGGCCGCGCGACGACGCCGTTGCCGGCCTCGGCATTGACTGCGATGGGCGACTCGCTGCAAGAGCAGAGCCACAGCAGCACCCAGACTCTGCTCGAACAACAGCAGCTGATGTTGGCCCAGGTTCGCACGCAACTCGCTGCGCTGCGGCCGCCAGAGCCGCTCAACCCGGGCGCGACCCCTGAGCAGATCACGCGCGAAGAGAAGCGCCGGCGTCTGATCAAGTTGCTGGCCGAGATCGAGCGGCGCATCCAGCAGGAAAACGCGCGCCCCAAGAAGCGCTATGTCAGCCCGGCCACCCGGGAGGTGCCGTACGCGATTTATTACGACACCATGCGCCGCCTGATCGAAGACATGGGTACGACCAACTTCCCGACCGCTGGCGGCAAGAAGCTGTATGGCGAGTTGACCATGTTGATCACGGTCAACCACGATGGACAGGTGCTGGCCACGGAAGTCGTCGATAGCTCCGGTATTCCATTGCTTGATCGCCGGGCCGAACTCATTGCCCGTTCGGCCGGCCCGTTCGGCAGCTTCAGTGACGACATGCGTCGCGGTTTCGACCAGCTAGTACTGGTGTCGCGCTTCAAATTTACCCGCGACGAGCTGCTAGAGACCAAGATCAGCAACAAGTAGCCATGTACGGTACTGCTGTTTCCGCCACATTGCCCGCGCAAGGCCTGGCATGAAGCCGTTGCTGCGCTGGATCGTGCTATTGCTGCTGGCGGTGGGCCTGCTGCAGCTGTTTTTCGTGGCCCGTATCGCCGCCATGGTGGTGATCGATCCGCAGTCCACCACGTTCCAGCGTTCCGAAGCCTGGCGCATTGCACAGGGTGCGGGCGGCTTGCGTTGGCGCCAGCAATGGGTGGCGTATGACCAGATATCGGACAACCTCAAGCGCGCGGTGATCGCGTCCGAGGACGATGGTTACGCCGACCATGACGGCGTCGATTGGGATGCGATCGAAAAGGCCTGGGCCAAAAACAGCCGCGCCGAAGAACTGGCCGAGCAACGCGCGGCGGCTGGGCGCAAGGCGCGCGTACCCAGGGTCGTGGGGGGGTCGACGATCACGCAGCAGCTGGCCAAGAACCTGTTCCTGTCCGGCGAGCGCAGTTTGCTGCGCAAGGGTCAGGAGTTCGTGCTGGCCCTGATGCTCGAGGCAATGCTGGACAAGCGGCGCATTCTGGAGATCTACCTCAACAACGTGGAGTGGGGGGAAGGGGTGTTCGGCGCGCAGGCTGCCGCAGAGCATTACTTTCGCAAACCGGCCTCGCGCCTGAGCACCTATGAGGCTGCGCGTCTGGCGGTGATGTTGCCCCGGCCCAAGTACTTTGAGAAAATTCCGGGTTCGGCCTACTTGGCCGGCCGCGCCTCGACCATCGCCGCGCGCATGCCACAGGCCCGGTTGCCGTGACCGGCCGTTTGCGCGCCCAAGGGTACTAATTACCATGCCCGCCATGCGCGCCAAGTTGATGGGATGGTTTTTGCTGGGTCTGGTGCGATTGCTCACCGGTTCGCAGGCGCGCTGGCATGGTTGCCCGCCCAAGGCCGAGCAGCGCATCTATTTCGCCAACCACCAGAGCCATGCCGATCTGGTGCTGATCTGGGCCGCCTTGCCCCAGGTGCTGCGTACCCTCACGCGCCCGATTGCCGCGCGCGATTACTGGAC
>Ga0105045_10000192_pt1 | contig 39268 bp, 41 predicted proteins | sample MAT02_FD_78089 | JGI IMG/M metagenome (GOLD analysis project Ga0105045, IMG submission 78089) | Freshwater microbial communities from Lake Fryxell liftoff mats and glacier meltwater in Antarctica - MAT-02 (megahit assembly) | ecosystem: Environmental > Aquatic > Freshwater > Ice > Liftoff...
CACCGGGAGTTGCTTGGGTCTAGACCATTCGGCGTCGAGGTGGAGATCGGACACCACCCCCAGCTTCAGACAGTCATCCGCCATATTTAGCGTACTCCGAGGCGTCTCCCGCGAAGTACGTCTCCCGGACGTAGGTCCCCACCTGATGCAGGTAGTCCTCGCGAGTAAGCTGGGGAGCGAACACATGGCTGCGCGCGCTTGCGGTCTGGCTGAGCAGCTTCCGGTTGGCCAGGCTCCGCATCACGGTCAGGATGGTGGTGTACGCCAGCCGCGGGGCACCGGGTTGGGCGTTGAGGGCTTCGTGCACGCCCTTGACTGTGGATGCTCCGGCAGTCCACAGCACGAACATAACCCGAGCCTGGAGCGGTCCGATAAGAGGAGAGATTTCAGGCATGTTAGCCTTTCTGATGGGTGGTGAATAAGTATAACGTCGGAATGAACCAAATCTATTTGCACCCGGCTATCCCGGGCGTTAATGGAAAAACTGTTTAGCTTGAGCAAGGACGTCGTCAAACGATATACTACGCGCATCGCAGTACTCCATCAGATCCGCGAGTAAGTGCGCGGACTTCTCCTGATCCGGGATAACTTCATCCCCCTCCTGGTACTGCTCGTCAAAGATGCGGCTAACGAGCTTCGCACCTTCGAGATCCGCGATCGCTGGCTTTGCCAAACGAATAAGGTCATCGATCGCACGTGCGGCTTCCCGAACGGAATACGCAAGATACTCCCGCCGCTCTGATTTGGGAGCGGTGAAGTCCCCGTGGTGGGAGTATATCTTGAGCGTGTACGGCGACTCCTCCGGGTAGTTGTACCACATAACAGAATACGTTATAGGAACCCCGGTACGTCGAACGACGACAACGGGGGTACCTACGGACGTGGTTTCAACATCCGCTCCCGGGATAGCGCGGGCAACTACTTCCAACAACGCCCTACGGCGGTTATTCGCACTCATCCCTGGCCCCAGTCTGGTGACATTTCCGCGAGTCGCTCATTTAGGGTATCGAAATGAGGGGCCATCTGTCGGCGACCCTGTGCAAGGTCTGAAACCTTACGCAGGATCCTGGCAATTCGGCCGTCATCCCCAAGCGGCGCTAACAGCTCGCGCAGAGGAATTCCGGACCGGTGTCTCCTAGGGAGACAGCGTACTATGAGTAACTCAGCCGCGAGTGCGTCCACGGGATTGATCCCCCCGAGCTCCTGATCGAGAACAGTGGAGTGCCCCAGTAAAAACCGAGGCCCTAACTTACATTGGCTAGTGGTCTCCCGGCACCGGTACCGCGTTACCGTAATGCCTAAATCAACCGCGTTCTTGGGATGAGACAGCACTACAAAATTATCGGCACGCATTACAGGCTGGGTATTGCGATAAAAATTGTTGGCGCATTCACCCAGGATAACATTCGGAGCTAGCACTACATCCCTCCAAACAAGAACCGGGCCATTGGGGTAGGTGATCTCCTCCTCCAGCGATATCCGAGAATACTCTACTACGTCTCGGCATTGCACGTTGTCAGAGGCCGACCCCCTGGGGGTAAGAATGGAGACCTTTGCGCAAGTACTCTCCGCCTCGCGTTCAGGTGGCGGATAGAGGTTCGAGTCCCGGTGATTAACAGACTCGCCGGAGTGAGGAAACAGGCGCATGTTGCCATCTCGCGCCAGGTACGACATGTGCTTCTGTATCTCCCGAGGCATGTGCGCGGTACACGCTACAAGCTCGGCAGACAGGGCAGTGAATAACTCATCGTGATAGAGGCCCGACGGCGACAGGGGCGACGCCTCTGTAGGTCTGTACGCCGTTATTAAATCGACAGGCAGCCCCCCCCCGTGGAAGCGCCAGTGTAGGTCTACATACCGAACGTTGTTCTTACTCACGACGCGCTCGTAAGTATCCAGAACTAACTGCTTACGTAAACACGCTGACCACTTAGCTCGCGCACTAACTGTGGTAAATGGAAGCGGTGAGCGGCCAATTGAAACCGCTTGAACACTCGCAAGGAACTCCATCGGTGTTTTATAGTTGTCTTCAGTTATCATATCTTCCTGTCTATATATCTACTAAGGTTATGCGGTCTATTAATAACTAGTCACTCGGGATAGTAAAAGAGAAGACACCTTTTCCAGAGAGTGATTGTCCGCTCTAAGCCGGTCGTAGTTCGCCATCACGGGCGCAACTAGGGGGACTAGCTTATCCCCGTTCCCTAACTTCCACAGTGCCTGTATGAGCGGCGGACGGAAACCAGATGTACTTAGGAATCTAACAAACGCTATCCCGATAATAAACGCCTGCATTGGGTTATACGTAGGCATGCAGCTATCCAGCAACTCCGGATACCCCAGCATGTACGCTCCCCCGAGCGGTACATAATCAGAATTCACGCGTCCCTTGTGCCGAACGCAATACACGCCCATACTGAGAGCGGCTGACCCATGGGTTAATAACGTGAAATTATCTGGAGTTCTCGCGTGGAGCTGATCGCGGTAATGCCTAAGCACACCGCCTCGCCACAGATGTGTGTTCGTAACTGAAAATATGCGAAACACTAATACCGGCACCCCGGGCGCATGGATCTCCTCTTCCAATAGGAGCGCGTGCGCCCCGTTCAAGATATTGCTACCGGCGGCAATATCCGTCGGGGATCCTTTCGTCGTTAGCATAACCACCCGATCGACATTCTCAGCATCTCCTACCAACTCACGCACTTGGAGGGGATTACGTACCTCTGCCGAATGCAGGAGTAGCTTATGAGAGGTGACCTCGGGGTGGATTGCTCGGACAAGGCCTTTGCGGTATTTAGCCTTAAACAGTGGTAACAGCGTAGTTAATTCATCGTACACCATCTGCATCGGGTTACTATTGCCGTGCGCGTGTTCAGACGAGACGTCGGGCCAACTCAAGCTCCCGTACATCAAGTCAGGTACCCGCTCACCCAAAAACGACCTCGTAAACCTGTCAATGTTATATTGCCAAAATCCTGGCTGCGCGAACACCTTCCAGCTATTGATCGCCAAAGAATCTCGAACCATGCGCCACATTCTCCGATAGTCAGATTCGGTGGTAAACGGCAACGGCCGGCCCCCCCGGGACACTGCCTGGACGCTCGTAAGAAACTCCAGCGGTGTTTTATAATTGCCTTCAGTTATCATCGTGTCCTATCTAGTTATTAGGGTTGTACAAATACGCCCTATCTCGTCCCTCTGCGTTTCAGAGAAAGCGTGACGTAAGGCGGGCGAACTACGACATGTAATTGTCGGTGAGCTTCTGCGATAGATAAGAGGCCGTTCGTATAACGTAGTGCCTCAGTTTTCGTCTCAAACACGACCGTGTCCTCCCCACCCATGGCCTCAATATAAGCCGCGAGCTTGGGGATATCTATCTCGGGTAGTAGGACCTTGAACGAGGTGCTGACCACGACTAAAGCCCGTTCGAGGGCCGCGGCTGGTACTGAGCGTACAGCTGCATTGCTCGGGCTTCATCCACCAGCTTAAACCGGCTAATATGCGCTTGGATAGTACGATGCTCGGCCGCACCCCTCGCGTACACGTTAGAATCCTCCGTCATATCGTAATACCAGTCATGGCTTTTGAGGAGGAGTTCATATTCCATCCATATGGGTTCAATATCCGGAGCCGGGGTTCCGACTTCGTATAAATCTAGTAACGAGGGATATACCTGAGCGCCTTCGCTCCTGCGAAGTTGAACCAGCTGGTAGCCGAGCTCTGGATTTACCGTACTCTGCAGCTGGCGGAACCGCTCGGTCCAGAGCCTACCTGCGAGAGCAACCTTTTCCGGGCTGTTACCAACACTTAAACACCCGCGCATGGTCCAGCCGTAGTCGAGAAAATAAGCGGCTATCATGTAGCCGATCCCGGTCGCGGTGAGGTACGTCGGACCGTAGGGACAGTATGTCCCGAGATAGTTCCGAATAGTGACCTCATCCACCCGCGCGTTCAAGCGTTTGGGGCCTCCGGTAACACAGTGAATAACCGTGCGTTGATCCGCGGGCGTGTGCTCCTTCATCCAGAGATAAGCCGCGTTAACAACCGCGGCGTACGTAGGGAGCGGGTCTGACTTACCCATTAACTGAGTAAACTCTAGATACGCTCCAGGTGGGATGACCTGGGACGTGTTTTGAACCACGGCGATAGCTTCGACCACTACCTCAGGTAGCTCCCGCCATTGGACTAGCCACTCTTCTATCGCCTGCGCGTGCTCGGACATCTCAGCCCGGCCGTCAAGAAATACTTGGATCCGTAGGGGTGGCATTCTCTTCCTTTGGTTCGGCCTGCGCCATTTTCAGTTCGGTAACGTACTGAATAAGCTGGGCAATGTCTCCGGTAAATCCAACCTGCCGGTTCTCCAAGTAAGTCATGTACTGGAGGCGCGTTTCACGAATGATGTCGGTAATATGATGCTCGGGGTCCAGCCGAATGGCTTCGTCCTCCGCCTCTGCCAAATGCCCGACGGCGATCCAGCCGTGGGTGGGATAACCTTTTTCAGTCTCGCACATCAGTACAAGAGCTTGGGCCAAGTGCTTCCGCACGCAATTGAAACATGGAATACGCATACGTAGTCACCATCGTAAAGGTCCAGGGGGTTGTCAATCCCCTGGAAGTGTGAATCAAGGACCGAAACGGCGGTAGACGTCTGCGAATGCAAGACGGGTGACGTTGGTAGTAACACGGGAATTGTGCGGACGCAGCCCGATCGAGAGCGCGGGCCGGCGCAGGGGAACTCCAAGAAGGTTGGCTTGACCCGCGCGGCGATGGGCCGCCTTCACATACCGCCAGTAACGCTGGATCGGTGTCTGGGGAGCTGGGCCTGGGTGGATGTCCCGGTACTCCGCCATCTCCCGCGGATACGCTCGCAGCAAATCAGGGTCATGCCGTAACTCGGCGCGGACCTTGATAACCTGCTGGCATGGAGCCAACTCTGCAATCGCGAAGTCATGGTCTTGAACCAGGTCGTTTAACGCAATCATCCGATTGAGATGGTTCGAATACAGCGTTTTCAAAGGCATGACGAAATCTTGATACAACAGCCGTAGCCCATAGTGGAAACTCAACTGATACGCGCCGGCCGCGATCAACCCAGGCTCGGTCAGCAGGTCTCGCTTCATGGAGGCCTTCAATCGGGCCATGCTCACCCGCGGGGGATAAGCTCCTTCGGTTACCATACGTAACAGACCCGGACTCGCCGGCGGAGGTGGCGTGGCAGTTGGTGATGGTGGTGGTGGGGTACCGGCTCCTGAGGTGGCGACCGGGGCTTTGACTTTTGAGGTCTTCTTTTGCTTGGCCATATCGTGGCCTTTCATGTTCAAAGATAGGTAAACCCCACCCGAACTCCGGTTCAACGAACGGGAGGGGGTGGGGTCGAACAGCTATTATATTATATTATTAGCGTTAGTTTGAGGCCCACTCCAATTGAGTGGCGATAACTTCCAGCTTGTGATTAACGACTGCCATCGAAGCCGAGGGGTCGCGGGTGAGCTTCGCCAACTCAATGAGCTCGTCTTTGACCAGCAGGACCGTTGAGTAGAGCATCCCGGCGTTGAGCTCAGCGAACGGGTTGTATTCGTCCATTGCAACCTCATCTCCAGCCTGCTCTGGTTCCGGGGCGTCTGCCATTGCATCCTCGGCGGGTTTCTGGGCGATGGGTTGTTCAGCTTCCACATCCACAGGGAAGAATGTACCCGCGCGAAGGCGCTGTAAGGTGATTGCCGCGATATCGGGTTTTCCCTGAATGCGGGCATCGATAAACTGCTGAACAATGGTGATATCGTGTTTACCTTGCACCCATAGGTCAAGTGGACCAGACACCTTCCCGGACGCTGATACGCCCGGACGACCTGCGGGGTTAAGCCAGGGGACGAAGTACGTGCTGAACGCCTGTCTGCCGATGTCCCCCCAGAACCAACTCGGGTTCTTCGAAATGCGCAGTCGACCTGCGGGAGTAGCCTTCATGGTGATTTCGACAGCGAGGCACGTCAGCGAAATATAATACAACTCCGGCGCTGTTTTTCCGCCGGGGAATGCGGTGGGACCAGCCATGCCCCGGCCGCAGAGCATCAGAATTTTCATAACATGGGCAACCATCTGCCGCACGATCTGCAGCTGGATGAACGAGTTACCCGGGCCGCGCTCAGGCAAGGCCTTCCAGTAAGCCCGAACCTGATGCCCCATAAGGTCAATTGCGTGGTCGGTGGAGAGAAACGCGGTATGTTTCCCCGGAACCTCGAGAATAACGCAAGGTAGTCGTACCTGTCGCGCGCGGCGACCTGCGGAACGGGTAGATGGTTTTAAGTTAGCTTTAGGCATAAAGACTCCTGCGCGGTAAGCGCGGTAGATGAATGATTCAAACAGAAAACCCACTGGGGTCTCCAGTGGGTTCGTGCAGCACATGCTGTGTATTCGGTTACTTTGCTAACTCTTTGTCCAGGAGGTCCTTGATACGCTCTAACTGCTGGCGCGTATCTCCTCCCTCTTCCGCTACCAAATCGACCTCTTCCTTATGCCCTGGGTAAGCGGCTTTGAAGTGGGAGATCGCTGCCCAGGTAGCGTTGTGCTCGGGTGCGCCTTCCACGGACAACAGGTTGCTGACGTTTGCCAGCATCTGCTTCGGAAGCGCGAGCGGGTCTGGGGCTTCAACAATGAGTTCGGTGGTAGCCTGCTTTCGATACGCCAGCTCCGCCGCAACACGCTCACGCAGGAACTGCCCGATGGACAGCGCCAGATCCCTAACATTTGCGTTCTGGAAGCGGTCGCCAACTTCCGGATGCTCTTCCCGGATGCGGGTGAGCAAGTCCTCTAACGGCTTGAACCCCAGGCTCCCGATTTCGATAGCAACGACCACGGCCTCGGACTTCGTTGCCCGGCCTTTGATATCATCCGCGGCCAAAGCATCGTACTCCACCAGATCCTGTTCCAGGGTGTGGATCAGTTCCTCCGCCCGCTGGAGCTGGATGTCGGTAAAGGGGGCGTCAGCAGCGATAGCTTCTCGCTGCTCGACTTTGAAAGCCCCGGCGTAGGGAACGAGCAGGGCCAGCGCGAACGGGCGCGACCATAGGAGCTTGGAGGCCTCGGTTGGGACGTAGTACTTGTCGTCGAGGTACCCAATCGGCTGATACGGGGTGCGAGAAACAGCCCCCGTACTTTCAACGACACCCCCGGCGATGGCGGCCGCGACAAAGCCAACTCCATCATCTGCGAAGAACCCGGTTTCCTCCCACCTACCGTCGCTGAGGTTCTGCGAGAACAACTTCGTGGTACCTGCGAGCTTCACCAGAACCTGCCCCAGCATGTAACGGAAGCTGTTTAAGGCTTCATCGTCGGTGAGGCCTGCGATAGCCTCTTCCAGCTTTTTAAGCCGGGAGACTGACTTGGTAGCACTCCCATCCCCCTTCAGCTTACCGAGTACCTCCTGAAACTGGGCGATAGCGAAGTCAGCGAGGTCATCGGTAGCGACGGATTTCGCCGAACGCATGTCGGCGTCCATCTTGACCAACCAGTTAAACAGCATCGCGCGACTGGCTTCCGCCGCCGGCTTAGCTGCCTCAGGTAATCCCGCGAGAGCATCCTCCGCCTTTTTACGGATTTCAGACTCACGGCTGGACTGGTAACTCATAGAGGTGTTCTCGCGGAGGTAGATGTTGGTGACTGTATAACTGTTCAGGCATCAGTGTCAAGTTCATCACCTGACGCATCAACCGGGCTTAGGCAGAACGACTGCGCCAGACCTCCGATTACCATACGCCCTGGGCGGATGGCTACGGTTTCACAAAAGAACAGCCGGAATGGATGGGAATCCTCCGGAGTTACCTGAACCGCCTCCGACCCCCGATGCAGGACTTCAGGAGTTTCTGAGGTGCTGAACGTGACGAGCGCATGGGAGTCCATACGGTCGACACAAAGCTTCTGCATTCGGTGATCGCCGAAAAGAGCTCGGAGAGCAACGTGGTAGCTGCTGTCCGTCCTCCCACCGGCGACAAACGCGAGGGCGGTGGTGATAATCAGGGGGTGGGAAAGCATGGACTTCACAACAACTGAACGACCGAATTCATGAGATGTAATAATGACGATGACCCACTCTCCTATTCCGTGCGTCCGCTTCGGACGCGCGCAAGATATTGTTCAACTAACTTCGAAGCTGAGACCTGCTCCGTGGGCAACGCCATAGCCATTTCCATAAACACCTTATCCGAGACCGTGACGCCAAAGTTCGCCAGGACAACCCGAGCCTGCTCCAGCGCTACCTCCAGGTTGTCTCCCAGGGTGTCATCAGTTTTGGTACCCTCGAATACGACCATCAGCCCCCGGCGGAGCTCGGCCTCTTTCTTGCCACCTATGCCTTTGATTAACAACTTCCCCCCAATCCCCATACCAATCCGGCGGAGGGTGGGGTAGTCTACTCCGTGAATCAAGGCAGTGACCCCAGCCGGACCTATCCCACTGACCTCATGGCAGAGCTTGGTAGCGAGTGCCCAAGAGTGGGCATCGTAGAACCCGTAGAAGCTGTACCCCATGGCCTGGCTGTACGACTGTACGAGATACAGCTCGATATCTGCTCCAACCAAAAGACCCGCGGGTAGGCGGTAAACTTTAATGCCGAGTCCCAGGCCGGCGGCAACGACGGTGATGATTATAGCCCCCGACGTCGGGTGGTGCTCAATAAGGGCTACGTGGCCCTTGATATAGTTATACATAGAAGAGTTTCCCAACTGCTTGGGGACCCAGCTTTCGGCCGGATCCGGTTTTTTCGATAATACCCGACCGTAGGAGGTAGGGCTCATAAACCTCCTCCACCGTGGTAGGGGTTTCATCTAACATCGCGGCGAGGGTCGCTAACCCCAGCTTACCGCTTGGAACCTGCCCCAGGGCTTTGAGGTACCGGATCTCGTGAGAACTTAGCCCGAAGGAGTACCCCAGGCGACTGAGCGTGTCAGTAACAATGGCTCCATCAACGACCCCCGTCTGTCCCGAATTACCGTACAGGGTATCGATACAGGCTTCGACCATCGTCACCGCCATGCGGGCAACACCGTGAATGGGTTCGACTAACATAGCTATCGCATCGTCCGTGATCTGGAGGTTGTCATAGGACTCCGCAATCCACTTCAACACCTGAACCATCTCCACATCCGTGTAGGTAGACAGCCGAATGGAGTGCTTGAACCTACCGCGAAGAGGGGCATCCAGATTTCCCACGCGCGTGGTAGCCCCGATGATAGTGAACTCCGGAACGATTACGGTCATCGGCTCCTGATCCGGGACAACGACCGTCAGCGTGCGGTCCTCCATCAGCGTAAGCAAATGCTCGCGAGCTTCCGAAATCAGAGCATGGATCTCGTCCAGGAACAGGATCGAACCCTCGGGAACGGTTACCAGTTTTCTGGTCAACTCCTCGGCCTTGGATATCGCGGCACAATTTATCACTTGCACCTGGCGCCCTAGCTCTGCCGGGAGTACGCTGGCGGCTAACGTCGTCTTTCCAACCCCAGCGGGACCGAGCATAAGCGTGTGACCGAAGACTGCATTACGCGCGAGGGCTGAGCGAACAGCTACGCGGAGGTAGCCAACTGCATCCTCCTGTCCGAAGAAGGAGGCAAACGAATTCGGACGTTTCATGGGTGGTTTATTAGATCGCGGGACGGGGGGTCCAGTCGACGCCGTCCGGACTGGTGATGAGCTTGGGGCCTTGCCCCCGGTCGATAATAGCGTTAAAGGTTCCTGCGCCGGGGGCGGGGTTGGGGATCAGCGGATGCGTGCACACACGGAGGCGCACAAGGAAACGTTTGACGAATCCAAGGCTGGAGAGTGGGGCGGGGACGCATAAGGGGATGTAAATGATGGAGGCGAAGGACATGGGGGTAGCCTTTCGTGGCTGGGCGGTTATACGCCCCGTGGGTCGTGCGTGATTTTAGGTGTGGCGTAGCAACCTCAATCGGACTTGATTCCGATCGGCTTTTATCTGGCTGTACACGCAGTCAAAATACTTGGGAGCATCGTCCTGGATAACTCCGGACTTTACTAGTATATCGATAATAGGCTTGCACCCACCTATGAGGTTGGCGAAGTCGAACTCTTTATTGGGGTAACAATATTCCCGTACTAACTCCCACCCTGATACCTGTAGCTTGAGCTCACGTACTGGTACTAACAACGGGGCCATGGCTCGCTTCCACCGGACTTTGTCTTTCTGGTAGGCGCTCCAATGGGAGTAGGTTGTCTTGTTCTGAGACAGCGGGCTACCGGGGATACAGATCTCCCACGGTAGCGCTGGCGGGACGTTGTGGCAGTGACTGCCAACGATCGCGATCAATTTCGCGAAGTCCACGGCCTCGACAGCCGCTCCACAACGGGAGCAGACTGACCGAAGCACGTTACTCGCCCAGAATCCGACCCACTCGCTTCCATACGGAGGGTACGGTGTACAAATTAGTCACGTACGTCTCCGGCGGATCCGAGATCAGTCGGAGTTCGGGTAACTGGTAAAACTCAATACTGTCTTCCGTAGGGACCAGCAAAACACTGCCGTTCATGATCGCAACCCCACAACCGTCAGAAGACAGTCGTTCGTCTGAACACGCACCCAACGACTTCACCGAGCGCAAAACAATGGGCCAGGGGATGGCCGCGATTAACATCAGCGTTCCAAGAGCGGCGATAACAAGGTCCCGCTGCTGGAGGTTGCTTAACTGCGAATCCAAGGCATCCAGCATCCCGCGGAACTCGGATTCCCGGTCTTGCAGATTCAGCCCGATCAGGACTTGAAGAATGGGATCTGGAGTGGTAGCCACTTACATTCCCTTCGTTACGCGCACGTCCTGCTCGTAACCGAGAACATCTGAGCCCCGGTCGTTGGCGATCGCGAACACCGGACGGGGACCGCCGCGGAGCTCAAGTCCGCAACCCGGCGCGTGCTTGTTGATGTACCCCTCAACGAAGTCCTGCTTGAAGACCGCCGAACGGAAGTAACTCAGGATCTCGGGAGCCTTAGTCGCGGCCCCCATCAACACCTTGGCTGTCATGATCTTGCTAGTACCGGAATCCTCGGTACCAGGGCTTACTTCGAAGTCGAATTGCAATGCAGCCATGTGGATGTTCCTTGTGCCACTGTATAAGTGACGTCACTCGTGTGTCAAGAGCGTGCAACCCGCGGGTACCTTCCAGAACTCCATGGGAAGGGTTTCGGGTCCGACGAGCATACGATAACTCGCGCGACCTTCGGAATCGATAACGGAAACCTTCACCCGCTTGAGTGGAGAGAAGCCATGAAGAAGGACTTCATCTACCGCCTGTAGAACCTCAGCCCGGTAGTGGAGGAGGTAATCCTTGACCCGCTGCCCATAGCGGTAGCGGAACTCCTCAAACGAGATGATCCCGACGGGGGTTGCCAGTAACCGGAACTTGGCGGAGGTGACATAGACCGTAGCGATCCAGGGAAACCCCAATTGCCGTTCATAGGCAATCTCCATCGTCTCCAAATGCCAGGTGTTGTCCCCGTTAAGAAGCGCGGGCCAGTTGATTGCGTGCCGGCAATAAGCCCGCCAGAGATCCCCGCCCGCACTTCGACAAAACGCACTAAACCGACGCTTGTCTACGGGAGCTACCTCGTGCATGAGCTCGCCGATAAAAAACTCGTCCCCCGGAGCAGTGGCCGCCCATACGTTGGCAAACTCCAAGGTAAACTGTTCGGGAAGGGTGTAGTGTGCCCCGCCGTCAAGAACTATGCCTGTGTTAGGGCTGAACGTAATACTTCCGCCAATTTTAGTCCGTAGTCGCGACATCCTTATCCGCCTCTTCTGTTTCTTCATCCGCTTTCGGACGATCTCCGGGGAGCTCCCGTTTCTTAGGGGTTTGTCCGTAGGTAAGTTTGAACCGCAACTCCTGCAGGTGGTCAATACGCGAATGACGTAAACGCGCTAGCTGTAGAAGAACTTCGTGCATCAGATAACTCAGTCTTGCGATCTCCCCCGCGAACTCTTCCGAGGATGAATCCGCGGGAATATTACGAAGGCTGTTACTGAGCTGAAACCTAGAGATGTCCAGCACCACGTGCCGTAGTCTCTTCAATCCACGGGTGTTGATCATTCTGACTGCGTCCAACACCGCACGTTGAACACGGAGATACTCTCCCGGGAGGTCGATGGGTCTCCTGCTAACGTACTCCGTAGATACTCCGGCTGAATCCGTATACCGGACCCGCACGGTCTTTGCCTTAGCGCGTGGGCGTGCCATTAGATACTCCGCGTGAGGTGTACGCGACTTTCGAAGGAACCACCGGAACGTGCTAGGCTTACAACGGACTCCACCGAGAAGTCCACGACCTCACCCCGAATGAGGCTCATAACATCGCCCGTACGTAACAGCGCTGCGAGGTCTTCACAGCCGTCGTGAGTGTCTTCATACTCCAAGACATTCGGTTCCCCCGTATGGAGAACGGCGAAGGCATAGAGTTTGGACGGCGGAGATCGCGACAATCGCTTCTTCCCACCGAACCAACACCTCCCTGTGGGAGTCCCGGTAACCCTAACGTGTAGCGGCATGCGTGAGATCCTATCTAACTGCAAGTAGGGGAGTGGTCAGTGCGAGTCCAGAGGCGCTCCGAATAACGATCTGCTTACCCCCGCCGACGGCGTACGGAAGCAGGAAATAGACGTCGACACCGGTGCGGGAGGTGCCCCACTTAAACGGATCCGCGATCCTAGTCAGGGAAGCTTTAACCGACATATCCATCACTGGGTGGATTTTGCGGGAGAACACGAAGGACTCCATGAACTCACGCGCTGCCTGCTCAAACTCTTTCGGAATGCCTTGAACAACCGACATCCAGGGATTGGCATCAGCAACCGCGTGCTCGAACTTGGCGATGTGCTCAGCGGCTTGATACGTCCGTACGGGGATGGTTTTCTCCGCCGCGTGCGCCAGGAGCTGGAAGATGGACTTATCCAACCCAACTGCGGTGTACAGCAGCGCGGGAAAGAACCACGCCCACTCTGGGTCTAGCTGACTCGGTGCCGGCAGGAGAGCTTCGGAGGCGGTGGTTGGGACGTCAGCGACATCCTGGTGATCCCGAGGTACTCCTCCCGCCCGCTTTAACAGCTTGGTCGCGCGAAGAGCTTCCTCAGGGTTATCAAACTTTGGCGGGGGGATCATGCTGATATATGCCGGACGTTATCTCGGTAATAGGATGCGCTGCAGCTAGTAAGCTTCTGCGGGCAACCTTCACAGTAAATATCCAAAGCCTTGGGGCACGCCCATTCCTTGGGGTCCCCCTCTTTGTCAGTCTCATCCAATTCCAGATCCAGCCGATTACGTCGGCGGATGATAATCTGGTTCGCTTTCTTCATCCGGGGATCCATTCCCAACTCTTTGAATAAGAGCTGTTTGGGATCTTCGGGGTCGGGCTGCATGAACGCCCAAAAACGGAGGCCTAGTAATTGTTGGGGCATGTCGGGATATATCAGCCGGCGATTGTAGCCGACCTTATACGCGAACATCGACAGCCAGGATTCCTTCATCTTCTTCTCAAACACTTTCCCACTCGGCGTTCCATGGAGGGCGTACAGGGAAAGAACCTGGGCAGGATGGCCAGACTTCCATACGTCCGGGACGAGCCTCGTAATCTCGTAGGGAACCCACTCAGGCTGACTAAATCCAGCGGACTTCAGGATAGGACCCTGTGTTAACTCCGCCCGCCGTGCTATGAACTGCCGCGCGAGATACGCGATGAGGTCATCGTCTAACTTCTGATTCGTATACTGCGCCAGGGTCTGGGTAATAGCGTCATCCACCCGCCCGACCGATAAACTACCCTCCAGATGAACCGCTAGCGTCCGGCAGAGCCCGGGGGTGAGTACAAAGCCGTGCCACCGAGTCAGTGCTTCCCGTATACGTGCGCAGTCCAGCCCCACTTTATCCAATCGGACTTTGGGGATGGGAAGGTCTACCGAGAGCTCATCCGAATTAATCAGGGCGGGGGACGGCATCAACGTCGCTCCCCAGCTCATCTCCGATATTCGCGGCTAGCACCGTGAGGGGTTCTGCGAGATCGTGGATGGCTACCTGAATGTTCCGCAGGGACTCATAGAACTTCCGACGCGCTGGATCACTATCGAATCCCTCACGCGCACGACCACGTACGCTGATAACAACGTCCGGAACAAGGGCCATCACCCGAATAAGGGCTTTGTCCATGTCCTTGATCGCACGTTGGGACGTGGGGGCGTCGTCACCCACGCCGCGGGTAGCAGCTGCTTCCGGAATGTGGGCGTCTGCAGCCGTGGGGGTCTGTAACTCAGGTCCGCCGTCGCCCTGGGCGGTGTCAGGACCGATAACGATGCCTTCATCCTCCGCCGCAGGTGCCTGCGCAGGGATGGGGGCGCCGGTGGCAATAGCCGCCTGCGCCTCATCCCGAACGGTGTTCGAACACAATTTCTCAATCGAGGTAATGAACTCCCGGCTGGGGACTACCTTCCCACCCCGTAACAACAACTGCTCCGCTTGAGGGCGGAGGGTGTCGCTGACGCTCAACAGCGCCTTCAGGTGGGTGACGGTGAGACCTCGTTCTGCGAGCTGGTCCAAAACCGCGGCATCGGGGTACACCCGATACACGCCACGCGCCCAGTATAACCGACGCCGGCCGTCTTCTCCCTCACGGAAGATCCCAGCTTGAGTCAGATCCTCAACCAAGTGATCGACCTTGCGCTCGCCATAAGCCGCGCGATCCATCCCTCCGCAGAAGGTGTTAAACAAGTCACCCAGGCCGTGATAGCGCCGGATGTTCGCAAACTCCCCGTCTTTCCAGACCTTGCCAAACTGACGAAGCAGTTGGCTGTACGCATTATCAGTTGGTGTTAAGCTCACGAGCGTCTCCCGCGACTATACTTAAGTCGACTTAGAGGATTGTCAACTACCTAGATCCGGCGGGGAATCCCGCAGACCCTCGAAAAAACCACTGAATGGGCTAATATATAAGCTGTGCGCATCACCTAGATTCAGCCTGAGCTCGATATCCAGGTCCGTCCGCCAGTAGTTACTAAACACTACCCGACCGTAAGAGAACACTCGAAACACGAGCGAGAACTTCGGCACCCTCCGCTTCGGGTGATCCAGCCAAGCCTTTACCAACTCCGATGACCGGGGTTTGAAGAAGAGGTCGGCGAAGTTAAACTTGAACATTCGGGTGCTATCAACTTCTGCAAAAATGAACGCCTGTTCATTGAACCAGTCAAAAGTGAAGCCTTCCCCTAACCAGTGCTGTACGTGCTTTACAGCCGCCGGCGGAGATCCGAGCTGACGTAGGACGAGTGCCAACGTCGAACCTTCGAACGCCTCTAACTTAGCGTCCTCAGACTTCGACGCGAAGTCACCGAATAAGTCCTCGTTATCCACGGCCTGGCTTCTTGGCAAGGTCGCCAGCTGTGAAGTCGATGTTAGCATCCTGCACCGAGGGGTAGCTCTCGATGTTCAGATACTCGGACACCTTGGCGTAGATCTCGGCGTTCTCCCGAATGGCCTTACCAAACTCAGTGTACGACACCCCGTCTAACCCCAGAGCCTCGCACTTGATCTGATTGGTTTTAGGCTGGGTGAAGAACAAGGCCTCGTTCAACAGATCCTTGTGGTAGTCATAGATCTTCGGGCGGTGCTTCTCGTTGTACTTCATGCTCCATAAGAGCTCGCCCAACGCACCGTCCCAGTCAAACCACATGTACTGCTGCTGCCGCTTAACCATGACCCCTTCCTCATTGGGGACTTCGATCGGCACGTACTGCCACAGGAGATCCACCTGCAGTCGACGATCATCCGGACCTACACACCCACGAACGCAGTGCATGTAGAGCGTATGACCCTCAACCGGGATGTTCTTGTCGTAAGCCCCGGGGTGAGTGGCGGCGGTGATGAGCGTGCCCTTGGCAACCCGGATGTGCGCGGAGGAGGCAAACGCCGCGGCCTTAGCACCCTTCTCTACCTTCTGTGGCCCGCCGTACCCAGCCTTAGTCGCGATCTCGTCCTTCATATGCTGCACCCAACCGGCACTAACGGTTGTGCCCATGAGGTTCAGGCCCTGGAGGTAGTTTGTAATCTGGAGATTGGCAATGGGGAATCCGCGTTGGACAGCCATGCCCTCTTTCCGGATATCCGCGTCCGCCTCCTCCGTACCACGCCCGTTCAAGGAGTCGATGGTAACCCACACCGGAACGCGCGAGCCTTTCTCCGCACGACCTCGCTCACGCCAGAACAGGATTGCGGTGGTCATCTGCTTCTGCCACTCATCAACGCTGGCGCAGACTTTATAAAACCGGGACTTGGGGTTGATGTCTCGGCCGAAGGACAAAGCCCGCAGCATGGAGGCACTGGTCTTGTTCTCGGTATCGAAGGCAGCATGGAAGCCGCCGTCCATCCGAAACCAGTTTCCAATTTCATAGACGAGCGTGGATTTGAAGCTTTTGGCCTCACCCGACACCCCGATAAACCGCTGGGCAGGTAGCACATCACTACCTCCGATGAAATACTGAAAAGCCAAGTACGGGATCTTAACCCCCCACGTGTTCTCCGCATGGTCACCTTCAAGGTAACCCTGGGCGGAGGTAGCCTTTTTGTTCAGTGCGGTTTGAAGATCTGAAACTAAGTCGTCAAAACCGGATGTGGTGGAATCAACTCGCTTTGGGCGTGCCATAGGATGTCTCTCTAGTCAGTAACGTAGGTAAAGAAAAGGACTCCCCAAGACCGCCATCATAGACGGCCTTGGGGAACTCAAACGAGCGCTTACTCGTCACCTTCGTCCGAACCACCGAGAAGCTCACGCATCTGCGCTTCCAGGTCTGCATCCGACGCCGCCGCCACACTCGGCGCTGACGCGGTTGCCTTGGCCGCCGCGGCTTTCTCAGCCTTCGCCGGAGCTGGCGGGGGCACTGGTGCTGAAACAGCCTCAGCACCAACCGCTTCCGGCGGGGCTAACAGGTCTTCTTCGGAAATAGACAATTCCATCGCTGGAGCCGCTACAGCCGCTGCAGCCGGCGCTGGACGTGAGGCCGCGGGGGCGGGAGCGGCAGCTGCTGGAGCGGCGCCGGCCGGAAGCAGATACTGCTCCACCTCAGTGGGAAACAGGTATTCAATCAACGGACGGCCGTAGGAGGCGACACTGCTCTCCATCAACTGTACCATGGTGTAACGGCGCAGGCCGGACTGCCAGGGAACCCAGAGTCGGCGGCAGATGTCTTCCTTGAGCGGGAGCGCGCGTCCCACGCCGGTAACAAACGTAGCAGTCATGCGGCCCTCCTCTTTATTGGCAGGAACGCCTGAGAACTTGATCGTCACTCCCTTGTCCGGGGAGAAGACGTCGATACCTAACGCCTGCTGCTCACGGATGAGCTTGTTCAACGCCGCGACCGCGCTAACGGATAACGCGACAACCTGCTTCACAGCAGGCTTCGGCAGGGTTTTGTCGTTTTCGACAAGAACCACGCATTGCATAAACACAACCCGCTCAGGGCGGGGGAGGGGAGTGACCCCACGTTCGTTCTTCTCCAACATCGTGCGGATGTCTTCCCGCATCTGGAGGCTGAGCAGCGCAAGTTTAGGCGGCTTGATCGCGCTTTTTGCACGAATCCATAACCCCGCGAACGGGAGGCTACTATCCTTTGGTGGGGGGTTGATGTCGCTGGGGTCTACAATCCCGGTGAACTTCTGGGCAGTGGTACCGGCATTGATCGAGATCATGTGACTGACGGCATTGGAAACGTCGAGGTCACCTTCGGGTGAGGTACCCATCACCGCCGGCATAATACTGCCGTCAGCGTGGACCTCCGGAATAAACCGGACTTCGGTCACGCCCTTGGTTTTTGGGCGAACGGCGTTCAGCTTCGCCGGGTCTACCATGTGGGAGAAGAACCCCTTATTTTCGTTGTTGGCGGAGCTACTGGTGTTAAGTACGGTCATGTGATCTTTCTGTGTGCTCTGGTGGTGACGATGTGTCGAGTTCGAGCAGCCCGCAGCGTGCTGGGGGGAACTGCGTAGCATATGAGTCTTTTGCGGCATTCAACAACTAGCTATAACTCATAATAGCGACTGGGGTTAATGCCCACCCCAGCGCTTCATAACGATGATATCGAGCTGCAGGCGGTACTCAGTCCCTGGAATGGTGTTTAGCTTGGACATACATAGTTGAAGAACGTCCTTGACTATTCCTACGTGATCATCCCGTACTTCCAGGAGGAAGGCGTCGTGGACGGGAAGGATAATTCGGAAGTCCAACGCCTTTCCGCGTTTCGTACGATACTGCAAACGATAGAGGTTGATCCCAGCTCGTGCTAGGAGATCGGCGACACAACCCTGGATCGGGCTGTTCTTCGCCGCGCGTTCAACCGCAGCCTGATCCGAACGCGACATTTTGGACGCGCCGGTAAAATACCGACAACGTCCGAACGCGTTCTCAATAAACTCTTCCTCAACCGCGCGTGCGGCATTATCACAAATCCACGCCCAGGCTACTGCGTAGCTGGAAGCAACGCCGTCGATGATAACCTGGCACTGCTCGGCGGTGATGTCCACCCCCTGCTTCTGAATCTCCCGTGCTAATGCTCCAGCACTACGGCCGTACATAATACCGAAATTTACAGTTTTTGCCGCAATCCGCTCGGATTCATACGTTTCTTTGAACCTATCGTTCCACGCTTTATACGGAGCTCTGTCTCCGGCCGTAAGCTTGGCACTGACCTCATACATCTCTTCCAACATCGGAAGTTTGAACGCGGCGCACGCTACCTCTGAGTGGAGGTCTCGGCCGGAGTCGCAGATTGCAATAAGCTTGGCATCGCCTGAGCAATACGCCCAGATAAACAATTCCGCGGTCTTGAAGTCGGCCTCGATAAGGGAGTACCCCTCGCGAGCGACGAAGATCGATTTATATGGAATGGTGTGTACCCGGTCCACAACCTCAATACGGTCAGGCCCGTCGTACGCCGGACGGAGGCATGCCCCCGTAACTTTATCCTTTACCCCATCGAACGTCCGGCGTTTGTATTCCGCTGGAGTGATCTGGAACTTATGCCAGATCAGGGCTTCAAGGACTGCGCTCTCCTGCTTCTTCGGACTGGTCTGGAGATTCGCTCGTTTTGAGGTATACCTCCCGGTTTCCGTTAACTGCGAAAGATTCGTACGAACCCGACCATCGGCCCCGATATTGCAGTGGAAGCCTGGTCCATCGACCGGGACTCCGTGCTCGTTCAGAGTGACTGGTGAGAGGTACGTGGATAACAGCTTACCCAATACACTTGCGTGCTTGAGTAGGCGGATGACGAGCTTATCCGGATGGATCTGCTGTAGCAGTTCCAGCACGTTCGCTTTCGTCGAGGGTCGGTGGTTATGCGACTCCCCCGCCCGTTCTAACTCCGTCCAGAGCTTGGGATACTTCTCCGTATTCGACAACGGCGGGATATTGTAAACCAGCGCATCTTCAGGTGCGGACTTCTTCTCCAGATAGTCAATACCACTGAAAAGTGCTGACCGAACATCATGGGAGCTGCCGGGGTTGAAGTCCGGCCAGCGTAGCTCCTCCCGGATCTGACGAACGAGGTCCTCGTACACCGGTTCGTACAGTTCCCGGATCTCCATCCGCCTCTCTTCATCGACAAGGATACCGTGCCGCTGGAGGTCAAGGAGATGTAGGGACGTGGGGGCAACGTGATCCCAGTACAGCCGGTTTAACTTATCGTTCTTCGCTAGCTCCGCCTCCACCGCTTGTCCAACAACCCAGGTCGCGGCTGCGTCATCCAGTCCATACGGCGTGAGGATCTCCAGCGGGATATTGCGGTATCCATACTGAAGAGCCTTCGATCGACCGAGTTTATTCTTACCCAAGCCGCTCCCCTTCGCACCCAACCACTCTTCCAGCTCCGCCCAGTATGCCCCATACTCAGGCGCGTACTTACGTACGAGATCGTCCAGTCCCTGGTCCTCATCCCCGTGCAACAAGTGGTGCGCAAGCATGGTGTCCATGCCGTCCTCAACCCGGTCATCAATAGGGCAACCTTCTCGTGCAAACTGCTCAACGTCCACCCGAAGGTGGTGAGCTACGAGCTTCCACCGGCGATCGTTGAGGAGTTCCGCAACCGTTCCCCAAATCTCCTTCTCCACCTCCGGAGTATGGATCTGGATACCGCACTGAAGATCGGCGGACATCTCCCGGCTTATGACCTTCGCCCTCCCATCTCGCTTACGCGGCTTTCCAGTGGCATAGACACGTACGTAGTCCGGCGGCTGGATCTGTGTCCGAAGGAGAATGCATGCGGCCTTGCCTACCCCCCAGGAGAGCTGGATAGAGAGGGTGTACCTGAATTCAGACCGGGCGACGTCATTACCCCACTCGGTATCAAACGCGATCCGAGTTGGGCCGTCTTCCTTAATCTTTTGCATCAGGGCTTGAACTTCTGGCAGCGTGCGGCAGACCGTGTAATCCCGAACAGCTGTCTTCGGACGGTACATCCCCGCACCGATCTCACCAGCAACCCGCAACTCCTGCTGGAAGACATCCAGACCCGCGGTACTCACCATAAACGAGAGGTGACTTACCGTAGGAACGACAACCGCGGTGGTCCCGTCGGAGTAGGTGTACTCCATGAGTGAACCCCGGTGAACGGAGGTCTTGGCCTTCGCACCAAAGATCCCCTTAAACGAGTTCGCACCGAATGTGATAATCACGTCCGGCCGGCAGTTCTCTATATCCAGCCTAAGGTACTCCTCGCACGTACTCCTGTGACGGGAGCTGTAGGAGGTCATATGATCGGGCAACGCAAACCGGAGAGCGTGGGTAACCATCACATCTTCCGGACGTATACCTGCGTTTCGTAACTCCTCCCGCAGGAAGCGCCCAGGACGGTGCCGGGATGACAACGGCTGACGTATATTCACGTCCATAGCGGGCACACTTGGAAGTACGATTAAATACTTCGTATTACGCCAGCCAAATGGATTGATTGCAGCCGCCTGACCAACTTCTCTTTCGGGACACGCCAACCAGGCGGCGGGCATGTGGAAGACGCCCCCGCTTATCTTATCCTGCGGCAGTATCGCTCCCTGGTTACAGACTCGATTAAGGAAGTCCTCAACCGAGTCATCTGGGAACATCTGCTTACGTGCGATATCATGTGCTTCCGGGATCATAGACTCTTCCCAACGAGTTTGCTCATAAACGCGGGACCGAAGTCCGCGGCATCAGGTACTTTAACGAGCGCCCCATTGTTATGCCGACGCGCGACTTCAAGAACGACCTCCGGCCACTGTAACAGCCGCACACGTAGGTGTGGCTCTAAAAACGTGCGTAGGGTGTCCACCACTACCAGCCCCTTACGGTTGTTTCGATAGTCCTGGACGAAGGTATCTGGGTCGGTGGCTATCAGTACCGATGACCACTTGGACTTCAGCTGGTTCAGCAGTTTGTTCGTGATCGAGCTCCCAAAAAGCGCGAGTGCGTTCGGACTCGTCGCTAACGACGACGTAATCCCTTCGCACAGAATCGGGACATCGATCGGGCTTACACGATCGTAGTTGTATAACGTCTTCTGAAACCCCGGAGGAAGGAACCAGCGCATGCTTGCCGCGGGGTCGATAGACCTCCCCTGCCACGCAACCACTTCTTGTTCGTAGGAGATCGGAAATATCACCCGTCGGTACGCCGATGGACACACCGGATCCCTACTCCCTGCAAAGGCTGCCCCGGCCTCCACAAACAGCTCCCTTGGTAACCTGGGGTACTTCGTTTCAAGGAAGGACCAGGCTTCGTGATCCGGTGGGAGATCCTGTACCGGAATAAGTCCGGTGGGAAGCCGGAGGGCGTTCTTTGGTAGGACGTCATCCAGCGTAGGAACGGGGATGTCATCCCCAAGGTCCAGCCCGAGTTCGAGGGCTTCCAACTTCTCAATCAAGGGATCAACGAACTCCGGCTCCGTCACGCCACAGTCCTCGTTGTAACAATGTGCGAGGGTTTTGTTCCGATGGACCGTACCCCCGGTACTGAGCCAGCGGTAGGACACGGATAGCCGAAATCGATCATCTCCACATACCGGGCAACAAACACTGTAATGCTCGCCCCGGTCTTCAACCACGTACTTATCTCCAGCCCGAGCCTCTACCCGATGGTGTCCTGCATTGATGAGTTTAACCTGACCGTACTCGCGGGTGAGTAAGCGGTATAATTGGGGATTGAGAACCACTTACTCCTCCGATGGAATGGCGTTAGGCGACTTCCGGGCGACTCCCCGGCGAACAAACTTCTTCCGCTGCTGCTCCCAGTTGTCGGAGACATCGATCAGCTTTGGATACTGCCCCTGAAGGTGAAGTACCCGACTCGAGTTCGGAACGTCATCCCGGGACTTCACTACCTGAAGCAACGAGAGGTCCGTTGCCTTATCCTTGGGGTTGATCGTAAACACGTACTTCATGGGCTCGGTAAAGCCTTTGCAGTCCGCCGCGCAGTACATGTTATGGGAGGCAAACGGCCCCTTATCCGCCTCCAGTGGAGACATCTGCTGACTGATCGCCACACTGATGTTCTTCCGCTGGGCATACGCCGAAACCTCGTACGCGATATGCTTCAACACAGATTCCTTCGTAGCTCCGGTATGCCCCTTCATAGCCAGCATCCGGGCAGCGAGAATGCCTGCCCAGTCGAGGTACATATACGCCAGGTCATGGCCCTGGTCTAACAGCTTATCATTCTCGGTTAAGATCTCCGCCAGTCCGAAATGCTGGTTTGCAACGGCGTCCGTGATCTTCAGGTACTTACGGAGGAAAACCATCTTACGGAGAGCTACTTCCGCGGGGATGCCGTTCGCCACCGCTACCTCAACAACTGCCTTCGCCACGCCCTTGGGGTCTGTTTTATGGCGCTCCATCGCGGCGTCGATATGGGCGTATTCAACTCCAACCGCTGCTCCCAGGAGCTTACACCGCATGCTTCGGGTAGCCCCTTCCTCGACAAGTACGATATGCGCGTGCTTACCAGACAATGCCTGAGCTACCCCAAGCGCGATTCCGAACGTGGTCTTACCGCCGCCCTGGTTCGCAATAATGCCGATGGTAGAGCCCTGCACCATACCCCTGCCGGAACCAAACATTGAGTCCAACCACGGAATGAACGTACTCATGCGTTCGCCAGATGCGTCGATGGGGGCACCGACGATATCAACCTCTTCCGACCCGGTAAACAGGTCCTGAGTAAGTGCAAGTTGGGCTAACCTATCCTGCAGGCCGGAAAGTGACTTCGTAACGGAAGCCTCTCTCAGAGCCTCATCCATCGCCGGGTGCAGCATCCGCTTACGCGCGATGAACTGAACGATCTCCTGTGCCAGGGGCTTGGATCCGGGCGTGACCAGAAACGCTGGCACCGCTGACTGAACGAACTCATCCTTCAGCTGCTGCTTCCCCTTGGGGACCGTCTGTCGCAGCTTTCGGAACTCGGCTACCAGGACTTGCATATCCGGGAGAACTGAGAACTTGAGAAGGTGGCGCTTGATCAGAAGGAACAACACACTCTGTCCACGAGTACCTCCGACCTCCGGGTCCTGAAGCATCTGTGGCTCTAAACGGCTCGCTATCGCTGCGAACCCCGCGTCCTTAAGCATATGCCCAAGGACGAGCGTGACATGGTCGCTATTGTATATCACTGCAAAAACTCGGGTATCTGATCCGCAAATACTTCACGAGCAACTGGGACGGCTGCGAGTTCAAGCCGGGCGGCGTCTTTATATTTCATCGCCAACTCCTTCGCCCCACTCACATGCCCCATAACACACCGAAAGAGCGGGGTGAACGCTACGGTATCGTCCGATAACAGCGGGACGGTGCCGTAGATAGGTGCGCGGGCGTTGAATAGATATACCTGAGACTGGTAATGTGCAAGGTCCCTCTCCCGACGGGTCGCGTCTGGCTCGGAACCCAACTCCAACATCCGACGTGAGCATATAAGCTTAGGCCAGTACTGACCTACTCTTGCCATCCCCTCAAAGACCCGGTGGATATATACCTCCGGAACCAACCCCAATTCAACGCAGATAGCCGCTGCCCGATAGAAGCAGATCCCGTCTTTGGCTTTCACCGACGGCACCCGCTGGAGGTAGATACCTCCCATAATCGGCCAGAGCTCATATAACTTCACCGCGACCAAACAGATCGCGGGGTTGGGTACATGATAGTTCCCGTCCGCATCTGTTATTTCTAGTCGATCGAAGTTCATATTCCTGCTCTGGTTTCTATGGGCCAACCGCTCTTCCGATACACCGCCATCCGCTTAACGGCTTTGTTCTTCAGCCGTGAAAAGAAGTCGTCACTGAAGTCGATCAATAACCCGGATTCTTTTACTGTCTTATCTCCTAACCGAGATAGCCGCCCGGGGATCTGGATAGCCCCAATCCCCGACGCTAACCCATCGGCTCTAACCAATACCGCGAGATCTCGGAAGTCAACGCCCTGCTTCCATACCATGGTGGCGATAACCAACTTCAGATCCCTGGATTCGAACTCCATCAAGCTCCGTTCGCGATCCTTCACCGAGCACAACTGCTGGTCCTCGGTTATGACTCCCTGGCGCTTAAGTCGCTCATACCGATCACCGTCTACCGGGCCTGTAACGATCCGGAAGTCCGGCAATAACTGCCCCAGGAGATACGCGTGCTCAACCTTATCGACCATAATCAGGATCTGACTGTCGGAGCCGACCTCTGCCTGCGTCTGACGTACGACATCCGCAATCAACTTATTCCGCGACTGATTGCGCCAGACGCCGTACCGCAAAATAGAGTTGGGGTCGCTCAATCCATTCAGGTTCGGCCCTGTCATTACTTTGTACATACGCACTAAGATAGGGACCACGTTTCCTGCGGCCACACCCTCCTGATACCCGACGTCGATCAATACCGGACCGAACACGGCGGTAGCGAAAGCATCGGCCTGATCCGAACGGCCGGAGGGGGATGCGGTAAACCCAAACATGCGCGCACGCAGAAACCGCTGGAGCTGCTTGATATAGGGAACGGTTAACAACTCATGACATTCGTCAGCGAGTACAAGATTCACATCCGGCGGGCATTTGTGCAGGGACTTAGCCACGCACACGATAATCCTACGGAGCTGGTAAAGTCCGTTGCCTACCATGCCTACCTGGCCTTCAAGCGATACCTCCGAACTCAGGTCTCGGAATACCCTGCGAGCCACGTCCGCGGAAGTCACGGTAAATAATATCCGGGCGGTGGGGTACATCTGAGCAAGGAGCTTGATAAGAAACGTCTTACCAAACCCAGTGGGGCATACGATAACCCCACCGCGGTTGGCCAAAATCTTAGCCACGACCTCTTTCTGCCTAGCCCGCCACTTTACCGCTTTTGTTGGGGAGAAGTCGGGGGGTGGAAGCCCGTCAGACGTCTTAGACGTGACCTCCACGTTTATCCCCCGCTTTTCCAACACCTCTTGAATACGTCGGGCATACCCCGAGTACGCGCAGAAGACTTTCTGGTTGTCCACCTTCGAGTCCACGTACCAGTACATCGGAATCTTTTCGATATCCCGCTCTTCTACGTATTTCCCGTCCACCCACTGCCGAAGCACTGTGTGACGAGAGACTGTGCACGTGTCATGGAGCAACTCCCCGTATTCACCCGGCTTCAGCGCTAGCGCCCGCCCCAACAGGATCAACTGTGCCATTTGCGATAAGCTCCATCCCGGTCAGGTTAAACAGAATATCGCGAGCATGCGGTAACCACTGACCGTGCAAGGCGCAAACAGCTTGTGACACCGCGATACCGGCAATCACTGACGCGCTGTACAGTGTCCCACGCGCGGTACAGCCACCGTCCATACCAGCTTCCTGAGCAAATAACGTACTGCGGTAATACGCCACGTCTTCCGCGCTGCCGAGGTTGATCGTCAGAACTCGCAAGTTCGTTCGACCCATGCGGCAATCGATGAACACACGCCGATTAAAGTGGCCAACTTGTGCGGCTTCGAAGATCTGCCGCCGGACCGCCATATCATCCACACAGCTGAACACCACGTGGTTCGCAATGTCTACGCTACACATCAAGTCCATTGGCTTAAACCGAGCCATTGAAGTACGGATTCGGGTTCTTGGCTCCGCGTCTTCCTCCGTCCATGCGTCCGAGATCGCGTCCTTCAGGTGCTTAAGCTCACTCGAATGCCGCATCTGCCCGGTACCGTCATGATCGTCCTCTATATTGTTCCATAAGTCCTGAAAATCGTCCAACGACACTGCCCGCTGGGCGAGCTCATACAACGCCGCACCAACTTTTGTACGGCCTACCATCATCTGGTGAAACCCTTGGGTAGCGACGTTTCGCTCTTCCACGCTGTCGGGGTCGACCAGATTCAACATCGTCACGCCGGCTGCGGCGATAAGGCGAACAACATTGTAACCCACCGCGCCCACGCCAATGACGTGGGCAACGGTGTTAACAATAACATCAGCTTGTACGAGTCCGGACTGCCGGGAATTGTCTTGGGTCATATCGAATCCTCTCACGACGGGTGTCGGAGTATTGGGTTAGTGGCGATAAACTACTGTAGTATGAATATGGGGTTGAGCTTGACTCCATAAGGAGGAAGCGTCGTAACATCCAGCGTGCCAAGGCGGCTGGCAAACGTCAGATTTGCAGCTACGACCGCGGGTGACATCCCGCACTCTTCGAACAGCAAACAAACGTCCCTAAACTTAGCCAAGTTAGATCCACCTAACGCCGTCACCTCACGCTCTAGCAACTGACGACGGCCATTGAGGTCACTGAGTTGGATGACGTTCGTTATGAGGTCATTTACCAACTGGAACAGCCGAAATACGTAGTCCTCTAACAACGCCGGAACTGAGATATTTAAGGAGTCGATGTTGGTGTGCTTGGCAGGCTTGGTAGGCTTGGTAGGCTTGGTAGACTTACCCTGCTTACCCTGCTTACGCTGGGCCTGCTTTTTGGAGAAGACAAACGCCGGAGGCGAAGCATTATCAGCGAAGCCAGCTGCATGAAGGTCTAGTATTCCGGACTCTCCCGCAAACTCGATCACGGATACCGCGTCCTCCACACCAAGTCCGTAGTCATCCAGTAACCGTTTCAGACTATCGATGAGTGCTTTGGCAACGTAATCTCCCCGCAGCTGAGCACTGAAGTAGAACCGCTGATTAAGCATGGCATCGCGTGTGCCTGGGGTGATCCGACCGATCGTTTCCAGCCACCACGTACGGATGTACGCAACTGCTAAAAACTTCAACCTCGTAGGTACTGTCACGCAGTTAATCGGAATAATGCTGGTCGGGGTGCGAGCATCTGACTGCATAGTCCCGGAATCATCCACCACGGGGAACGGAACAAACGTAACCGGAAACTTTGGGTCGGTGAATGTAGAGCTGTTAACATCAATTATCCCCTTCCGCCCTTCGAAATCCAACCGTTCAGCTATTACCTCAACGCCAGCGCCTATGTCAGATTCAGCCAGTTTCCCGTCATCCTCCAACAGTTGGAACCAGGTCTCCGCCAGTTCTGGCGTAGATAAGGTTTCGTTAAGTAACGACTTATGAGCCCAGTCATCAAACTCATCCTGGGTTATGAACTCCGCCTCTAGCGCCATCAGTGCGCGTAAGAACGTAATGGTCAGATCAAACAACACCGACGGGATAACGAGACGAGCAACTGCGTCCTTCGGGATATCGCTGAAGTCGTCGCCCGCGTCCTCTTTCAGAAACGGATAGATTATGTCCGTAGCAGTCTGATCTGGGTCAGCCCCACCGATCTCCCCCAACTTCTTCAACAGGGTCTCGAGCTCGTCCGTTTCCCCATAACGCTTGCAGTGGTCCATGCATCCGGCCTCCTCCTTACTGAGGTAGATGATATCGAACTCAAACGTCACCCAGCGATACGCGCACTGGGTGCGCTTGCTTGTGACAACGCACTCCCGCAGGTGAGCCTCTGCGAGCGCGCGCTTGCCCGGAAGCACTTGGAGAAAGCGCCTCTCCATCTCCTGGAACTCCTTCGCAAAGACAGGCGCGTCCCACTGAGCGAACGTGGGGAGGCGGTCGATCAGCAACGTGCTCAGGCACCGTAGGACCTGATCACCCGGCGGACGAACCCCGTATTTAGGGATCGTAAGCTGGGCATACTCGCTTACTTCTGCTGGATTATAGACCAGAACCCCTACCCGGCGAAGGCAGGCAGATAACTCGAAGTCAGCAAACACTTCTTCCACACGCATAGCCGGGGGCTTGTTCAGCAGACTGATTACTTTGAGCGGAAGAAACTGCGTAACCGTGTGACGCCTATCCGAACTAACGTCGTAAATACGCGCAGGATACCGAACGTTAGTCCCGGGTTTGTACGTCCCTTGATAAGGCGGGGTGTCGACCTCACTCACCTTAGTATATGGTCGACTCACCGGGGTATGTACGTACGGGGTTTCCTTCGGACCTACTTCCAACGGGGGTTTGGTGTGTCGGATCCGATAAGGATCCTCTTCCGAAGTCAAGATATTCCCCATCTCCTGTAACCAGGCCGCGTGGTCGGCCGCGGGGAACGGAACGCTGTAATCCACCGTGACCGGGATATCAAACTCGGAGTTGGTGTACCCCGTTGTTAACCGCATGCGGCAGAACGTCCGCAAGTCCTTCGTCATGATGAACATCACCGCCCATGGGTACTGACCGAACTTGGATTAGAACGTAGTCTCATCATGCCCCGATGGGTGAGCCATACCCGGTGGGTGGGTGTGCACGAAAATCCGATTAAACCGGGTAGGATGCACGGCGTGCTTCCCACGGGGATCGGCCATGTCAAACATCCAGTCCGCGACGGCGTTGTCGTCCAACCGAACGAACGCGGAGGAGGCATACTGCGTCACGAAGCAAACGTCTTCGATCAGCAGGGGATTGTCTTTGGCCGTAACGACCAACGCCCCGATTTCCGTATTCCGCATTCCCACTGCAAAACACAACTTCGCCCAGGAGTAGGGCGTGAACGAGAGCCCCAGCTTTTTAGGCAGCTGGGGCTCGGGGGCTACCTTATGATATGAAACCTCCGGTGTACTGGGCTCCGTCAGGGGCGGGGCTCCGAATATCTCCTCCGGCGGGATCGGCTCGGACTGGGACAGCTCTTTCAACGAGGCCGCGAGTAACTGGCCCAATGATCCCGCCTGGGGCAATTGCGTCGGCGCGGACACTATCTCGGGGGTTTCGGTCAAGGTTTCGGACGGATTGGGCATTTGACATCATTTCTTGGACAGCGGCAGTGATTTGTTGAACGTACTGTGGCATAAACTGTAACAGCTCGGCGCGAACGGCTTGCCGAATATCAGCCCCCGGTTGAGCAGGAGGTAGCGGTGGCATGGAGAGTCCCCCCTGCCACACGGGCGAGCTCAGGGCGTCGTTGATTCGTAACGCTTCCGCCCCCGAGATCCGGGCGCCGGCACCAACTATAGTTCCCGACATGTCCCGTGGGGCTGCGAGATCAACACCAAAGGTGAACGGCGAAGGCTGTAAACCACACGGTAAACTGCGCTGGTACTCAAGGACGGTGTAGTCCAGGAGATAAACTTCTCCCGCGGTTATGAAACCGTATTCACGGTAATCGAGGGGTGCGGAATCTTGTAGCGAATCCTCGTCCCAGCCCTCCGACGGCTCCTCGACGAAGTCGCCTCCCTCAGTAACAACCGGGTCAGGTGACAGCGGCACTTCCCGACTTGCGAGCACACCCATAGGGAGGGCTTCGATAACTCTATCGGAACGTCCTGTCGGGCCATAAGCCTCCCAGCGAGGGAGGGGGGCCATCCCCATGCGCCGCTCTTGGATCTCCATGACAACCGCGCCCAACGCCGTAGGCGCTCTGGTGGGCTCGGCGATATCAACTAGCGACAGCCCGGTATGCCGACAGACCCTCCCGGCGAGTGCGTAGTTGAGAAGCTCGGTTTCGTCCGCCACCGTCGTTTGGTAGCATCGAAGTTCCGGACTCGCTTGGCCGGCGAGAAAGATGTAACCAAACCACGCCGAGATTGGCCGACCTTGGGCAGGCGCTGGCTCGGGTTGGGGGGCTGGCGGTGCTTGAACCGGAACTGGTTCAGGCACGGGTTCAGGCACTTGGACGGGTTCAGGCACTTGGACGGGTTCAGGCACTGGAGCCGGAACTGGCTCTGGTGGGGTAGTGGTATCGGTCACAGGGACTCCTGCCGGCACGCCGGCTGTTTGGGTTTCATAAACTTGGGCATAATTAAACAACTGCCCAGCCTCTATAACTGGACGAAGAGCGGTGGCAAACGGCCTGCGAGCTACTACCCCTGAAATCGGGGCATTTTTATAGAGTCCCATCCGGAGGTTTGTAAACGCCTCCACTAAAAACCCGTGTCGAAGCGGGAGAGCTACAGGGATATTTCCGTGACAAATCAAAGACCGGTGACGTGAGCACGTAGCGAGACCCGGTCGCGGGTGTAGTGTGACGTACTTATTCATCCCGTGTGGAAAGTTGATCGCGGTAGCCAAGCTATCCTGAAACTGGGGCATGGTTCGCCCTCCGTCGCGGAACGCAAAAAAGCTGTAGTCCGGTTCGGCTAAAACAGAATACGACTCCCTTATCAATAGCCGGAGGCTGAAACGCAGAGAGTGGATACCTTCTCGAGCTTGATAATATAACGAACTAATACCCATCCCAGCGAGGTCTTGCAGCGTGCTCGTGACTAAGTTCCGCCAATGCGTATTGGAGGTAGTTACGCCAGTATTTGCCGCGGTGCCTATACTCTGAGTAAGATCGGACACCCCGGGATTCCACATGTATCCCACTGCGTGCAGGAGCTCAGCTTGGCTCATATCCAGCACCGGGCAATTGAGCCTGATGCTTGGGTCTTCTACTATCTGGGCCTCAATATTCCGATAACTCACCTCAATTTCCGGTATTGTCCATGAAAGCGCCCGGGCGCGAGCGAGAACATCACGTACCGTAGTCCACCACAGGATGTAGTCGCGCGAAACATTTGGAAGACTACCTATAGTCAGAACGGCATCGTGGTACCCACCCCTCTTCCACGGCATCATTACATCACCGTGTTCTGGTACACTGACGCTAATCAACCTGAGAATCAACTCCGCATAGATTCGGTCGTAATTGACTCGAGACTTATTGCCTAACCGACAGAACTGCTCTATGGCGTCCCTCACCGTGCTGCGCTGGTCGCTCAGTCCAGAGCCAGCCCAAAACCACGGACCCAAAATTAACGACACTAATAAGATTTTATCATCTGGTAAATTGTGCATGTTCCTCCAAAGTAAAAGACCGGGGGCGCTTTTACACGCCCCCGGTCATATTCTACAACACAGCCGAATCCGGCGGTTGCCGGATTCAGGCACCCGACAGATTGCTGGGGGTAACGGTGAGGGTATCACCGTCACGCAGCACGTACCCCAGGGCGGGGTTGGAAGCCCCGACGGAAGCGCGGGTACGGATACGGACAACCGCCGACTGGACGTCCACGCGACGCTCACGCAGGAACGTGTCGTAGGTGGTGCCTGCATCAACAGTCCGCTCCTCGGCGAAACCGCCGGTGATGGTGTTGAGGTAGGTGAACGTCACCCGAGCACGAGGAGTCACGACCGGAGCCTGCGCCCGATGGGCCTCGTGGATGGGCTGGCCGCGGCGAGCGAAAATAACATTCGACCCCTGCGCCAGCTGGTGGTTGGCGCGAACCGGGTTACCATCGACAGTGATGTCGTAGTCCGTAGGGTTGCCCTCCGGCAGGATGTGGCCGAAGAAGGTCCCGGCGTTGAAATGCGCGGGAACGTCGTGAGGGATAGCAGGACCGGCGCCGTTGGCATTCGTGAAATAGATACGCATGGGGATCACCTGTAGAGGTTGATGGTGTTATCGAAGAAGCCTTCAAGTGAGGCTTCGTGGGTTACGAGCAGAATCTGACGGCTGTTTGCTGACGCCAACTCGCGTAGGCGTAGCAGCAGCTGTTGCAGATGATAACTGTTGTCTTTGTCCAGATAGTTCGAGGGCTCATCCAGTACAAGGAACCCCAGGTCCCTCGCAAAGGTCTCGACCATAGCCAGTCTAAACGAGGTGCTGGCAACGATTTGTTGCCCGCCACTTAAACGACTAGCTCCGTGCGTCAGTCCGTCTCTGAACTCCGCAACAAAAGCCAGGCCGTCATCTAACTTCATAACAAAGGGAGCTTCCCAAACATCAAGGTAGTACTGCATTCGCCGATTAAGGACGACAGCGTACTCCTTCATCATTAACGTTGGTAAACCGCTGACGTGTACGATATCTCGTACGCGCCGGCATAGGTCGATCCACTTCCGGGAATGACCTTCGTGAACGTACTGCGCGTTCAACCGCTCGACGGATTCCGTCAGCGACTGCACACGAGCTTGACCAACGCCTACGGTACTCATGAGATGTTGCTCCTGAGCACGTAGTTGGTTGAACTCAACCGCCTGTAGCTTAACCGCGTCCAACTCCTCCGCCGGGATAGAGCGTAGAGCTCCAAACCCAGCCCGGAGTTCACGCGACTGCGCCAGAGCAACTTCCACGTGCTCCAGCTGATCACGCTTGATCTGCAACTGGGTCTCGGCCGAGCGTTGCTTACCCTGCGCGGACTCAATAACCGCCAGGATCTTACGGCACTTCTCAGCTTCCGCCAAATTAACGTCGGCAACCACTCCTAACTCAGACAACTGCGCTCGATATCCTGCGATATCGCGTGCAGCCTGCGCCTCCTGTGAGACAACAGCCTGTGCCGTAGCATGGGTCTGGGTCAGCGACGCAACCTGCGTTATCAACTTCGTTACGGAGTCTTTAAGCACTCCGTTAATCAGAGCCTGGACCTCGGTTAACTCCGTGACATGCTCCGCCCGTTCCGCCGACAACCCCCGAAGAAGCGTTTCCCGGGTAAGCCGGCGCTCCTTCTCCGCGGTAGTAAACCGCGCTTGGAGGTTGGCGATCTCCTGGGTAACAGCTGCTGGATCGAAGTCATGCACCGCCTGATTACAGGTTGGGCACACTCCGGTAGCGAAGACGTCTAAATCCGACTTCAGCTTTGACATCTCCAACTTGCAGGAGACTTCCTCCTGCGACGCCTGCTCAGGCTGTTTAAGGGCCTTCAGCTCGGAATCCAGTTCATGAATACGCGCCTCCAGGATCGATTCCCGCTCCACTTTCGGACGCGGGATCAGCCCCTGTAGTTGAGGACGACGTACTTCAAGAACTGCAGTGGCTTTGTCCAACTCCAGTTTAACGGCCTCGAGATCTGGCAGCGGACGGGGAATGCGTTGGAGAACGTACTCCGCCGCCGTCAGCTTCGACCGGATACTGGTTAACAACGACTGCTGCCGCTGACTGGCTTCGAAAGCCGCCAGCTTCTCCTTCGAGGATTCAGCCTCGGGGGAATAGTTGGCCAATAGCTTGATCATGGACTCATAGTCGTCTTTCAGGCGGGCGCACTCGCCCGACAACTCTGAAACACGGGAGACCCGGACCTCGATATCGGCTTCAACCTTTAACAGCGCCTCCCGCGATCTTTCAACCGCGAGGAACTCTTCCAGCTGGGCTACAGCTGGACGGAGAACCTCCATCCGGGAGTTCAACAACTGCAACTGCTCCGTCCCTGCTAAAAGGTCGATTCTGGCAGTAGCTGCCATCGTCGAGACTTCGGAGATCTGAGCAGCGAGACCAACCGTTAGCGGGACTGAATTAATTTCAAGACCTAAGGCCTTTTCAGCCATGGCCAAATTATCCAGACCCACTACCCGTTGGATCTCGCGCAACCGCTGGGTATTCGTTGCAAACAAAATAGCTTCAATCCGGCCCTGCTGAACAAATACGTTGTTCAGCATCGATTCGAACGTGGTTTCGAATAAGCCTTCTAACTGAGTCTGAATTTCAGACTGCTTAGTAAACTCACCCTCGGGGGTGGTTAAACACTGGGTAGTACTCTTACCCAGTCTGCGCTCGATGGTATAGACGGAGTCACCATGCGAGAACTCTAACCAAACCCGAGCGGTTTTCTCACCCCAAGCGACGTTGTCTTTGAGACTACCGTCTAAAATGCTGGAGCCAGTAACCGCAAAACGAATAGCATCCAGAATCGTCGACTTACCCGAACCGTTGGGGCCGACGATCCCGTTGATACCGGGGGTGAAATTGAGCTCAAGGTCTGCGTGGGCAGAGTAATTCTTGAGCACGAGCCTGCGTACGAGCATGTGCGCTACTTGTTAACGCTGGCCGGCCTACTGTCAAGCCCGGAAGAAACGAACGATACGAACGAGCGTACGGATCACCAAATTGCCCTTCACGAGGGTAATCCAGGTGAGCACGTCACCGTTCTGCAGTGCGCGGGCGTCGTCGCTGGTGACCACGGTGCCGTTCAAGCGGAGCTCGATCGGATTGCCGTTGTTGCTGAAACGCGCGGGGTGCTGGGCCAACACATCGCGGATGCTGACGCCATCGCCCACCGTGACCGCGCTGGCGGACATGATATTGCCGATCGTGACCTGCAGGGTGTTACCCTTGACCAGGGTGATCCAGGTGAGGACGTCACCGTTCTGCAACGCACGAGCGTCGTCGCCGGTAACCACGGTGCCGTTCAAGCGGAGCTCGATCGGATTGCCGTTGTTGCTGAAACGCGTGGAGTGCTGGGCCAGCACGTCACGAATGGTGGCGCCATCGTTGACGGCGACGGCGCTGGCGGACATGATATTACCGATAGTGATCTGCATGGGATATTCTTTCAAGAAAGTACCGTTGTGGTACTGTGTGTGTGCGTACAGTGATTCGAAAACTTATTCGAACCTGGTGGAGATAACTATAGGACTGAGGACTCCGAAAATGTATTCGGATGCAGGACGCTCAATCTCCGAACCCGGAAGCTGGTGTTGCCACCAACGTATAAACGACCACACCGCCTGCCCCGAGACAAGCTCGGCGGTGGGTCCCACGGTGGTACGGCTACCGCACGTGCTTTCAACTGCGACTTCGTCGGCGCACAACGTAGCTTCCCAACGATCGATTTCAACCTGCTGCATGGGGTTGATGGTATAAACCCGACCCTCTGCAACGCCCATACGGGTTTCAACCATAACCCGCACGTGCGGGCGGTAACGAATGGACTTCTCCCAGATCTCTTTGCGAGAGCTCATAGTATCGGTGAGCACAAAAACAACTGCCCCCAATACTTGAGTCCCATCAACCCGTTCGTTATGAACGGTCGGAGTTAATCCGGTGTCAGCCTGAATGCGCCGTGCGAGGGCTTCGACTTTTGACTGACCGATGTCCCCGATACCAAAACCCTGATTTGCAATGTTATGTCCCTCAACGTGATCGAAATCCCACAAGTGGAGATTCAAAATACCGAGCTTTGCCAGGGACATGGCAATTCGAGAACCCGTCGCACCACACCCAATGACGTCGACACGGGTAGTGCCGAAGTCGATGGAGTTGAAAACAGAGATATGACGGATGGTATCAATGGCCGTGACCTCGATCATTTTTAACCCTCGCCCGAGTACATACCCATGAAACTCGACGGGAGTTCCTTGCGACTGTGCGGGTTCCAACCGGCGTACATGTAATCCGTTCCCGGAATACGTGTCTGGGAATAATCCACCCTCACGGGGCTGTCAAACCCTTTGACGTTACTCTCAACCAACGCGGCTATTTCCTTCACCCGTTCGCCGTGGGCGTCGACTTTGGTGTCAACCTTCCATTCCACGTCGTTGAACTGAATCCAGGTCTTGTTCTCCCGATAGTAGAACACGTCATACCGCGAAGCCCCGGCCTTGTTGTGGATGCTCCGGATCATGAGTTCTACCCCCATAACTCCGAAGTCCCGCATTTGGTTGTCATCCTGCCCCGAGGGCGAGACCGGACCATGAACATGGGAGTGCCCCCAACAACGAACACGATGACGTCGACCTTGGGCATCGGGGATGCCGGCGGCGGCGTCTTCCGACATCAACGTCGTGAACAACTCACTGATGCCGTCGGTGGTGAGCTCGGTCGTTGCACCATGACACCGTTGTTTCGGAACCATGATGTCACTGATGTAGAGGTTTCCCTCCGGGGTCCAGTGGACCAAGTTAAACCAGCCAACTTCGGTCGCAACTTGGTGGACGAGGATGGAAATGTCCCGGTGGGCCTCTTCCGAGATAACGATGGTGGGGTAATTGGTAACCGTGGTTTTCGGGTTACCGGGTTTCATGAGCGTGAAGGGGGTTGTCATTGCGTCAGGGCTTTTTATGGAGTTGGAGAACGAATTAACGACGCTGGAATACACTTTCCCGCGTCTCAACGACTTCATCTGTTTCTGTTTCGACTTTCGGCTCACTCCGACAACAGCTTTCCGCTGTCCGGTGATACCGCAACACCGGCTTTCAGCCGTCTAATCGGCCACTTGTGGATGTGAGCACCCGCGCCGTCATCAACGTTAACGGATTCGATGAACGCGAGGCACACCAGCGCGCACGCATAGTACTTCCGGGTGGCAAGCAGTCGGGGGAGAACCCCGGACACACTACCTAAACACGCCAGCCCATCTGCCCACACGTGAGGAGCCATCTGCTTCTCCCGCATACCGTGCACCCGACGTGTGGTATTGAACCAACGCGGCTGACCGGAGGTGGAGTCCAGTACGATGGTAAACTCCCCAATGGAATGCAGATGCCCAGTTCGGGGGTCGGTAGCGCACAGCTCCCTCGTACGGAAACACAGCGCCGTCCCGCGCCAATAGACGTCCTTGATCTGATCCATCTTGAGGAACTGAGCAAATTCAGTTTCCACCATCAACGAGTAGTTAGCGCGGTCGTTCTTCAGCAGATTCAACTTATTCAGTAAGCTGACCTCCTCCGTCACCTGTATCATGTGTGTGGAATACGTATCTCGAACACGAGCCTGCACCTCCGGTAACGCCTTCTCGACATCCTTCAACTCACGGTCCGCGTATTCCACCGTGGAACTAACGTACCGCCTACAACTTTCATCGTTCATGTTCTCCTGTGTCGGGGCTTTCCATGCCGCCTCCAACGCATCCAGCGCCGCGCACAGGATATTTGCAATCGCAACGTCTGACACCGGGGCCATGGCGTAGAAATAAACCCCGTTGGTATCATAGCAACCGCATTCCTGTCCCGTGGGGTCGAAGAGCGGATTCAGTTCCAACGACGGGACATACCGCAAGTTCTCACCCGCGCGTGGATGGGTAACCCCGAACATCGTCGCCGGGGTTGGAAATGCGTTCCCACTCGCCGGCGTCCGCGACCCATTGATCTCGATTATAAAGGTCTTTTCATCTGCGGGCGTGGCCGGCACGCCTCCAGAATTACAAACCAGGATCTTGCGATCCCGAACACCAATAGCCCTGACAACGGCTTCGATCTTAGCAACCACCTTAGGATACGGGTCTGTTTGAACAGTCCAGTTTCCGGGATATTTTATATCCAGGAGGTCCACGGGGTCGGTGTCCGCTCGTGCCGTCTGACCATTTTGGAAATGCAGGACGTAGAACACGAAGGTCTTCACCGTGCTCGTGGATTCGGCTGTGGGTGACGCCGGTGGAACGCGGGTGGTAATCCGTAACTTCAGCTCTCGGTCGATAACGTACTTCCGCGCTTTCAACCGATCCGACATCCCCACGGGGAATGTCAGGAAGCGCATTTCCGTCGTACTGCCGCCTGCCAGGGCATTGACAACCGTCAACTCCCCGATCTCGGTTTTCTTCGGCAATATCTTCTTAAGCGTTTCTCGCGAAACCATCGATTCCAAGACCATTCCAGCGTCGGGATCGCCGGAGGTCTCATACTCGATGGTGACATCTGGGGTAGTCGGTGCGGCTACCGCTGGGGCTGCAGCAACTGCTTCCGCAGCTTCAGCTTCGGCAACTGCTTCAGCAGCAACTTCATCAGCTGTGGCCTCGGCAACTGCTTGAATAGTGTCATCGGTGGCCACCGCCTGGGCCTCGTCTTCTTCGACCACCCGGTCCTCATACGGCCCACGGGTATCGTCTTCAATAGGTTCCATACTCACTCCTGTTTGAGGGAAGCATAAAAGCGTTCACGCACGCTCATAAGAATCTCCCCTACGTTTTGGTTTTTGGCGAGCTCCAGCACAAAGGCATAGATCTCTGGTTCGGTCTCGGGATTAGCTAGCTTCGCAATCAACGACTCCTTCGAAAGGAGCTGGTCAACGGTAACAACGACTTCCTCATCCAATGTCGTACCTGTCAACTTCGCAGGTTCGATAACGACTATCGCGCGGCCATCGTAATCATTCGCGAGGGCAGCCAGCGGGGCAGTCGTTTCCACCGTGTGGTAGATCCACGCTACCGGAGGTAGGGGCTGTGGGGTCGCTAGAGCCATTCTCAGCCACTCTGCCGCCTCACCCACGCCTTCGGGCGTGAGGATAACAAACTTCGCTATCTGGCGCTGCGCAATCGGCACCCGCATGACCTGGAGGTCGCGGTATACCAACGTCGCACTCTTGTCCCCGATTTGGGAAATGTCGCGCGCATGCGACGGTCCGGTGTAATACGCCCGCTGATTGGGTCGGATGACGTACGACACCGGGATGTGGATGTCTCCCATGAGGATGAGGGGGATCTCTGGCGGGACCCATTCCAAGTCACAGTTCCAGGCACCCTCGAACGAAATCGTCTGACGAACACATTGGTGGAGGAACACAGCCTGGGGCTTGTTCCGCTTAGCTCCTAAGTCTTCCAACTGCTTTCTGATGGCCGTCAGGGGGGCGTAGTCAAACCCGACTACCGATACCCCACCGATCTCAACCTGCACACCATCTCCAATGTGCTGCGGCCAGTTGTGCACGGAGGTGTACCACGGGCTCGGCCGTTTGTCGTGGTTGCCCTGGATGGCATACACCGGGATCTGGTTGTCGCGACAGCGATCCATCTCCTCCCGGAAGTAGCGCACGAGATCCGGCTCTGGATCTACGGAGTCAAACAAGTCCCCCAGGATCACCGCCGGGATACGGAGTCGGATGGCGGTGTTGATGAAGGAGGTAAACCCGACGAAGGCATCCCCCTGGATTTGGCGGTAGCGTCTCCAGATGGTGGAGTCCAAATGGATGTCCCCCAACGCGATGAACGCCAGGGCATCAGATGGCTCTACCTGGGTAGTTGGTAATACGGGAGCGAAATCTGTCATCCGGGGTCTTTCTGTGAGCGGGGGTTAAAATCTGGATACTCAGCTGCGTTCAGCACCGTTGCTAAGGCGACAGCCATA